>LNAP01000109.1_pt2 | contig 115675 bp, 103 predicted proteins | sample 602601 | NCBI WGS metagenome assembly LNAP01 (sample SAMN02440304, study PRJNA202911) | soil metagenome | biome: Subtropical and temperate rainforests or woodlands; isolation source: soil samples (1 kg each in a 20% v/v slurry with milli Q water) were... ... | reverse complement strand
ATCGCCTTTGCCCTGGTCGCCCAAGTCAGCCCGCTGACCGGTCTTTATGCCGCCTTTATCGTCTGCCTGATCACATCGGTATTCGGCGGCAGGCCTGGCATGATATCCGGTGCCACCGGCGCCCTTGCCGTTGTGATGGTGAGCCTGGTGGTGAGCCACGGCCCGGAATACCTGTTCGCCACAGTCGTTCTGATGGGCATGCTGCAAATAATGTTCGCCGCATGCAGGCTCGGCAAGTTCATACGCATGGTTCCACATTCGGTCATGCTGGGTTTCGTCAATGGCTTGGCTATCGTCATCTTCCTGGCACAGTTTAGCCATTTCACAACCATCGGTGCGGACGGCATCGCTGCCTGGATGAGCGGCGCACAGCTGTGGATGATGCTGGTACTGATCGTATCGACAATGGCGATCATCTACATACTGCCCCGATTTACGACGATGATTCCATCGTCGCTGGCCGCAATCCTGATCATTTCAGGCCTGGTGGCTGGCCTGGGTATCGATACCAAGACCGTCTCCGATATGGGATCGATCGCCGGTGGCTTGCCCAGGTTCCATGTTCCGCAGGTGCCGATGAATCTGGAAACGCTGTACATCATCTTCCCGTATGCGCTCATACTGGCTGCCATAGGCCTGATCGAAACATTGCTGACGCTGAACCTCATCGACACCATCACCGACACCCGCGGCAAGCCGAATCGCGAATGCCTGGCGCAGGGGATGGCCAACCTCGCGGGCGGCCTGTTCGCCACCATGGGTGGCTGCGCGATGATAGGCCAGAGCATGATCAATATCGGAAACGGGGCGCGCCACCGTTTGTCGGGCATTGTCGCAGCCCTGTTCCTCCTGGGTTTCATCCTGTTCCTGTCGCGGTGGATAGAAATGATCCCGCTGGCGGCGCTGGTTGGACTAATGTTCGTCGTATCGCAAAAGACCTTCGCCTGGGGCAGTCTGCAGGCGCTGCACAAGATTCCGCGTCAGGATGCCATTATCGTCATTGGTGTAACGGTCATTACTGTATTGACCGACCTGGCAATTGCTGTATTGGCGGGTGTCATATTCGCCGCGCTGGTCTTCGCCTGGCAACATGCCAAGGAAATTCGCGCCACGATAGGCGAGGACGAGATCGGGCGAAAAATCTACGCGATCAACGGCACCCTGTTTTTCGCCTCCACCGCCAACTTCGCTGCCCTGTTTTCCCCGCGCGATGATCCGTCAGTGGTAATTATTGATTTTATGGACGCACGCCTGGTTGATCATTCCGCCATCGAGGCGGTCGACAATCTCGCAAGCCGCTACCAGCAACTGGGCAAACGACTGCATCTGCGCCATCTCAGCCCCGACTGTCTTGAGTTGCTGGATCGTGCCAAATCCAGGGTGGAAATCAACAAACATGAAGATCCCGATTACCATGTCGCAGACGACAAACTAGGCTAAAGGGTTTAATATGGCGGCGAATTGGCCGTAGCTCCCGCGATATACCTCGAACCAACTATTTAAAATATCACGTATATCAAGTCAGTCTTGACGATGTATAACTATTGCACTGCAATGGTCTCCACCGCCGAGTAATAAACAATAACAAGCAGGCGGCGCGCACGCCCCTGCCACAGCATTCAGAGAAAACCGTGGAGAAAGAATTACAGGCTCAGCGCACCATCTGGACCATCCTGCCAAATGGAAATGTGCTTCACAGATCAGGACTTGAACTGGAAAGCACCGGCGACTGCTGGCAAATGACGCAGTCATCCGGCGTGGATTTTGCGGTCTTTACCATGATGGAGCATGGGCTCAGCGCCGACGAAGCGCAAGGGCTGGCCGACCTTCTCATTCAGCAAGGCGCCAGTTGGGCGACCGGCGGCGGCCTGCACTGACACCACAGCTCGTTATGCAGCCTGCGCCGATAACTCCTCGCATATGAACGCCAGCGCCGTGGTTTCCGGCTGGCTCAACAACTGTGCACCAATGCGGCTGGCCCAATAGCTTTCTGCGCCCGCACACAGTCGCCACTCACGCAAGCGACGGGTATACAGATGCAAGTCGTATTCGTCGGTCACGCCTATGGCCCCGTGCACGGCATGTGCCATGTCGGCAATAAGGCCCGCCGCTTCACTGCAACGGGCTTTTCCAAGCGCTGCCATCAAGAATCGCGGTGACCAGTCGGCGCTCTGGCATGCCAGCTCTGCGGCCATACGCGATGCCCATGTGCGCTCGGCCATGACACTGATCTGATTCTGGATGGCCTGGAACTTGCCTATGGGTTTGCCGAACTGCTTGCGTTGGTTCGCATAGTCCAGCGTCATTGCCAGAACGCGCTCGGCAGCACCGGCAATCAAGGCGGCATAGCTTGCGGCGGCCAATTGGTCCAATCCCACCCTTGCTGATTTCGAGGCTGCTATCGCTATCCCGGCCCCCGGCCTCGTAATCCACTGCAAGGACGCTGACAGGCTGCCAGGGCCACCTGAAAATACGCTGCTGGCCTCTGCTGTCGGCAACAAGGCTATGTCGCCGTCCATGTCAGCCAATACCCACGCGGACACGCGTCCGAACGGGAGCGCGTCAGCGTCGACGGTGCCTTTGTCCGCCCGAACCCCCAGCCCAGCAATACTGATCGGGCCTTTGGGAGGGGTAACGCCGGCAGCGAACAGCCAGGCGCGCGCCAGCATGGTTTGCGCAAATGGCACTGGCACAGCATATCGGCCAGCTGACAGGAACATGGGAAAAACCTGTGCAAGGTTCAGGCCGGCACCCTCCAGAGACTCGGGAAGCAACGCATCGAGAAATCCGGACTGCTCGATTTCCTTCCACATTGCGTCCGTACTCTGGCCGCTCTCGATTGCGCGGATCGACGCCGGAGTGGAAATTTGCGAAAACAAGCGCTCAACAGAATCGGCATACAGCGTATCCATCATTGTCCTTATCGAAGCCCGAGGCCGCGTGCGATGATGCCCCTGAGAATTTCACGTGTTCCACCGCGCAGTGAGAACGACGGCGCCATTTGTTCCAGATAGACGAGTGTCCGGCGCAGATGTGCCGGGACAGGGGTTCGCGGACATGAACCGAGCATCTCGCCGATAAGCTGCGGGATGGCTTGCTCGATTTCTGTGCCCAGGTCTTTGACCAGACTGGCTTCGATCGCAGGACTTTCGCCGCGCGCCAGCTTGCCCGCCAACGAAATCGACATGGCCCTGAGCACTGCCAGCCACGAGACGACTTTCCCTACTGTTTCTATCGTTCGCGCATCGTTGGTGCCGGTCAGCCGGCAATGTTGCAGCCAACTTTCCAGCAACACCATGCTCGAATACAAACGTTCAGGACCGCTACGTTCGAAGGCGAGTTCGGCATTGACCTGCGGCCAGCCGTTGCCTTCCTTACCGATCAGCGCATCATCCGTGCATAACACATTATCGAAGAACACCTCGCAAAAATGCTCGTCGCCGGCCATATCCATGATGGGTCGTATCGTCACCCCCGGCAGGCTCAGGTCGACAATGATTTGCGACAAGCCTTTGTACCGATCGGCGGCCTCTCCCGAAGTACGCATCAATGCGATCATGTAGTGCGAATGCTGGGCGTTCGTCGTCCATATCTTGCTGCCGTTCAATAGCCAACCGCCTGGAACCGCCGTAGCGCGGCACCTGATGCTGGCCAGGTCGGAGCCAGAATTCGGTTCGCTCATGCCGATGCAGAAAAAAGCCTCGGCTTTGCAGATGCGAGGCAGATAGTATTGCTTCTGCGCTTCGGTGCCGTATTTAAGAATCAGCGGCCCGCTTTGCCTGTCAGCAATCCAGTGGGCTGAAACAGGCGCTCCGGCGCATAAGAGCTCTTCCGACATCACAAAGCGGGAAAACGGCCCCCTGCCCGCCCCGCCATACTCGACGGGCAAGGTCAGGCCAAGCCAGCCGCGAGCGGCAAGTTGCCGGCTGAAGCCGGGATCGAATCCCATCCAGGAACGAGCACGGACATCAGGCGCCATATTCCCCGTCGCCAAACTCAGAAATGCCCGTATTTCTGAACGAAGCGCTTCGTCTGCCGCCGGAATTTCAGTAAGCGCTAAGGTATCAATCATGATCTGGTGCAAGGTTGCTATCGGCTCTCTTATCGATGCATGGATACTAGCCATGATGCCCTATACATGTCTAATACTATTTTCGGCCGTGGCAATAACACTTTCTTATCGCTGCGGTCATCGTGAGTGATGCCGCGCGCCCTTACTATTATTCGTTAACAAAATAGTATTGGATTCAATCGGGTTTCACCCCTAAGCTGCTCTACTTGGCGTCAAACCGATAAAGTCCGCTTTCACCCACCTAAGAGGCACGAATGGATCGAATACTGCATTTTGAACAGGATGAACACGGGGTTGTGATCCTGACCATGAACCACGGAGACACTCGCAATGCCCTTACCGGCAACAGGCTCGTGGATGCTTTTCTGGCCGCCTTCCAGCGTATTGAAGCCGACCCCTCCGTGCGAGTGGCCATCATCACCGGTGCCGGCAAAGTGTTTTCGTCGGGTGGAAGTATTCATGAAATGGAGCGACAGCTCGGGCCGGACTACGACAGCGCCGCTTTGCGTCACGAATACAAGCATGGCATTCAACGCCTGCCCCTGGCCATGCACAAACTCGAAGTTCCCACGATCGCGGCCATAAACGGCCCGGCAATCGGCGCGGGTTTCGATCTGGCGTGCATGTGCGACATCCGGATCGCGTCCGAGCGTGCAATTTTCGCAGAGAGTTTCGTCAAGCTGGGCATTATTCCGGGCGACGGCGGTGCCTGGTTTCTTCCCCGGCTTATCGGTATGTCGCGCGCGGCCGAGATGACGTTTACCGGCGATGCCATCGATACACAGCAGGCTCTGGAATGGGGCCTGCTTTCCAAAGTCGTCGCCCCGGAACAATTGATCGAAGAGTCCTGCAAGATGGCCAGAAGAATCGCGGCGAATCCGCCTGAAGCCGTCCGAATGAGTAAGCGCCTCCTGCGCGAGGGTCAACACAGTCGGCTGGATACGCTGCTAGAAATGTCGGCGGCCTTCCAGGCCATTGCCCACAAGACGGCGGATCACGAACAGGCAGTAGATGCTTTCATTCAGCAGCGTGCCATAAAGAAGACCACGCACTGACGTCGAATAAGCCCGTCACGACGTGAACAGCCCGAGCATTTTGTCGCGGAGCCGATCCACCAGCAGGGAACGTGTGTCGCGATGAGCGACCAACGACAGGGACAGGCACCGGCGTGCGCCTTCATCGATTAGATCGATAAAGCGAACATGTTGAGGCGAATAGGACCTTGTCACGGCAGGCACAAGGGCGATGCCCATTCCGCTGGCCACCAAGCTGAGCTGAGTCTGCACTTGGATCGCTTCCTGGCTGACGCACGGCGTAAAGCCCGCCTTGCGACAAAGCGACACAGCCTCGCCGTGCAGGCCCGGCACCAATGTTGAGGCGTACAGCACAAACCCCTCGTGTCGGCATTCTTCCAGTGCCACCTTCTTGCGCGCCGCCAAAGGATGATCGACAGGCACGGCGAGAATCAAATCATCGAGCTGGATCACCCACGCCTCGATCATGTCTTCTTGGGCGATAGGACCACGAACGACTGCCGCGTCAATCTCGTGGTTACGCACCAGGTTTATCAGTCCGATGGAGCTGTCCTCGCGCAATTCCACTTTCACGTTGGGATGGTCAGCCCGAAACGCCGGCACGCATAAGGGAAGTAAGGTGTAGGTTGCCGATCCGACAAAACCCAATCGCAACGTGCCCCATTCGCCCAACGCGACCAAACGCGCCGATCGGCAGGCCTGTTCGCTGTAGAACAAGGCGGCTCTTGCGTCTTTGATTAGGGCGTGGCCTGCCGGCGTCAGGGTGACGCCTTTGGATCCTCGCTCGAGCAACTGCGCTCCGACCTCGGCCTCCAGTTTCTGAATCGATACCGACAACGCTGGCTGCGCAACAAAGAGCTTTTCGGCCGCCAAGCGGTAGTTGCCGTGTTCGGCCACGGCGATGAAATGCTGGAATTGACGGAGAGTAATGCCCATGCGCTCGCGTTATCACTCGATAGATAAACAATATTAGACCGTTATCGGAGCATCAGAATAGACTCATCGAGCCATGAATACAAATACCATTTCTACCGCTGCGCTGGGCAGCATACGCATCATCGACCTCACCTCGGTGGTTTTTGGCCCCTATGCCTCGCAGATACTTGCCGACTACGGCGCCGATGTAATCAAAGTCGAAGCGCCCGGGGGGGATTCCACACGCAATACCGGACCGGCGTTCGAGGCGGGGCTTTCGGCGATATTCCTCGGGATCAACCGGAACAAGCGCAGCGTTGTCCTGGACCTCAAGCAAGCCACAGCGCGCGAAGCGCTGCTTGCGCTCGTCGACAAGGCAGATGTTTTCATGCATAGCATCCGTCCGCAGAAAATGGCGCTGTTGGGCCTTGATACCGATGCCCTGCGCGCACGCAACCCGCGACTGATTTACGCCGGCTTGCATGGCTTTGGAAGCGGCGGCGCTTACGATGGCCAGCCCGCCTACGACGATACGATTCAGGGCCTGAGCGGCGTTGCAGACAGCGTTGAACGCCAGACCGGCACACCCCGCTATCTACCGACAATTGCCGCCGATAAGACATGCGGCCTGATTGCCGCTCATGCCATTCTCGCCGCGCTATTCCAGCGGGAGCGCACCGGCCGGGGCCAGTTCGTTGAAGTACCCATGTTCGAAGCCATGACGTCGTATATGCTGGTCGAACATTTTTATGGCCGCCATCTGGTCGGCGCCAATCAACCCGCAGGCTATCCGCGCACGTTGACGCCCTGGCGCAAACCCTACCAGACAGCCGACGGCTATATCTGCATAATGCCCTATACCGATGGCCACTGGAAACGTTTTTTCATGGGCACCGGCAACGAATCCATGGCCCAGGATCCCCGCTTCCGGGGCATCGCGGGGCGCACCAGTCATATCGACCAGTTGTATGAGCTGTTGAGCGACATCATGCGCCAACGCTCCACCGATGAGTGGCTCGCGTTCTGCCAACACGTGGAAATACCCGCGACACGCATCAATTCGCTGGACGAGCTGGAGAACGATCCGCATTTGAGAAGCGTGGACTTCTTCATCGATCTCCGCGACGAGATGCAGAACACCTACCGTTATATCCGCAGCCCCGTGCGCATGGAGAACAGCTACATTGCACCAGCCATGCCACCCCGTCTGGGCCAACATACCTGCGAGATTCTGCTGGAAGCCGGATTGTCGGATCTGCAAATTAACGCCATGTTGGCGAGCAAGGCCGCGATGAAGCAACCACCGACCAGTTGAACCACACCAACTTTTGCAGCACCACCACTTTGCGATACATCATGAACAAAGGGAGACATACAAATGAAATTACGATCTTTGGCACTGGCGCTGAGCTGCGCGCTATTATCCGGCCATGTGGCAGCACAGAATACCGATATCGTGCGTATTGGCGTATCGAATGACCGCTCCGGCATCTACTCCGATCTGGGCGGCTTGGGTTCCGAGATATCAGCCCGCATGGCCGTCGAAGACTTTGGCGGATCAGTCCTGGGGAAGAAAATAGAAGTCATAGGCGGTGACAGCCAGAACAAGGTCGACGTCGCCTCCACCATGGTGCGCAACTGGTTCGACACCCAGAACCTGGTCGCCGTTGTGGACGGTGGCGCAAGTTCAACTGGGCTGGCCGCCATGCATGTGGCCGCCGAGAAAAAGGGTGTGGCGTTGATCAGTGGTGGTTTCGCTGGCGACTTCAGCGGCAAGCAGTGCTCACCGATAAGTACGCAATGGGCGCCCGATACCTATGCCCTGGCCAATGCAGTCGTGGGCAACACAGTCAAGAGTGGTGGGAAAAGCTGGTTCTTCATTACCACCGATTATGTCTTTGGCAAGACGATGGAGGAAACAGCAAGCAATTTCGTCACTGCAGCCGGGGGCAAAGTGGTGGGCAGTACCAAACACCCTCTCGGCTCGTCCGATTTTGCCTCGTATCTGTTGCAAGCCCAATCATCGAAGGCTGACGTTATCGGCCTTGCCAGCGCAGGCGGCGACCTGATCAACCTTATCAAGCAGGCCCAGGATTTCGGCCTGGCGGGCGGGGACCAAAAGCTGCTTACCTTTCTCGTGTTCATCAACGACGTATTCGGCATGGGGCTGGACTATGCCCAGGGGCTCAGTTTCCCGACACCGTTCTATTGGGACGCGAATGACGACACACGGGCGTGGACAAAACGCTGGCAAGATAAAACCGGATTCAAGCGCGCTCCGTCCATGGTCCAGGCACTCTCGTATGTGTCAACCATGCATTATCTGGAAGCCGTCAAAGCGGCCGGTACATTCGATAGCTTGAAAGTCAACGCAAAAATTCGCGAGCTCCCGGTACAGACCAAATTGATCAGCAATGCGCGGGTCCGCCCCGAGGATGGACGCGTCATCATGGACATGTATCAGGTCGAGGTGAAAAAACCTTCCGAATCCAAGTCCGCAAACGACGTTTACACGATCCTGGCGACCATTCCTGGTGATAAGCTATTCGTCCCGCTGGCAGACAGCCAATGTCCGTTGGTCAAAAAATGACAAGAGGAGATTCTCCATGAAGTGTTATTGCGTAATTAATTTTCGCGAACCACTAGTGCAGCAGGAAGTCGACACACCCGTACCCTCAGGTAAAGAGGTGCTTCTGCAGGTGCGCGCGGCGGGCGTATGCCATAGCGACATTCACCTTTGGGAGGGTGGCTACGATCTTGGCAATGGCCGCACCCTTGCATTGAAAGACCGTGGCGTGTCGCTGCCTTTGATCATGGGCCACGAAACCGTCGGTACACTGTCGGCCATGGGCCCTGATGCAAGCGGCGTGGAACTGAGCCGAAATTATCTGGTATACCCATGGATAGGCTGCGGGCAATGCCCCGCTTGCCTGGACGGCATGGAAAACCACTGCTCGGCACCCCGGTGCCTGGGCATTCATCGGGGTGGTGGCTACGCCGATCATATCCTGGTACCCGATGCCAAGTACCTGATTGATATCGGCGACCTTGATGCCGCACAGATTGCACCATACGCCTGTTCAGGCCTGACTACCTATTCCGCATTGAAGAAGATCGGCGCGCCCATTTTCCAGAATCATCCCATCGTGATCGTCGGCGCCGGGGGCCTGGGCTTGATGTGCCTGAGCCTGCTTTCGGCGCTCGGTGGCGTGGGTGCCATCGTCGTGGACATCGATCCCGCAAAACGCCAGGCTGCACTGGACGCAGGTGCGCTGGCGGCAGTCGATGGTGCTGCTCCCGACGCGGCACAACAGATTCTGAAAGCCCTGGACGGCAAGCCCGCACAAGCGTTCATCGATCTCGTGGGCGCACCATCCACCACGGGGATCGCCTTCGACTGCCTGACCAAAGGCGGCAAGTTGATCATCATAGGCCTGTTCGGCGGCGCATCGTCCTGGCCCATCGCGCTGATTCCGATGAAAGCCATGAACATCGTCGGCAGCTACGTGGGCAATCTGTCGGAACTCCGCGAGCTTATCGACCTCGTGAGGACAGGGCGAATATCACCTATCCCGATACAGCGCTTTGCACTGGACGAGGCCGACGCCACCCTGACTGCCTTGCGCAGCGGCAAGATAACCGGGCGTGCCGTACTAACTAACTGACCGGATCCGGACCTCAAACCTCCAGCAATATTTCGCTCATACGTTCCGGGTGAGTAATATGCGCCTCGTGCGGGGCCGGAACGTCGATCCAGTTCCAGCCCTGCAGCGATTTCACCAGTCGCCGCGACTCTTCCAGAAGAGGATGCGAGGGCTTGTTGCAATGCAAATAAGTACACGGCAGGCCATTGCCGATGGGCCTGTCGAGGACAAGCGGCGTGGTATAGCTGGCCAGGGGATGGGGTGTCATCCTGCGCATGACCCAGTCATACGCTTCTGTACCGGGTTCCAATCCCCATACCGGGGGAAGTCGCTCTGGCACCGGCACCGCCAATCCAGACGTGGCCTTGGCGGCCGAAGCGATACGGGCATCGGCATCGGCCTTGGGATAATTCGAAAACGCGTTCTTGCCGCTTTCCAGCACAACAGCATCAAAATACACCAGGCGGGCGATAGCCTCAGGGATGCGATCTGCGACGCCCGTAATGGGCACGCCGGCAAAGCTATGGCCCACCAGAATGACATCGTCCAGTTCCTCTGCCAGAATCACCTGCACCAAGTCGTCGATGAACACGTCAATCGTGATATCGTTGCGCAGCAAATGGGCGCGGTCACCCATGCCGGTAAAGCTGGGCGTGAAGACTTGATGGCCGGCGTTGCGCAGCCGCTCAGCGACAGCACGCCAGCACCATCCGCCATGCCACGATCCGTGAGCCAGAACATAGTTCATCGTGTATCCTTTTTTGTGCAACAGGTAGGAGCCGAAACCATGAGCGTACCAGCACGCGCATCGCTTTATTTTATTTTGTCCTGTCTGGTGGCGGTGGTGGCCGGGTGCACGACCCTTCCTTCACTGGAAAACCGGACATACACGACGGCGCTGCCACTCGAGGAAGCCAATCGCACCACTCTGGGTAAGGGAATCTCCCATATGGCAAGCCAGCACCCTGGCAAGTCAGGCATTCATATGCTCTCCGACCCCAGGGCTGCCTTCGCCGTGCGCGCACTTCTGGCGAAAGCAGCCGAACGTACCCTCGATGTTCAATACTATATCTGGCACAAAGACCTGACCGGCACGCTGATGTTCGAAGCCTTGAGAGCCGCCGCCGAGCGTGGCGTGCGAGTGCGTCTACTGCTGGATGATAACAACCCCTCCGACCTCGATCCCACACTTTCCGCGCTGGATTCGCACCCGAATATCGAAGTGCGTTTGTTCAATCCTTTCGTCGTCCGCTCGCCGAAATGGCTGGGCTATATCACGGATTTTTCACGCGCCAATCGTCGCATGCACAATAAGTCCTACACCGCCGACAATCAGATCACCATCGTGGGCGGTCGCAATATGGGCGACGAATACTTCGGTGCTACCGACGGCGTTTTGTTCGCCGATCTGGATGTGGCGGCAATCGGCCCCATCGTCAAGGACGTCTCCGACGATTTCGATCGTTACTGGAATAGCCAGTCTTCCTACCCCGTAGCACTGATATTGCCGAAGGTCGGGCCAGAACGCCTGAAGGAACTGACATCCGAAGCTTCCATCCTGGAACGCGACCCACGAGCCGAGACCTATATCAAAGCGTTGCGCGATTCCGGTCTGATTCGCCAGCTGGCCGACGAAACCATAGCCATGGATTGGGCTCACACCCGGATGGTAAGCGACGATCCGCGCAAAGGACTGGGACAAGTGCCCAAAGAAAAACTGCTGACACATGAGTTGGGCCAGATTATTGGTGAACCGCAATCGGACGTCAAACTGATTTCCCCCTACTTCGTCCCGGCTGAAGCAGGTGTGCTTAGTTTCACGGCACTTGCAAAACGCGGCGTCAAGCTGCAGGTCCTGACCAACTCGCTGGACGCAACCGATGTCGCCGCTGTTCATGCCGGCTACGCCAAACGACGCGAGCCGCTATTGAAGGCCGGCGTTGAGCTCTATGAAATGAAGCGGATGTCTGACGGACCGAGGGAAAAAGGCACCGGTCGTTTTGGCAGCTCGGGATCCAGTCTCCATGCCAAGACATTCACGGTCGACAGCGAACGGGTTTTCGTCGGCTCGTTCAACTTCGACCCACGGTCGGCCAAACTGAACACCGAACTGGGATTCGTTATAGAAAGCCCCGAGATGGCCATGCAAATCAATACCTCGTTCAATGACAGAATTTCCATCATCGCCTACGAAGTCAAGCTCACCGACGACGGCGACATGTATTGGATAGAACGCAAGGATGGCGAAAAAACGCGCTACGACACCGAGCCGCATGCCAGCCTGTGGCGACGGATCTGCGTCAAGGTATTTTCCATGCTTCCCATCGACTGGCTGCTCTAGATCGACACTGTCAAGCTATGCTTTCCCTCGGACAGCAGCACCCGTACACCGCCCCGGATGCAGTCCACAGGTACATCGTCAAGCAGTGCTGATGCGGTGTCGTTCTTGCTGCCAGAGACTTTATCGACGCGGATATCGTACTCAGACGAACCCATCTTCACCGTGGCGTCGAATCCGGGCCATGAATCCGGAATACACGGTTCAACCACAAGATAGCTGCCCTCGCGCCGAATGCCCAGTATGCCTTCAATGCCGGCGCGATACATCCAGGCTGCCGAACCGGTATACCATGTCCAACCACCGCGCCCAACGTGGGGCGCGACCGAATAGACATCGGCGGCCACGACATAGGGCTCCACCTTGTAGCGTTCAGTTTCTTCACGCGTACGCGCATGATTGATCGGATTAATCAGTCCGAATAATTCAGCGGCTTTCCCACCTTCACCAAGCTTTGCAAATGCGAGGATCGCCCACATTGCCGCGTGACTGTACTGCCCGCCGTTTTCCCGCAAGCCGGGCGGATAGCCCTTGATATATCCCGGGTCGCGGACCGTGGTATCGAATGGCGGGGTGAACAAGAGCGCGATTCCATCGTCATGCCGGACAAGGTATTGCTCAAGTGAGGCCATCGCCATAGCCGCGCGCGCCGGTTCCGCGGCGCCCGACAATACTGCCCATGACTGCGCAATCGAATCGATCCGGCATTCCTGGCTGTCTTTCGATCCCAGCCAGCTCCCATCGTCGAAAGTCGCGCGGCGGTACCACTGTCCGTCCCAGGCCTCCCGCTCAAGGGCGTCCTTCAACGAGGCAGCGTGCGTACGCCAGCGCTCGGCGCGTTCAGTGTCCCGCTCCTGAGCGTAGGGTATAAAAAGTTCTATCGTTCGCAGCAGCAGCCACCCCAGCCACACACTTTCGCCTTTTCCGCCCTCGCCCACCCGGTTCATGCCGTCGTTCCAGTCCCCTGTGCCCATGAGCGGCAGGCCCAATGGTCCCGTCAGCTTGATGCACTGGTCCAGTCCGCGCGCGCAGTGCTCATACAGGGAGGCCGACTCATCGGCAGCCATAGGCTGAAAGAACGCGTCGTGCTCTTCAGGCTGCAACGGCGGTCCCTCGAGAAAAGCCACCACTTCTTCCAGAATCGCGGCATCGCCAGTGCTGGCGACATAGGTGGCAGCGGCAAAGGCCAGCCACACACGATCGTCCGAGATATGGGTGCGCACCCCCTGTCCCGAATGCGGCAGCCACCAGTGCTGAACATCGCCCTCCACGAACTGACGGCCGGCGGCGCGCAAAATATGCTCGCGTGTCGCATCGGGCCGGGCAAACGTAAGTGCCATGCCGTCCTGGAGCTGATCTCGAAAGCCGTAAGCTCCGCTGGCCTGGTAAAACGCGGAACGCGCCCAGATGCGGCACGCAAGCGTCTGATACAGCAGCCATCCATTGAGCATGATGTCCATAGCCCGGTCGGGCGTCCTGACCTGGATCGTGCCAAGCAGTGAGTCCCAGTGATCGGTCACTTCCCGCAGAACCTCGTCGAGATTGGTGCTGCGGTAACGAGCCACCAGTGCAGCGGCCTCGTCTGCCGACCCGCATTGTCCGAGAAACCAGACAATTTCCGTTGACTGTCCGGGCGCCAATTCAACTATGGTCTGCAGGCTTGAGCACGGATCCAGTCCGGCACCTGTTTTTCCCGATAGCTGATTGCGGCCCATCAGTGCCGCAGGTGCCGCCATGGACCCATTGCGGCCAAGAAATTCGGTGCGATCGGCCGTCCAGGCGGATTGGGATCCGCCGAGATCGGCGAAAGCCGTTCGGCCCGGGAATGCAATACTCCATGGATTATGTGCCAGCATGGCGCCGGTTTCCTTGTCCATCATTGTCACGACAAAGGGGCCGGAAGTGCCACGGGATGTTCCCAGCACCCATTCCGCGTATGCCGTCACCGAAAGACGGCGCGGCGCATCGGACAGATTGCGCAAGGTCAGTCGGGAAATCTTGAGGGGATCTGAAAGAGGCACATATTGCAACAACTCAAGCCCGATGTCGTTATCCACATGTTCATAACGACTATAACCTTGCCCATGCCTGGCGATGTATGTTCCATTGTCGCGCATAGGTTGCGCCGTCGGCGTCCACAGTGCACCCGTAACTTCATCGCGTATATAGATCGCTTCACCGGAGGGATCTCCTACCGGGTCGTTCGACCACGGCGTAAGCTGGTTTTCACGGCTGTTTTGCGCCCAGGTATAGCCGCTGCCGTCGGCTGAGACCTGGAACCCGAACCGGGAATTGGCTATCACGTTGAGCCAGGGCGCAGGCGTGGACCGCCCGTCATTCAAAATGGTCACATACTCACGCCCCTGTTTATCAAACCCTCCGAGGCCGTTGAAAAACTCAAGTCCTTCAGGCATAGGCGATGGCGTCCCGGGTAATATCGGTACAGGGCGGCGCGGCGCCTGCTTCGGTATGGTGGGTTGCGGCATTCGCGCCAGCTGTTCGGAGATAGTGCCATAGCGTGCAATCAGTGCGATCCGTGCCGCCGATTGGAGCAATCCCCTGGCGTCCACGCTCATCAGGTCCGCGCGCAACGCGTAGATCGAACCCTGCGTGTGCTCGCCGCCAAAGCGTGGCCGCGACTGACTACTGCGCACTGCGGTTTCAATCGCAATCTGAAGGTCCTGGATATAAGAGGAGGCACGCTCATTGATGATGACCAGGTCGACCGCAAGGCGCTTCATGCGCCAATACTCATGCGCCCGCAACAATTGACGGAGTTGGCCGATGTCTTCAATGTCGTCTATACGAAGCAGCACGATAGGCAGATCGCCGGAAATCGATAGTGACCAAAGGTTCGATTGGGATCCAGCCCCACGCATGATCGTATTGGAAGGCGCACGAAAGGCGGGATCCGCGTAGAGGACTGGCGCCGCGAGGCGCTGAAAATCCGCAGCCTCTTCCGACCTGATATCCAGATGTCGAAGTTGAACCTGTGCTTGTGTCCATGCCAGTGTCTTGGCCCGCTCGAACGCACTGCGATCGTGGTGTTTGTCTATAAGATTTATCAGTTCTGCCTGTGATGACGCGACAATCGTCCAGAAAGCGATCCGGGCAACCTTTCCCGGCGGGATAAGCACGCGGTATCTCAGCGCGAAGACAGGGTCCAGCACCGTTCCGACCGTATTCGAAAGAGGCTCATCGCCCAACATGGCGCTGGCGTTCCCTGTCTCATGCCCGCGTCCCACAAATTGCGCACGGTCGGACTCGTATTGCGGCTCCGCCACGACCTGGCCCTCGACCACCGCGAAATGTGCCGCCCACACTTCAGGGTCGTGAGCTGAACGTTTACGCCTGGTGGCAACGAGCGCATCAAACTCGGGGAGTCGACTGGTGACCACAAACATCTTCGCGAAAGCAGGATGCGCTTTGTCAGCGGCAGGCAGCGTCAGGACAAGCTCCGAGTAAGAGGTCACTTCAATCTCGCGCGCACGGCGACCGCTATTGGCCAGCGAAACGCGGCGCACTTCGCCGTCGTCCTCACCCGAGACGAGAATCTCGGTCGTGGTCGTCAACGCCCCCTCGCGGCAAATGAACTCGGCGTAGTCTTCCGCAAATATCACGTCCGCCTGTTCGGCGATGCTGCCAACCGGTTGCATGCCCGTAGACCATACCTTGCCGTTCTGCGTATCCCGCATGAAAATGAAGGATCCGTAATCGTCCCGCGTGGAATCCTCGTGCCACCGGGTCACGGCAATATCCCTCCAGCGGCTGTATCCCGCACCCGAATCCGTCAGCATGACAGTGTAGCGGCCGTTCGATAGCAAGTGGGTGATTGGCGCGCCGAGAGCTGCCCCGGCAACACGACGCACCGCCCCGCTGTCGCCGGTGCTCATCGCGGCCACACTCACCTCTTCAGCGCGCGGATGAGCGATGGCGACGTCTCGTGGCATGCGTTCCTGAAGCAAGAGCTCGCTGGCCTGGATCATGGGTTCGCGATGAAACCGCACGCGCATTGGCGCGTTCAACAATGCATTGGCGATGGCGACAATTGTCATGCCCTGATGGTGTGCCATGAAATTGCGCACAATGGCCACGTCCTTGTCTTCTGGAAGACGAGATGTGGTGAAATCCAGCGCTTCATAAAACCCGTAGCGTCCAAGCGCCCCCATGCTGGCAAGCCGAATATAGTTTTTACAGGCGCCTGCGGGGTCGACCATGGCGGCAAGACCCGTTGCGTAGGGAGCGACAACCTTGTTTTCAGAGAGGCCACGCTTGAGGCCGAGCCCGGGTACGCCGAAGTTGGAATACTGATAGGTGAATTCGATATCGCGGGCGTTATAGGCAGACTCAGAGATGCCCCAGGGAATACTCAAGGAATTGGCATAGTCTTGCTGACGCGCCACGACGAGCCGATTGGTCTGCTCCAGAAGGCTCCCATAAGGAGCCCTCATCACCAAAGAAGGCATAAGGTATTCGAACATGGAGCCGGACCACGAGATAAGTGCGGATCCCTTGCCTAGCGGCGTAGCCGTTCGGCCCAGCCGCAGCCAATGACGGGTTGCGGCGTCCCCCTTTGCTATCGCAAAGAGGCTCGCAAGCCGGGCCTCGGATGCAAGCAGATCGTAGCAGCTGGGGTCCAGGCTATTGTCGGCATGCGAATAGCCGATGGACAACAGATTCCTGTCGGAATCCATAAGAAATGCAAAATCCATGGCGAGGGCCATTTCTCGAGCTTCGTCGGCCAGCGCCCGGATTCGTTCTTCCAGCGACCGCTTCTCGATGTCGCTGGCTGATTCATCGCGGCTGTGCTCGGCCATCGAGTCGGCGAGGGCCTGTATCCAGAACAGTGCATCATTAGAATCCTCATCGACCTCGGCAGGCACAAGACTGCGCAGCATCCTGGCTGCGTTCTCGACGTGCCGGCTCAGCCGTGGGAGCGACGCCTGAACCGCTTGCTGAGTAGCCCCAAGCTTTACCGCAAGATCATCGAGAAGCAGGATGAGTTGCGCACCTCGTTCGCCGCTGGCGACCGGCATGGCGACGATTACCTGGCGGGCCAGGTCCAGGTTATCGAGCATGCCCAGCCTGGATTCCACAAGGAAGTGGCCGTCCAACCACTCTTCGCATGTGTTGGCAACAACGATAAGGTGGCCGGCAAGGTTGCCGCTATCAACGGACGACACATAGGCCGGCTCGAGCGCGCGCAGATCCTGAGTATCGTACCAGTTGAAAAAATGCCCATTGAAACGCGCAAGCTTGCGCATGGTCGCCATGGTCGTTTCGAGCCGTTCCACGGTCTGGACCGTACCGGCCCAGCCAAAATCACGAGCGGCAATGGCCGATAGCAGGTACAGCCCGATATTGGTCGGCGACGTACGATGCGCGAGTATGGGCTTGGGGTCTTCCTGGAAATTATCCGGCGGCAGCATGTTGTCTGCCGGGGTGACGAAGGTTTCAAAGAAACGCCACGTGCGGCGTGCCGTCAGGCGCAGCACGCGAGCGTCGGATTCGGCAACTTTACTGCGTGGCAACACGGTTTGCGGCCGGCTGGCCCACAAAGCGAGCGCGGGCGCTGCGAGCCACAATAGGGTAAACGGCATGACCAGTGGCCAGGAGGTCGGCGCAAAAATGAGTACACCCACGGCTATTGCCACCGCCAGCAAGGTACCCCCACCCATTTGCTGATAAAAACCACGAAGATCAAGGCGCGGACGCTGGGCGGTTTGAGCGGCCGTGGTCCATTCGAGAAGATGACGACGGGTGACGAATAGACGAAACAGGGTGATTGAAATGGCGTCGCCCATGCGCCACGCCCGATCGGGAAGAAAAGCCACAGATAGCAGGACCTGCAAAGCTGCTAGCCGCAGCTCACTGACAACTGCGGCAATATGACTTGCGAACCGAACACTGCTACGCCGCGAGAATAAGGAAAAAGCCGAAGGTAAACACGGTGGAATCGCGACGCAGGCAAGGACGAGCAACGTAGCCAGCACACTGGCCGGCATGGGCAATAACCAGGAACAGACGAATGCGACCAGGGTCGCCGGCGCCAGCACGGAGCGGCGCAGGTTGTCCAGCATTTTTCCGCTCCCCATGGACGGCAACTTCTCATGGCCCGCCGCACGCCGGAATATCCAGGGAATCAGTTGCCAGTCACCACGGACCCACCGGTGCTGACGCCATGCATCGACATCGTAGCGGGACGGAAATTCTTCCACTACCTCGACATCCGAGGCGAGCCCGGCACGTGCAAAGACCCCTTCGAACAGATCATGGCTGAGCAATGTGTTCGGTGGAATACGGCCTGACAAAGCAGCCTCGAACGCGTCCACGTCGTATATGCCTTTGCCCGTGTAAGAACCCTCTCCGAAGAGATCCTGATACACGTCGGAAATAGCGGCGGCATACGGGTCCATGCCTCCCGGACTCGAGAAGACCCGTTGATAGATCGATCCTTCGCTTCCAACAGGCAGGGACGGTGTGACGCGCGGCTGAAGAATCGCGTAGCCCTTGATGACACGCTGCTGCGCTTCATCGAAATGCGGCCGATTCAAAGGATGCGCCATCTTGCCAACCAGGCGCAATGCGGCGTCCCGGGGCAACCTGGTGTCTGCATCGAGCGTAATCACATATCGCACGTCTGCCGGCACCGCCACAGGCGCACCCCCGACCGGAATGTAGGTGGTATCGGTCGCACCGCGCAAAAGCCGGTTAAGTTCGTGCAGCTTGCCTCGTTTGCGTTCCCACCCCATCCACTTGCTTTCCCCCTGATTGAAAACACGCCGACGATGCAGCACCAGGAAACGCGTGCCGGCCGGACCGGGGCCGTGACGGCGATTCAGCTCGGCAATCGCTTCGGCGGCCTGGAGAAGCAGAGGCTCGTCGCCTGGCATCACTTCCTGGTCTGCATCCAGACCATCAAACAGCACGGCAAAAACCAGGTCGCCGGTTGCCCCCCCCAGATAATGCACTTCGAGCCGCTCAATTTGTTCTCGAATATCTGCCTCACTCGTCAGCAATGTCGGTATGGCGACCAACGTCCTGAGTGAGGTCGGTACCCCGGTCTTGAGCTCGAGACCGGGCAGGGGCGCCGCAATGAATGTCGACGAAACCGCACGATTGACGAGCGATGTCGCCAGCTCGGTCGCTGGAATGAATGCAGCGATCGCGAACAAGACAAGCCAGGCGGCAGCCATTTCCGGGACCCAAATCGCCCATAAGGCGAGGATGACGAGGACGATGGTAATAGCCACGATCGTCCCCATATAACCTCGCATGCCAAGGCGCACGTTCATCCGGCTCAGGCGCAGCCGCAACGGCGCCCGAAACCCTATGGCCTGCTCTAGTGCAGGGCGACCCTCGGCGATCAGGTGATACCCAGGATCGCCCACGCGCTTTGGTGACCGGGTATGGCCGACCCTGGCCCGCGCGATGGACACGGCATCCAGCGTACGGGTTGTGACCTCTAGCTCAGACAACGATGAGCCGCGCGCCAACTGTTCGATGGCGTTGCGGTACAGGTTCCGGGTTGGAAAATCCATTTCACCGAAAGCGCTTGCTTCGCGCAGACGTTCATCGACCAGGCTTACCTTCTCGAACAGCTCTGCCCAATCAATATCGGAAATCAGCCGCATGCTCGTAATGATATTGCGCACCGTGACATTGGATGCACCCTGCCGTTGCTGTGCATGAAGGACGACTTCCTCGATAGAGGTGCCTTGACGTCCAAGCCGTTCTTCCAACCATCCGAGCGCCGGCGTAGTCTGAGGGTCCTGGTCTCTTAGCCGTTTTGCCAGGTGTGCCGCGAACACTTCGGACAAGGGTTCTGATGCGCGTGAGAAAACATCGGTATCAAGCGCAAGCCGATGAGCCTGGGACCCCACCAACTGGCTGGCCAGGGCTTCGGCGGCGGCCCTGGCCATTTGTCCTGATGTGATTTGATCGGCCAGGCGGCGCAGGTTCTCGATCAGCACAATCCGCAGCGTGATTGCAACCGCCCATAGTTCGCCGATCGCCAAAGGCTGGACGCGCTGGTACGCAGAAATGAAGCGCCTTAATATATCGGGGTCGAAATTGCTGTCGGTATGGGCGACAAAAGCCCAGGCTATACCGAACACCCTCGGATAACCCGCGAATGGTCCTTCGGCCAATTTAGGCAACTGCCGATAGAAGCCTGGCGGCAAATCGTCCCTGATTTCGCGGATTTGCTCTTCGACCAGGTGATAGTTGTCGAGCAGCCATTCGGCGGCGGGCACCACGCTATGGCCATTTTCGAGCTCCACGGCGCTGGCGCGATAGGCGGCGAGCAACACCCGCGCATTATCGTCAAGCCGCTTTTGCAAGGAATGAACTCGCGGCGGCTTTTGAGTGATGGGTTGAGCCTCAGCCAGACTGAGGGCATGGTGCTCAAGGCGTTCAACGCCGAACAGCTCTTCCCGGACTGGGGCGCGGTCGCTCCAAGGGGAGCCTATTGAGCGGTTCCGGAAAAGAAAATGAAATACGGTGTTATCAGACAAGGGCCGAATCCTTGAGACGGCGTGAAGCACCTACGACGCGTTCAATCCAGTTGCCAGAGCGTGGCTGCTTTTTAGTCATGAATAACCCCTTAAACGACTGCTTGGTTCGCCAAAAGGCATCTTCCAGCATACGCCCAATTTCGTGAATGCGGCATCCCACGCTGTGCGGATACGGTATCCCGCCCTGTTTTAGTGCATAGAACTCGCCCGCGCGGTGCCATCCATGCACCATGCCGCTGCGTGCCTCCCCAGAACCGGGAACGATTCCATGATCAAAATGGGCCATCAGCCTGTTCAGTGCTTGTTGAAACCTGGCATGACTATTGCGTATCGAAGGAGGAGCTGTCCATTCGGGTCGCGCCGTTCCACGCGATCTGTACCTTTCCTTCTGGAGTCATCATGAAACGTAGACTGGTTCTCAAACAATTGACCGCCCTGAGCTTTCTGGCGCTATCAGGCTGGATGCCCCAAGCCCTGGCGACCGACACGATCAAGGTCGGTATCCTGCACTCTTTGTCCGGAACGATGGCAATCTCCGAAACGTCACTCAAGGATGTGGCCTTGATGACCATCGAGGAAATTAATGCCGACGGGGGCGTACTGGGAAAGAAACTGGAACCAGTGGTTGTCGATCCCGCCTCGAACTGGCCTTTGTTTGCGGAAAAAGCCCGCCAATTGTTGGCACAGGACAAGGTATCGGTCGTGTTCGGTGCCTGGACGTCGGTCTCGCGAAAATCGGCCTTGCCCGTGTTCAAGGAACTGAATGGCCTGCTGTTCTATCCCGTCCAATATGAAGGGGAAGAACTCGAGAAAAATGTTTTCTATACCGGCGCGGCGCCCAACCAGCAGGCCATACCGGCCGTCGAGTATCTGATGAGCGAAGATGGCGGAGGCGCCAAGCGCTTTGTATTGCTGGGCACTGATTATGTTTACCCCCGCACGACCAATAAGATCCTGCGCGCCTTCCTGCATTCCAAAGGTGTCAAGGATAGCGACATCGAAGAGATCTACACGCCCTTCGGTCATTCTGACTATCAAACCATCGTCGCCAACATCAAGAAGTTTTCCACGGGCGGCAGAACAGCGGTGATCTCGACCATCAACGGTGACTCGAACGTGCCCTTTTACAAGGAATTGGGCAACGCGGGCTTGAAGGCAACAGACGTCCCTGTCGTGGCCTTTTCGGTCGGCGAAGAGGAGTTGCGTGGTGTCGACGCCAAACCACTCGTCGGCCACCTGGCCGCATGGAACTATTTCCAGTCCATCAAGAATCCCGCCAACACAGCCTTCATCGACAAATGGAAGGCCTATGCCAAGACCAAGAACCTGCCCAACGCTTCAACCGTCGTGACCAACGATCCCATGGAAGCCACCTACATTGGCATCCATATGTGGAAGCAAGCCGTCGAACAGGCCAAGACAACAGACGTTGACAAGGTGATCGAAGCAATGGGCGGCCAGACCTTCACCGCGCCGGATGGGTTCACCATCCAGATGGACGCGACCAACCATCATTTGCACAAGCCCGTCTACATCGGCGAGATCAATGCCGATGGCCAGTTCGATGTGGTGTGGAAAACCAAAGGCCCCATCCGCGCGCAGCCCTGGAGCCCGTACATCGCGGGTAATGAAAACAAGCAAGGTCTTTAATTGGACAAGTTCGCCATGGGCTATGCCGCACTCCTGAAATCCTGGCGCCGGATTGTTCTGGCGATATTGCTGGCGACACTCGCCCCGATCGCGCTGGCGGCGGAGCCGGCAAGTATCGATGCGGTGCTCCTTGCTCCATTGGCGGACGACGACACCGATGCCAAGCTGCGCGTCATCTCGCAGCTTGGCCGGCTGGCCAATCCCCGGGCAGCACAAGTGCTCGAGGCCCTGTCCAACGCAAGGCTGTATGCCACCCCGGAAGGCCGAATCCTGATCGCTCATGACGGCAAGCCCGCTATCGACCCGGCCACAGGAGAAGAACTCGATGTACCGGCCGACGCCGGCAACATCATGATCAACAACCGGCTACGGCGCGCCATTGCCGGCGCGCTAGCCATATCGCAACTTTTCTCTGACGATGCGCAAGTGCGCCTGTCTGCTGCAAAGCGCATGCAGCAAAGCACGGATACCTCGTCCATCGGCTTGATCGCACAAGCACGATCCCGCGAAACCAATGCAGAGGTGCAAAGCGCACTGGACGTCGCACAGGCCAGCCTGGAGTTGAAAAGCCCCGACCCCGCCACGCGCTTGCGCGCTGTCGAGAGGCTGGGCCATACTCAGCGAGGCGAGTTCCGGCCCACTCTGGCCAGCCTGCTTGCCCAGAACAACGAAGGTATTTACGCCGAACCCGACGAAGAAGTACGTACCGCCGCGGTGGCTGCCCTTCGGAGCATTGACCGGCATCTCAGCAAGATCGAATGGGCGGGCAATCTGTTTTACGGCATTAGCCTGGGCAGCGTCCTGCTGCTGGCGGCACTCGGACTGGCCATCACGTTTGGCCTGATGGGCGTCATCAACATGGCGCATGGCGAGCTGCTGATGATAGGCGCCTACGTCACCTTTCTGATGCAATTGTTCTTTCGGCAGTTCGCGCCGGCCTGGGTAGACTGGTATGTGATCGCAGCCCTGCCCATGGCTTTCCTGGTGACAGCCGGTGTCGGCATGGCACTGGAGCGCACTGTTATTCGATGGCTGTATGGCCGGCCCCTGGAAACCCTGCTGGCGACCTGGGGAATCAGCCTGATACTCATGCAAGGCGTGCGGTCCACCTTTGGTGCCCAGAATGTGGAGGTCAGTAATCCGTCCTGGATGTCCGGCGGTGTCACGCTGCTTGATGGTTTGGTGCTCAGCTATAACCGCCTTGCGATCATTGTATTCGCGCTGCTGGTGGTCTTCTTCATCTGGTTGCTGCTCAACCACACGCGTCTGGGCCTGTTCGTTCGCGCCATCACCCAAAATCGCCGCATGGCCGATTGCGTGGGCGTGCCGACCGGCCGTATCGATATGCTGGCTTTCGGCCTGGGTTCCGGCATTGCGGGGCTGGGCGGTGTCGCCCTGTCCCAATTGGGAAATGTGGGCCCGGATCTGGGACGCGCTTACATCGTCGATTCATTCATGGTGGTCGTCCTCGGTGGCGTGGGCCAGTTGGCCGGAACCGTCATTGCGGCGATGGGCCTGGGCAGCCTCAACAAAATTCTTGAACCCTGGGCTGGCGCTGTTCTGGCCAAAATCACAATACTGGTGCTCATCGTGCTCTTTGTCCAGAAACGTCCGCAAGGCCTCTTCGCCCCGCGCGGGAGGAGTGTCGAATGACTTCGTCCACTCTGGTCACTACGCGAGACCATCTGTTTCGCCGGCAACACCTGTTCTCACCCAGGGCTTGGACCGGCCTGCTGATAGCCATCGTTTTGCTTGCCTTGTTGCCGCTGCTCAATCTGGTGCTGCCTGTCGACCACCCCCTGCACATATCGTCCTACGCAATCGCCTTGTTGGGCAAATTCATGTGCTATGCCATGGCCGCCCTGGCACTGGACCTGGTGTGGGGCTATGCCGGCATCCTGTCGCTGGGCCATGGAATATTCTTTGCACTGGGCGGCTACGCACACGGCATGTATCTCATGCGCTCCATCGGCCGAGATGGCGTCTACCAGAGTCACCTGCCGGACTTCATGGTCTTTCTGGACTGGAGGGAATATCCCTGGTACTGGACGTTCACCGACCACTTCGCCTATGCCATGCTGCTTGTCGTCCTCGTACCTGGTGTCCTGGCATTCATCTTCGGCTATTTTGCATTCCGCTCGCGCATCAAAGGCGTGTATTTCTCGATCATCACGCAGGCCATGACTTTCGCTGCCATGCTGCTCTTCTTCCGCAACGACACAGGCTTTGGCGGAAATAATGGCTTCACCGATTTCAAGCGTATCCTCGGCTTTGACATTACCGCCCCCGACACGCGCGCCGTGCTCTATTGGACAACTCTGATTTTTTTGGGGCTGGCACTCGTTTTCGCACGCGCCATTACGCAGTCCAAGCTTGGACGTGTACTAACCGCCCTGCGTGATTCCGAAAGCCGCCTGCGTTTCATCGGCTATGACCCCCTGGGCTTCAAACTGTTTGTCTGGACCGTCTCGGCGATCATGTGCGGTATTGCTGGTGCACTGTACGTGCCGCAGGTAGGCATCATCAATCCCAGCGAAATGTCTACGGAAACGTCGATAGAAATGGTGATCTGGGTGGCGACCGGCGGACGCGGCACACTGATTGGTCCCGTTCTCGGTGCAGGCGTCGTCAATGGACTCAAGACCTGGTTCACCAGCGCCCTGCCGGAATTCTGGCTGTATGCGCTCGGTCTCATCTTCGTGCTCACCACCCTGTTCCTGCCTCACGGCATCGTGGGGCTGCTGCGACGATTTACTGCCCGCAACGCAAGGAGAACATTTTGAAACCTGAACGCGCACGACAGCTGCAACAACTCCAGGCGGCGGTGTTGCTCACAGATTCGGGAAGTGACGCATCGTACGGCCATGTCACCACTCGCGATGTCGACACCCGCCACGGCGTGATTCTTTACCTGGAAGATATCACTGTCAGCTTCGATGGCTTCAAGGCACTGAACAAGCTGAGCCTGGACATCGGCGTCGGTGAATTGCGCTGCATCATTGGTCCCAATGGTGCCGGCAAGACCACCATGATGGACGTCATCACTGGAAAAACTGCGCCGACATCCGGCACCGCATTCTTCGGCCAGAACGTAGACCTGACCAAGCTCAGCGAGACCGAGATTGCGCATGCCGGGATAGGACGCAAATTCCAGCGGCCCACTGTCTTCGAGAACCACAGCGTTTTCGAGAACCTGGAACTTGCCATGAAGACCGACAAGCGCGTGAAGCCTACCCTATTTGCAAAACTGACAGGTGAACAGGCCGATGCAATCAGCGCCACCCTGGAATTGATACGGCTCACGCATGAAGCATGGGGTCCCGCTGGCTTGCTATCCCACGGGCAGAAGCAGTGGCTGGAAATCGGCATGCTGCTCATGCAGGAACCCAAGCTATTATTGCTGGACGAGCCGGTGGCCGGCATGACCGACGCCGAGACCGAACGCACCGGCGAGCTGCTCAATGAATTGAAAGGCCGCCACTCGTTGATGGTCGTTGAACACGACATGGACTTCGTGGCCAGCATCGCCGGGAGCGGCAAGGTCACGGTATTGCACGAAGGTTCGGTACTTGCCGAAGGCTCCATGGCGCAGGTCCAGGCGGATCAGCGCGTAATCGAAGTATATCTGGGACGCTGACATGCTCGACGTGCAGGCCATCAACCAATATTACGGCGGCAGCCATACACTGCGGGGCGTTTCCTTGTCCCTGCAAAAAGGCGACTGTCTTGCCTTGCTGGGCCGAAACGGTGTGGGAAAGACCACCTTGCTTAAATGTCTGATGGGCGTGCTGCCGGTCTCGTCCGGGAGCGTTGTCTTCAACGGCGAAGACATCAGCCGCCTGGCACCACATCAGCGTGCGGCGCGGGGCATTGCCTATGTACCGCAAGGACGCGATATTTTCTCGCGACTCACCGTGGAAGAGAACATTCTCATGGGCATGGCCACCAAGCCGGCAGCCGCGGCGCGGCGAATCAAGGGTGAGATCTTCGAGCTTTTCCCCGTGCTGAAATCCATGCTGGGGCGTCGCGGTGGCGACCTTTCCGGGGGACAGCAACAACAGCTGGCCATTGCGCGAGCCCTGGTCGCCGAGCCGAAACTGGTCATACTGGACGAACCCACCGAAGGCATCCAGCCATCCATCATCAAGGATATTGCCAACGTGATAAAGCTGCTTAGGGAACGCGGCGACATCGGCATCTTGCTTTGCGAACAGTACTTTGATTTTGCTCGCCAGCTGGCCGACCAGTTCGTGGTGTTGTCACGTGGCGAGGTAGTGGCAGCCGGCGATAAAACGGAGATCGATGGTGACGACGTGCGTAGCCATCTGTCGGTATGACGCGCATGCTGACCCTTGCCCATCCCCCCACTCTCGACCAATGGCACGCGAAACTCGTCTTGACGTTCGCGCGGCAAGGGCCGGAAAAAACCGTACTCGCTCGGCGCATGCACGAAGGGCCGTTACTGGTCCAGAAAACCCTATATCCCGAAGGGCCGGGCATCTGCCACGCCACCATTCTTCACCCCCCTTCCGGCATCGCCGGCGGCGACATCCTGAAGATCGATATTGCTGTCCAGGACGGCGCCCATGCCGTATTGGGCACACCCGGCGCTACGCGCTGGTATAAAGCCAACGGCAGGCATGCCGCTCAGCATGTACGGATGCGGCTCGCGGCCGGTGCATGCCTGGACTGGCTTCCCCAGGAAAACATCTTCTTCGAGCAGGTGCAGGCGTCCATGAGCACCTGCCTGCACTTGCAAACCGGCGCGCGCGCCATCGGATGGGAGATCAACCAATTGGGCAGCATCGGTAAAGCGACGCATTGGGACGAAGGATGTGTGAGCATGGACACAGAACTGACGCTGGATGGCGAAACCATATGGCGGGAGGCCGGCGAGCTCTGTGCTGCCGGTCCCCTGCGTCATAGCGGCAATGGCCTGGCAGGCTTTCCCGTGCTGGCGACTGTCTGGGCATTCGGCCCCGCACTGAACACCGAGCAGGTCGACGACCTGGCTGCAGACCTGCCCTGGGGTCCTAGCCTGCGCGCCGGCCTGACCCACATACCCCAAGCGAGCGAACAAGGCCTCAGCCTGGTTCGTGTGCTGGGCATACATGCACAGGATGTAAAGCGTCTGCTGATCGCGCTCTGGATGCGCATGCGCCCACTGGTGCTGAACACGCAAGGCGCTTACCTGCGCTTGTGGAACACCTGAAGCCGACAAGGAATCAAATAATGGATCTTACCCCCCGTGAAAGAGACAAGCTGTTTATCTTTACCGCCGCCCTGCTCGCAGAGCGGCGCAAGGCGCGCGGCGTCAAGCTGAACTACCCAGAATCGATCGCCTTTATCACGGCCGCATTGATGGAAGGGGCGCGCGATGGCCGCAGCGTCGCCGATCTCATGCAATTTGGCACCACCATACTAAGCCGGCAAGACGTCATGGAGGGCATACCCGAAATGATCGCCGACATACAAGTGGAAGCCACCTTCCCGGATGGCACCAAGCTGATCACTGTCCATCAGCCCATTATCTGATGCGGCGCCCGCAACACCGACGAACTTCTTCCCATTCAGGATTTTTCTTATGCGCACACGTCCACTTTCACGTCGCCGGTACCCCGTCGCCGCCGGCGCTATGGCCTTTGCCTTTATTTCTGGCGCCGCCATGGCGCACCCTGGACATGAACAGGCCATGTCCAACTCCATGTTTCAAGCGGGACTGTCTCATCCGCTGACCGGCCTGGACCACCTGCTTGCCATGGTGGCGGTAGGAGTATGGGCGGCGTTAAGCTACCAAACTATCCGACAGGCCATCTGGACGCCAGTCGTATTCTTGTGTCTGTTACTGGCGGGCGCGTTGGCAGGCATCGCGGGTCTGCCCCTTCCAGGCGTAGAGCCAGTCATCGCGGCGTCCCTGCTGGTGCTCGGACTATTGCTGGCGAGCCGCACAACATTGACCGGCCCGGCGAGCGCACTGCTGGTGGGGTTCTTTGCCTTGTTCCATGGCATGGCGCATGGTTCCGAACTGCCCGCCGGCGCGGGCGCCTCGGCGTTTATCGCCGCCTTCATGCTAAGCACCCTGTTCTTGCATGGACTGGGTCTGATGGGTGGCTTTGCACTTAAACGACACGCCGCGTGGCTGGCACGCGTTGCAGGTGCCGGCATTGCCGCTTACGGTGTGTCCCTGCTCGCAGCGACCACATGATACGGAAGGAAACTCCGCTTATTCCATTTTCAGGAAGCTAAAAATGATACCTGGTGAAATCATTGCCGAGCCCGGCAGTATTGAACTGAACACCGGCCGCGTCACGTGTGTGGTCGACGTCATCAATGTCGGCGATCGCCCCGTGCAGATTGGGTCTCACTTTCATTTTGCCGAAGTCAATGCCAGCCTGCAATTCGATCGAGCGCTGGCGCGTGGACACCGGCTGAACATCACTTCCGGGACTGCGGTGCGTTTCGAGCCGGGCCAAAAACGCACGGTCGAACTTGTGCAACTGGGCGGCGACCGTATTGTCTACGGCTTCAATGCCGCCGTCATGGGGCCACTCTGATGGTAGCCATTTCGCGACGTGCCTATGCAGAGATTTTCGGCCCCACCGCGGTCAACGGCGTCGGCGATCGCGTCCGCCTTGCCGATACCGGATTGCTGGCGGAAGTTGAAATGGATCATACGATCTTCGGTGAAGAAGTGAAGTTCGGTGGGGGCAAAGTCATACGCGACGGAATGGGACAAAGTCAACGCATGAGCGCCGACTGTGTCGACACTGTGATTACCAATGCGCTGATCATCGACGCGATCACAGGCATTATCAAGGCCGATATCGGCATAAAAAACGGGCTGATTTCGGGCATAGGGAAGGCCGGCAATCCGGACATCCAGCCCGGCGTCACCATTGTGATCGGGCCGGCAACTGAGGTGATCGCCGGCGAAGGTATGATCATCACGGCGGGCGCTATCGACTCCCACATTCACTTCATCTGTCCACAGCAAATCGAGGAAGCCACGTCCAGCGGCATTACCACGATGATAGGCGGCGGCACAGGGCCCGCTACCGGAACACTCGCAACCACCTGCACCCCGGGTCCCTGGCATATCCACTCCATGCTGTGTGCGCTCGATGCGTTCCCGATGAACATTGGTCTGCTGGGGAAAGGCAACGCGAGTCGGCAGGGACCCCTGCTGGAGCAGGTGAATGCCGGCGCCATAGGCCTGAAACTGCATGAGGATTGGGGAACCACTCCGGCCGCCATCGATACGTGCCTGACTGTCGCGGACCAGACGGATGTGCAGGTTGCAATCCATAGCGACACACTGAACGAATCCGGTTTTGTCGAAGATACGTTCAAGGCCTTCAAGGGCCGCACAATCCATTCCTTCCATACCGAAGGAGCTGGAGGCGGCCATGCTCCCGATATCATCCGGGCGGCCGGCCTGCCCAATGTCCTTCCGGCCTCCACCAACCCCACCATGCCCTTCACCGTCAACACCATTGAAGAGCATCTGGATATGCTAATGGTGTGCCATCACCTGGACTCTTCCATAGCCGAAGATCTTGCATTCGCAGAAAGCCGCATACGCCGTGAGACCATTGCCGCCGAAGATGTCTTGCATGATCTGGGTGCGTTCTCCATCATGAGTTCGGATTCGCAAGCAATGGGACGTATCGGTGAGGTCGTATTGCGCACTTGGCAGACGGCGGACAAGATGAAGACACAGCAAGGTGCGCTGCAGGGCGATAGCGCACGCGCCGATAACCATCGCATCAAGCGCTACATCGCCAAGTACACCATCAACCCGGCCCTGGCGCACGGCATAAGCCATAAAGTGGGCTCGATCGAAGTCGGCAAGCTGGCCGACATTGCGCTCTGGCGACCCGCCTTCTTTGGCGTCAAGGCAAGCATGGTGCTCAAGGCAGGCATGATCGCGGCAGCCAGCATGGGCGATCCCGGCGCGTCCATCTCCACGCCGCAACCGGTGCTTTTTCGACCCATGTTCGGCAGCTTCGGCAAAGCACTCAAAACGTCAATCACTTTCCTGTCCCAAGCCGGCATGGCCAACCCTGCCGTCCATGAACTTGGTCTTGCCAAAACATTGGAGCCAGTCTACGGATGCCGCAATGTCGGCAAGAAAGACATGGTGCATAACAATTGGTTGCCACACATCACGGTGGACCCGCAAACCTATCAAGTCATGGCAGATGGCCGGCTGCTGAGCTGCGAGCCAGCCAAAGTCTTGCCCATGGCGCAACGCTACTTTCTCTTTTAGCCATGCGTATCATCCGAAAGCATCTGCGCAACGTGCACATCGCACCTACACTGATCAATAATGTTCCCAAGGCGATCCTGGCGTATTCATCGCGACGCCGCAGTCGCCAGCGCATCAAGCTCGACAACGGGGAAGTGGTGGGCCTCATACTGGAGCGGGGCACAGTGCTGCGCCATGGCGATATCCTGGTTGCTGACGATGGAAAATTCATCGTGGTGCACGCCGCCATCGAGTCCGTCGTGCGCGTCAGCGCCCAACACGCGCCACAATTGACCCGCGCTGCCTACCACTTGGGGAATCGCCATATCCTGGTCGAGATAGGACCGGACTATCTGCAACTCGAATACGATCCGGTGCTCGTCGATATGCTGAGTCAATTGGGCGGCATCACGATAAACCAGGTGGAAGCACCCTTCGAACCTGATGCGGGCGCCTACGGCGGCGGCCACAAACATGGACACGATGAGACATTCGCCGAAGATTATGCCTTGGCTCAGTCAGCTTATGCCGCGCGCGGCGGACCCAACGATGAGCACCCGCATAAGCATGAACACCCCCACAAATAAAGATGTCATGGACGCCAGCCAGCTTACGGCGCTACTGCAACTGTCATCGCCGGCATTGCCCATAGGCGGCTACAGCTATTCTCAAGGTTTCGAAGCAGCCGTAGACCGGCAATTGATACGCGATGAAGCAACCGCCCGCGTATGGATACGCCAACAGCTGGAACTGGTTATCGCCCACTGTGAAGCACCGGTATGGATACTATTGTTCACTGCCTGGGCCGACGAAGACTGGCAAGGACTGGCCTATTGGAACAATTGGTTCCACACTTCGCGGGAAAGCCGCGAGATGCGCCAGGAAACCGGACAAATGGGTTGGTCGCTGGTTAAGCTGGCCACCGACCTGGAGTGGGGCCAGGCTGCGCCACGCGATCGCCTGGCCGCGCTGTCCACCGTCACCCTGCCGGCCGCCCATGCCTATTGCGCGAATGCATTGGGCATAGACAAGACCAAGGGATTGGCTGCGTATTTGTTCACGTGGCTGGAAAACCAGGTGATGGCCGCCATAAAGACCGTGCCTCTCGGGCAAGTGTCGGGACAGCGCATTCTGAACCAGTTGCGTCTATGCATACCCGCCATCTGCAGTGAGGCGATGATCCGTGCTGAACACCAGCCGCCCCGCATTCATACGCTGGCGCCGCAACTAGCCATCCTGTCGTCCCGGCACGAAACCCAGTACTCCCGCTTATTCCGATCCTGACAGAAAGGCCGCATTATGCTCGCTCAACGACACTTTGCCTCCACACCGCCATCGCGCACCAAGTCCCTGCCCCCGCTGCGTATTGGCGTGGGCGGGCCCGTAGGATCGGGGAAAACCACCTTGCTGGAAATGTTATGCAAGCGGATGTCCAGAAAATACGACCTGATCGCCATTACCAACGACATCTACACCAAGGAAGACCAGCGCCTGTTGACGATTTCCGGCGCATTGCCGGCCGAGCGCATCATGGGCGTGGAAACCGGCGGCTGCCCCCATACGGCCATCCGTGAAGATGCCTCCATTAACCTGGAGGCCATCGACCGCATGTTGGGCCGGTTTCCCGATGCGGACATCGTCTTCGTGGAATCGGGCGGTGACAACCTCGCTGCCACCTTCAGCCCCGAACTCTCCGACCTGACGCTCTACGTCATTGATGTCGCTGGCGGTGAGAAGATACCCCGAAAAGGGGGGCCGGGTATTACGAAATCCGACCTTCTCATTATCAACAAAACCGATCTCGCCCCCTACGTTGGCGCATCATTGGAAATAATGAAAGAAGACACACTGCGCATGCGCGGCAACCGTCCGTTTGTCATGGGCACCATCAAAAACGGCGTGGGGCTTGATGAAATCGTTGCATTCATCGAAACCGAAGGCATGGTGGCGGGCGGCGCATGACACAGGGCCCGACGCCCTGTCCGCCGCTATGGTTTCAGCGGTGGGGCGGGCTTTCCACTAAAAAGCGTAAAATACTCCGTCCTTGGATTTAGACCACAGTATTGGAAGCAACTCATCTTGAACACGAAAAGAAGCAAACGCTGGAACGGTAATTTAGATTCATTAAGCACGGATTTCCTGAAAGATGTCATCGAAAAAATGGAGTCCTACGGCCCCAGCGTACAGTTTGAATTGCCCGGAAACGCGCAACGTCCGAATTACCAAGTCATCAACAATGCCGGAAAGAAAATGGCATTCGACAAAAAGAATCTTTTGATGAGCCTGAACTCCGATGGCAATGTAAGCAACACGCTGTCGGCCGTCTTTACCCTTGAAGCCGTCAAGACCGCCATGAAGGGCGGTGGCGCCAAAACGGTTGCGCGGGCTCGCACAAGCCGGCCCAGTACAGCGGGCGGTACTCGCAGCGGCCCGGCACCGGCCGCGCAAATCATCGACACGGTCGAGCATGACAAGTACGGCTACTTCAAGGCGAATCGGGAAACCCTGCCTGAAGGCATCCAGAAACACTCGGCTGAGATCAGCACGCTGATGAAGAACGGCATGTCCGCTGAAGAGGCCTTTGGCGAAATCATCAAGCAGCATTTCTAGACCACTCAAAGCCGGCAATATACAGCCGGCTTCTTTACTCTCTCATCGAGACCGCCCCTGCATGACAATCGAAAGCTTTATCCCCGGCAAAGACGCCTCCCTTGAATCGACGATCAAGACCATGCGGGAGAAGCTTGAGGCACGCGGCTTTCATCTGAATGAATCGTCGCTGCTGCATGAGGTTGATGGCATCTGGTCCACTCACATGAAAGACAAAGACTGTCCCATGCTGTTTTCCAATGGCAAGGGAGCAACGGAACTGGCTGCCCGTGCCAGCGCCTACGGTGAATTCGTTGAACGCCTGGGCACCCATTATTTCTGGACGCACTTCTACCTTGGCGAAACACGCGCCAACCGCCCTTTCGTCCACTACCCGCAAGAACGCTGGTTCGCGCCTGGCACGGACGGAAGCTGGCCAACGGACATGCTGAATCCTGAACTCCATGCGTTCTACAATCCCGACAGCGATATCGACGCGGAAGTGCTGGTTGACCTGAATTCCGGTAATGTCCAACGCGGCATCTGTGCGCTGCCCTACACACGCCTGCGCGATGGCGCAGAGGCCTTCATCCCGGTCAATATCATTGGTAATCTTTACGTAAGCAACGGCATGGCGGCCGGCAATACCATGATGGAAGCGCGGACCCAGGCCCTGTCGGAGATTTTCGAACGCAGTGTCAAATACCGCATCATCAGCGAAGGGCTGAGCCTGCCGGAAGTCCCCGACGATGTCATCGCACGCTTTCCGACCATACAGGCGGGTATCGCGGGCCTGCGCAAGGCAGGCTTCGGTATTCTGGTCAAGGATGCCTCGCTGGGAGGACGCTACCCCGTCATGAATGTGACACTGGTCCACCCTAAGGATCAAGGGATATTCTCCAGCTATGGCGCCCACCCGCGTTTTGAAATTGCGCTGGAACGAGCAATGACCGAGCTGCTGCAAGGCCGCGCACTGGATTCGTTGGAAGGATTCCCCGAACCCGGCTTCGACATGAGCGAAATCAATGCCGTGTCCAACCTGGAAATCCATTTTGTCGATTCAAGCGGTGTGATCAGCTGGAACTTCATGCGCGATACTGCTGACTTTCCTTTTTCTGACTGGAACTTCAGCAGCAGTACTCAGGAAGATTACGAATGGCTGGTCAACTGCATACACGCGGAGGGCCAGGACATCTACGTGTCGGATTTCAGCGAGCAAGGCGCCTACAGCTGCCGGATCCTGGTTCCGGGCATGTCGGAGATTTACCCGGTAGAAGACCTGGACTGGGAAAACAACAGTATCGGCAATGCCATCCGACCTGCGCTGGTACGGCTGGCCGATCTCACTGACACCGAGGCCACCGCACTACTCGCCGACCTGCAGACCATGAACCTGAACGACGAACGCCCGCTATGGGAGATACTTGGCCTGGCAATTCCGGTCGGCACGCCATGGAAACAATTGCGCGTCGGCGAATTGAAGACCTTGCTCGCGCTGGCGATCGGTGACGAAGAAGCCATACGTGAAGGTTGCGACTGGATTCATCACTTCAATGACCTGGAGCCTCGGCGTCGACTGGTGTACCGATGTATAGAAAGCATGTTGAACGTGGACAATCCCGCAGACTACCGCCGCTCGCTGACGCTGATGTATGGCGACGCCACGGTTCGCCAGGCCGAAGCACTGCTTGATCGCAGTGAACGCTACTTTGGCCTGGATACGCTCGGCCCCGACATGGAAGGCAGCGCAATGCATCAGACTTTATTGGCTGCCTACGATAAGCTTTTCGCATAGCGATATGCGGACACGGCCGCTCGCTTACAAGTCCTGCAGGAAATCCAGCAAGGTATCGATTTCCTGCTCGGTATTGAAGTAATGCGGCGATGCCCTGACCATAGGCGGTAAACGTCGGCGCTCCGCATCCAGACGCGTACCGGAGGGCAGCGTCACCCCCATCGTGATGCCTGCCTTGGCGGCCCGTTCCACCACGTGTTCGGCCGGTTCGCCCTCTATGGTGTACGAAACGATTGCGGACAGATCGCGACCCAGATCGCACACCGTCGCCGCCGGCAGAACATGCAAGCCCGAGCGCAAACGTGCGGCCAAGACAACACAACGTTCCTGGATGGCACTCATGCCTATATTCAACGCATAGTCCATCGCCGTGACCAGTCCCATGCGCGCTACATAGTTGGACTCCCAGGTCTCATAACGGCGCGCGCCGTCGCGCAACTCGTACCTGTCGCGTTCAACCCATGGCGCGGAGAAGTGATCAATAGTGTGGGGTTCCAGTTGCGGAATGAAGCCGCTGCGTACGTACAGAAAGCCCGTTCCGCGCGGCCCGCGCAAGAACTTTCGCCCGGTCGCCGTCAACATATCGCAATGCAGCGTCTGCACGTCCACAGGCATCTGCCCCAGTGCCTGGCATGCATCCAGCAGGTAGGCAACGTCATGGGTACGTGCGATCTTTCCCACCTCTGCCGCGGGATTGACCAGACCGCCGTTTGTCGGAATCCAGGTCAGGCAGATGAGTTTTACACGAGGACTGATCATGTGACGCAATGCATCCAGATCGATCGTTCCGGTTGCATCGCTGGGAACCACCTGAATCTCAATACCGAGGCGCTGGCGTAATTGCAGGAGCGCCACGAAATTGGCTCCATATTCTGCCTCGCTGGTCAATACCACGTCGTCTTTCTTAAGAGACATGGAATAAAAAGCCATCTGCCAAGCCGCGGTGGCGCTTTCCATGAAGGCGATCTCCTGCGGCAGAGCGCCGATCAATCGCGCGGCCACCTCGTAAGCAGACGCGAGGCGAACCTGTTCGGACTCGTATGCGCCGTAGCCGCCCAATTGGGCCTCCAAATCAAGATAGTCGTGCATCGCCCTGACCACCGGTATGGGCATCAAGGACGCGCCAGCGCTTGCCAGGAAGACCTTGTCATGCGTGGCAGGTGTATCAGCGCGTATTCGTCCGATATCAAGCATGAGTTCTCCTGCACGAAGCGGCTGTTTGCGAGTGCCGACATGATACAACCAGGTAGTACATGCGAGAAAATGGGCGCCGGAGCGCCCTTGCATGTTGCTGATACTGACGATCAAACCCTTGCTATTTTTTCTTGGCGTCGGCGCCTTGTGAACCGCCCCTGGCCGCCGTGGACCCAAATGGTGAAGCGGGTGCTGCGGGCTTGGGGGCCTGTTTAGGCTTTTTTGCCTCTTTGTTGCCGCGTAATTGACCTTTTGCCATGAAAATACTCCTTGACCTACGATAGTGACATGCCAAATGGCCCCATTAGCATACGCGTAATTGAGCTATAGCGGGTAGGTCGCGCACAATCGCGCTCCACGAGTGAGGCCTAGACCCCAACTGTGAGCGTTACCCGCCGTTGCGCTTGGATAAGAAACACTACGGGATAACCCTTGAACTCTCGTTCGATACTGTCATCATGTAAGATCATTCACGCACGCTAGGAGACTGCATGCAATTACCTTATACCCGAACCCTGTCCGCTGTCCTTTTGACTTTCGGTCTGAGCACTGGCGTCGCCATGGCACAACAGGCAGCTCCATCTCAATCGCCGAATGCGCCCGTTACTGCGCCATCCGCGAATTTTTCCGATGCTCAACTTGAGAAATTCGTTACGGCATCCCAGAAAGTCGCCATGATTTCCCAGGAATACACGCCCAAGCTTGAGGAGTCCGCCGACGAGGGCAAGCGCAAGAAGGTATTCAAGGAAGCCGACGATAAAATGGTACAAGCTGTCCATGCGGAAGGGATGACGGTCGACCAGTTCAATGGTATGAATCAGGCAATCCAGTCCAATCCCCAGCTGGTCCAGCGCGTCCAACAGCTGATCAAGTAGTCACGAGCCGGACCCTGGCGAGCCTGGCGCCGGGGCCGTTCCTGACCGGGTCGTTCCTGACCGGGTCGTTCCTGACCGGGTCGCTCCTGACCGGGTCGCTCCTGACCGGGTCGCGTACCAGCCCTTCACCCCGTTTATGGTGCCGCTGATCGTGTTCCCGTCAACCTGGCCGCTATAGGTGGTGTCGCCAACGCTAAAGACGAGTTGGGCGCCAGTCAGACGACCGTCATGAATGGCCCGCGTGTCACCACCATCGCGCAGCGTTCCTTCCACAACCTGATAAGACTGGCTCAGCACCAGTTCCTTGTCACCCAGCCACCACGTACCTGCAACGTTGGCTGGCACTATCCATTTGTAGGCAGTGCAAAAATGCGTGCATCCCTCTTGCACATCGATCGTGTCGTCCGGTTGCCAGTCGCCCATGGTGAAGGAATTCGATAGGACGCGCGTTCCCGGCTTCATATTAAGTATCGAGGGTCGCAACTTGATATTCAGATTGGGCAGCAAGAAAAGCGTCACGACCGTCGCGTCGGAGAAATCGGACTCAAAAATGTCGGCATGTTCGAAAATCGCTCTATCTTCAACACCCTCCAGTTTTGCCGTTCGTTTGGACAACTCGACCATTTTCGGGTCGTATTCAATTCCGCGGGCCATGGCGCCCCGCTTGGCTGCTGTGATGACTGTTCTGCCGTCGCCCGATCCCAGGTCCACCAAGTAATCTGAACTCGTCAGTCGAGCGGCATCGAGCATGCGGTCGACCAGAACCTGAGAAGTGGGCACCCAGATCACGTCCTTGCCGGACTGCCCCACCTTCGGCTTGAACGTCGACGAGTCCGCCGTAACGGTCGGCGCGGTGGCGGTTTGCGCCGGGGCATGCTGATGCAGTGCGACCATGCACAGTGCTGTGGCAATGAAGCATTTGCGAAGTGTTGACATCACGGGCCTCCTGACGATTAGTACTCCATTTCTTCTTCCAGCTTTTTCTTGAAGAAGAGTATCGGTATGCCCGAAGCAAGCACAGCAAGGCCAATCAAGCCCGCGACCCCCGTGTATGCAATGCTGGCATAAAGCATGTACAGACAGGTGCAACAGAAAATAAGCGGCGTCCAAGGGTAAAACGGTACTTTGTACGGCAAAACGCGCTCGGGATGCCGCCAGCGCAGGACAAAAAGAGCGATGGCCACCATCAGTAGAAAGCCCCAGAACACCGGCGCCGTATAGTCCACCATGGCCTTGAAGCCATCACGCGTAATCGCTCCCAGGGTGATCAATGCAAGCGCGATCAGGGCCTGTACGATCTGACCATTGGCAGGAGTCTTGCCGCGGCCGTCCCATATACCGACCCAGGACATCACCGTCATATCGCGAGCCATGGCGTAGAATACCCTGGAGCCCGTGAACAGGGTGGCGTTAAGGGTCGAAATCGCCGCAACCACGATGGTCAAAGTTACAACAATCTCCGCCGAGGGCCCGGCGACCACGCGCATCATGTCTGCGGCAACGGCGTCCGACTTGCGCAGCCCCTCGAGCCCCAGAGTGGAAAGCAGCGCGGCGTTGGCAAGCACGTATAAAGCTGCCACCATCAGCGTACCGATGGTGAGTACTTTTGCAATATTGCGAGGCGCATTCTTCAATTCGCCGGTCAGGTAGGCAGCCTCATTCCATCCTCCATAGGTGAGCAGGACGAAGATCATTGCCATGCCCACACCAGCCGTTTCGGGGGGCATCGAGACAGGCGCCGTAGGTTCAACAGGACTGAACAGTCCGAACATGATGATCCCGGCTATGGCAAGGACCTCGATAAACGTCACCACGATCTGAAGGTTCTTTCCTTCGGTGGAGCCGATGATGTTCACGGTGCTCAATATGATGACCGACAAAGCGGCATAAATTGCCGATCCATAAGGGCCTAACGGTGCAATCTGTGTGACGTAGTCGCCCAGCACAAACGCCACGCCCGCGATGGCGCCAGTCTGGATCACTGTGCAACGCGCCCATCCAAACATCATGGCGACCGATCTTCCATACGCCTTGGACAGAAAATGATATTCGCCACCCGAGTGCGGATGAGCGGCAGACAGTTCGGCATAGCACAATGCACCTACCAGCGTCATGGCGCCGCCCAGTACCCACACCATGACAAACATGAATCCACTGCCGACGTTGGCAGCCACGATGGACGGCGTCCGGAATATACCGATTCCGACCACCAGCCCCACCACGATGGTCACTGCATCAAATACCGAAAGCAATGCTTCAGGCCCAGCGCGGTTCTGGTCGGCCATGTGAACTCCCACGTGCAGTTTGATGGCGCCCAGCTAGTAACAGTATTCCCGGGGCGCCAGCGACAGCAGCAAGATTCTTGCCAGACAAGGTCAGCAGACCAAGGCCGGCCAATTGTAAGGTGCCTTCCTTTCTTTACAGCATGGTGAGAGACGAGAAAGCTACTGCAGGGCCGGTCTCAGGGGCTTGAGGGGGTTTCTGCCTTCTGACTGTCTGGTCGCCAATTCCGCGACATCCACTTGCCCGACGGCAGGGGAAATCTTGAATACAGCCACGGCGTTGGCCAGATAACGCGCCTGATCCTGGAGCGAACTGGCGGCAGCGGCCGCCTGTTCGACGAGGGCGGCATTTTGCTGGGTCACTTCATCCATTTGCGAGACAGCCAGATTGACCTGGTCGATGCCCATGGACTGCTCTTCGGAAGCGCTGGCGATCTCCTTCATGATTTCGGTTACGCGCTGCACTGATGACAGCAATTCTTCCATGGTCAAGCCCGCGCCCTCGACCTTCGCCGCGCCATCATTGATTTCGGATAGCGAAGCGCCGATTAGCGCCTTGATTTCTTTTGCCGCATCGGCGCTGCGCTGGGCGAGCGACCGCACTTCCGATGCGACCACGGCAAAGCCCCGCCCCTGTTCACCGGCGCGCGCCGCTTCCACCGCCGCATTCAACGCCAGGATATTGGTCTGAAACGCGATGCTGTCAATCACGCTAACGATTTCTCCTATTTTTCCGGAGCTCGCCGAAATTCGGTGCATGGTTTCCACGACACCCGTGACGGCCTGGCCGCCCCGATGCGCCACATCGGAAGCGGTGTCGGCCAATGCGGTCGCCTGGCGGGCATGATCGGTATTCTGCTTTACGGTCGCGGCCAATTCATCCATGCTGGCCGCCGTCTCTTGCAAGGAGGCGGCCTGCTGCTCGGTTCGGCTGGACAGGTCTGCGTTGCCCGAGGCGATCTCGGTGGCGCCCACATTGATTTCGTCCACGCCCGCGCGCACGGCGGAAATGGCGCGTTGCAAATTGTCTTGGGTGCGCTTGAGGTTATCAAGCAAGGCATGGACTTCATTCCTGCTGTTGGCGGGAACGTCGTCGATGCGATTGCTGAAGTCGCCCGCCCCGAGCTTCTCCATCACTTCGATCACTTGCCGGACCGGCCGGAGAATGCGGGCCACCCCCAAGCCTACCAATAGCGAAATCAGCAATGTGCCGATCAGCATAAGCGCCAGCTGAATGGCCAGATACTGATAACTTTTAAGCAAAAAGGCGTTCTGGTCTCCGACCCCATACAGAATCCAATTCCAGTTATCCACGGTACGCCAGGCCATGAACCTGGCTGTGTTCTCGGCGCCCAGGCTCACACTGGCGAAACCATTGGGCTGTCGATACATGTTTTCGAGTGTGGCGACATCGGCGAGCGGCATGCTCGCTGACAGAGGTTCACCGGGTTTGCCCTGGGATCCGGCGATCTGAAGCCACTGTTTGTTGTCGTTGGAACGTTGCAGAATGCCAAGCGTGCCATGCTCGGCAACCTTGGCCATGGCCACCGTCCGCAGTACAGCATCGACCTGTGCATGGACATCGACACGCACAGAAAATCCACCATATACGTTTCCGGCATCATCTTTCAAGGGCTTTATGCTCATGGCGTACCATTTGCCATTGCGCTGGACCAGGCCACTGTACGGCTTGCCGCTATCCAGCGTACGGGCCAGCAGGTCCTTGCTGTCCACCGTACTGCCCAGGCGTATCGTGCCCTGGGCATCTCGCAACAATGTGGCCACGCGCACCCACTTGTCACCCGACCGCACGATGATGGCGGGATCGGCACCCGTATTCATATTGATGCGCTGCAATGTGTCGATATCGCCGTTGACAATGCGATCGTCAACCACCAGCAAGGGGACTTCGCCGCCCTCCTCGGTATCGATCGTGCCTCCATCGAGGACGGGGATGCCACCCAACTCGCGCTCCATTACCGGAATGAGTTCCTGGCCGCGTGCGCTGGCGCTCGCAAAGACGATTTGCAGGGACTGGTCCGTACCATCCAGGGCCGCCGTCAACTCGCGCTGCACATTGTCAATGGCAGCCAGCCGGCTTTGCCAGGCCATTGCAGCCGTCACGGCGAGCATGACAATGGCTGTCACAACCGATGTTGTCCGGAACATCCGCAATGCCAATGACTGCCTGGACATCCACCCTTTACCTACCACTTTGTTTTTTATTTTAGTGCGCGCCACGGTTGTCTCCATGATGGCCTTCCCGTTGGAATACACGGTTGGTATCCAATTAACGGCGCCGTGATGAGGTTCTTTACCGCGCTGGCGCTAGGGATTTCCCTGCACGGAGGGTTACATCACTGCACTCATGGCGCGCTGAAGAAATTCGGGCACGGACATCGCCTGGCCGTTCAAATCGACTTTGTCGTTTTCATACAATATGGCCGTGCTTGCCGTGTCGCCTTCTGCAACGATGAGTCCAGCCCCGCTCAGACGCGCGACATATTGGTCGTAAATCATCGCCCCCAGCACTTGCATCTGTTGCGCTTGCTGGGGATCGTTTTGTACCTGACCCAGTGCCTGGATGAGCATAGGCTTGGATATGGACAGGTCAAGTTTCACACGCTTCAGTATTTCGGCGAGCAGTACATCGGTGCGCTGCTCTTGTGAATTGTCCGGGCTGGCAAGATCAACCTGCAAGCCGGCCTTGCTTTCGCCGTGGGCATTCTTCCATACCAGGGGATCAATGGAAATCGATGGGCTGGAAGCCAGCATGGCAACCAGCTTTTCACGCATGACAGCTTCCTCAGCGTCGGTCAATACCAATTCCTCGTCAGCCGAAATACCTTCCCTGGCAACGATCTTATCGTAGGTCGTCGCCAGGTCGGTCAGCGCGTCAACATCCAGCTGGCGCGCGCTGGCACCCACGGAGACGCTGCCCAGATCTATTTCCCCAATAGCAATACGACCAAAATCGTAACGTAGCGTACCGTCCAGCAACTTGCCCTTTTGCTGACTGTCTACGGCCATGGACAGCTCTTCCAATACCACAGCGCCCCCTGCCGGACTATCAATGGCCAGCGACTGGACCGTCGCATTACTTTGCGTCGACACGTCGCTCTGATTCGACATCGTGGTTTTGCTATTGGCCTGGATATTCTTGATCAATAGGTTTTCACCCGTTTGCTCATTGGTCACCGAAAAAGATGCGACCTGCCCGGCTGCCGTATTGTCATTGAAGTCGTTGGTGAAGTTCATCTCAACGACGCCACCGCTGAAGGAGATTTTCTCGCCGTCTTCAACCAGCTCGGCCGGGGAGAATGTCCAGACAGACCGGCCAGTACCACCGAAGCCGACACGTGTTTCAATATTGAGGGGCGATTTGCCATTCTGGCTATCGAACCATTTCTGGGTGGCCGGCGTGGGACGAAGCTGCGCCTGGCTATGGGCAAGCATCGGCATGAAATCGCCCGCAGCCACCGCGCTGGCTGGTAGCGGTCCATGTTGCAGCTTATCGTGCAATTTCAGTTCCAGCGGTGTACCGTCTTCATCTTTCATGAACAGGGTGTAGCTGACGTCCGAGGCGAACCAGCCGCGTTGATAGTCGTTGATTTCTATCCTGAGATTGTCGGCGCCCATGTCGGCGCCCAGCATCTTGATCACACGTTCATTGGCTTGCGCCACGACACGTTCCACGGTGACTTGCGCCTGCTTCCCCACATACCAGGTGGCGCCCATATATGCTACGCCCAAGACTACAACCACCCCAATTACGCCAGTGCTTCTCTTCATTATGTTCCTGTTCTATTTCATTGCGGCGGGACCGCGCGCATGCAGCGCGCTGGATAAACAAGGCCGATTTGCCGGGATCCATTTAACCACGATGGAACGCCTTCACCGGAGACCACAAAAGATGATTCAAGCCTCGCTGTCCGGCTGGCTGCCAGGGGCGGCTTGCTGAAACGCAGGCAACTGCGCACAGGCAGCGTCGATGCTTGCGATGGTGGGCATCGTACTGAGGTCGCAATTGAAACGACGTGCATTGGCCATTTGTGGAATCAGACACAGATCCGCGAACGTCGGTTGGTCACCATGACAGTATCGACCGGTCGCCGAATGTCCGGCCAGCATCCCCTCGACGGCAGCCAGCCCTTGCTCAACCCAATGACGGTACCAGGCATTCCTGGCATCTTCATCGACCTTGAGTTCATGCTTAAGATATTTCAAGACCCTCAGATTATTGAGCGGATGGATGTCGCAGGCAATGAACTGGGCAATGGATCTCACCCTGGCGCGCTGTCTCGCATCCACCGGCAACAGGGGCGGATTGGGATGCGTTTCTTCCAGGTATTCGAGTATGGCCATGGACTGTCCAAGCGTCCAGTCGTCTTCCTGGAGAGTGGGCACCAGGCCGGTGGGATTCAGCTCGCGATAAGATTGGGTCAGTTGTTGGCCACCATCCTTCAGCAAGTGCACCGGCACAGTCTCGTAGGGCAAGTTCTTCAGATTCAGTGCGATGCGGACCCGATACGCTGCCGAACTGCGGAAGTAACCATAAAGTTTCATCAGCTTTCCTTGACTTTACGCGAGAGTTCCCTTGGCAGTGGGAACGACACATTTTCGGGTGTGCCGGCCAAGGTCCGCACGGAAGCGGCACCGAGCTCCTTGAGACGCACGATAACCTCATTGACCAATATTTCGGGGGCCGAAGCGCCCGCCGTCACGCCGACTCGCCTGGTCTGCTCCAGCCATGCCGGGTCTATCATTTCGGGGCCGTCAATAAGATAGGCAGCTGCTCCCTTGCGTTCCGCCACTTCGCGCAAGCGATTCGAATTGGAACTGTTGGGACTACCGACCACGAGAACGAGATCACAATCAGGTGCCATGATCTTGACGGCATCCTGACGATTTTGCGTGGCGTAACAGATATCGCTTTTCTTCGGTTCAAGAATGGTGGGGAAACGAGTTCGCAAAGCCTGTGCAACCTCGGCTGCGTCATCAACCGACAAAGTGGTCTGGGTCACGAAGGCGAGGTTCTCCGGATCGCGAACGTGCAACGCAGCCACGTCGGCAGCGGTTTCCACCAAATACATTCCGCCGTCGGCCTGGCCCAAGGTGCCTTCCACTTCCGGATGCCCGCGGTGACCGATCATGATGATCTCACGACCGGCGGCGCGCATCTTCGCCACTTCGATGTGCACTTTGGTCACCAACGGACATGTTGCGTCGAAAACCTTCAATCCCATTTCCGCCGCCTCGGCACGCACAGTCTTGGCCACGCCATGGGCCGAAAATACGACGATGGAGCCGGCAGGCGCTTCGTGGAGTTCGTCGATGAAAATCGCCCCTTTTTGCTTGAGGTCCTGCACCACATAACGATTGTGGACGATTTCGTGGCGTACATATATGGGCGCGCCGTGCAGTTCCAATGCCCGCTCGACGATATCGATGGCGCGATCTACACCGGCACAAAAGCCCCGGGGTTGCGCAAGGACGACCTCGAGATCGGCCTGGGCGGGTCGCTGATCAGACATTACAGGACCCCCAGCAAGGACACTTCAATGTGGAGGTCGGCGCCGGCCAACGGGTGATTGAAGTCAAACAAGGCCGTGTCGTCGTTGATCTCTTTCAGGACACCGGAATAACGGCCGCCATTGGGAGCAGAAAATTCAACCATGTCGCCGGCTTCGAACTGGGACTCGGGGTCGGCATTCTGAGCCATCATGGCACGGGTGACACGTTGCACAAGCTCGGGATTGCGGTCGCCATAAGCCTGGGCTGCTGGCAAGTCGAAGGAAAACCGTTCACCCTCTGAGTGATCGAGCAAGGCTTCCTCCATGCCGGGAGCCCACTGACCCGTGCCCATTTGCAAGGTGGCGGGACGTTCGCTGAATGTATCGGCAAACACTGCACCTGCCGCCGGTCCTGAAACAAGTTCAATACGATAGTGCAGTGTCAGGTAGGAATCGGGTTGAACACGAACCGAAGCTGAGTCGGGAGTAGAAGTCAAAATCTTTCACCGTAGAAGAGCGTTGCTGTTGCCCTATTTTAAAGCGTCTTATGGGACTTCACACGCGCCCTGCCGCCAGAGTGTAAATCATGCCGCTATCCCAGCATGGTCCACTGCGTCGAGGATCTTGCCGAACAGATCGTTGGCATGTTCGGAATTCAGCCAACGGACTACCACCACCATTTGGCGCTCGGGCTCGATCCAGGTAAACGAGCTGCCCGCACCTATAGCGAAGTAACTGCTCTCCGGCACGTTGGCGAACACCTTGCGATCGTGGTTCAGCCATACCAGGTAGCCGTAGTACGGCGCCAGTTCAGACGGAGTGCGCATACGCCGTACCCAGTCCGATGAGAGCACGCGCTTGCCTTTGGCCATACCTTCGTCGAGCAATACCTGCCCTATCAAGGCCTGGTCTTCGGCGCTGATGGACATACCGCCACCCCAATGGCTACCTCCCGGTACCGACTGCACCTTCTGTCCGGCTATCTCTACCCAGGCATTGTCATAGCCCACCCATTTCCAGTTTTCGGAGACTCCTGCCGGCCGCGCAATGGTTTCACGGAAGACATCTGGCAAAGGTTTCTGGAACAGATGCAAAAGGGCCAAGGAAAGCTGGTTTATGCGGACGTCGTTATATTCCCAATACATTCCGGCCGCTTGGAGGGGGCGGGGGTCGCCTTTTTTGCCGGCTGGCGCAGCACCAAAGGTGACAGCACGATAGCGGTCGACCTGATCCGGCACCCCGAATATCTCACCTTCCCATTCGCTGGTCTGCTGCAACAAATGCTGCCAGGTGATCAGGGCGTTATTGCCGCCGTCAAAGCCAATACCCGGCACGCGCAGACGAACCGGCTCATTCACATCGGGCAACAGACCTTGGTCGTGCGCCACACCCGCCAATAATGCCAAATATGTTTTTGCGACGCTGAACGTAAGGTCCGCACGCTGCGGCTCGCCCCAGGTCGTCAGGGTCTTGCCCTTTAGAGTAATGACGCCTGATACCGGCCCCCGAGAGTGGACAGGGCCCAATAGGCGATTCCATGGAGGAGGATCCTGCACATGTACGCCCCATACGCCGTCTACGTCGCGATCCCAGGTAGTCTCGTGATCGATGGCGAACTGCACGGCTTCCTGCATGGACGAATGCTGCATGGGGCGTTTCCTCATTAGCGTGTGTGAGTACCCGGCAAGCAGGTACGGTGCCGACCGATCATAAGCAAAACATCAGTACACGTGCAAGCCGTAGATATCCCCTGCAGCAGGTGGAAACCAGAAGGGACAAAACCTTGCACCCGGCTCCTGTCTGAAGCCGAGACATGTCAATGTAGAGCATCGTTACGGTTTCTTATCGAGTCCTCATGACCCTACATGCCTCCCGCTCCCGGCCCGAACGTCCACGCGAACGCCTGCTTGCTCATGGCGCCCAGGTCTTGACGTCCCCCGAACTACTGGCCATCCTGCTGCGCACCGGAATCCGCGGTTGCGATGCCGTGGGCCTCGGGCACCAACTTATCGAACGATTCAACGGCTTGCGAGGCCTGCTGTCGGCCGACGCCCAGACGTTGCTGGGCATCACTGGGCTGGGTGTCGCAAAAACCTGCGAACTTCTGGCCATCAATGAATTGAACCGCAGGGCACTGGAAGAAGACCTGAAGGCCGGCCAGGCACTGGACCAACCACAGCGCGTGAAGCACTATTGCACGGCCACGCTCGGCCATCTTCCCATCGAGCATTGCATGGCCCTGTATCTTGACAGTCAATTCCGCCTGATCACCAGTGAAGAGGTATCCCGTGGGACGTTGACGCAGGCATCAATATATCCAAGAGAAGTGATCAAGGCCGGCCTTAAGCACCATGCCGCCGCCCTGATCCTTGCGCATAACCACCCATCAGGCGTATCGGAACCCAGCGACGCCGACCTGGCGCTCACGCGCCATCTGAAGCATGCGCTGGCTTTGGTGGATATCCGCCTCATCGACCACCTTATCGTCACGGCCGCCGGCGCGATCTCACTGGCGGAACGCGGGCAGCTGTAACGCGTCACGATCCCATGGCAATACAACACGAACAAAAAATAGACCATGCGGATTTACCCTCGGAAATCAAAAAATCGCCCTAGGACTTTCCCGCGCTTACGTTTATGAGAAACCCCCGGTTTTCGAATGGCGAATTGCCCCTGAGGTTTACGCTTCTTAAACTGGGCCGATTTAGCGGTAGGTTTGCTTGACCACCCGTTAAAGCGTGATGTCCGCAGTTGCCGCCATTCCAGCTCGTAGCTTCCTGAGGAAAGTTCGTGTTTCTTAACATCCTGCCACTTGCTCTGGTCGATGGCGTCGCATACGCCTGCTTATTGTTTCTAGTGTCCATGGGCCTGACTCTCATATTCGGCGTGATGGGCATACTGAACGTTGCGCACGGGGCTTTTTACGCCTTTGGCGGCTATGCGGCGGCCTCGTTCATCATGATGATCGCGCCGTCCACGGAATCCGCATGGATCCCTCTGCTCTCTCTCTTCGTCGTTGCCGTTGTGGTCGGCACCGTATTAGGTGGCCTGATGGAAGTGCTGCTGATCCGCCGCGCCCAGGGCTACGATCCCATACTGAAGTTATTGCTCACCTTTGGCGCACTACTAATGCTGGAAGATATCCAGCGCATGATCTGGGGTGCTCAGCCTTATAGCGCAAGTGAAGTGGTGAACCGTCTGGGCAATATCGAACTGGGCGGCATCACTTACACCACGTATCAGTTGGTGGTGGTGCCTGTAACGGCGATCGTCGCGTACGTTGGCCTGGAGTACTTTCTGCGCCATACAAACCTTGGAAAACAGATAGTGGCCATTACACACCACCGGGAAGTCGCCATATCGCAGGGCATCAACGCCAGCAAAATCGGGTTGATCACTTTCATCGTCGGTGCCATCCTGGGCGTGCTGGGGGGCGCTCTCGCTGCGCCCACCACCTCCCTGGTGCCCGGAGCCGGCGCTGACATGATTGTGTTGTCCTTCGCCGTAGTAGCAACTGCCGGTCTGGGACAGATCACAGGCGCGCTTGTGGCGGCCTTGTTGATCGGCATCATCCGCTCAATATCCGTTTACATGGCGCCAGAGTTCGAAGTGGCCGTGCCCTACATCATCATGGGCCTGGTATTGCTCGTCCGTCCGCATGGGCTGTTCACTGTTGCACAAGCGAGGACGATCTAATGATTTACGTCATCAGCATAGTTGGCGCAGCACTTGCTCTTTTCGTTGGATACGCAATTCCCTGGACGATCACACCAATTGTTATCGGAATGACTTACGCCATTGCCGCACTGGGCGTGTCAGTAATGATGCGTGCAGGCCAAGTGTCTTTCGGCCACGCCATGTATGCCTGTATATCAGCCTACACCGTAGCGTTCCTGGCTCGTGCTTACCCCAGCCTGGATGCCATCGTGCTGATCTTTGCCGGTGTGCTGGCCGCTATCCTGGCCAGCGCGATCATTGGTGTATTCGTCGTCCGCTATCGCGGGATTTTCTTCGGTATGCTCAATCTTGCGCTGAGCATGGTGCTCTTTGCGCTCCTGGGCAAGCTTTACCACATCACGGGCGGCACCGATGGCTTGCGCATCCAGCGTCCCACGATACTCGGTATGGATCTCGAGCGCGCGCCGTACGAATTCGTGCTGCTTATCGTCACGGTAGTCATCGCTCTTGCGCTTGCCTGGTGGATCCAACGCTATTTCCGCTCCGGAAATGGCGAAGCGCTCGCCGCTATCAAAACCAACGAAACACGTCTGGAATACCTGGGGTTTTCAGCTTACGCAGTTATGTGGCGCGGTTACCTGCTTTCCGCCATCGTGGTGGGCTTTTCAGGCAGTTTGCTCGCACTCATGCAAGGGCTCGTCACCCCCGACATCAGTCTATGGTTGCGCTCGGGCGAATATGTATTCATTGCCATCCTGGGCGGGGCCGGCCATGCCCTTGGCGCCTTTCTGGGCGCGCTGGTCTTCGAGGCTGTCAAACTGGCTTCCACGGCCTATTTTCCCGGGCTGTGGCAATTCATCTTGGGCTTGACTCTAATCGTCGTGATATTCCTGTTTCCTACGGGGTTCATCGGACAGCTCTCCAAGCGCATCAAACTCTAACGGAAGGAAGCTGAAGCGATGCTGCCATTAATCAAGACCACCGGCCTGTATCTGGCATTTGGCGGCGTGGTAGCCGCCAACAATATCGACTTTGAGCTGCATACCGGCGAACGCCTGGCCGTGATCGGCCAGAACGGTGCGGGCAAGACCACCTTCATCAACATCTGCACTGGGTACCTGAAGCCGGCTTCCGGCAAGGTTATCTTCGACGGCCACGACATTACTGCCATGGCTCCGCGCAAAATTGTTCGCCTGGGCCTGGGACGCTCTTTTCAGTTGCCTCAGCTGTTCACCGAGCATACCGTGCGCGAATGCATACAGATCGCGGCTGCCCGCCAAAACGCCCGCCTCAGTGCGTTCAAACCATTGTCGGCCACGGTGGATGGCAACGCGGTAGAGAGCACCCTGGAGCTCGTCGGACTTCGGGAGGACGCCAGCGCGCTTTCCCGCGATTTGCCCGAAGGCAAGCGCAAGCTGCTGGATGTGGCCATGGCGTTGGCGTTGCAACCCAAGCTGCTCATCATGGACGAGCCGACCAGCGGTGTCGCATCGGAAGATAAACACGATCTCATGCGAACCGTTATGAGCGCGCTCGAAGAAAGAAAAGTAACGAGCTGGTTCGTCGAGCACGATGTAGACATCGTCGCGCAATACGCCACCCGCGTGGCCGCCTGGATAAACGGCGCGATCATGGCCGATGGCACGCCCGATGACGTTTTGAACAATCCACAAATCAAGCGCGAAATATTGGGAAATTGACATATGCTCAAGCTCACCGGCGTCAATGTCGATCTCGCGGGCAATCGTATTCTGCGCGACGTTAACTGCACATTCGAGAAAGGAACCACGGTGGGGATCGTGGGCCGCAACGGGGCTGGGAAAACGACTTTGCTGCGTACCATCATGGGGCTGATCAAGCTGCAAGCCGGCGAGATCCGGCTCGATGAGGTGATACTCAGCAGCCTTCCGGGGCATGCACGCGCAGGCTATCAAATCGGATATTCACCGGAAGACCGAATCATCTTCCCAACAATGTCGGTCGAAGAGAACCTGCGCCTACCCTGCCATGCGATCAAGCAATCCAGGCAGTCCATCGACCACCGCCTGGAAGTCGTACTCGAAGTCGTCCCCGACCTCGTGCCGATGCTCAAACGCTCCGGCTCTGCGTTGTCGGGTGGACAAGGCAAGATGGTGGCCTTGGGCCGTGCACTCATGGTCGGCACACGTCTGTTATTGCTGGATGAACCCTTTCAAGGCCTGGCACCGAAGCTGGGGCTTATTTACACCGACGCGCTCAGCCGCCTGAAAACCCTGCAGCCTGACATTTGCGTCGTGATCACCGAATCGAACATCAAATTGCTCGGCAATATCCCTGATCGGATATGGACCATCGAACGAGGCTCGATCGAGCTTCAACAAACTATGTAAAAGGCAGGAGCGCGCAATGACTCAAATGATCATCGACGGCCAACAAACGTACGCCGCCAGCAAGCAGACCATAGACGTCGTTTCCCCTAGCGACGGTAAGGTGTTTACGACTATTCCCCGTGGCGATTCGGCCGATGTCGATCGCGCTGTCAAGGCCGCACGCCGGGCGTTGAACAGCGACTGGGGCAAGACTCCCGCCTTCGAACGCGGTCGATTGTTAGTGAAGTTGGGCCAAGCAGTGCTCGACCATCACGAAGAGCTCGCCCAACTCGAAGCCAAGGATACCGGCAAGCCTATCTCCACCGCCCGCGGCGATATCACTGTGTTGGCGCGTTATTTCGAGTATTACGGTGGCGGTGCCGATAAGGTGCATGGACAAACCATTCCTTTCCTTAACGGCTATTCCGTACAAGTTGTCCGCGAACCACTGGGCGTGACGGCTCACATCATTCCGTGGAACTATCCGGCGCAAATGCTCGGTCGGAGCGTGGCGCCAGCCTTGGCCATGGGCAACGCTGCGGTAGTTAAACCGGCGGAGGACGCTTGCCTGTCCATACTGCGCATTGCCGAGCTGGCTCTGGAGGTAGGTTTTCCCGCAGGCGCACTTAACGTGGTGACGGGCTTGGGCGAAGAAGCGGGTGCCGCCCTTTCCAGACACCCTGGCATCAACTTTGTCTCTTTCACCGGATCCAATGAAGTCGGCATCCTCATACAGCAAGCGGCCGCGCTCAATGCCGTGAAATGTGTACTGGAACTGGGTGGAAAATCAGCCCACGTGGTATTTGACGATGTCGACTTCAAACAAGCCATCCCTGCCATTGTGCGTGGGATCGTACACAACACCGGACAGACATGTACCGCCGGGAGCCGCCTGCTTGTGCAAAAAGGTGTTCACGACGAGTTCCTCAGAGTATTGGCCGAAGAATTCTCCAAGACGCGCGCAGGTACGCCAGAGATGGACCTCACTTGCGGTCCTGTCGTTAACAAGACCCAGTGGGAGCGCATCAACCGTTATATTCAGAAGGGCATAGACGAAGGATTGACCGTGGTTGCCCGAGGCGGAATCGCCGAAGGCGTTCCCGAAGGCGGATACTTTGTAACGCCCACGATTTTCGGCGCAAAAAACCATGACAGCGATTTGCTCATGCATGAAATTTTCGGCCCTGTTCTGGTTGTCGTTCCTTTCGAAACTGAGGCCGAAGCCATCGAGCTGGCCAATGCCACTGAATATGGCCTGATGGCTGCCGTGTGGACGGAAAATGGCGGACGCCAGCAGCGTGTGGCCAGAGCCATGCAGGCCGGCCAGATTTACATCAACAGCTTCGGCGCCGGCGGTGGCGTGGAACTGCCCTTCGGCGGTGTGAAGAAGAGTGGTCACGGTCGTGAAAAAGGCTTTATCGCCCTCGAAGAAATGAGCACAACCAAAACCATCGTCCACCACCACGGCGAATAATCGAGGAATCCAGCAAATGCATCAACTTGAAGGTAGAGTCGCGCTGATTACAGGTGCTGGCAGCGGTTTCGGCGAAGGAATCGCCAAGCTGTTTGCCCGCGAGGGCGCGAAAGTCGTCATTGCCGACCTCAATGAACAAGGCGCCAATCGCGTCGCATCCCTAATCGGAAGCAGCGCGTTGGCGCTCAAAGGAGACGTTTCAAAACGCGAAGACATACAGTCCATGGTTGATGCAACCATGAACGAGTTCGGTTCGCTGGACATCGTGATCAACAATGCTGCCATCACGCATAAGAACCAACCCATGCTTGACGTGGACGAAGCAATGTTCGACCGTATGTTTGACGTGAATGTGAAGTCCATTTACTACATGACCAACGCCGTCGTACCCCTGATGCGCAAGCAAGGCAAAGGCGTGATCATCAACATCGGGTCGACGGCCGGCATCCGCCCGCGCCCCGGTCTGACTTGGTATAACGCCACAAAGGGCGCAGTGAACCTTCTGTCCAAATCGATGGCAGTCGAGTTGGGTCCCGATAATATTCGTGTCAACGCCATCTGCCCGGTCATGGGTGTTACAGGCATGTTTGAGTTATTCATGGGGCTGCCTGACACCCCCGAAAACCGCGCAAAGTTCCAGTCCACCATCCCGCTGGGCCGCTTCTGCAAGCCGGAAGACGTGGCCGCCGCCGCACTATTCCTGGCAAGCGACGCTGCTGAGTTCATCACTGGGGTCGAATTCCCGGTGGATGGCGGCCGCACCATCTAAGCACTGACCACAACGGATAAGCACATGAAAACTCGGGCTGCACTACTGCGTGAAATGGGGGCCGCCGCCCCCTATGCTCAGACTAGGCCGATAGTGATTACGGAAGTCGAACTGGATCCTCCCGGACCTGGCGAGGTTCTCGTCAAAATCAAGGTGGCCGGCCTGTGCCACTCAGATCTATCGGTTATAAATGGCGATCGTCCCAGGGCGCTACCCATCGTGCTGGGCCATGAATCGTCAGCGAACGTGGTCGAAACCGGTGCAGGCGTGAACGACCTGCAGCCCGGAGATCATGTCGTTATGGTATTTGTTCCCAGTTGCGGCTGCTGCTTTCCATGCATGAAGGGCCGTCCAGCGCTGTGCGAACCCGGTGCAGCAGCCAACGCCAAAGGCACACTCCTTTCTGGCGAGCGCCGCCTGCACATCGGCGATGAATACCTCAATCATGCCACCGGCGTGTCCTGCTTCGCAGAATATGCGGTTGTGTCACGTCGCTCTTGCGTGAAGATAACTACCGACATCAGCCACCGAGATGCGGCGTTGTTCGGCTGCGCCGTCCTTACGGGCGCAGGTGCTGTGATCAATCGCGCCCGGATGAAAGCGGGTGATACCGCTGCAGTGGTTGGCTTGGGCGGCGTGGGCTTAAGTGCCCTGCTGGCCGCCGCCGCGTCGGGCGCACGCCGTATCGTGGCCGTAGATCTGTCGGATGAAAAATTGCAGCTTGCCAGGGAACTGGGTGCCACTCACTTGGTCAACCCGCGCGACATCGCCAGCGATGCCGATCTCATGGATGCTGCTGGGGGTCCCGTAGACTATGGCTTCGACATGGCGGGCGCCGTGCCGGCCTTTGAAACCGCGTTCAAGTTGACGGCGCGTGGTGGTTCCACCATAACTTCCGGACTGCCCAATCCCAGCGCACGCTTTCAACTGCCGCTCGCTCAATTGGTCGGGGAAGAGCGCGAAATAAAAGGAAGTTATCTAGGCTCGGGTGCGCCGGCTGAGGATATTGCACGTTATATAGACCTCTACAAGGCCGGCCGCCTGCCGGTCAACAAGCTCCTGGGTAAGACCTTCACCCTGGATGAAATCAATGAAGGCTTTGATCATCTGGCGTCGGGTAGCAGCCTGCGCGACGCGATCGTTCTGTAGTTCATTTTGGAGACAAAAAATGTTAATGAAAAATAAAATTGCTGGCGTCGTTATCGCCATGATGATGGCTGCCAGCAGCACGGCGGCCATTGCCGCCGACAAGCCGGCGGAATTGAACGTTGGCATTTCTACTTATCTATCGGGTTCGGCATCCGTCTTTGGTGTCCCCGCCAAAGAAGGCGCTGACATTATCATTGCAGACATGAATGCCAAGGGCGGGATTGGCGGCATTCCAATCAAGGTAACCTACATTGACGAGGGCGGCGGCAGCGAGAAATTGCTGTCCGAGTATCGCCGCTTGGCGGAAAGTGGTACAGACGTCATGTTATCGGCCATTTCCAGTGGTCATTGCGGCATCGTGGCTCCCGTGGCCGAAGACCTGAAAATTCTGAATATTCTCTGGGATTGCGGTACCCAGAATGCCCTTGAAGGGAAAAAGCTCAAGTACGTAGTCCGTACGCAGGCTAATGCGACGACGGAAATGATCGCTCAGGTCATATACCTGATGAAAGTTAAACCTGACTTCAAGACCCTTGCCATTGTCAACCAGGATTACGCCTGGGGTCGCGATTCACGCGATATCTTCCTTGCCGCCTTGAAAAAGTTCAAGCCAGACGTCAAGGTTGTGGCCGAGATGTTCCCTAAATTCGGGGCATCTGACTTTTCCACAGAGATCAGCCGGTTGCAAGCGCTACGCCCTGATGTGATCGTTTCGACTTCGTGGGGCGGTGATTTGGACAACTTCGTGCGCCAGGCTTCGCAACGAAATCTGTTCAAAAACTCCACTTTTGTGCTTTCCCTGGCTGAAAGCTCGCTCGAGCGCCTGGGTAAGGCCTTGCCCGAAGGTGTGATCGTAGGCGCTCGTGGCGACCATTACTGGCAGCATCCCGAGACCAAGGACGACGCCGCTCACAAAGAATTTATCAAGAAATTCCACGACAAGACTAATGCTTATCCCATTTATTCTGTGTATCACATGGCCCAGGCGCTGGCCGGCTTGAAAGCGGGCTTCGAAAAGGCCATTGCAGACAACAAGGGAGAATGGCCCACTACCGAGCAAGCCGCTGCCGCCATGCACGACATCAGCTTCAAGGGCTATGGTCGTGAAGTCACCATCAATCGTCCGGATGGCCAGGGGCTGGAAGCCCAGCTGTTCGGCATCACCACCTCATCCAAAGATCATTCTTTCAAAGTTTTGAAAAACATGATGATCATTCCGGCTGAACTGGTAACACCTCCCGCGGGCGTGAACACTTTCGAATGGATCGAAAAAAATCTGACTGCCGACGTGTTGAAAAGCGATAAATTGGCTACGTTCTAAACTTCGCCTGGCTTCGTCTGGAGCGCCGCACCGGTAGCCATCCGCATGCCGAATGACAGCTGCCCGGTCCGCCGGGCAGCTGTCATTCATACGCCAACAGCAACATAGGAAAGACTAATTCGTTTAAGCTTCGAATATTCACCGCTTTCAATACCATCCCGGCAAAGGATAGGCCATGAGCCAATTGTGGGACATTTCCCCGCCCGTCTGCGCGCAATCGCCCGTATTCCCGGGCGACACGGCCTATACGCAACGCTGGAACGCATCAATAGGCCCAGGCTGTCCTGTGAATGTCAGTGAAATCACGATGTCGCCCCACATCGGGGCGCATGCCGATGCTCCGCTGCACTATCACCCCGAGGGCCTGGCTGTCGGCAAGCTCGACCTTGTCCCATTTCTCGGGCCATGCCGGGTCGTCCATGCATTGAGCGGTCGGCCCCTCATCACCATCGACGACATCCTGCCCTGGCTGGAAGGGGCGCCGCCACGGCTGCTCCTGCGTACCTGCGAACGGGCGAACACGGATGGCTGGAGCAATGAATTCGCCGCGTTCGCTCCCGAAACCATCAACTTCCTGGCCTTCCGTGGCACTGTGCTCATAGGCATAGATACACCCAGCATCGATCCCGCGACCAGCAAGACACTGGATAGCCACCAGGCAATCTGGCGCCACGACATGCGCGTACTGGAAAACCTGGTCCTCGACCACGTTCCCCCCGGCGATTATGAACTGATCGCCTTGCCCCTCGCACTCACCGACGCCGACGCCAGTCCAGTTCGCGCCATCTTGCGCACCCTGCGCGCAAATCCATCATCGACCAAGACAACATGAACACTCGCGACACCCAGCCAGCCGGCTCCGCCATCGTCCACGATGAAAAGGCCAAGCTCGATTTCTCCAGTGACATGAGCTATAGCGACTACCTGCACCTGGACACCCTGCTGGGGTCGCAACATCCGCTGTCGCCCGAGCACAACGAGATGCTGTTCATTGTGCAGCACCAGACCAGCGAGCTCTGGATGAAACTGATGCTGCACGAGCTCAAGGCGGCCATGCAGAGCCTGTCCGCCGATCGTCTTCAGCCTTGTTTCAAGATGCTGGCGCGGGTCAGCAAGATAATGGAACAATTGGTACACGCCTGGGACGTCCTGGCCACCATGACGCCGCCGGAATACTCCGCCCTAAGGCCCTATCTGGCGCAGTCCAGCGGTTTCCAGAGCTACCAATACCGTCAAATCGAATTTTCGTTGGGCAACAAGAACGCGGCCATGCTCAAGCCTCATTCACACCGGCCCGAGCTTCTTGCACAGGTACGCCACGCTTACGAAGCCCCGTCCCTTTACGACCAGGCCTTGAAGGCGCTGCATCGGCAGGGACTGGCCGTGCCCGACAATTATCTCCATCGTGACTGGACCCAGCCGTATATCGTCAGTGCCGAGGTTGAACAGGCATGGCTCACGGTATATCGCGATCCGGATCAGTACTGGGACATGTATCAGCTGGGCGAAAAATTGACCGACCTCGAAGACGCATTCCGGCTCTGGCGCTTCCGGCATGTCACAACGGTGGAACGCATCATCGGATTCAAGCGGGGAACGGGAGGGACGTCGGGCGTTTCCTACCTGCGTAAAATGCTCGACATCGTGCTGTTCCCCGAACTCTGGCGACTCCGTACAGACCTTTAAGGTGTCGTCGCACAGTGCAACCTTGAATTCACGTCACAATCTGCTTGGATGCGCAGCCTCCCCGTGCTAGAATGCTGCGTTACTTTGGATACGTTGCTGGTATGTGTACCGGCTGGCGACCCGCCCTTACAGTTACAACAGGAATAGACCATGAAAGAAGGCATCCACCCCGAATACCGCGAAGTGGTGTTTCTGGACCAGCAGACAGGCACTAAATTCATTTCGCGCTCAACGCTGCACAGCCGCGAAACCGTCGAACTCGATGGCAAGACTTACCCCTTGTTCAAGTGTGACGTTACCTCCGAATCGCATCCGTTCTACACCGGCGCCCAAACGCGCATTGTCGAAACCGGCCGCGTCGAGAAATTCCGCGCCCGCTTCGCGCGTACTGCAGGCACGACCGCACGCAAGGCTTCCTAAACCCAGGCTTGCAATTGTGTCCGCCAAAGGCAGCCTTCGGGCTGCCTTTTTAATTTAAGATAGTCCCTCTATCCCTCTCCTAGGGCCTGCCCAGTGTCTCCCAGCGACCACCCTTCCACGCCCGCGCGCCTTACAGCAACCGCAACCGTCAAGCTGCCCCGGCTATTCCTGCTGACCGTAGGCGTAGTCTACATACTCGCCGGACTCTTCTTTCGCGACCCCTGGAAAACCGACGATGTTGTCGGGCTGGCAACCATGATGACGGCGTTGACCAACGGCGGCGGCGCCATGTTGCTGCCGCAGATCGGCGTGCTGGCTCACGCGCAGGATGGCCCGCTGACCATGTGGGTGGGGGTATTCAGCATCTGGCTTTTCGGACCGCTGCTGGAGTATTTCACCAACCCCCTGGACGCCGCCATCATTGCGTCGCGCCTGCCCAATTTAATGTGGTTCGGCGTGCTGACTGCCTCGGTCTGGTATGGCAGTTACCTCTTGGGCCGACGACCTGAACCCCAGCCACTGGCCTTGCCTTTCGGCGGCGAGCCCACCGTGCAGGATTACGGCCGAATGATCGCGGATGCGGCACTCCTGCTGATTGTCGCCACCGTTGGCATTCTGTGGCGCATGCACGAAACATCGGAAGTGCCGGCGCTCATCGCCTTCCAGGCTCTGGCTTTCTATGCCGTGGCTCGCATGCTAGATCAGCCTTTGTCCGGGGCCATCGCACTGGGTGTCGCGCTGGGCGCGGCCTTCCTCACCCGGGGATGGATAGGCGCGCTACCCATCATTCTTGCGGTACCGTTCTGCTTCCGGCCGGGCGGCACCTTATGGCCGCAAAGAAAGCACCTGTTCATGACCGCAGGTATTTTTGTCGTCATGGCCTTGCTGTGGTGGATTCCGGCCAAACTGCAAGGCAGTTACTGGACCCATAACTGGTGGCTATGGAATGTGCAGTCATTCACATGGCCGCGCTACGACGTCGTGCTCAGCCTGTTTCGCGATCTGCCGTGGTTCCTGTGGCCCACGTGGCCGTTCGCCATTCTGGCATTGTGGCGCTGGAGATCATGGTTGACCGCAGCTCACATCTGGATACCCCTGATGTTCGTCGTCTGGCCATTGATCGTCATGCTGTTTCTGGCGGATGTCTTTGAACCTGAATACAGTCTTATGGCGGTGCCGTCCGCCGTATTGGCCGCCTTCGCGCTGCCAACCCTGCGCCGCGGAGTGGTTAATTCACTCGACTGGTTTGCCGTCATGTGCTTCTCGCTTTCCACGGCAACCGTATGGTTGGGATGGGTTGCCCTTCAAACAGGATGGCCGCGTCAGATTGCTCACAATATTGCCCGGCAGACCCGCGGCTACGAGGCTGTCATATCCTGGCCCGCGTTACTGATTGCCGCACTGGGCACGCTGGCCTGGATCGCCCTGGTCCGTTGGCGCCTGCACAGCAAGCCGGTTGCGCTGTGGCGCGGCACTGTGTTATCGGCTGGGGGGCTTATCGTCACATGGTTGATGCTCGTTACGCTGTGGATGCCCGTATTGGACTATGTTCGCAGCTACCGCGGCGTCTCGGCACAGTTAGCCTCGGCTCTCGAAACCCACAAAAAACCACAAGAGTGCGTGCGCGCCCTTGGCGTCGGCACTGGCCAGCGCGCTTCGTTCCTGGTGTTCGACGCCATCGATTTCAGCTACGAGTCCGATTGCACGCTCATCCTGCAGCAAACTTCCCCGGATAACGTCGCGCAGGGCAGCGCCGCCTATTCCGGCTCGGACGCCGTTACAGTAGTATGGCAAGGCAAACGCGGCGCAGACCGCCACGAGCTATTTCGACTTCTGCGTATCCAAAAACAATGACCACGCATGCCCCCGAATCCAGGCGCTTCGGGTTCTACATCAAGGAAATCCTGCGCCAGGCCTGGCCGGTGCTCATAAGTTCCTGGGCTGGCATTGCCTTCGGCGTCATCGACACCGCGATGGCGGGACATGTCAGTGCCGCCGACCTTCAAGCCATGGCCTTGGCGGTTTCCATCTACATCACGATATTCGTAGGCCTCATGGGAGTCGTCCACGCGTTGATCCCCATCATCGCCCAGCACTTTGGCGGCCAGCGCTATATTGAAGTCGGGCGCGCATGGGGACAAGGAGTATGGCTGGCGTTTGGCCTGTCTGTAATCGGTGCCGCGACCATGCTGTTCCCCGACGCCTGGCTGGCAATTTCCGGGCATGTGGATCCGGCCGTGCGCAGCAATGTCACCTGGTATCTGCGCGCACTGATACTGGCGCTGCCGGCATCGCTGGTGTTTCGTAGCGTCTACGCCCTGGGCACGGCCGTGTCGCGACCCAAAGTGGTAATGGCCATAAACCTGGCCAGTATCGCGTTCAAGCTCTTCTTCAATTGGATCTTCATGTTCGGCAAGCTGGGGCTGCCAGCATTGGGTGCCGCAGGCGCTGGCTTGTCGACGGCAGTGGTTGCGTGGCTGACCCTTGCTGCGGGCCTGTGGGCCATTTATCATGATCCCTTCTACAAGCGGTTCAAGCCCACGCTGGGCGTGCCGAACTGGACCAGTCAGAAAGAACTGCTGCGCCTAGGCATACCCATGGGCGCCTCATACCTGGTCGAAGTCTGCGCATTCACTTTCATGGCCCTGCTGGTGGCGCGAGAAGGCATGTACGTGACTGGCGGGCATCAAATCATGTCCAATCTGGCGGCCCTGTGCTACATGATGCCGATGGCCGTGGGCATAGCGACAGCTTCCTTGACGGCCCAGGCGATCGGTGCACGCGATATGTCACGGGCACGAAGTACCGGCATGGCCGGCGTGGCCGTGGTTGCGACCGGCGCCTGCCTGACTGCGATACTGCTGATTGCTGGAAAATCGCCGATTCTACGCGCCTACACGGACGACTTGCAGGTGGCCGCCGTCGCCGTGACCCTGATGCAGGTGCTGCCCTGGTTCCATCTATGCGACGCCATGCAGTGCATCGGTTCGTACCTGCTGCGTGCGTACAAAGTCGCCGTGGTTCCATTGCTCCTGCAAATTGTTGCTCTGACCGGCATAGGCCTGATTGGCGGATGGTGGCTGGGGTTCGGGCCCGCCGCAGGCGCGCTGCAACCAGTCGTGGCCTATATCATGCCCAACGCGCCGATCGGCGCCGCCAGCATGTGGATGATGGCGCTGATGGGTCTGGCACTATCGGCAACACTTCTATTTGCCTGGTATGGCCATATCGTCAGGCGGCATGCTCGCGCGATCGGCTAGCGGTCGCCGTACATGTAATCGCGGCGCCATGGATATGACAGGTCAGACGGAGAATCAAGCTCGTCGCGGCGACCATGAGTCCGGGGCTGCGCCAACACCTGATGCAAGCCCAGCCAGCCATGCTCGAAACCCATGGCACAACCCGCCAGATACATCCGATAAGCCCGTAAGGATCGCTCACCTTCGGGTCCAGTCAGAATCTGACGCGCTTCCGGCAGGCGCGCTTCGAGCGCATCGCTCCATGCCCATAATGTTCTGGCGTAATGCGGACGCAGGTTCTCGATATCCACGTCCTCAAGCCCGCCTTCAGTCATTCGCTCGAGTACGCGGCTGATATGCGTCAGTTCACCACCCGGGAATATGTATTTTTCAATGAACTCGCCCATACCGGCGCCAAGTTCGGTGTTGTCGACCCCGCCAGCCGTGATGCCGTGATTGAGCACCAGGCCGCCAGGGCGAACCAGCCGACGCAGTTTTGAGAAATAGCCTTCGAGCAAAGCCCGTCCGACATGCTCGAACATACCTATGGACGCCACCTTGTCGTAGGGCCGGCTTTCATCGAGCTTGCGGTAATCCAGCAATTCCATGCGTACGCGCCCAGCCAATCCCTTTTCCTGGATCAGGCTATTCACATAGGCGTACTGGTTCTTTGACAACGTAATGCCAGTCGCGTCGACACCGTAGTGCTCGGCTGCCCACAATAGCAGCCCTCCCCAGCCGGCGCCCACATCGAGAAATCGTTCACCCGACGTCAACTTGAGCTTGCGGCAAATGTGCTCGAGCTTGGCTTCCTGGGCCTGCGCAATTGTCATATCCGGACGACGGAAATAGGCGCAGGAATACACTCGCCGGGGGTCAAGCCACAAGGAATAGAAATCATCGGAAAGATCGTAATGAAACTGGATCTGACGCGCATCGCGTTCGATCGAGTGACGCCAGACCGAAACCAGGCGGCGTATGAGGTCGGTGAGCCGGCCTATGCGCGCCGCATCGATCGGAGATCCCGGCAAGATCGCAGAGGCCAGACGCATGAGATCGCGCATGGACCCGTCGACGTCAAACTTGCCTTCAACGTAGTCTTCGCCCAGGACCCCGACCTGCCCGGCGACGAGATTGGCCAGGGTCGACCGGTCTTTGATGACAAGGCACACATCGGCGCCTGGAACCCCCAGCATCTGGCCGTCGGGCATGATGATCCGCACGGGCAGAGGAAGGGAGAAAAGCTTATTTTCAACTGCAGACAAGACCGCGCTCAAGGTCGACTCCCATTGAAAACTCAGGAGCGAAAATAGTGCCACAGATTCGGTGAGAAAGAAACGTACATTCGCCCCATGTTAAGATCAAGTGATACTTCAAATGTCGATACATGGCGAATACCACCACTGCACTCACCGTCATTCCACGCTGGCTGATCTTGATGGGGTTGCTGACGGCCCTGGGGCCTCTTGCCATCGACATGTACCTGCCGGCCTTTCCGGCCATCGCACAAGGTTTGAACACCACACCAGGTCATGTGGAGCGCACGCTGGCCAGTTACCTGCTCGGCCTGGCTATGGCGCAATTGTTCTACGGTCCCTTTGCCGACCGCTACGGCCGCAAAAAACCATTAGTCGCCGGTGTCGTCATATTCATTGTGGCCGCCATTGGCTGCGCTTTCACCACAGACATCGAGCATCTTACGGCCTGGCGTATTGCGCAGGCTTTCGGCGGCGCAGCCGGGCTCGTCATACCGCGGGCCGTCATCCGTGATAACTTCAATACGCGCGACGCCTCGAAGGCACTTTCCATACTCATGCTCGTCATGGGCGTGACCCCCATTCTCGCGCCGATACTGGGCGGACAGGTCCTGGCTTACGCCAACTGGCGCTGGATCTTCGGCATCATGGCACTTTGCGGCACCGGCTTATTGGTCGGCGTGCTGGTGACCATGAAAGAGACCCTGCACCCCGATCGTGTCATTCCGCTGGGCGTGGGAATCATAGGCCGCAACTATCTGGCCATGCTGCGCGACAAGAAATTTCTCTGTTATGCATTGGCCGGCGGCTTCGGCTCAGCCGGTATGTTCGCCTACATTGCGGGTTCACCACGCGTATTCATCGAAGTATTTCATGTGGATCCTCAGCACTTCGGATTGCTGTTCGGCATCAATGCGGCAGCGCTTATCATGGCCGCCCAGATCAGCGCGCGGCTGCTGAATCGCCACACACCTGAATTCCTGCTGAGAAAGGCCCAGGTATCGCTGGTCTTCATGACATCTCTGGCACTGATCCTGACGCTCGCTGGCGCCATTACGATAGTGCTGCTCATGGTATGCTTGGCCGGCTTCATGGCCAGCCAGGGGTTCGTCAATCCCAACGCGGCCGCCCTGGCCCTGACCGATCAGGGCAAGCGCCTGGGTGTCGCCTCTGCACTCATGGGTACATTGCAAATGCTTTGCGGCGCCAGTGCCGGCATGGTGGTCAGCGTCTGGCAGACTCCTTCCGCTCTACCGCTTACAGGGACCCTGGCGCTTTGCGCTGCTCTCTCGTGGTTATTCGGCCGCATGGCGATGAAAGCCACTTGATCAAGCCAGCGTTTTCGTATTAGAATGCTAGGCTTTACAGATACACGGTCGTTGTCTTTTACCGCTTTTTAGTTGCGGGGCCGAATCAAGCAAATTATCAAGGGGTATTACCATGGCACGCGTATGCCAAGTTACCGGCAAAGGCCCAATGGTGGGCAACAATGTTTCGCACGCGAACAATAAAACCAAGCGTCGCTTTCTACCTAACCTGCAATCGCGCCGTTTCTGGGTCGAGAGCGAAAACCGCTGGGTTCGTCTGCGTATTTCAGCTCACGCGCTGCGCACCATCGACAAAAACGGAATCGACTCCGTGCTGGCCGATTTGCGTGCCCGTGGCGTGCGTGCTTAAGCCGCTCGCGAACTAACTCAAGGAGCTAAACATGGCAAAAGGTATACGCGAGAAAATCAAACTCGAATCCACCGCCGGCACCGGTCACTTCTACACGACCACCAAGAACAAGCGCACCATGCCCGAGAAAATGTTGATCAAAAAATTTGATCCCGTTGCTCGCAAGCACGTCGATTACAAGGAAATGAAGCTTAAATAAGCTGCTCCAGGTTGCGCACGCGCTGCGCTCGGAACCGGCCTGGCCCGGCCGTATTCTCTGGCAAGCGCTGATTTATCTGGCTCCTTGTGAAAACCCCGCTCCGGCGGGGTTTTTTATTTGCCTCACACCTCGTTCAATACCATGCCTTCCCGCCAAGCATCCTATAATGTGCGGTTGCGCAACCAAAAACAAATACCGGATCTCATGCAGGAACGTTATAACCCTACCGCCGTCGAGAAAGCTTCCCATCAAAACTGGCAAGAACGAGATGCCTATCGCGTCATCGAACACGCCCTGGCGCCCGACGGCACGCCCAAGCCAAAGTTTTATGCATGCTCCATGCTGCCTTATCCCAGCGGGAAATTGCATATGGGGCACGTGCGCAATTACACCATCAACGACATGATGACGCGGCAGCTGCGCATGCGGGGCTATAACGTTTTAATGCCCATGGGTTGGGATGCGTTCGGCATGCCCGCCGAGAACGCCGCCATCAAGTCGCGCGTACCGCCGGCAAAATGGACCTATGACAATATCGCCTATATGAAAAAACAGATGCAGGCGATGGGTCTGGCTATCGACTGGTCGCGCGAGATGTGCGCCTGCGATCCAAAGTACTACAAGTGGAACCAATGGCTGTTCCTGAAAATGCTCGAAAAAGGCATTGCCTACCGCAAGACTCAGGTCGTCAATTGGGACCCCGTCGACCAGACCGTACTAGCGAATGAACAGGTCATCGACGGCCGGGGCTGGCGATCCGGCGCGCCGGTCGAGAAACGCGAAATTCCTGGCTATTATCTGCGGATCACCGACTATGCCGAAGAACTGCTCGAAAACGTGAAGAACGGACTGCCCGGCTGGCCCGAACGGGTCCGCCTGATGCAGGAGAACTGGATAGGCAAGAGTGAAGGCGTGCGCTTTGCCTTTACGCACGATATCAAGGACAACACCGGCGCCCTGATCCAGGATGGCCGCATGCATGTGTTCACGACGCGTGCCGACACCATCATGGGCGTCACCTTCTGCGCAGTCGCCCCTGAACACCCGCTGGCTACCCATGCCGCACAGTCCAACCCTGCGCTGGCCGCTTTCATCGAGTCCTGCAAGCAGGGGGGAACCACCGAGGCCGAGCTGGCCACACGCGAGAAAGAAGGCATGCCCGCGGGCCTGGCCGTCACACACCCGATTACTGGGGAATCTGTTCCCGTCTGGGTGGGCAACTATGTCCTCATGACTTACGGCGATGGCGCCGTCATGGGCGTGCCCGCGCACGACGAACGTGACTTTGCATTTGCCAACAAATACGCCCTGCCCATCAAGGACGTCATCGCGGTTGAAGGGAAGGTTTTTTCCACCGGGCAATGGCAGGACTGGTACGGCGACAAGCAACATGGCACCACGGTCAACTCCGGCAAATACAATGGCCTGACGCCGGCAGAGGCAGCCAATGCCGTTGCAGCCGACCTCGCTCAGAATGGCCAGGGCGAAAAGAAAACTACATGGCGCCTGCGCGACTGGGGGGTTTCGCGCCAACGGTACTGGGGCACACCCATACCTATCATTCATTGTCCCGGCTGCGGTCCAGTGCCCGTGCCCGAAAAAGACCTTCCCGTCATCCTTCCCGACGACCTGATTCCAGACGGCAGCGGCAACCCGCTGGTCAAGCACGAAGCTTTCCTGGCATGCCAATGTCCCAAGTGTGGATCGGCCGCGCGGCGCGAAACCGACACAATGGACACGTTTGTCGACTCGTCCTGGTATTTCATGCGCTATACATCGCCGGGAAATGACGAAGCCATGGTTGATGCACGCAATGATTACTGGATGCCCATGGATCAGTATATCGGCGGAATCGAGCATGCAGTCCTGCACTTGCTGTATGCGCGTTTCTGGACGCGTGTCATGCGCGACCTTGGCCTGGTCAAGTTCGACGAGCCTTTCACGCGTCTCCTGTGCCAGGGCATGGTGCTCAATCACATCTATTCGCGCAAGACCGAACAAGGCGCCGTTGAATACTTCTGGCCCGAAGAGGTCGAGAACATATACGATGCCAAAGGCGCCATCACCGGGGCCCGGCGCATCGCAGACGGCACGCCGGTACAGTATGGCGGCATCGGCACGATGTCCAAATCCAAGAACAACGGCGTAGACCCACAGTCCTTGATCGACTCGATGGGCGCCGATACCGCCCGTTTGTTCGTCATGTTCGCCAGTCCGCCGGAGCAAACTCTTGAATGGTCGGATTCCGGCGTCGATGGCGCCCACCGCTTCTTGCGCCGGGTATGGGGTTTCTGCCACAGCCAGCGCGAAGCCATACTGGCGGGAAACACCGGCGCAGACTGGACCGGCGCCACCGAATCGACCAAGACCCTGCGCCGTGAAATCCACAGCTTGTTGAAACTTGCCGACTACGACTACCAGCGCATCCAATACAACACCGTCGTTTCCACGTGCATGAAAATGCTGAATGCGCTCGAGTCGGCAAAGCTGGACGACAACGCCCTTGCCCGCCGCGCAATGGCCGAAACCACGTCCATATTATTGCGCGTGCTGTATCCCGTGGTTCCGCACATCACGTGGAAATTGTGGCAGGAGCTGGGTTTCGACAAGAGCGCCGGCGATTTGCTCGACGCCGCATGGCCCGCCGTGGACGAGATGGCCCTGATTGCCGATGAAACCGAATTCGTCTTGCAAATCAATGGCAAACTGCGTGGTTCACTACGGGTGGCGCACGGTGCAACCAAGGATCAGGTAGAACAAGTGGCACTAGCGCACGAGGCTACCGTGAAATACCTGGAAGGCCGCCTGCCGAAGCGGGTTATTGTCGTACCCGGTAAACTCGTCAATATTGTCGGATAATGTCAGGCATGCATAGCTCCAAGCCCCTGCTCCCACCATTCAATCCAGTTTCGCTACGCCGCCTGGGCGGACTTGTATGCGTAACGCTGTGCCTGGTCCTGGCAGCTTGCGGCTTCAAGATGAAGGGCGTCTCGCCCCTGCCCTTCACCACGATTTACACCAATATCGCTGAAAACTCTGCTTTCGGCGCCAATATTCGACGGGCCATTATCGCCAGTTCGCCCCAGACCCGCTTTGTCAGCGAGCCGGCCGAGGCACAGGCACGGCTCATAGAGCTGGCCAACAACCAGTCCTTGCGTGAACTCTCGCTCGATGCCCAGGGACGTGTCGAAGAATATGAACTGAACCTCGAGTTCATCTTCCAGCTTACCGACGCGAAAGGCCACGTCATACTTCCCCCAACCACCTTGCGTTCCACTCGCGAGCTTCCCTACGACGACAGCGTCGTTCAAGCCAAGCAAGGTGAGATTACCACTGTGTTTCAGCAAATGCAGCAGAGTATGGTCGATCGCGTGGTTCGGCGCCTTGCCTCGCCCGATGTTGCCGAGGCGTTCGAAAACGCCCAGTCCCTGGCCGCCGACGATACCCCCGCTGACGCCACGCCCTTGCCGCCGCCGCAGACATCGCCAGCCCGAACGCCATGGGCGTCGCCACGTGTGGACCCTCGCGCAGGCATGCGGTAGGCTCAAATATCATGGGACGCCGCCTGGAATCCGACAGTCTATTGTCTCAACTGCAAAAGATGCCGTCTGCCATTGAAGGTCTGTACATCGTATCTGGCGACGAGCAACTGCTGGTTATCGAAACCATCGACGGCTTGCGGGCCGCGGCGCTGCGGGCCGGCTATGGCGAGCGCGTCAGCCTGATCATGGATGCGCGCAGCGACTGGTCGGCAGTCATTGGTGCGACACAGAACGTTTCCTTGTTCGGCGACCGCCGCCTGGTCGATGTCGCCTTGCCTACCGGCAAGCCCGGACGCATCGGCGGCGAGACCTTGGCAAAGCTTTGTGCAATGGTCGAAAGCGGCGCGCTGGTGGATACATTGGTGCTGGTCAGCCTGCCGCGCCTGGACAAGGCCACGCGCAGCGCAAAATGGGCGATGGGGCTGGCGCAGGCCGGCACCTGGGTCGATATCAACAACGTCGGCCGCGCCGAGCTGCCTCGCTGGATCGGGCAACGCCTGGCGCGCCAGGAACAACAACTGGACACCGCCACCCTTGAATGGATGGCCGATAAGGTCGAAGGCAATCTTCTGGCAGCTTTTCAGGAAGTGCAAAAACTCGCACTGTTGTATCCTGAAGGCAAGATCAGTGCCAGCGACGTCGAGCGCGCGGTCTTGAATGTGGCGCGCTACGATGTCTTCGGTTTGCGCGACTCGATGCTGGCCGGTAATGCCGCCAGGGCAATGACAATGCTGGCGGGCTTGCGTGCGGAAGGCGAGGCGCTGCCGCTGGTGCTCTGGGCGGTGGGCGAAGAGGTCCGCGTGCTGGCGCGTCTTTCGGCCGCACAAGCGGCAGGTCAGGACATGCCAACCGAAATGCGCCGACACCGGATTTTCGGTCCGCGCGAACACCTGGTGCGCAAGACCCTCGACAGAGTCCCTGCGCGCACCTGGCCGGCGGCAGTGCAACACGCGCATGACATCGACCGACTGATCAAAGGCCTGAAGGTACCAGGGCGCCTCGACGATCCCTGGGAAGAACTGGGGCGGCTGGCCATGCGAATTGCCATCAGCAGGCCGTCCCCCACCCGTTAAACCCGCGCGTCGTGCACCACACAATACTCCTGACACTTCTAACACCGTACCGCTGCCATGACTCACAATACGCTTTCCAGCAATGCATTGGATGCCACGCCCTCCGCGGCGCTCGATATGACCCTGCTCGGCAAACAGGCACGAAACGCCGCGCGGGCAATGCGCACGGCGACCGGAAAGGCCAAGGCCGACGCACTGTCTGCAATGGCCAAGCGCCTGCTCGAGCAAAAAGTGCAGTTAATGGCCGAGAATGCTAAAGATATGGCCAAGGCGCGCGCCAACGGACTCGAACCAGCAATGCTCGACCGGCTCGCGCTGTCCGAAAAGACGATAGAAAGCATGGCCAATGGGCTACGACAGATCGCTGAGATGCCCGACCCGGTAGGAGCCTTTAGCGCCTCTACGACCCGACCCAACGGAATGCGTGTTGCCCAGATGCGGGTGCCGCTGGGTGTCATCGGCATCATCTACGAGTCGCGCCCCAACGTCACGATCGATGCAGCGGCGCTTTGCCTGAAATCGGGCAACGCAACCATACTGCGCGGCGGCAGCGAAGCGTTCCACTCCAACGTAGCCCTGGGCCTCGTCATCCAGCAAGGCCTGGCCGACGCCGGGCTGCCCGCCCATGCCGTGCAGGTCGTAGGCACGACAGACCGCGCCGCCGTCGGACAATTGATAACGCTTACCGAATACATTGACGTAATCGTGCCTCGGGGCGGCAAGAGCCTGATAACCCGACTCGCGGCAGACGCCAAGGTTCCTCTTCTCAAGCACCTCGAGGGAAACTGTCATGTATACCTGGACGCGGCCGCCGACCTGGGCAAGGCGCACGACATCGCAGTCAATGCAAAAACCTATCGTTATGGCATCTGCGGCGCCATGGAAACTTTGCTGGTTCACGCCGACATTGCTGCCTCGATACTTCCGCGGCTCGGAAAAACCTTGACCGACAAAGGAGTCGAACTGCGCGGCTGCGAGCAAACACGGCGCCTACTGCCGCAGGCCCTGGTTGCGACGGAGGAAGACTGGAGCACCGAATACCTGGCGCCAATCCTGGCCATACGCATCGTCAACAGCCTGGACGACGCCATGGACCATATCGCCCGTTACAGTTCTGAACATACCGAATCGATCGTCACTGAAAGCTTGCCGGCGGCAACCCGTTTTCAGCGCGAGGTCGACTCCAGTTCCGTCTACGTCAATCTACCCACGTGCTTCGCCGACGGTTTCGAATACGGACTGGGCGCCGAAATCGGTATCTCGACCAACCGAATGCATGCACGCGGACCAGTGGGCCTGGACGGCCTCACCACCATGAAATGGGTGCTGGTCGGCGACGGCCAGTTGCGCGGATGATGGGGCTGGCATGCTTTGGATAAAAACATTACACATCCTCTTTGTCACGTCCTGGTTTGCAGGCCTGTTCTACCTCCCCCGCATCTTCGTGAACCTGGCTCAGACGCACGATGATGCGACGCTTGCGTGCCTGTTGGGCATGGCACGGCGCCTTTACCGTTTCATGGCACCGCTGGCGGTCCTTTCAATCCTGCTTGGCCTATGGCTTTTTCTCGGCTACGGTATTGGTAGCGGCCAGGGGTGGATGCATGCCAAGCTGGCGGCGGTGACCCTGCTGGGGGTCTACCATCTGGCATGCGGACAAATGCTGAAAAAATTCGAAGTGGGCGCTAATACATACAGCCATCGGTTCTACCGCTGGTTCAACGAAATACCGGTTATTTTGCTGCTGATCGTTATTGCCCTGGTAGTAGCAAAACCCTTTTAAGCCTCCTAAGACATGACCGACGCCAAAACCGGCAAGACTCTCACCCTGAAGATAAAAGCCGTCGACGCGGGCGATACCGCCGAAGGCGAACGCCGCAAACGTGCCGGAGGCCGCGCGCGGCAAGTCGCCCAGCTTGATCGGCAACGCGAACAGAAACGAAGCATCGCTCAAGCGCCCACACCCTCGCCCAGGCCCGACGCCGTATCCGAAAAACCGTCAGCACCACGCAAGCCATCAGCCGGGCGGGCACCCGCCCAGCGCGATCCCGCTGGGCGGCAACCCGCTGGGCGGCACTCCGCTGGGCGCAACCGCTACCCTGGCGAACCGGTTCCGGATCAATCGCCTGAATACTACGCACGACAAGACGCGCCCGCGCCAAAACCGGCTGAGCGGGCGCCTGTCCCGTCGCGCGCAGAAATATTTCCCGTGTTCACACCGTGTCCGCAAGGGTTGGAGGATGCGCTTGTTGCAGAGATGCAGGCACTGGGCTTCGAAGACGCCGTACCCGCGCGCGCCGGATGCCGGTTCCATACGGACTGGACCGGTATCCTGCGAGCCAATCTGTATTCTCGCCTGGCGACGCGTGTACTGGTTGAAGTCGCGTACGGTCCCGTACACCACGAAGACGATATCCTGGAACTTGCATTGGATACGCCATGGGAACGCTGGTTTGGCGCGGAACAAACCTTGCGGGTGGATACGTCCGCCATTCGTAGCCCCATGCAAAGCCTGCAATATTGCAATCTGCGCGTCAAAGACGGCATCTGCGATCGTCTACGCGAGCGCGAGGGCGAACGCCCTAGCATCGACACGGTACGTCCCGATGCACGCGTGCACCTGTTTCTCACTGAAGACAGTGGCACACTGTATCTTGACACGTCCGGCGAATCGCTGTTCAAACGTGGATGGCGTCTGGAAAAAGGCGAGGCGCCCCTGCGCGAGAACCTGGCTGCCGGCATCCTGGCCTTATCCGGATGGGATCCATCCAAGGCGTTGATGGATCCGTTTTGCGGCAGCGGCACGATACTGATCGAAGGCGCATGGATCGCTTTGGGGGTGCCCCCGGGCATCTGGCGCCCATTCGGGTTCGAGCGGCTACGCCATCACGACGCCCGCCACTGGCGCGATCTCAAAGATGAAGCCCGTTCACGCATCGCCCCACGTCTTGAAAGCCCCATCGTGGGGTACGATCTGGACCCACACGCTATCGAGGCCGCAAAGTCCAATCTGGATCGGGCCTGGCTGACAACCGACACCATACGTTTCGAAGTCGGTGATGCACGCACAGTGCCGCCCCCTGCGGACACCGGGTGGCTGGTGACTAATCCACCCTATGGCGAGCGACTGGCCAGCGAGCACGATACGGGTTTGTGGCGCGAGTGGGCACAGAATCTGAAGCAAAACTATAGCAACTGGAATGTCAGCATTATTTCCAGCGACATGGACTTGCCCAAAGCACTACGCCTGAAACCGCTCCGCCGCTATCCTTTGTACAACGGGGCGTTGGACTGCCGTCTGTTCAGCTTCGAGATGGTGGCCGCCGGCTATCGACAGAAATAGGATCAACCGCACAAAAGCAACGATTGGCTTGTCATGATTGCGGGTTAACCCTATAATAGGGTTAACCCTGAACGAAACGTTCACTCATTAGCAAGAGGTTATCATGAACACCCCAGGCAACGACATCCGTTTAACCGACGAACTCGAACGTCAACTAATGATGCAAGCCATCGAAGAACAGTTCCGCTTCAAGCCCATGGTTGCATTGAAAGGCTTGGTCGCCAAGGTTGCGACACTATTTCCTGCCAGCAAGAAGGCAAGTCCCCAGACTGCTCATACAGCAAGCTGAATACTGGCACACAGGAAGCAATGCAGCGCGACAAGCGCTCGCAATCAAAGCCGCGTCAGCGGCTTTTTTTCATTATGACGCATAAGTGCGTGATAATAGCGCCCATCGCCTGCTTTAGATATCGTAGCCATGCAAACCTCTCCTGCTCCGACAACCCCAACGTCCATCGTACCAAGTCGCCTGCGGCGCTTCGCCTGCATGATGTACGAGGCTGTGTTGCTGTTCGGTGTCATCTTCCTCGCCAGCTATCTCTTCGATACGCTGACGCAAAGTCGCGATGCCCTGATGCTGCGGCACGGCCGGCAGGCGATCGTGTTTCTAGCCGTGGGCGTGTACTTCATCATGTGCTGGCGCAAGCGCGGCCAGACGCTGCCAATGAAGACATGGAATATCCGTCTGATCGACCGCAATGGACTCAGTCCGACGCTTGGCCGCCTCATCGTCCGATACGTGCTGCTGTGGCCGCTGCCGCTGCTGGCTTCCCTCCTCGTCCTGCTCGCCTCGCGAATGACCGGCTACAGTTCGACGGATCTCCTGATTGTTTTCGCCCCATTCAGCATCTTTGTCTGGACGTGGTTCGATGCCGAGCAACAATTCCTGCATGACCGCCTCCTCGGTACCCGCTTGATCGATGTACAGAAGGCTCGACAGTCGGTATAAACCCTAGGGTGCTAGGGTTTCTAAGTCATGGGGATTGCGCAGTTCCTGCTTGTCGTTCATGCTTGCGATAAAGGAATTTGCGCCTTCCGTATGCCTTAGTTGAACCCAAAGCCAATGAACGACCAATATTCGGTGCTGTACCCGACTTACCACTGGTTTGTCCCATCACAATTCAACATTGCACAGGCGTGCGTACACCGCTGGGCTGAAAACCCACAGGAAGGCCGACGTATCGCCATCTATCACGAAACCGAAGTCGGACAGCGCGAAATCTGGACGTATTCCCGGCTTTCAGAAACCACCAACAAGTTATCCCATGGCCTGGTCAAAATGGGTGTCCAGCCAGGCGCTCGTGTGGCGATCATCATGGGACAGCGCCCCGAAGCCGTAGCGGCGTACATGGCTGTTTTCAGTGTCGGGGCGATAGCGGTTCCGCTGCAAACGCTCATTGGCGCGGATGGTCTGGCAACACGGCTGCGCGACGCCGATGCGCGCGTCGCCATCGTCGATGCCACGACCGCCCCCGACCTGCTGCAGGCGCAAGCTCAGTGCGCCACACTATCGCAAATCGTCGCACTGGGGTTTGAGCACGAAACCGTCATACCCTGGCGTAGCTTGCTTGCGCGGCAGCCTTCCGAATTCAAAAGCATTGCAACAAAATCCGACACCGCCGCATTGTTGCTCTACACGGCCGGAACAGCAGGCGCCCCGAAAGGCGCGCTTCTGGCCCATGGGTCCCTTATCGGGACCCTGCCTGGCTTTGTCGCGGCACAAAACTGGTATCCGTTGAAAGGCGACGTGTTCTGGAGCCCCACCGAATGGGCCCGCGGCACCGGCCTGATGAATGCCTTGTTGCCGCCTCTCTATTTCGGACAGAGCCTGGTTGGAACACTGGGCGATTTTTCACCGACCCGCTGCCTGGAGGTCATGGAGCGCTACCGCGTGACAAACGCCTTCCTGCTTCCCAAGGCCATCAAACTCATCATGCACCACATACCGGCGCCACGCGACCGATACCAGCTTGCCTTGCGCGCCATCATGGCATCCGGCGAAAGCCTGGATGCCGGAGCATTCGAATGGTGTCGAAAGGCGCTGGGTGTGACGCCCAACGAAGTGTTTGGACAAACCGAAATGAACGCCGTCATCGGCAACAGCCACAAAAAATGGCCCGCCAAGCCGGGCAGCATCGGCAGACCTTATCCCGGACATCAGGTTACCGTCCTGGATTCGCGTGGCGAAAGATGCGCAGTGGGGGCGGTGGGCGAAATCGCGCTCAATCGTTACGATATTCACAAACACCCCGATCCCGCCTTGTTCCTGGGCTATTGGCGCAACGAGACAGCAACGCAAAGCAAATTTTCCGGAGATTGGTGCCTGACCGGTGATCTTGCTTCAATCGATGAGGACGGCTACCTGTGGTATGCCGGGCGCAGCGACGATAGTTTCCGGAGTTCCGGCCACCGAATCGGACCGGGAGAAATCGAAAACTGCCTGCTGGGCCATTCCGCCGTGTCAAGCGCCGCGGTCGTCCCCAAGCCGGACAGCCACCGAGGTGCACTGGTTAAAGCCTATGTGGTGTTGCGCAACTGCGCCAAGGGCCTCGACGCCCAGGTTCTCCAGAAAGAGCTGCAAGAACATGTCAGGACCCGCCTTGCTTCTTATCAGACGCCGCGCGAAATTGAATTCGTCGATACCCTGCCGCTGACCAATACCGGTAACATACGGCGTCATATTTTGCGGGCGCGCGAGCAGCAACGCAGCGCGACCGTTGCCGCAGCCCGCAAGTAGACGGGTATACATCCGCGTGGCGGCACGTTTGGCTTATGGGCTAAAATTTCGTCCATGACTGATCAATTTAAAAAGTATCTCTTACCTGACCACAGCACCCGGGTCCAGGCCGTAAAACTCACATCTGCCTGGCAAGCCGGCCTGGTGCACCAGCACTATCCTGACTGCGTACGGCGCCTGCTCGGCGAATTGGTGTCCGCCGCAGTGTTGCTGGCCACGAACATAAAGTTCGATGGATCGCTGGTGCTGCAATTGCAGGGCGACGGCCCCATTGCGCTGGTGGTCGTAGAATGCACTGCGGACTTGTCCATACGCGCCACGGTGACGCTGCGCGAAGGCCATGAAATACCGGCGGACGGGACACTGCAGTCGCTGCTGAATGCACAAGGCAAGGGCCGTTTCGTTGTAGTGCTTGACCCGAATCGTGACACCACCGATCTGGAGCCCTATCAGGGTATCGTCCCTTTGGAGGGCGTATCGGTTGCACAGGTGCTCGAACTCTATATGCGCAATTCCGAACAGCTCGACACCCGTATCTGGCTGGCATCCGACGCGCAGAATTCGGCCGGCTTGTTGCTGCAGCGTTTGCCCAACCACGGTGGTGTGGCCGGAAACGACCAGGAAGCGGCTGATGAAGCGCGCGAGGAAACCTGGACACGTATCTGCCACCTCGCCGGCACTGTAAAGTACGATGAGCTGCTGGCGCTCGACACTGACACCCTGATCCATCGTCTGTTCTGGGAAGAGGATCTTATCGTCTTCGAACCTCAAGAGGTCCGATGGCACTGTCCCTGCACGCGCGAACGCGTCGCCAACATGCTGCGCATGCTGGGTCGCGCAGAAATTGAGGACATACTCACCGAACGCGAGGTGATTGACATTTCCTGCAGCTTCTGCGGCAAGCCATATCAGTTCGACGCCGTGGATTGTGCCGGGCTGTTCGTCGAAAACCTGGATACCTCTCACGGCGAGCACAAGTCGGTCCACTGAAGGGGCGCGCCGGTAGATGTGCCGTTCTTAAGCACTATCCACAATCGACTGGTCTTTCGGCCGGCGCCATACTGCCCCGATGCGCCCGAACCATGCCCCACTTCGAACAGATCCACGCGGTACTTCGCGCCCGTGGCGCTACTTCGCCCGGGCGCCAGAACGCCAGGCTGGTACCAGCCTCATCGAATTCTTCGTCGCGGCCATACCTATCCTGCTGATCGGCATGGGCAGCATAGAAATTTCACAATGGTTCTTCAAGCGCCAGGCCCTCAGCCTTGCCCTGCTCGAGGCCGGTCGCGCAGCCATCACGGCACATGCCAGTCCCCGGATTATTGAATCGGCATTCGAAAAAGCATTGCTGCCCCTGTTCAGCACCGGGGCCCCGTCTACCGAATCCGGGTCTGGCGCGACCCGGTCTAGCGCGACCCGGTCTAGCGCGACCCGGTCCGGTGCGACGCGATCACAATATGATGCCGTTCAACGATTGGAGCAGGCCCTGGCAGAACGCCGACTGCTGACCGGGGCTGCGCCCTGGCGTATCGAGATTCTCTCGCCAACGCGCCTGGCCTTTCTCGATTTTTCCGATCCCGCGCTGCCCATTGCGCAGGAAACAGGGTTGCATGCCATCAACAACAACTATCTGGCCGAACAGTCGCAACACGCCATGGCACAGGGTTGGGCGGCTGCCCGTGGCCCCGAATCGGGCCAGGACATCCTGCAAGCCAATACGCTGGTATTGCGACTGACCTATTTGCATGAACCCATCCTGCCTGGCATCAAGGGGCTGATGCGGCTCCTGGGTTCGCAAGGCGGCTCATATGGCCAGAACGCCATGGCTCGCGGGGGCTACCTTCCAATCGTGCAAGATATGGCCCTGGTCATGCAATCTCATCCGGTCGACTGGCCATCGCTCAGCAATGGCAAGGTCGTCAAACATCAGATGGCGCCGTCAGGATTGCCGACCGCCATGGAAGATTGCCGGGGTTTATGGTGCATGGACGTGCCTTCGATTGCCGCAACCCGCGCAATAGCGCAGCCCTCTGCGGAAAGCGCGCTGCCTCGGTGGCCTTCGGTCGAAAATTCGCAGCCAGCCGACACGGCAGCCACGGGTGTCTTGCCAGGCAATGCCGCAGATGCTCCGGTGCCTGCCACCACTGTTTCCGGCCCGGCCGTAGCGGCCGATGATCCGGCTTGCGGAGTCATCTTGTGTTGTGCGGTTTAGTTTCCAGGTTTCACAGGAATCCGGGGTGTTCTGATCTCCGGCTCGTTCTCATGCGGCGCAAGTATCTGCACGAATACCTCGCCCTCCTTGATCATGCCCAGTTCAGCCCGCGCGCGTTCCTCGATGGCCGCTTTACCCGATTTGAGATCCTGCACTTCCGCCTGCAGTGCATTATTGCGGGCAACCAGCGCTTCATTGGTCTCTTGCTGGCTCGTTGCCTTTCGTTCAAGTTCCTGCACGCGCAGCCACCCGCCCTTCCCCCACCAGAGCGGGTATTGGGTAATAGCGGTCAACAAGACCAGAACGATAAGTAGCAGTCGCATGCTCTACACAGGAAACAGCCCGGCCGCAGCCCGGCTGTCGACCCGGCTCAGCGCAAATTGTAGAACGCGTCGCGACCAGGATATGAGGCCACTTCGGCAAGCTCTTCTTCAATACGTAGCAACTGATTATATTTTGCCATGCGGTCTGAACGCGACAGAGACCCAGTCTTGATTTGCATGGCGTTCGTGGCTACCGCGATATCGGCAATCGTCGTATCTTCGGTTTCACCCGAACGATGTGAAATAACGGCCGTATAGCCTGCACGTTTGGCCATTTCGATGGCCGCAAAGGTCTCGGTCAGGGTGCCGATCTGGTTAATTTTGATGAGGATGGAATTGGCGATGCCTTGATCGATACCTTGCTTGAGAATCTTGGTATTGGTGACGAACAGGTCGTCGCCCACCAACTGAACCCTTTTGCCCAACTGGTCGGAAAGCACTTTCCAACCTTCCCAGTCGTTCTCGGCCATGCCGTCTTCGATCGAAATGATGGGGTATTTGTCGCACCATGTGGCAAGCAGATTCGAGAAATCCTGCGAGGTCAGCGCTATGCCGCCTTCGCCAGCCAGATGGTATTTACCGTCACGATAGAATTCTGAGCTGGCACAATCGAGCCCCAACGCCACTTGCGTTCCGGCTTCGTAGCCGGCTTCGGCAATGGCTTGCAAGATAAGCTGAATGGCTGCTTCATGATTGGCCACGTTGGGCGCAAAACCGCCTTCGTCGCCTACCGCCGTGGACATGCCTTGCTTGTTCAACAGTTTCTTGAGTGCGTGAAAGATTTCAGCGCCCATGCGCAAAGATTCACGGAAGCTCGTCGCGCCAATGGGCAGAATCATGAACTCCTGCATATCCAGTGTATTGTTCGCATGTGCGCCGCCATTGATGACGTTCATCATTGGCACAGGCATGGACATTGGGCCGCTGCCGCCAAAATATCGATATAGGGACAGGCCGGAATCGTCGGCCGCTGCGCGGGCGACTGCCATGCTGGCCGCCAATATGGCATTGGCACCCAGCCGGCTTTTGGATTCGGTGCCGTCCAGGTCGATGAGCGTGCGATCCAGGAAAGTCTGCTCTTGCGCATCCAGGCCCATGAGTGCCTCGGAGATTTCGGTGTTCAGGTTCTCGACGGCACGTAGGACGCCCTTGCCAAGGTAGCGTGATGCGTCTTCATCGCGCAGTTCGATGGCCTCCCGCGAGCCTGTGGAGGCGCCTGATGGTACAGCCGCACGACCCATTGCGCCCGACTCCAGCAGTACATCGCACTCCACGGTCGGGTTGCCGCGCGAGTCTAGAATTTCGCGTCCAATGATATCTACGATTGCACTCATATATTGACTACCTGCCTGAAATGGGGTTTGGCTGAAAATTTTGCATGGCGGCGCGTAGGTCTATTGACCAGCGCTGCGACACCACACGCAAACGACCGATTGTACCTGTGCCTCGCATGCTGAGGCTTCCCTTAGTTTAAAAGATTAGAAATTTTATTTTCTGTCACGCCCTGGACTGATGCAACCCCCCCCGCCGGGGAGACATTCCGGATCAGGATTGCGTGTCGGCGGGGCTTGCCGCCTCCTGACGCAGACGCTGTTCAAGAATGCTTAACATCGTTCCAAGCGCTTGCATGTCATCGGCCGACAAGTCGGACAACGCCCGTTCAATAAACGCGGACCGACGGGGCATGGCCTGCGTCACGACGACCCTGCCTGCATCCGTCAATGCGACATTCGTGAGTCTGTTGTCCTGGGTGTCGTTATGTCGTTCGATCCACCCCTTTTTTTCGATGACCTTGATCTGGCGCGTGAGCGCTGCGGGATCGATCCGCAACACATGCGCGAGCTGCTTCTGGGAGGTTTCACCGCACTGGTGCAAATGCAGCAGTATCCGCCAACGCGGCATCGAGTGCCCTATATTGGCCTCGAAGGCCGACATCATTGCACGATAGGTGCGCCCGAGCTGCTGCATGACATGCAGTTGCGGGATATCGCTCATGAACGTCCCCTTGTCGGCGGCGCGGGCTGGTCGCTGGCGGCAACGGTGCGCGAGAAACTTATCCGCGGCACGCGATACACCCATGCAAGAGCGATCAGGGCAGTCAACAAGGTCAGCGTCAACCCGCTATGAACGGCCGAGACCAGCGACGTGCGGGCGATCTCTATCAAGGCATCGCCTTGTAGTCCCGCATCTCGCATCTGGATGATAAAGTCATTCTGGACGGCCTGACTGACCAACACTTGCGGATCTTCCAGCAAGGCCATCCATGATGTGCCGTCCCCCTGCGGGATGGATTGACGCACCGAGCCGGCGTGATAGTGTCCCACCACGGTGCCAACCAGAGCCAGGCCGAACATGCCGCCTATCATCCTTACCGATTGCAAAAGCGCAGTAGAGATGCCCAGCAGCGCCCGGCCGGCAGTCTCCTGGGCGAAGACCGTGAGGTTGGGCATGACGAAACCCAGGCCTGTACCGCCGAGCATCATATAGACGGCAACGACCCAATGCGAGGTGGTTTTTTGCGTTACCACCATTCCGGCGCATGCGAGGACCATAAGGCCAAACCCGAGATACAGTATGTGATTGGGAGAGTTCAGACGCACAACGATGCGGCTATTGGCGATACTGCCGACGGTTATGAACACGACCAAAGGAGTGATAAGCAAGCCCACCTGCTGCGGACTCAAGCCGAACCCGCCCTGTAGCAACAGCGGCAGATAGAACAGCAAGGTGAACATCACGAAACCCGTGAACAGTGAAAGAAAGAACAAGGCAACCAGACTCTTGTTGCGAAACATATCGGGCGGCAGCAAGGGCTCTTCGCAGCGCTTCTCCCAATAGATCAGTACAGCGAAAGCGGCAACCGAGAATAAGCCCAGCAAAACCATGGACAGGCTGGCGCCATGCAGGGGCACCAGTTCCACGAAGACCTGCAAGCTGCCCAGGCCAAGCGCAATCAAGCCCGCACCCTGCCAATCCAGTCGGATCCTGCCGCGCTGCGCTTGCTTGATATGAGGAAGGAAGCGCCAGATGAAATACAGTCCAACGACCCCTATTGGCAAATTGACATAGAACACCGAACGCCAGCCCATGTAATGCGTAAGGAACCCCCCCAGAGACGGGCCGAAAGCGTTGGCGATGCCAAAGGAAGCCGTCAGCAACACCTGCCAGCGCAGGCGGACATGGGTGTCGGTAAACAGGTCAGGAACGCAAGCGAACGCAGTGCCGATCAGCATTCCGCCACCTATGCCTTGCAATGCGCGTCCAAGCACCAGCTGCAACATGGTTTCGGCAATGCCGCACAGGGCGGAAGCGACGGTGAACACGATAATTGATGCGATGACAAACGGCTTGCGTCCATGGAAATCACCCAGGCGACCGAAGATCGGGATGGTGATGACGGAAGTGAGCAGATAGGAAGTCGCCACCCAGGCATACAATTCAAACCCGTTTAGCTCGGCGACTATTGTGGGCAGCGCAGTGCCTACGACTGTTTGGTCGACCGCAACGAGCATCGTAACAAAACAGAGGCCCAGCATCGCAAGCAAGGACTGGCGCACCGGAAGAACACGCCCGTTGTCGGGCGACTCCAGCGAAGGCCGTGGCGACATGTAAATCCCTTGATAAGTCAATAATTGCTACGTCCAGCATTTTAGCGCGGCGAGGCCGGATGGCAAAAGAATATCGGATGTGGGTCCGACACACCGTGAAGGACCAGTCCTGAACCTGGATACTGCGCAGGACTACACGATTTCGATCACGGAAGCTGTGTCTTTCGTACCGGCGCGCCGTGCCTGGTGATCGATGGCCGCCTGAATGTAGCTTGAGAACAATGGGTGCCCATCCCGGGGCGTGGAGGTGAATTCGGGATGGAACTGGACACCCATGAACCATGGATGCTGAGGCAACTCCATGATCTCGGGAAGATTCTCAGTAGGCGTACGTGCACTGATCACCATACCGGCCTCTTCCAGGCGAGGCACATAGACGTTGTTCACCTCGTAGCGATGGCGGTGGCGCTCGTTGACTTCGTCGCCATAGATGGAATAAGCACGCGTACCAGATTTGACCGGGCAACGTTGTGCGCCCTTGCGCATGGTACCGCCCAGGTCCGAAGTGGTATCGCGCTTTTCGATCTTGCCTTCGCGGTCTTGCCACTCGGTAATCAGCGCTACCACGGGATGCGGTGCGGAGGGATCGAACTCGGTGCTGTTGGCACCGCCAAAACCGGCCACATTACGTGCGAATTCAACCACTGCCAGCTGCATGCCCAGGCAGATCCCAAGATAGGGAACACCGTTCTCGCGGGCGTACCGAATTGCCTTGATCTTGCCTTCGGTGCCCCGCTTGCCGAAACCGCCAGGCACCAGGATGGCGTCCAGCCCCTTAAGGCAATCAGTACCTTCCGCTTCGATGACTTCGGAGTCGAGGTATTCGATGGAAACACGGGAATGCGTGTGGATGCCGGCATGGACCAGGGCTTCGCTGAGCGACTTGTATGACTCGGTCAGGTCGACATACTTGCCCACCATGCCTATACGCACCTCGTGCCGTGGGTGTTCGATGGCATCGACCAGGCGATCCCACACGGTAAGGTCGGCAGGCGGTGGATTGAGCGCGAGTGCATCGCAAACAAGCGTATCCAATCCTTGCTTATGCAGCATCGACGGAATCTTGTAGATGGAATCCGAGTCCCAGACCGAAATGACGGCATCGAGTGGCACATTGGAAAACAGCGAAATTTTAGCGCGCTCGTCATCGGGAACGGGACGGTCGGCACGACATAGCAAGGCATTTGGGTAAATACCGATTTCACGCAGTTTCTGCACGGAATGCTGGGTAGGCTTGGTCTTGAGTTCGCCGGCCGAAGCAATGAACGGGACCAGCGTCAAGTGTATGAATGCCGCGTTGTTGCGCCCCAGCCTCAGGCTCATTTGCCGAACGGCTTCCAGGAAAGGCAAGGACTCGATATCGCCGACGGTCCCACCGATCTCGACAATGGCGACGTCGGCTGCACCGTCCCAGGCCGCCTTGGCGCCGCGCGCCACGAAGTCCTGGATCTCGTTGGTAATATGGGGAATCACCTGGACAGTCTTGCCAAGATAGTCGCCACGGCGTTCTTTTCGCAGCACGGACTCGTAGATTTGCCCGGTCGTGAAATTGTTGACCTTGCGCATGCGCGTGGAAATGAAGCGCTCGTAGTGCCCGAGGTCGAGATCGGTCTCGGCCCCGTCTTCGGTAACAAAGACTTCCCCGTGTTGAAAGGGGCTCATGGTACCAGGATCGACGTTGATATAAGGATCGAGCTTGAGCATGGTGACACGCAAGCCGCGGGATTCAAGGATCGCCGCGAATGCCCTTACCCAGGGAGGAGACGACTCCACCCGTAACAAAGACGTATTTGGTCATCGGTATACATGCCCGGTGTGGCCGGGCAGAGCGGGAAATTTGGATTATAGCCGGCCGCAACCCTCTTGTTGGTCATTCCGGACGAATAAAGAAGTTTTGATCAAATATCGACTGTACGTTCCAGGAGCCAGGTTTCGGCGGGTCCGGCCACCATGGGCAACAGGCGCCGGCGAACTTCGGCATGGTAGTCATTAAGCCATGCCCTCTCGGCAGGTGTCAGCAAATCGAGAGCAATGCAGCGCGTATCGATCGGGCATAAGGTGAGTGTTTCGAATTTCAAAAACTCGCCGAATTCGGTTTCGGCCGCCGGCACCGTGAGGACCAGGTTTTCGATTCTTATGCCCCACATGCCAGGGCGATACAAGCCGGGCTCGTTGGAAGTAATCATCCCGGGCTGCATCGCCATGTCCGGATTGACAGCGGCGCGATAGGCGATGGACTGCGGTCCCTCATGGACGTTCAGGAAATATCCCACGCCATGGCCCGTACCGTGCCCGTAGTCGGCCCCCGCCTGCCAGATAGGCATACGCGCAATCGTATCGAGTAAGGGCGACATGGTGCCACGCGGGAATACGGCGAGCGCCAAGGCAATGTGTCCCTTGAGCACAGCGGTGTAGTCGCGTTTCTGCGCGTCGCCAACCTGTCCGACCGGCACGACACGGGTGATATCGGTCGTCCCGCCCAGGTACTGCCCGCCGGAGTCGATCAGCAACAAGCCATCGCCTGCTATTTCGGCATGCGACGGCTCGGTCGCATGGTAATGCGGCATGGCGCCATTGGCGTTGAATGCAGCAATCGTGCCGAAACTCGGCGTGACGAAGTTGGAGCGACGGCTGCGCGCTTCTGTAATTATTTCGTCTATGGTCAATTCGGTGATACGGGTTGCACCCAATGCCGCTTCGAACCACGCAAAGAACTCACACAGAGCCGCGCCGTCATGCTCCATGGTGCGCCGCACATGTTCAACCTCGGCGGCATTCTTGCACGATTTAAACAACTGCGACGGGTTGAGGGCTTCGCGCTTGCCGACGAATGCGGCAGATGCCAACACACCCACCGTGGTTCGCGCCGGGTCGAAAAGCAGTGTTTCCGTGTCCGCCAGACATGCCAAGGCGCCTGCGGCGGCATCATAGGGTTCGATACCTATACCATCCTTCAACAAGGCATCCGAAATCGGGGCATCGATCTTGCCGGGCGCCACGAACAAGCGCGCGCTGTCTTTCCCAATCAGGGCGTGCGCCAGAAAGACGGGGTTGTACGGAACATCATTGCCGCGCAAATTGAAAAGCCACGCTATATCGTCAAGCGATGAGATCCAGTGCCAATCTGCCCCGTTTTGCTCCATGGCGGCCCGTACCGCCGCGAGATTATCTTTTCGCGACCGGCATGCAAACGGAGGCAAATGCTCGAAAACAGTGCCTTGAGGCAAGCCCGGACGCTGCGGCCAGATGTCGTCCAGCAAGTCACGGTCGCACGACACCTTGATCCCTTTGGCTGCAAGGACTTCCTGCCACTGCCGATGCGTACGGATGGCCAACACCTGCCCGTCGACGCTCACGCATGCGCCGCGCGACAGTGTGCCGGCCAGCCACTCGATCGGTCCAGGCACGTCCGGCGCGCCAGCGCGCATGGTGGCTATACCTGTGCCGGCCAGATCGTTGTCGGCCTGTTCCCAATACCGACTATCTGTCCATAAGCCGGCGAAGCTTTCGGTCACCACCAAGGTACCGGCCGATCCGTCGAATCCAGTAAGCCACTGCCTGCCCTGCCAGTGGCCAGGCAAGTATTCGGACAAATGTGGGTCGGACGACAACACCACGCATGCATTGACGCCTCGGGCACTCATGGCGGCTTGCAGGGCGCGGATGCGATCAGCAAAAACATTGGGATTCACGATTGTCCTTGGTGGAAGGTCGAAAGTAAGGTTGCGAAAAGTCTAGGCCACGGCCGACACGTCCAGCCGGGCTGCGGTCTTGGACTGAATCTCGTCGACAGTTACGCCTGGTGCAAGCTCGATGAGCTTTAGGCCGTTATCACCCACCTCCAGGACGCCCAGGTCGGTAATAATGAGGTCGACAACGCCTACCCCGGTCAACGGCAGCGTGCACTCAGGCAGCAGCTTCATGTCTTCGGTGCCGTCTTTCTTGCGTGCCACATGCTCCATGAGCACCACCACCCGGCCCACGCCCGCGACCAGATCCATGGCGCCGCCCATGCCCTTGATCATTTTTCCAGGAATCATCCAGTTGGCGAGATCGCCTTTCTCGGACACCTGCATGGCGCCCAGTATGGCAAGATTTATCTTGCCGCCGCGGATCATGGCAAAAGAGTCAGCCGAAGAAAAAATGGATGAACCAGGCAAAGTGGTAATGGTTTGCTTGCCGGCATTGATCAAGTCAGGGTCGATCTCATCTTCTGTCGGAAAGGGGCCTATCCCGAGCAAGCCGTTTTCGGATTGCAGCCACACTTCCACACCCTCCGGCACATGATTGGCCACCATCGTGGGCAGGCCTATTCCGAGGTTCACATAGAAACCATCTTGCAATTCACGGGCAGCGCGGGCTGCCATTTCTTCACGATTCCAGGCCATTCTCAAGCTCCTTTTGCGTTGCGGACAGTGCGCTGTTCAATTCGTTTTTCGGGTTGGGCATTGATTACAATGCGGTGAACGTAGATGCCCGGAAGATGGACGTCGTCTGGATCAAACGTACCGGTATCGACGACTTCCTCGACTTCCACGATAGTGACCTTACCGGCCATTGCAACGTTGGGATTGAAATTGCGCGCTGTCTTTCTGAAAATAAGGTTGCCGCTGCGATCGGCCTTGTAGGCCTTGACCAACGACACATCGGGCACCAGGGAGCGTTCCATGACATATTGCTCGCCGTCGAATTCACGCACTTCCTTGCCATCCGCAACAAGGGTGCCTACACCGGTACGCGTGAAAAACGCTGGGATCCCAGCGCCCCCGGCGCGCAGTTTTTCAGCCAAGGTGCCTTGGGGTGTGAATTCGAGCTCGAGTTCGCCAGCGAGGTATTGACGTTCGAACTCTTTGTTTTCACCGACATACGATGCGATCATCTTCTTGATCTGGCGGGTGTTGAGCAACTGGCCCAGTCCAAAACCGTCGACGCCAGCGTTATTGCTGATGCATGTCAGGTTCTGGACCCTAGTATCGCGCAAGGCCGCAATGAGGGCCTCGGGAATGCCACAAAGCCCGAACCCGCCCACGGCGATGGTTTGACCGTCGGCGACCACGCCATTAAGTGCTTCTGCGGCACTTGCATAGACTTTATCCATTACTCCATCCTTATTTCAAAATAGCATGCTGGGCAGCGGATCAAATGACCCGCATGATGAGTGAATCAGTGATCAAGAAATAAAAAATCTGGCAAACTGCGCGAGCTCCGCTTCGCTCCAGGGGGACGATTTACCCGTGGCGGCGTCTACACCGACAATAACGTAATTACCCTTGGCGTATGCCACGCCGGGCTCATCGTCACGCTCAATGACCGTATCGATCGTCATGCTTGACCTGCCGATTTTGGCGAGGATCTGGGTTACGACGATGGTAGCCGGGTACATAAGCGGCTTGATAAAATCGCACGAGGTATGGGCCAGAATGCCGACCTTGCTGGACGGCAAGGTAATGCCCACCCGCTGGAACAGCTGCATCCGCGCCTCTTCAAAATAGCGGAAGTACAAGGTATTGTTTACATGATTCTGGGCGTCCTGGTCACCCCAGCGTATCGGCAAGGCGCAACGAAAGGCGCCGCCTATCGCAGGCGAGAACGGCGGATCAGTAAGCTGCATGAAAAAAAGCCCCTTTCACTATTTTCGAATGAACAAGTATAACGGCAAGAAAAGCCCGGTTTACGGTTGCGCAGCGCTACGCCACGATGGCTGCCGCACACGTAAAATCGTGGCGGAAGACCTCCCGATGATGGGACATGACCCCAGACTGCAATACAATCGGGTCATAAATTCAGGCCCTAGCGGCCAATGCCACAACATATCAGACACACGGGAGATCTCTAAAAATGGCTGAACGCGAATCAATGGAATACGACGTTGTCGTGGTAGGTGCCGGGCCGGCAGGCCTGGCGGCTGCCATTCGTCTCAAGCAGCTGGCCGCCGAGCGAGACCACGAGATTAGCGTTTGCGTGCTCGAGAAAGGCTCCGAGGTGGGCGCACACATACTATCGGGCGCTGTCATGGACACCCGCGCGCTGAATGAGCTGATCCCCGACTGGAAAGAAAAAGGGGCACCGCTGAATACCGTGGTCTCCGAAGACAAATTCCTGTTTCTCACCGAAAAAGGCTCGCGCGCGACGCCAAACTGGCTTCTGCCTGACTGCTTCCAGAACCACGGCAACTACATTGTTCGGCTGGGCAATGTGGTGCGCTGGATGGGTGAACAGGCCGAAAGCCTGGGCGTGGACCTCTTTCCCGGTTTCGCGGCAACCGAGATTCTCTACACCGATACCGGCGCAATAAAAGGTGTTGCCACGGGCGACATGGGCCTGGCGCGCGATGGATCACGCACGCCGCACTACCAACCCGGCATGGAACTGCATGCCCGATACACCGTCTTTGCCGAAGGTTCACGCGGCCAGCTGGGCCGCGAACTCATCAGCCGCTACAAACTCGACGCAGGCCGGGATCCGCAAAGCTATGGCATCGGCATCAAGGAAATGTGGGAAGTCGATCCGTCACAGTCCCAACCGGGGCTGGTCATGCACACGGCGGGCTGGCCGCTTGATTCCGACACCTATGGCGGATCCTTCCTGTATCACATGGCCGACAATATCGTCGTGGTCGGACTGGTCGTCGGACTGGATTACGCCAACCCCTGGCTATCTCCATTCGAAGAGTTCCAGCGCTACAAGACCCATCCCGCCATACGACAAACGTTCGAAGGCGGCAAGCGAATAGCCTATGGCGCCCGGTCGCTTACTGCCGGCGGGCTGCTGTCATTGCCTAAGCTCTGTTTCCCGGGCGGTGTCCTGGTCGGCTGCGAAGCCGGTGTGTTGAATGCGTCGCGCATCAAGGGCAGCCATTCGGCCATCAAGACCGGTGCATTGGCTGCCGAAGCGGCATTCGACGCCATCGTTGCCGATCGCCGCCATGACGAACTCGTGGCTTATCCAGCGGCATTCGAAAGTTCCTGGCTGCATGCCGAACTTAATAAGTCCCGCAATTTCAAGCAATGGTTCAAGAAGGGCCGTACCATCGCCACCTTGATGACAGGCGTCGAACAATGGCTGCTCAAGGGCAAGATGCCATGGACGCTGCACCACAGCAAACCAGATCACGCATGTCTGCAACCCGCGGCCGAATGCGCCCGCATCGACTACCCCAAGCCCGACGGCAAGATCACTTTCGACAAGCTGAGTTCAGTGTTCATATCGAACACCAATCACGAAGAGAACGAACCCGTGCACCTGACGCTAAAAGACCCGTCAATACCGGTGTCAGTCAACCTGGCCAAGTACGCCGGTCCGGAAGCGCGCTACTGTCCCGCGGGCGTCTACGAGTTCGTGAAAACCGACGCCGGCGAAGATCGCCTGCAGATCAACGCCCAGAACTGCGTCCACTGCAAAACGTGTGATATCAAGGATCCTACGCAGAACATTGTTTGGGTGGCTCCACAAGGTGGTGAAGGTCCGGTTTACAACGGAATGTAGCGCAAGCGCTTATGTACGCAGGTTGCGCCGCCGCAGCCTGCGTAGCGCCTCTGGCGGCAGATTGATTGCCACCAGACCTGCCATGATGAACATCACGCCCCATGCTTCGAGCAGGGTGGGCCGTTCTCCAAGCAGAAGCCACGCGAGGATGATGGTTAACACGGGAACACCCAGGCTGGACATCCCCGCTATCGTTGCGCTGACCTTCCGCACGACGGACAACCACAGCCACCAGCCCAGCGCCGAGGCCAGTATGGCCATATAGGCCATGCCCCAGAACAGATCGGGTCCCCACACTATGCTGCGCTGGGGCCACACCAGTGCCACCGGCAAGGCGAACAAGGCGCCCAGCAGCATTTGCCAGCTGCTCAGGTTCAGCACCTCCACCCGATGGCTGATAAACATTTTCTTGGTCAATACCACACCCAGCGCCCAGCTCATACCCCCGCCCAGTGCCAGCAAGGAACCCTGGACGCTGCCCACGCCTTTCCAAGGTGCAATCACGGCAATCAGTCCGAGCGCTGCCAGCACCAGTGCCAAGATGTGACGCCGAGCCGGGCGTTCCTTAAGCAGTAGCCAGGCGAACACCACCACCCAGAACGGCATCGTATAGGCCAGCAATGCCACGTGGCCCGCTCCGCCGCTGGTCAGCGCCATCTGACAAAGACACTGGAAAGCCGTGGTCTGGAAGACAGCAATACCCACTGTCAACCAGAAGGGCGGAAAACGCAGGGATTTCCTGGTCGCCACGAGTATCGAGAACAAGACGAGAAAGGCCAGGCCGTATCGGCCAACGACCAGGTCGAATGGCCCAATGAGGGCGGACAGGTGCTTCATGACGATCCAGCTGAATCCCCACAGCACCACGGTAATGCCCATGAGGAACAAGGCCCCGCGGTCCGCCTGGTTTTCTTTCAACAGAATGCGCCCTACCAAGCCTGCGACAACTGATCCAGAATTGCAGGATTCTCGAGCGTGGAAACGTCCTGGGTGACGGATTCTCCTTGGGCTACGACCCGAAGAAGGCGTCGCATGATTTTTCCAGAACGCGTCTTCGGAAGGTTTTCACCGAAGCGTATGTCCTTGGGCTTGGCGATGGGACCGATTTCCTTCGCCACCCAGTCGCGCAGTTGCTTCGCTACCTTTGCGGCCTCAGCTCCTTCCGGTAGCGGCCCATTGAGCACGACAAAGGCGACCACGGCTTCTCCGGTCGTGGCATCCGGACGCCCCACCACGGCGGCTTCGGCGACCAGTGAATGCGACACCAGGGCCGATTCGACCTCCATGGTGCCCAGCCGATGGCCAGACACGTTCAGAACATCGTCAATACGGCCCATGATCCAGAAATAGCCATCCGCGTCGCACTGCGCGCCGTCGCCAGCCAGATAGGCGCCTTTCAGCTCGGAGGGAAAATAGCTTTTCTTGAATCGTTCAGGATCACCCCATATCGTGCGTATCATTCCGGGCCATGGGCGCTGCACCACCAGGAAGCCACCCTTGCCGCTTTCCAGCGGTTCGCCTGCCTCGTCAACGACCGCGGCCGCTATACCGGGCAGGGGCAAGGTGCAGGAGCCGGGCTTGAGCGGCGTCACGCCGGGCAAAGGTGTGATCATGTGGGCACCGGTCTCGGTCTGCCACCACGTGTCCAATACTGGGCAGCGCTCGCGACCCACATTGGTGTAGTACCACATCCAGGCTTCCGGATTGATGGGCTCGCCCACCGATCCGATAATGCGAAGGCTGCTGAGGTCATATTCGCGCGGGTGGTAATCGGGAGATCCCTCGGCGGCCTTGCTGAGCGAACGGATTGCCGTCGGAGCGGTGTAAAACACCGTAACCTTGTGACGCTGGATCATTTCCCAGAAACGGCCAACATTGGGATAGGTGGGAATACCTTCAAATACCACTTGCGTCAAGCCAGCGGCCAACGGCCCATAGGTAATGTAGGTGTGCCCTGTTACCCAGCCGACATCGGCCGTGCACCAGAAAACATCAGAGTCCTTGGCATCGAACGTCCATTTGACCGTAAGCAAGGCCCACAGCAGGAAACCTGCCGTGGCATGCTGCACACCCTTCGGCTTGCCTGTCGAACCCGATGTGTAGAGGATGAACAGGGGATGTTCGGCATTCAGTGAGACAGGTTCGCATTGGTCGGACTGGCCTTCCGACAGCGCGTTCATCCAGATGTCGCGGCCCTCGTTCCATTGCACCGGTCCGCCGGTGCGCTTGTAGACGACCACATGTGAGACGGCCTCGCAACCGCCCATGGACAGGGCTTCGTCGACCGCGTTTTTCAATGGAATGGACTTGCCGCCGCGCACCTGTTCGTCAGCAGTGATCACCAGCGTAGCACCCACATCGACAGTGCGCTCGTGGAGGCTCTTCGATGAGAACCCCCCGAACACGACTGAGTGAATGATGCCCAGGCGCGCGCAAGCTTGCATGGCGACGACCGCTTCAATGGACATCGGCAGGTAGATAATGGCCCGCTCGCCAGCCTGGTGCCCCAGTGACTTCAGACCATTGGCGAATTTGCAGACTCGGGCATGTAACTCTTTATAGGTCACTGAAGTAACCTTCCCGTCGTCCGCTTCGAAAATAAGCGCCGTTTTATTGGCGGTTGGCGTAGCAAGATGCTTGTCGAGGCAATTCGCCGACACATTCATCTCGCCGTCCGCGAACCAACGATAAAACGGCGCTTCGGATTCATCCAGAACCTGGCTGAAAGGCTTTGTCCAATTCAGGTTTTCCCGTGCAAGTCGCCCCCAGAAATCGTCGGGCGATTGTCGTGCCTCATCGCACAGCGCCTGGTACTCTTTCATTCCGGAAATAGCAGCACCTTCGACAAGATTGGGAAAAGGCGGGAAGACCCGGGTTTCGGTGAGTACAGACTCAATTCCACTAGACATGTTGCGCTCCTTAGAAGTATTTGTTCGAATTATTGCCTCACCGTACTGCGTCAGGCTTACAAAAGACTGACAATACGACCCAGCAGGTTTTCAAGGTAGGACTCAGACCGATATCATATCGTGTCGCCGCGCGTCGCGAGCCAATGCCCCTCTCGGGAAGTCCAGGCGCGTAAGGACAATCAGGCCGGCCACGAAAAAGACACCGGTAAATAGCAATGCGAGGCGATGATTGCCATCAGTGACCCAGGTCACAAGGCCGTAGCACAAGGGTCCGACCACGGCAGCCAACTGCGTGGCAAATGTCCATAGTGAATAGAACTCGGCCAATCGTGTTGGTGGTGCCAATGCGCCCACCATTGCACGGCCCGCGCTCTGGCTCGTTCCCATGCAAAGTCCGGCCAACGTAGCGGCCACCCAGAACACCCACAGCTGCACGGCCGCATAGGCAACCAGAATCATCATGATCCAGGCGACGAGTGTGATCGCAAGGGCGACCTTGTGACCGATCTTGTCCTGCACGTAGCCAAAAAGAAAAGCTCCCGTTGCCGCCGCGATATTGACGGTGAACACCAGCATCATCGTCTGTGCCATGGTAAAGCCCATTGCCTGTGTTGCATACACGGCCGATAAGGTGATGACAACCGCTATCCCGGCGTGATAGTACGCTGCGCACAATAGCAGAAGTCGGAAGTCGGGAAAATTCTGTCGCGTGTCGTACCAGGCGGCCAACAGATTGGCTAGTATCTTCCGAGGTTTCGTATGGCTGGGCGGGGTGCGTTCGCGCAAATACAAAAAGGACGGAATGGCGGACACCATGAATATCACGGCCGTCAAGACCATGATGTAAGGAACGTACTGACTGGCCGGAATGTTGCGCCCGCTTGCCCACGACACCAGAGCCAAGGCCAAACCCAGCGTGAGCATGCCGCCAAAATAGCCGAAGCTCCATCCCCAGCCTGAGACCCGGCCCAGTGCGCGTGGTCGGGCGATTTCCGGAAGAAATGCGGCCACGATGGACTCACCGACACAATAAAAGTAATTGGATAAAGCGATGATGAGCAGGCCCCAGGCGATATCGCCCGGGCCAGTGAACGCGAGCAGCAAGGTCGCTACCACGCAGCCCAAGGTACTGGTGAACAACAGCTTACGCTTGCCGGCCCGGGCGTCCGCGCGGGCGCCCAGCGACGGCATGCTCAGCATGATCATCAGATAGGAAAAAGACATCGCTGCGGTAAACGCCAATGTGCCCCATGTTTTGCCGTCGGCCACGACGCTGACGAAATACGCGCTGAATACCGTAGTAAGTACAACCGTTGTGTAGCCCGAATTGGCGAAGTCGTACATCGCCCAAGCCCACACTTCGCGCTTCGTGACGCCTGGATTGACGGCGTCACGAAACGCGAGAGTCAGGCCTGCATCGGGCGACGCCTTTGAGCTTTCACGACTCATTGATTCAGAGCGGCTATTCCGGCGCGTGCAATCTCGACATCTTCACTGGATTTAACGCCCGAGACGCCTACGGCGCCGACGATGGCCGAATCGACAACAATGGGGATGCCGCCTTCAAGCATGCCTTCAAGGCCTGGAGCGGACAGAAACGAATAGCGGCCCTGGTTGATGCTGTCTTCATACCCTTTGGATTCGCGCCGACCCAATGCCGCCGTACGTGCCTTGGCTGGCGATATCTGTGCGGAAATCGGTGCTGCGCCATCCAGGCGCACCAGGCCCAACAGGTGCCCCCCGTCGTCCACCACCGATATGGTGACGGCCCAGCCATGCTGCGCGGCGAACACTTGAGCCGCTTCCAGTATGGATTTCACGTCGGTCATACTTAAAACTGGTTTTGTGTACATCAGAAACATTCCCCGGTTGAATTGAAACATTGTGCTACGACCTTGTCAGCGACACCGACAAACAGCCCATAGACTATCCCGCCGCCGCTACCGAGTAAAGTCAAAAAAATCGGAAATACTTCTTTACCGACCGGCGATGTTTCGTTAAACTCGAGGCCTCATTCTAGTACAACACGTGTGGGGCACATGCTTTTTAGAAGCGTGTTCATGCATTATGTTGTCGATTTCGCATAAATTCTCTAGCAAATCGACACATGCTGCAAAATCCCTGTTTAAGCGAAAACGAAAAACGACTATGCCGCCCTCTTTGACTTCACTACTGTCTACGTTCAACTCTACTGAAAATCTCTGGCGCGGCGCCAAATGTTGTTTGCTTGTTACAGTTGTCTCATTGGCGGGATGCGCGACTAACGCCCAAAACCAGCAGGCGCTGTCCGACCCGGCGCATACTGCACGCGATAATTACCTTTCTTATACCCAATCCGATCCATTGGGCGCCTACCTTGCGGGCAAGCCGCAGCCTTACCGCAGCAGTCCAAAAACTACCAAAACACTGGCAACTGCCGCGCTCAATATGCTGGGCATCAAGTATCGTTTTGGCGGGGAAACACCCAATACCGGATTTGACTGCAGTGGCCTTGTCAGTTATGCGGCGGAAAAATCGCTGGGCTTGAAACTACCTCGTAGTTCGGCGGAGATGGCACGGGAAGGTAAGTCGATAAAAACCAATGAGCTAAAAAAAGGCGACCTGGTGTTTTTCAATACTCGTGGGCATCGGTATTCGCACGTTGGAATCTATCTGGGCGACAAGAAATTCGTCCACGCACCGCGCTCAGGCGCCGTGGTCCGCATAGAAAGCATGGATATCGCTTACTGGAAAAAACGCTATAACGGTGCACGCCGACTGGCTGCCAATACAACGTCCAGTTCCCTGGCAACGGCAAACTGATAACCCCCTGTCCTGTGTGCAGCGCCGATTTTCAAGTGCTGTTTAATCGCCAAGAACCGGGGACGGCAGCTCTACTCCATGCAGGCTGCCGTTTTGTTTACACTAAACGAACCTGACCGGACAATCGTTGCCGCTCCACAGGGCACGCTTCACAGTACCCACACTGATTCAACGCCTGCTTCATGCTGCAAACGGAACGACGGCAGGCAAGAACACGTATTCCAGAGCGCTGTGCTGCCGCGCGGAACGTTTTCATCACGTTATGCCCCAGAAAATCGGTGAGCAAGATCAATAGTTGGGTGCCGGAAGGCAGCTGCAGTGTCTTCTTCTGATGAGAAGGATCGCGACCACTGATATGCTGCCTGATGGCGATGTTGTGCCCTTTGAGCAGATCAGGAATATTACCCAGGCGATCGGCTCCTACGACGACGGCGTTGACGATTTCGGACATGATGACTCCAGATCAAGTAAACCAGCTCCGTAACGATAATCATTCTTATTATCAATGTCAACAAAGTTCTGCAACTGTTTGTCCGTCCCAGGTTGGATCGATACGTAACATGTTGCGCCGTCGAAATCAATCGAGCTTGGGGCTCTTGTCGATGGCTTCCTGCACCACATCCCGCGTCAGCAGGGGTTGAAGCATCTCAAGCAAGATATAGACGTAGTCGCGCAGGAAGACGCCCGACTTGACGGCCACCCGGGTCACGTGAGTACCGAAAAGATGACCCGCCGGGAGCCCTGCCAGTGCCTTGTCGCGGCGCGGATCAAAGGCCATGCCCGCGATGATCCCGATTCCCAGGCCGACGTCGACATAGGTTTTTATTACGTCGGCATCGATGGCTTCCAGCACGATATCAGGGCGTATGCCATTCGCGGCGAACACTTCGTCGATCGTGCCGCGCCCGGAAAACGCGTGGTCGTAAGTCACAATGGGGTACTTGGCAAGCTGCGCCAAGGTTATGGCCTTAGCCTCGCTGGAAGTCAGTTCCGCCAGGGGATGATCGGGCCGTACCACGATGATGTGTTCCCATGAGTACAGCGGCATGGCGGCCAGGCCCGGCGTGAGAGCCAGCGTCTCGGTTGCTATGGCGACGTCAGCCTGTTCATGCAGGACCATCTGTGCCAGGCTGGGAGGACTGCCCTCGGCCAATGACACCCTCACCTTGGGAAATCGTTCCCGAAAGGCGGGGATGACTTTGGGCAGGATGTAGCGCGCCTGGGCATGCGTGCAAGCTATCACCAGGCCACCCTCGTCACGTCGGGCGAACTCGTCGCTGACCTTCTTGAGGTTATCGACCTCGCGCATGATGCGATCAATGACCTGGGCCACTACGTGACCGGGTTTGGTAAGCCCCTTGATGCGCTTGCCATGACGCTCAAAAATCTTCAGCCCCAGTTCGTCTTCGAATTCGATAATGGCCTTGGATACGCCGGGTTGTGACGTGTACAACGTGCGCGCCGCCTCGGTAAGATTGAAATTACGGCGGATCGTTTCACGAACGAAGCGGAATTGCTGAAGATTCATAAAAATAGCCCTTTCGGAAAGGGCTATTATATGTAATAAAGAAATAAAAATATATTCTTTATGGTTATAAGCTTACTTCATTGAAATGGTCGTATTGACCCCTGAAGCATGCGCTGACCACCGTGCCGTGACGGTTTTGGTCTGAGTCCAGAAATTGATGGCCTGCTTGCCATTCGGACCGGAGTCTCCCAGCTTCGATCCGCGCGAGCCGGTGAAACTGAACCACGCAACGGGTACAGGAATAGGAATATTGATGCCAATCTGGCCGACGTCGATATTATTCTGGAAGTAGCGTGCCGAGCCGCCATCCTGTGTGAATACGGCGACGCCGTTACCGTTTGGGTTGCGATTGATGAATTCGACCGCTTCCTCGAGCGTATCGACACTCACGACCGATAATACCGGGCCGAATATTTCTTCGCGGTAAATGGCCATATCGGCGGTCACGTTATTGAATATCGTTGGGCCGACAAAATTGCCCTTTTCGTAATTCAAGACTTCCAGACCGCGTCCGTCAAGCAAGAGCTCTGCTCCTTCATCCACACCTTGCTGGATCAGGCCTTCAACGCGTTTCTTGGCGTTCGGCGATACCAGCGGGCCCAGATCGGCATCGCGGTCGGAACCGATGCTGACCTTCAGTTTTTTCGCGCGTTCGACAAAGTCAGGAAGCCAGTCGCGGGCCTTCCCGACCAGGACAGCCACGGATGTGGCCATGCAACGTTGTCCAGCAGCACCGAATGCGGCCCCAACAAGCTGATTAAGCGCCACTTCGCGATCGGCGTCCGGAAGTATGACGCAGTGGTTCTTGGCACCCATCATGGCCTGGCAACGTTTGCCGGCCTTGGAAGCCCGGTTGTAGATTTCCGTGCCGACATGCGTCGAACCGATGAACGATATGGCCTTGATGTCGGGATGATCGCACAGGGCGTTGGCAATCTCCGGGCCACCGTGCACGACGTTCAGCACACCTGGCGGCAAGCCGGCTTCGAGTGCCAGCCTGGCCAGCATCAGCGACGCGCTTGGATCCTGTTCGGAGGGTTTGAGGATGAACGTGTTGCCTGCCGCTACGGCCAACGGGAACATGAAGCATGGCAGCATGATGGGAAAGTTGAAGGCGGTGATGCCAGCCACGACACCCAGAGGCTGTATCAGCGTGTAGACGTCAATGCCGGTCGCCGCATTTTCAGCGTACTCGCCCAGTTGCAACGAAGTGATCGAGCATGCATGCTCGATCACTTCGAGGCCTCGGCCCACTTCGCCTTCGGCATCTGGCAGGGTTTTGCCGTGTTCCAGCGAAATGGATTTTGCCAGCGCCTCGGTATTGTCGCGGACCAGTTTCTGCAGATTCAACATGATGCGCATGCGTGCGCCCTGGCTTGCGTTGCGCCAAGTCTTGAATGCTTCTTTGGAATTGGCCACTGCCAGATCCAGTTCTTCCTTGGTTGCAAACGGTACTTGGGCAACGACCTCCTGCGTGGCAGGGTTGACGATATCACGCCACTGCGTTGTCTTGGACTGTACAAGCTCACCACCGATAAGTAGTGGAATACGGGGAACTGCACTCATTAAGGTCTCCTTGGCGCATTCATGATGCAAAAGTGAATCAGCTGTTCTTGACCAGCGGACATGTGGACTGGGACAAAGGCTGGAATGCTTCGTTGGCAGGAATGGTCGCGACCAGCTTCGACAGATCCCACTCGTTCTTCGATTCCGCCGGGGTTTTCACCTCGTACAAATACATATCGTGTATGACGCGCCCATCAGGACGAATCGATGCGTTGTGCATGATCGGGTCCTTGATGGGTAGCTCCCGCATCTTGGCCGCGACAACATCACCGTTTGTGGATTCCGACGCGGCCACGGCCTTCAGGTAGTGCCTCACGCTGGAATACACACCTGCCTGCGTCATGGTAGGTTTCTGGTTCTTGAATGCCTTGGCAAAGTGGTTCGACCAGGCACGGGTGCCTTCGTCGAAATCCCAATAGAATCCGTCGACGTAGGTGAGTCCCTGGGCGGTCTCCAGCCCCAGGGCACGCAAGTCTGACAGGAATATCAGCAGCGAGGCCAGGCGCTGCCCGCCTGAAACGATGCCGAATTCGCGCGCCTGCTTGATGGCATTGACCACGTCGGCGCCGCCATTGGCCAGCGCGACCACCTGGGCCTTGGAGGTTTGTGCTTGAAGGAGATAAGACGCAAAGTCAGCCACATTCAGCGGATGCAGTACCGAACCTACCACCGTTCCGCCCAGTTCCTTGACCATATCCTGGGCACCCTTTTGCAGGGAATGCCCGAACGCATAATCGACCGTGACAAAATACCAGGACTTGCCGCCCTTACCTATCATTGCCCTCACGCCTCCCACCGACTGGGAATAGACGTCGAACATCCAGTGAAAGCCAACGGGGGAACAGCTGTCGTTGGTGAGTCCCGTGGTGGCGGGTCCCGAAAACATGACGACTTTGTTTTTTTCCTTGGCAATGCCTTGCACAGCCAGAGCGACGGCTGAGTTGGTCAGGTCGGCGATGGCGCTGACGCCGTCACGATCAAACCATTCGCGTGCCTTGGCCGCACCGACGTCTGCCTTGTTTTGATTGTCGGCCGATACCAGCGAGATCTCCATGCCCTTGCACTCGGCGGCAAGACAGTCGTCAATGGCAAGCTGAGCCGCGGCCACTGAGCCGGGCCCGCCCATAGATGCGTATGTACCCGACATATCGGTAAGCACGCCTATCTTCACTGGGGGCGCCTTGGCATGAGCGAAGCCTGCAAGACCCATACATATGCTGGCAGCCAGCGTGATTGTGGTGTTGTTCATGGTTGTCTCCGATCGTTATTTTTGCGTCGTTTTGCGCTTATTTTCGCGGCCCGCCCTTTCTGCAGCTGAACACGGGGCACTTTGGGCCACTCATGCAGTGTAGTTGTGTAAAAAACTAATTTCCATCAAAATATTTGCACATTCAATGCTAATCAATGCACAAGGCTTTTATGGATTGGGATGGGCTGCGTTATTTTCTGGAAGTTGCACGCACGCAGCGTGTAAGCGCCGCTGCACGTCGACTCGGCGTGCAGCACACGACGGTATCGCGCCGTATCCATGCCCTGGAACAGGAGCTCGGAACCGTACTCTTCAACAAATCCAAGTCCAGCGGCTTCACCATGACGGAAGAAGGCACACGGTTTTTCTCGTATGCTGAAGCGATCGAGAGTACCCTCTTGTCCGCGCGCGAAGACGTCTCAGGGCAATCACAAACGTTGTCAGGGCATCTACGCGTTGGCTGCACCGAAGGCTTCGGGAACTATGTGCTGGCACCGCTCATGACGGATTTCCAGCGCCGCTTTCCGGCCATTACGCTCGACATCATGCCGGTCCCGCGATTCATCAGCCTGTCCAAGCGCGAGGCCGATATCGCCATATCGCTGGAACGTCCGCAACGCGGTCCCTATCTATGCACTAAGTTGATGGACTATTCGCTGAAACTGTATGGAGCGACGAAATACCTGGACCAGCAGCCACACATAAACAACAAGTCCGACCTGGCCCGACACACGTTCATCGGCTACGTCGAGGAATTGCTTTTCAGCGACCGGCTGCGTTATCTGGAAGATATTGTTCCTGCTGATAGGGTGATTTTCAAGAGTACCAGCGTGATTGCCCAATACCAGGCAGTACTGCAAGGGCGTTCGCTCACCATACTGCCGTGTTTCATGGCGGCGCAGGATTCCCGCCTTCGTGCTGTTCTCGAGGACGACATCGTCCTGACGCGCAGCTTCTGGATGTATTGCCACGAAGACCTGCGTCAATCCAGGCGTGTGATGGCGTTATGGGACTTCTTGAAGAAATCGGTGCAGCTCAACGGCCCCCTGCTGCAGGGCACCGGAACGGCTCTGCAATACCTGGAGGAAGATCCCTCCTGACCGCGGCCTGCGAATTCTATCCACCCATCGGCTACGCAGGTTTGGGATTCGACGCAGACCCTGGATCCTTGGGCGCCTTGACGCGTAATTTGCGCCACATCATATACATCATCAGGGCAGTGAAAACGGCATGCACGAGCCATACTCCTATGCCGAAGTTGAGCTGGCCGTTTCCAATCCAACCGCGTGACAGGTTGATGAGGTTCATATAGAGCAAGCCCACCAGGCCGGCGATCAGAAGATCGCCCGATCGACCCAGCCTTGGATTTACAGCACCCAGCGGAATCGCCAGCAAGGCAAGATTGAGCGCCGCCAGGGGCAAGGCAATACGCCACATGATCTGCGAGCGGGCGTTATCGGTGTTGTCGGCAAAGAGCTGCATTGTGGGCCGTGCCTTTATTTGTTGTTCAGCCTGCGCCCTGACCGCGGCGGCCGAGCTGGCATCGTTTCTGCTTTCAAGACGGAAACCATAACGCTCGAAGTCCACCAGCCTGAAATCAGACTGCCCAGGCTTTAAATCGTAGCGGTGGCCCTCGTTGAGCACAAGAAACCGGTCGCCGTTGGGCTCGTTCTGGATACGGGCGCTTTCCGCGGTAATGACGCTGAGCCATTCGGGATCGATGACCCGCGCAATGATATTGCCCAGCTCCTGATCCGGCCCGGTAGGCTCCTCCGCAAAAAACACGCGCGCACCGTCCTGAGTTTCGATGAACTGTCCGGCCGTAACCTTGGAAAGATCGGAGCGTTGCTCGTAGCGCTGACGATACTCGCTGATCTGGCGATATGCCCAAGGCGATGCCAGGAGCGTAAGAATGGAGATCATCACCGCGACAGGAACAGCGCAACGCAACACGGGCCCGACCCAGTCTTTCAATGAGAGACCGCTGGCAAACCAGACCACCATTTCAGATTCACGAAAGTTCCGTGTAATCGTGGTCAACACGGCAATAAACAAAGAAACCGCCAGGATGACTGGCAAGGCGGTTATGCTGGAAAACGTCGCCAGCCCCACGACCACATCGGCGCCGATGGCGCCGTTCGCGGCCTCGCCCAACAGGCGAACCAGCAATACACTGAGCCAAACGACCAGCAATGTCGAGAACACGACACCCGCGTGACTCAGGATTTCAGATACAACAGAACGTTTGAATAGTGACATGAGAGAATATGCGGGATAATCATCAGCATCCTATGGACACTTTCTGGAAACTCGAATGGAATTTAGCACACAGACTACGGCTTCCTTGCATCAAATCAAGACTGCCGCCCTTGCGGTAGGGGTATTTGCCGACGGGATCCTGAGCCCCGCCGCCGACATTATCGACCATGCAAGCAACGGGGCACTGCGCAGTGTTCTGGATTCCGAGTTCAAAGCGAAACCCAACACCCACCTGGTGCTAAGAAACCTCCCGGGCGTTGCGGCGGTACGGGTGGTTCTGGTGGGCCTGGGCAAACAAGAGCGCTACAACGCCGCCGCCCACGCTGCAGGCGAACTTGCGTTCGCTCACTATACTGTAAGCGCCAATCTTGCTGAAGGCGTCTCAACGCTTGCGGCAATCGAATGCCCCAACTCCAGCTTGCGTGCCCGCGCCCGGGCTGCCGCCATGGCAGCCGGACGCGCAACCTATCGTTACAGTGCAACCGTCACGAAGCCCGAAACAGACACGCCGCCAAGACTCCGCAAGATTGCGGTGTGGGTGTCGCGTACGCAAGCCACTGAAGCGCAAAATGGCCTGCGTGAAGGCCGGGCCATTTCCAACGGCATGAATCTTACGCGCCTGCTGGGCGATTTGCCTCCCAATGTCTGCACGCCGACCTATTTGGGTAATACGGCCAAGAAACTGACCAAGGAATTCAAGACGCTTAAAGCCGAAATTCTAGGCCGTAAGGAAATCGAAGCCCTGCAAATGGGGTCTTTCCTGTCGGTGGCGCGTGGTTCTTATGAAGCGCCCGTCTTTATCGTATTGAAGCATACTCCGGCAGGTCCGAAGCCATCGCCCAAGAATCGGAAAGCGCCCATCGTCCTGGTTGGCAAAGGCATCACCTTCGACGCTGGCGGGATTTCCATCAAACCCGCCGCGAACATGGATGAGATGAAATACGATATGTGCGGTGCGGCCAGTGTGCTGGGCACCTTACGCGCCATTGCCGAACTGGAACTCGAACGGGAAGTCATCGCATTGATTCCTTCTTGCGAGAACCTGCCCAGCGGACGCGCCAACAAGCCTGGCGACGTCGTCACCAGCATGTCCGGCCAGACCATAGAAATACTAAATACCGATGCCGAAGGGCGGTTGGTCCTGTGCGATGCCTTAACGTACGCCGAACGGTTCAAACCCGCTGCGGTCATTGATGTGGCCACGCTGACCGGAGCCTGCGTCGTGGCGCTGGGCCATATCAACACAGGGCTTTTCAGTCCCGATGACGCGCTGGCCCACAGCCTGCTGCAAGCCGGCCGCGATACCAACGACCCAGCCTGGCGCATGCCGCTGGACGAAGCCTACCAGGAACAACTGCGTTCCAACTTCGCCGACATGGCCAATATCGGTGGACCGCCGGCCGGATCGGTCACCGCGGCGTGCTTTTTGTCACGCTTCACCGGCAAGTATCCATGGGCGCATCTCGACATTGCCGGTACGGCATGGCGCAGCGGAAAAGACAAAGGTGCCTCGGGCAGGCCGGTACCTCTGCTGGTCCAGTACCTGGTCGACCAGGCGTCATAACAGCATGTCGACCCGCATCGATTTCGCCTTCGGCGCGCCGGACCGCCTGGGGATGGCATGCGAAGTCGTGCACAAGCACTACATGGCCGGGCGACGGCTGGTGGTATATACCCGCGACAAACAACGACTCAGTCATTTCGACCGGCTGTTATGGGGTTTTGATCCTACCGCCTTCATACCACACGTCATGTCCGCCGACCCTCTGGCGTCCCAAACAGCCATAGTGTTTACCTCTGACTCTCCGGCCCTTGCCATACCGGATGCGAGCCAGGCATCTGCCTGGCTTATCAATCTCGATCTGGAGTGTCCGCCAGCGCCCGAAAAATTCCCGCGCATCCTCGAAATTGTGGGCGACCATGCCGACGACAAGGCGGCTGCCCGGCAACGCTGGCGACAGTACAAGGCGTCGGGCTATGATCTTCACGCTCACGATGTGTCGAAAAAGCCCTGATCCTGGCTCCCGACACTCGCCCACTTGCAAATTCAGCTACTTGTAAGTTAATCTTGATGCTACATATAAGGGGAAAGCCCTTTAGCCTAGCCTCACCTATTAAAGGACCCACCATGAGCGATCTTCGTCAAACCACATTACCTGACCGCGGCTATGCCACGGCCTCGTCCGAGGTTGCGCGCAACCGCGTCATGCGCAACACCTACTGGCTGCTGGCGCTCTCCCTGGTGCCAACGGTACTGGGGGCGCTCGTCGGCCTGAATACCGGCATCAACCGCGTCATGGGTGCCAGCCCTGGTACTAGCGCGATCATTTTCCTGGTGGGCGCATTCGGGCTTATGTACCTTATTGAACGCAACAAGAACAGTTCGCTGGGAGTCGCCCTGCTACTGGCTTTCACGTTCTTCATGGGCATCATGCTCTCGCGACTGCTGGGCCATGTAATGGGTCTGGCCAATGGCTCACAGCTCATCATGATGGCATTTGGCGGCACAGCGGCGGTCTTCGGCACCATGGCCACAGTTGCCACCACCACCAAACGCGACTTCTCCAACATGCAGAAGTTCCTGCTTATTGGCGTAGTCATCCTCATCGTGGCGTCAATCGCCAATATTTTCCTGCAGTTACCGGCCCTGATGCTGACCATCTCGGTAATGGCCATTGCCATTTTCTCGGCATTGCTGCTGGTTGATCTGCAACGCGTCATCAATGGCGGCGAAACCAACTACGTGTCGGCTACCTTGGCCATCTACCTGGACGTCTACAACATCTTTGCCAACTTGTTGATGCTGCTGGGAATTTTTGGCGGCAACCGCGAGTAAACGGCAAGCCGTCCTGACCCGGCGCCAGGCGGCGGGCAGTCCACCCGGTCAGCTCATTGCTGACCGGGTTTTTTATTTAGCGGCCGAATCGATCCATCGGTAAAGCCCTTCGCCGATCATCATCAACACCGCCATCCATATCGGCAGGTACGTGAACCACGCCGCGGCTGCCATCGGTTCATCCAGAAGAAGAAACGCGACCCAGAACAGCAACATGGGTTCGATGTATCCCAGGATGCCGAACAGTCCCATCGGCAATTTGCGACTGGCGGACACATAGGAGACGAGCGCTGCGGAGCTGATGAGACCCAATAATGGAATCAGACCCCACAAGCCGGGATATTGGCGAAGCTGGTCGACAATGTTGCCGTCCTGGATAGAGAGCAACCAGAGCGCAGCCGGGAGCATGAACAGCATATCGAACCATAGCGCGCTCAAGGCACCCATACGCAGTATGCGGCGTAAGATGAAATAAGGCGGATAGCCCAACATCACGACCGCTGTGGCCCATGAGAACGCGTCAGCCCTCAATAGCTCGTGCCCCACTCCACACGCCGCCAGGAACACAGCCACGGTCTGGATACGAGTCAGGCGCTCGCCATAAAGAAAGCGCCCCACCATTACCATGACCAGAGGAAGCAGGAAATAACCCAACGAGACATCCAGCGCCCGTCCATGCAAGGGCGCCCACATGAACAAGAGCAATTGTGTACCGATCAGGAAGGCGCTAAGCCCAAGCAGGAGCCACAAACGTGGCTCGTAGCGTAAACGACGGGCTGTATGGCCAACCTCGCCCCATCCTCGCGCACGTGAGACCAACAAGGCCACTGCAGGCAGGCCCAAAAGAACACGCCACGCGAATATCGCGCCCCCTTCCAGCGGATATAACAAGGTCGTATAGTAATAAAGCGTCGCGAACAATATCGATGAAATGACCGATAGCGCTACGCCCTGTTTCAGGGGCGACACGGATAAAGCCGGTTCAGTCGGAACAAACGTTCCCGCTTCAAGATCACGTCGAGCGCCTCACTCTCTTTTCCGGGGGTACGCGCAAAGTCGGGGATTTCATCGAAAGCTCGCGCGGCCTGCTGGGGGAATTGTTGCAGGCAACGTACCAATACTTCATCGGGATCAAGCAGCGTCAATCCATACCCGCGTAACTCCGTACGATTGAAGTCCTTAATATTGCGCGTGACGATGCCGGCCGACGCGCCGGCCACCGGGGTGCCGGCCACCGCCCCCCCGGCCGCAGCCCTGGACTTCGCGGCGCGCGCGGCCGCAATGACGTGCCAATCCTTGGGATCGCTGCGGCGCAGGCCAGCCTTGAATGGCGCGATTTCCCCTTGATCAGCCTCTGGAAAATCCGCCTGGAGTTCAAGCCATTGAAGTTGTATGTCAGAGGCGGAAACGCCCCACAGGCGGGAAGCGTTGCGCTGCCACTCATCGCCGATGATGCTGCTCCAGGCCGGTTGGAAACACGCTTGCCCGGCCAGACGCAGCAGCAAGCGGCGCAGCACGTTCGAGATGAGCACGCAGGTATCGATGACCAGAATCTGTGGAAGAACAGGCTTATCCATTTCAGTAGCGCTGCAATTCCATCAGTACCTTGCGGGTAAGCAGTGGACGGCCCAATTGCTCGTCGAGCCGCTCTCTGAGCGATACACGCAGTCCGGGCTCCAGCGCCGGGTCGTCAAAGTCGGGAGCGCCTTCGCCCAGTCCGTAGCCGGTTTCATTCAGCAGCATCCATTCGAATCGCCGCAAAGCGCTTGCGGCCGAACGCGAGGGCTGGCCTTCCGTTCTTGTGCCGGCCAATTGCTGCAGGGCGGCATCATAAGCATCGTAAATGACAGGATGCGGATCCTCGCGAGGTAAAAGGCGCAGCAACAACTCATTCATATACCAGGCGGACATCAATGCACGGCCATTAAGCGGCCGTATGCCAACGCATTCAGCGCGTGTAAGTGTCTTGACCTCACCCGCCCCGCTCCATGAAAGGCTGATCGGCTGGAAGGCCGTCAGGACAGGGCGCAATACCGAATAAGGCCGCTTCGCGCCTTTGGCTACCAGGGCCATGTTCCCGTGCGATCGCGTAAAGACCTGGACGATCAGCGAAGTTTCACGCCAGGCGGCGGAATGCAGCACATAGCCGACTGCATCCTGGATGCGTGACACCCGTCTAGTCATATCCCAGTTCGCGCAGCGTGCTCTCGCGATCGGACCAGCCCTTGCGGACCTTGATGTAAACCTCGAGGTGCACCGTCTTGTCGAGCAACTTGACCATGTCCTGGCGCGCTTCAGTCGCCATGCGCTTCATGTGTGCGCCGCCGGCTCCAAGCAGAATAGGCCGGTGCGTGTCGCGTTCGACCACAATGCAGGCCGCGACGCGTACACCGGCCTCGTTTTCTTCCCATTCCTCGATGACTACCGTGCACCCATACGGCAGCTCATCGCCGACCAGACGGAAGATCTTCTCCCGTATAAGCTCGGCCACGATAAAGCGCATGGGACGGTCCGTGAGTGTGTCAGCCTCGAACATGGGCTCGCCTTCGGGCAAGCGCTGGGCAATCTCGCTGAGCAGATTTTCAAGCTGCACACCGCGCAGAGCGCTGACAGGCACGACAGCGGAATAAGGGTGTTGCGCCATAATCTTGTTGACATAGGCGAACATCTCGTTCTTGCTTTTCAGGGCATCGACCTTGTTGACGACCAGTATGGTCTTCTGGCCGTCCTTGGGCAGCAGGGGTAAAAGCTGTGCGTCCCCGGCGGACCATTTTCCCGCCTCGACGACATGCAGAATCACGTCGACATCGGCAAGCGCCTGCGTGACGACACGGTTCATCATGCGATTCATGGTACCGCCGTGGCGCGTCTGGAAGCCTGGCGTATCGACGAACACGAACTGTTCATGCTCACGCGTCAGGACACCATTGATGCGGTGGCGTGTGGTTTGCGCTTTGCGCGAGACTATTGATATTTTGCTGCCTATCAGGGCATTGGCCAACGTTGATTTGCCCACATTGGGGCGCCCTACGACGGCGACGAAGCCGCAACGAAATGGATGGGTCATTTGTTCTCCTGGGACACTGCCACAGGCAATGACAACTGTGTTGATTTACGCGCGCGAGCGGGGCGGGACCCTTTGGCAGGGGCCAGCGCATGAATGGCCGCGATGGCAAGTTCGGCGGCCGACTGTTCGGCAGCGCGGCGGCTGGAACCCGGCGCGCTGACCTTGATTTCGAGTTTGGGAATCTGGCATTCCACTTCAAACAATTGGTTGTGCGCCGCACCATGTGTGGCGATCACCGTGTAGGCGGGAAGATCAAACTTGCGCGCCTGGAGGAGTTCCTGAAGCAGCGTCTTGGGATCCTTTCCCAAGGTCTTGGGGTCTACATGAACCAATATGGATTCGTACTGCCCCGCTATGACCTTTTGTGCTGCATCGAAACCACCGTCCAGGAAGACGGCGCCAAGAACAGCTTCAAGGGCATCCGCCAAAATCGAGGGGCGCCGGAACCCGCCGCTTTTAAGCTCGCCTTCGCCCAATCGCAAATATTGCGACAAGCATAAACGTGTGGCGATGTCGGCCAGCGATGACTGCTTCACCAAATTGGCGCGCAACCGTGACAGATCGCCTTCATCGATCTTGGGGAAGCGCTTGAACAGCAGGGCTGCAACCACGAAATTGAGCACCGAGTCGCCCAGGAACTCCAGACGCTCGTTGTGATGGGCACTATGGCTGCGGTGAGTCAGAGCTTGATCCAGCAGTGTCTTGTCAACAAACTGGTAGTTCAGTGCCGCTTGCAGAGAGTCGACGCTAGTCATCACTGAAACCGGCCTATCCGGCCAGGCTCTTTAAAGTTCATCCAGATTAAGAACGCACGCCCCACAATGTACTTGTCGGGCACGAAACCCCAATACCGGCTATCCAGGCTGTTGTCCCGGTTATCGCCCATCATGAAGTAATGACCTGCCGGCACGGTACACCGCACACCGCTACCAAAGTATTCGCAATTCTCGCGGTACGGATAATCGGATATGGCCATGTAGTCTTGTCCCGCTTGCTTGTTGAGCAAGATTTTGTGCGCGACCGGGCCAAGCTGCTCGGTATAGCGCCCGACATACGACGAGCGGTCCGGCTCGAAAAAGTCACCATCGCGCTCGAGCGGCACTTCCTTGCCGTTGATCGACAAAACCTTGTTGTGGTATTGCACTATGTCGCCAGGCAAGCCTACGACTCGCTTGATGTAGTCTACGCCTGGATCCACGGGATAGCGAAACACCATCACATCGCCACGTTCCGGCGAACCGATATCAACGACTTTCTTGTCGATCACGGGCAGGCGGATGCCATACTGGAATTTATTGACGAGAATCAGATCACCATCCTGCAAGGTTGGTAGCATGGAACCCGAAGGAATACGAAACGGCTCCACTACGAAGGCGCGCAGGGCGAACACAAAGAGAATAACCGGAAAGAAGCTGACACAGTACTCCACCCACCACGGCGCACGGTTGGCCTTGTCATAGGCTTCCTGGCGGATGCGCGACGCTTCGGATTGTTCCAGGCCGGCCACGGCCGGTGCTGTAGCAGCCATAGCTGAGACAGCACCGGCGCGCCTCCGGGAACGCAAGTAGAAGAAATCCAGACACCAGACTATTCCGGTCAGTACCAGCAGCAAAAACAAGACCAGCGCAAAATCCCAGCTCATACCCGATATACCTTATTGTTTTTCAGTTACTTGTCTTCAACCTGCAGGATGGCAAGGAACGCTTCCTGTGGAATTTCCACGTTGCCCACCTGCTTCATGCGTTTCTTACCAGCCTTCTGCTTCTCGAGCAATTTTTTCTTGCGGGAAATATCGCCACCGTAACATTTCGCAAGCACGTTCTTGCGCAGGGCCTTCACGTTTTCGCGCGCGATAACTTCGGCGCCGATGGCCGACTGTATGGCGATATCGAACATCTGCCGCGGGATGAGAGAACGCATTTTGGAGACGACCTCGCGGCCCCGGTACCTGGCATTGGATCGGTGCACCATCATCGACAGTGCATCGACGCGATCGCCGTTTATCAACAGGTCGACACGAACCACATCCGCCGCCCGGTACTCTTTGAACTCGTAGTCCATCGACGCGTAGCCTCGGGAAACGGATTTCAGCTTGTCGAAGAAATCGAGCACGATTTCTGCCAAAGGCATTTCGTACATCAGGTGGACCTGTCGTCCGTGGTACGTCATGTTCAGCTGCACGCCGCGTTTGACCATGCACAGCGACATTACCGGCCCCACATACTCTTGCGGCATGAACAATGTAACGGTCACGATGGGTTCGCGGATTTCTGTAATGTTGCCGACTTCAGGCATACGCGAGGGACTTTCGATCATCAACATCGACCCATCCCGGGTCTCGACTTCGTACACCACCGTCGGCGCCGTAGTGATGATGTCCATATCGAACTCGCGCTCAAGACGCTCCTGCACGATTTCCATGTGCAGCAGCCCCAGGAAGCCGCAACGGAAGCCGAAGCCCAGAGCCTGCGAGACTTCGGGTTCGAACATGAGCGATGAGTCGTTCAGCTTGAGTTTTTCCAGTGATACGCGCAGTTGGTCGTATTCGCTGCTTTCCACCGGATACAAGCCGGCAAACACCTGCGGCTTGACCTCTTTGAAACCCGGCAAAGCCGATTCAGCCGGCCTGCCCGCCAGGGTGATGGTGTCCCCAACCTTGGCGTGCTCGAGCTCCTTGATACCGGCAATGACGAACCCCACTTCGCCAGCCGACAATTCGGGACGGGGTTCAGACTTGGGCGTGAAGACGCCGATATGCTCGCACAGGTGGGTGTAGCCCTCGGCCATCAATAAGATTTTGTCTTTGGGCTTGAGCACCCCATTGACAATGCGCACCAGCATTACCACGCCCACATAATTATCGAACCAGGAGTCGACGATCAATGCCTGTAGGGGTTTTGTGGGGTCACCAACCGGAGGCGGAATCTTTGCAACAATGGTTTCCAGTATATCGTCGATGCCCATGCCGGTCTTGGCGCTACACAAGATAGCGTCGCTAGCGTCGATACCGATGACATCCTCGACCTCTTGACGGGCGCCTTCGGGGTCGGCGGAGGGCAGATCCATTTTATTCAGGACCGGAACCACCTCCACTCCCAGCTCGATGGCCGTGTAGCAGTTGGCCACCGTCTGCGCCTCGACGCCCTGCGTTGCATCCACGACGAGCAGCGCGCCCTCGCAGGCAGACAATGACCGGCTGACCTCGTATGAGAAATCGACGTGGCCGGGGGTATCGATCAGGTTGAACGCGTACACCTTGCCATTTTTAGCCTTGTAGCTCAGGGCGGCCGTTTGGGCCTTGATGGTAATGCCCCGCTCGCGCTCGATATCCATCGAGTCGAGGACTTGCGTGGACATTTCACGATCGGCCAATCCTCCGCAACGATGGATCAGGCGATCGGCCAATGTGGACTTGCCGTGGTCAATATGAGCAATGATGGAAAAGTTGCGGATGTGATCCATAAACCGGAAAAAAGAAGCCCACCGAAAGACATGAGCGATATTAAAGGAAACAAGCAAAAGGGACGCGCCCAGGGCGCGCCCCTTTTGCTATCGGGCCATTTTAGCCGTTTCTGGAGATTATTTTCCGGGCGTGATCGTCACCCACTGGGTTTGGTCACCTCGCATCACCAGCAAGGCCGCCGCACGGGATTTGTCGAGTCCCGCGACCAGCTTCGAATACTGTTCCGGACTGGTGATATCGGTGTCATTGATGGTCAGGATGATGTCGCCCGCTGTCAGGCCGGCAGCCGCTGCCTGCCCTTCCGCTTCCACAACCTGGACGCCGCCCTTGATCTTCTGGCTGATCGCCTCGGGCACGGCGCTTACCTTCAGACCCAGTACATCGGTCGGAGCCGCTTTGGGCGCTTCCGGTTGTCCGCTGGTCGTTTCGCCTTCGGCCGACGGCATTTCGCCCACCTTGACCTTCAGCGTTACGGTCTTGCCCTTGCGCCATACCTCCATCGGGACGCGGACACCCGGTTTGGTCGAACCCACAATGCGTGGCAGGTCGGTCATATGGGTGATATCCTTGCCATCGAATTTGGTGATGACATCACCGGCGCGGATGCCAGCCTCGTCAGCCGGCCCACCCGCTTCGACATTACTGACCATGGCGCCCTTGGCGTCAGGCAAGCCTATGGCCTTGCCGACATCGTCGGAGACAGGTCCGATCTGAACGCCAATGCGGCCACGCGTCACCTTGCCGTGCGCCTTGAGCTGTTCAACCACTCGCATCACTTCGTCGATCGGGATCGCCAGGGAAATTCCCATGAAGCCTCCGCTCTGGGAAATGATCTGGGAATTCACGCCTACAACCCGTCCCGCCAAGTCGATCAACGGACCACCGGAGTTGCCAGGATTCACGGCCACATCGGTCTGGATGAAAGGAAGGTAATCGCCCGTATCACGGTTGATGGCGCTCACGATGCCCGACGTAACGGTGGAGTCCAGACCAAAGGGGGAGCCTATGGCCAATACCCACTGCCCTTTCTTGAGCGTGGTCGAGTCGCCAATTGGAAGAGGCGGCAGATTGGTGGCATCGATCTTCAGCAGAGCCACATCAGTTCTTGCGTCGGTACCGATGACCTTTGCCGTGTACTCTTTGCCGGAGGTCATGGTGACGAAAATGCCGTTGGCCTTTGCCACGACATGATTATTCGTCAGTACGTAGCCATCGGCCGAAATAATAAAGCCCGATCCCACGCCGCGCGGAATAGTGCGCTCTCGTTCTTGTGGCGCAGGCGAAGGTTTACCGCGCTGGCCAGGGCCTGGCATGCCTGGCGGCTGGAAATCAGGTCCGAAAAACCAGCGGAACATCTCGTAAGGATCGTTGCTATTGGGACCCATTCCGGGACCGCGCGTTGGCACGGACTCGGTGGTGCGAATATTCACGACCGAACCTTCGGTCTTGGCAACGACCGACGTGAAATCGGGCACCGACAACGTAGGCGCTGAAGTTGTCTGTGCCGTGGCCGCGTTTCCGAGCGGCGCCAAGGCCACTAGCACACTTGCCGACGCGCAGGCGATCATCTGCGTGATTTTGCTATTGCCTACTTGGGTAAAAAGCATCATGAGACTCCTGTTTCGGGATTGAAGTTATTTGTTCCCGGCTGCGGGAACATATTCGGTGCGCTCTGCAATATCGCGCAAGGTCTGTGCCGGCACCTCGCCCAATGCCGTCAGCCAATAATCGTCGATCCGGGTACGAAAGACGTTCATGGCTCCCTTGCGCATGGCGCCTTTGGCCAAGGGGTTATCGTGCGCATCGTCGAAAGGTTCGATGAATACCGAAATGGCAGCGACACCATCGGATACCACCAATTGTTTGACCTTCCGGCCGGCTTTCATCGGCCGCGATACCTGCGTGAGCGCATGAAAGCCGGAGGGAAATGGAATACGCCAGCCGTCCTTGGCGAGATTCACCGGGTCCATGGGGGTTTCGATCACTTCCCAGCCACGGGTATTCCAACTGCTGGTCAGATCCTGGGAAGCAACAGTGTCGCCGACCTGCAAACTGTTGAATGAAATCTGGTCGATGACAGCACGATCGCTGTCCAGCGTTTGAGCCTTGAGCAACAGGTTCGTCTTGCTATCAGTGCATATTCGATAGCCATACCGTTGCTGATCTTTGGGTACCAGTTCGACTATGGTGCATTCCCGACCTGCGATCCGATTATGTGACTCACTGATCTTGACGATGTAGTTGGCGGGGATATTCTTGCCATCATCCAGCAACATGCCCGGAAACCGGTCGCCGCGACGGCGTTCCAGAACGATCAGTTTCTTTTCCGGGATCAGGCACTGCGTGACGTCGTTATGGCGGACATATTCGCGTGCCGGACCGTCAAGCATCTCGATGCGTTCGCGCTCTCCCGTACCATCGACGATATGGACGACACGGGATGACACCATCATCGTGCCCTGCTGGTAGGTATAGACACCGGAATAATCCAGGCCGCGCGCCGCTGCCTGCACCTTCTGCAACAGCACAATGCCTGGATCCGGAGAAGTCTGGGTGGTTTCCGCCGCCTGCCCGGTTCGAGCCAAGACTACGGTGGCGGTGAGGACCAGCAAGTAGCAGACCAGGTTGCCTGCCACCCGTTGCGGAATACCGTTAAGAGGAAAGCGAGTTGTTATTTGCCCCACTACAGCCATTACCTGGAAGCTCCCGAACCAAAGGACACCTGTCGTACAGCGCTGGATCCGGAAATTTCACGATGAGCATCGAGGTAGTCTCGAAGCCCGGGATCCTCGTTGGCGCTGGCCATTATTTGGACCGATCCCGGCCCGGACGATTCAGGCCCAGAAAAATAAGGCAATGCGACCCACACCACCGTGGCAACCGCCGCCGCGACCGCCAAGCTGGATAGCCCCAGGCGTACGGGATGGCGGCCATGCAGGTTGCGCGGGGCAACAATGGAAGGTTCGGCGTCGAGCGCCTTGGACACCCGGGCATAGAAGAAATCGCTGGGCTTGATGGCGAGGTCTTGGTTGCGCAGCACATCACCAATAAGATGGTAGGTGTCCCAGACTTGGCGCCCATATGGGCTGTCAAGGTCTTCCGGCCGAATGTCGGCCTCCCCGTCGATCCAGGAAGATACGGAGGTCTCCCACGATGCCTGATCGTGATCTTGCCTGGCTTGATTACCTGCTTGCATTTTCAAAACTCCTTACCAGCGACGCTCGGGATCATTGCCCAGCACAGGACGCAACTGCGCCGCGATAGCTTCCCGGGCGCGAAAAATACGCGAACGCACCGTACCTATGGGGCAGCCCATGCTCAATGCGATATCTTCGTAGCTCATGCCTTCAATCTCACGCAAGACGATCGCAGTGCGCAGATCCTCGGGTAACGTATGGATGGCGGCATTCACCGTTTCAACGATTTGCCGACTGGCCAACAATGATTCCGGGGTGCTAATGTCTGTTAGGTTGTCAATCGGGCTAAAAGTTTCACCATCTTCTGTTTCTGTTGCGTTTGGCGTGCTGGGACGACGTCCGTTGGCTACCTGCCAGTTGCGCGCAGTGTTGATGGCGATGCGATAAAGCCACGTATAGAATGCACTATCGCCGCGAAATTGCGGCAAGGCCCTGTACGCCTTGATGAACGATTCCTGGGCGACGTCCTCGACTTCAGAGGGGTCCCGCACCATGCGCGACAGAAGTCGCATGATCTTGCGCTGGTATTTGAGGACCAGCAGGTCGAATGCACGCTTGTCGCCACGCTGCACGCGTGCAACCAATTCGGCATCAACGTCACGTTCGCTCATAGGCCTTCCTTTTGCAGGACCCGGCCGGGCATGGCGATTTGCCGGGCAACGTGTACGCACAGTTGGTTCCAGGCGTGCCTGGACATCTTCGATCTCCAGACTGTGATCTCGGTCGGCTTGCCGCCAGCATCTGCAGCGTCAACAAACCCGAGAGTCATCCAGGCATACGCGGGCCAGGCATGGAAGAGGCACATGGTGTTCGTTGTCCCATATAACGTGACCTGCCAAAGTCCGGAATCAAGCAGGGACAGTGTACCCGCTTGAGCTGAAAAACCGGCCAAGCGATGAATCGTCAATTTTCCGGCGAGAGCCAAAGCGATGAGAGCGAGGCTGCAAGCCGCCCAATTGTCGCTGACCAGGGGCCATCCGACATGAGCCAGTACAGCAAGACCGCTGAAGCATGTCGCCATGCCAAGCAGACTGACCCAGCGCGGGCGCCGGATCGGCCATTGAGTGGTCAAGACGACGGGCCGCCCCAGCTTAGAGCCTCCGCACTATCATGGATCCGTTGGTGCCACCGAAACCGAACGAATTCGACAATGCAATGTCGATCTTCATGTCGCGTGCCTGGTTGGCGCAATAGTCAAGATCGCATTCTGGATCCTGGTTGAAGATATTGATGGTAGGAGGCGATACTTGATGGTGGACGGCCAGCGTGGTGAAAACGGCCTCGATTCCGCCCGCCGCGCCCAAGAGATGCCCTGTCATGGATTTAGTGGAATTCACCACCAGCTTCTTGGCGTGATCGCCGAATGCCAGCTTGAGGGCTTCTGTTTCGTTCTTGTCGCCCAAAGGCGTGGACGTGCCATGCGCGTTGACGTAATTGACTTCGTCGGCATTGATGCCACCATTACGCAATGCGTTCACAACGCCGCGCCTGGGGCCGTCGCGGTCGGGGGACGTGATGTGATAGGCATCGGAGCTCATGCCATAACCAGCGAATTCGCCGTATATACGGGCGCCCCGCTTACGGGCGTGTTCGTATTCTTCGAGCACCAGGGCGCCTGCCCCTTCGCCCAGTACGAAGCCATCGCGATCACGATCCCATGGACGTGATGCGGTGGTGGGGTCGTCGTTGCGGGTGGATAAGGCGCGCATTGCCGCAAAGCCGCCAACTCCCAAGGGAGAAACCGTTGATTCAGCGCCGCCTGCCACCATGACATCGGCATCACCGTATTCGATGAGGCGTGCCGCGTCGCCGATGGAGTGCAGCCCAGTCGTGCACGCGGAAACAACCGCATAGCTGGGGCCCTTCAGACCCAGCATGATGGATAACTGGCCCGAAATGAGATTGATGAGCGAAGCAGGCACGAAGTACGGAGAGATTCGGCGGGCGCCACGCTCGAGATATTCGATCTGTTGTTCTTCGATGCGAGGCAGACCGCCGATGCCGGACCCGATGATGCTGCCAATGCGCACGGCATTGGCCTCGGTGACCTCGAGTCCTGAGTCGCGCCACGCCTGTGCGCCTGCCGCCACGCCATAATGGATAAAGGTATCCATCTGCTTGGCTTCCTTGGCGCTCATGTAGTGCGTGACATCGAAATCTTTGACCTCACCCGCTATCTGGGCGTTAAACGTCGACGGGTCGAAACGCGAGATGCGCCCGATACCCGAACGCCCATTAACGATATTGTCCCATGCGCTGTCGATATTGCTGCCGACCGGCGAAACAATACCCAGACCGGTAATGACGACACGTCGTTTCACGGATGACTCCTAAAATGAAAAGGCGGCTTAAAGCGAATAGACCCGCCGTTTCGCCAGACCCTTGCAGATTTGGCCAACAGTGGACTAATCCCTAGAAACCGCCTCAAGGCGATGATCCGGAACTCCGGATCTGCACCGAAATTAGTTAAATTATTGTTTGCTGTGCGACGAGATATAGTCAACAGCTTGCTGAACCGTCGTGATTTTCTCGGCCTCTTCGTCCGGAATTTCGGTTTCGAATTCGTCTTCGAGTGCCATCACGAGCTCGACCATA
>LNAP01000353.1_pt1 | contig 115685 bp, 99 predicted proteins | sample 602601 | NCBI WGS metagenome assembly LNAP01 (sample SAMN02440304, study PRJNA202911) | soil metagenome | biome: Subtropical and temperate rainforests or woodlands; isolation source: soil samples (1 kg each in a 20% v/v slurry with milli Q water) were... ... | reverse complement strand
ACTGCCAAAAGCCGACCCACATGATGAAGAAAGTCCGATGTACTGGGGCAACGTGCTGGAACCAATCGTGGCCTGGCACTACAGCAAGCGTACTAAGAATAAGGTGCGACGTATCAACGCCGTACTGCAGCATCCGAATCCGGATATGTCCTGGATGCTAGCCAACATTGACCGTGAGGTGATCGGCGCGGACGACGTGCAGATCCTCGAATGTAAGACCGCCGGCATAAACGGGGCACGTCTCTGGAGGGAAGGTGTACCCGAGTATGTGCAGCTTCAAGTGATGCACCAGCTCGCCGTCACCGGCAAGCAGGCGGCAGATATGGCGGTGCTGCTCGGCGGTCAGCACCTGGAGATCCACCGCATCGAGCGTAACGAGCAGATGATCGCTCGCCTGATCGAACTGGAGCGCAAGTTCTGGACCTACGTGGAAACCGACACTCCGCCACCGGCCGACGGTAGCTCATCGGCCGAAGCAGCTTTGCGCTGCTTGTACCCAGAAGACAACGGCCAGACCGTCGACTTCAGCGGCCATGCCGGGTTGGCGGCGGCCTATTTGGAGCTCAAGGCCGTGCGCCAATCCATTGGCGAGAAGGAAACACGCGAGGCCCAGCTCAAGCAGATGTTGCTACAAGCCATGGGCGACGCCACCCGAGCGGAGTTTTCCAGCGGCTACATCAGCTGGAAGAAATCCAAGGACAGTGCTGTACTCGATCTCCAGCGCCTATTGCAAGAGAAACCCTACCTACAGGTTCGCTACACCAAAACCAAGGAAGGCAGTCGTCGCTTCCTGATCAACTGACTTCACTATTTCCCACCTCCCTCCCCTTGGCCAGTCCATGCAGCTCCCGCTGCGGGGCGGGCCTTTTTTCATTTCCAGGAGAACCATCATGTTGAAAGGCTTAGCCCTGACACCCCCTGTGCTCGGACGCATCTCCATCGGCAAAATCGTCGAGAGAAATGGCAAACGCCTGCCGGAGAAAGATGATCAATTCACCATCACGTCCCAGGTACAAAGTAGGGACGGCTGGCTGCTACACCCAATCGACGACGAACTGCGCCAGAGCAAGGAAGACAAGCTGCGCAGTATTCCAGTACGTCTGCTGTTCAACGAACCGGAGCTGAATTTTCGGGCCGACTACACCTTATTCGACCGGCAGTCTGGACGGCCGCTGTGTGTCGGAAACGGCGAGACCTGTAAGCGTGTCACGCAGGACGGTATGCAATCACTGCCCTGCCCCTCACCGGATGTTTGTTCATTTGCCAAAGGCGGAGCCTGCAGGCCCTATGGCCGGTTGAACGTGCTGATCGGTGATGACGATCCACTCGGCAGTTTCGTGTTCCGCACTACCGGCTTCAACAGCATCCGCACCCTGGCCGCTCGCCTGCATTACTTCCAGGCTATCTCGGGCAACCGCTTGGCCTGCCTACCGCTGGAGTTGCGTCTGCGTGGCAAGTCGACACGACAGAGTCATGGCACACCGATTTTCTACGTCGACCTGACCGTGCGCGGCGGCATGGACATCGCAGAGATGTTGCAGTCTGCCAACGAACTTGAGACCCAACGGCAATCAGCAAGATTTGATCAGGTAGCGTTGGATGAGGCGGCACGTCGAGGCTTTAGCAACGGCGCTTTTGAGGACAATGAGGAAGACAGCGGCGCTGTGATTGAAGAGTTCTTTTCAAGCCCGGATGCAACCGCCGCCACGGAACTATGCAAAGCACCACAAACCTACTCCAACGCTCTGGCCGACAAGCTCGAAGCGCTCGCCACTCAAACTCATTGACCTAGCACCTGCCTGACGTCAGGAAGACTTTGGAGGCCCGAAATGACCCTACTGCGATTTCTGCTTTGCCTGTTTGCGTTCATTGGTGCGTTGGCGGCAGCCGGCACGTTGGTCGTAAGCATTGTGTTGATGTTGCGTTTCCCGCCACTGCTGGTCGCCGTACTACTGGCGTGCTGGATTCTGAATCGCCTGCTTAAGGTGTTGAGCGCATCGATCCAGAGCAATCCCAGCAAAAACGCTGCCACGTAACGGTGGCCAGACAGCGCATAGCCACACTCACCCATTAGGAGAATGAACGATGATCAGACAGTGTTTGATCTGCGACTCCCAAGCCGTCCTCACCCTGGAGGCCGCAAGGGGCATTGTCTTGCTGTTCGGCCTAGCCGATGGAGCAGTACGGGGTGCTCAGAACACGCATGAGAGCCCGCAGGACCGTCCCAGATACAACTCACTCCTGAACGGGCTGGCCGCTATCGCTCCAGCCTACCCATCAGCGCTGCGAGTTGCTGAAGATGTCGGAAAGTATCAGTTCGCGGGGTTCGATTGCTTATGCTTGCGTTGCGGCGCGCTATTCGACGAGGAGGCAGCGGAGCTGGTGCCTCCGCCGCCGTGAAACAGCTACTCAGCCACGACCGAGACGCTCAACAAGCCCTTCCACCATGCCCATGACGAGCGTGCGATCGTTCGTATCCAGAGTAGACAGCAGATTGTAGAGCCGGCGCGCCTGATCTTCCGGACGTGAACTTCCCTCGGTCAGCAAGTCGGCTGTCTCACAACCAAAAACGTTCGCTAACTCCACCAATCGCTCGACGTTGGGCATCACGATCCCGCGCTCGATGCGCGACACAGCCTCACTGCCAATCCCAAGCCTCTCGGCGACTTGCTCCTGACTCAGCTTGCAACGAATACGCTGGCGAGCAATTGCTTGGCCCACCAGCTCCGCCAGCTGCTTCGATTCGGTTTTTGACATGCCACCCTCCAATTCAACTTGGATAGTTGGCGATCAACCTATTGACATGAAGGACTTACCAAACCGAGACTCACCCCGAAAGGTTGATATTCGACTTTTTCTCTAAACCACTATCGTTTGCAGGGAGCTCAGAAAAACCATGATCGTCGTAACCGGCCTGAATGAAGCGCAGATTGAGGGTCTCGTGAAAAGCAAAGCGTCTTTTGAGATCAATGGCCTCAGAGGCAATTTCATGGCAGGTATCAAACTTGTCGAAACCAAGATTGAAAGCCTGGGGTTGAAGTGTCGAGTCGTAAGCGACATGAAGAGTGCAGTTGTGCAAGGCGGCGCAATCGGTGCTGTATTCACCGTCCTGTCCACACCTGCAACACTGGCCGTGGCAGCGCTCGGAGCCGTCGCAAGCGTGGGGCACGGACTAGTTACCTACAACCCTGATTACGAAATCATCAAGGACTACGTCAATAAGAAGCTCAAGGTCATTTACAAGAAATAACCCCACCCATTTCCACAACTACCTGTTGTTTTGCAGGGTTCGTTTGCCCCTTCATCGGTCGTTAATTTCGCACGAAGCAATAAACTGGAGTGAACCCATGAAACGGATACTGAGCATCCTGCTGCTCATTTTTTGCGCCAACGCTAACGCCTCCGTGGACTATTACGAAGGTAATGGGCTGTACTTTCCGGACGAGACTTCAACCAAAGGTCTTCCCGAGACGATCCCCTGCGTCATGAAGAAAGCCTTCACCGGGCAGACCATCCTGAACTGCATCTGGCTGGCGAACGCCCGTCACGTGCTCATTTGGGACTCTCAGCGTCGACAGGACGTCCGCTACACCAACCAGATCAGCGGTATGTGCCAACGTGGCAAGTGCCGCGTGAGCAACTCGATGGTGGGTGAATGGAACCAGGAAATCCCATTCCTGATCTCGATTTGGTACCGAATCGGTAGCAGCACGGATGGCAAGCCAGTTGCGTACCGTAACGACGTTACTCGGCAAGTGTCGTACTCGGAAGCCGGTAGCCAGCTAATGCAGCTCTACATGGATGCCGGCATCCCGGACAATCAGCTCATTTCCACCTTCGACAAGCGTTACGAAGGTGGCTACGCCGCCTGGCAGGCTCAGAAGGGAAACACCCAGGCAGCGGCTCAGTCATCTGCCACCCTGGCCCAGTCCAAATGGCCTGAAGTCAAAACTGCCTGGTGCAACCCACGAGCTGACGACGACTGCTACATCAACAACAAGAGTGTGCCAGTAGCTGAGCTGGGCAAATGGTTACCGGACATCAGCGAATCGAATGCCGACCAGCTAGGCGGCCACTGTGAAACCATCCTCTGCTTCGACAAAGACGACCAGCCGATGGGTTATCTGTTGCAATAAATGACCTGACTGCGACACAGGTTAGAACAGTCGCCTTGCTAGTCCTACATAGGGGGCATGTGCCCCCTATTGACTCCATTTCAGTTTTTATTTTTTGGCCAAGTACATAGCCGTGTTCATGACGCTTCGCTTGCCACCAACTTGGACTCATTCGTTATTGCCCGTTCGTTCTTTGCTTACCTGCATTGTCTTGCCCCCCTCTTAGGATTGCCACTGAGGAGTCAATTGCGTCCATGCAGACCAACCGTTTGCATTCGACTTGACCGGCAAGCGCTGTGGAGATGACCGATAGAGAACGGCCGAGAATGCGTAAAAACGTCTTCGCGAACCCTTGTTATGAGGATTTCATCGCAGGGATCGCCCATGAAGCGCTTTATCCAAGGAGAACATCGCGGCCAGCGCACTTTGCTTCCCGAGCGCCTCGATGACTACATCAGCGATACCAATCCGGTGCGCGTAGTCGATGTCTTCGTTGACGAACTCGACATAGTCTCCTTGGGATTTGACAGTGCAGTTCCAGCTGACACAGGACTCCCTGCTTACCACCCCGCAACCCTGCTGAAGATCTACATCTACAGCTATCTCAACCGCATTCAATCAAGCCGGCGTCTTGAACGAGAGGCCCAGCGCAACGTTGAACTGATGCGGCTAACCTGGCGTTCGATGCCGGATTTCATGATCAGGCGCTAACTTCCGAAAAGACAACAGCAAGGCTAGCGCAGCCTGCCTCTAGCGACACACAGGTCTATCGAAAATTTCACGCATTATCCCCATCGAAGTTCGCATCTCCTCAAGGCTACACTCGACTCCCACACAAACTCGAACTGCTTGCGGCTTGGAAACTCCAGGGACAGTAAAGGGATCAGATGGGCTGACGGCAATTTTTTTCTTACGCAACGCTCGTATCAAACTATCAAGTTCCCAATGAGCGGGGAGTCCAATCCAAGCACTTAATGCGTGAGGATGTTGACCTAAAATATAATCAGAAAAAAATTGATTGATGACTGCATGCCTCTTAGATAAAAGCGTGCGCTGCATTTGAATTAAGGCGTCGGCGCTACCGTCATTGATCCATCGGGATGCAATCTCCGCTATGATCGGCGAGCCCATCCAACCATTGACCCGCAGAATGCTTTTTGTCCGCGAGGCCATTTTTTTGGGTATCACCAAATAGCCGATACGCAGTCCGGTCAGTACGGACTTTGCCATGCTTGTGCAGTAGAATGAAAGCTCTGGTAAGTAATGACTAATAGGAGCAACATGACGCTCCCCAACCAATGGGCCGAAAATATCATGTTCAATGACGTAAACCCCAAAATGCCTAGCAATTTTAGCGATCTCACGCCGACGACTATCCGGCATCAATGTGGTAGTAGGATTATTCAAGTTAGGTGTACAAATTAAGGCGGTAATCCGCTCATTGCTGCACAGATGTTCAAAATGTTCTGGATCAATTCCGTGATGATCGGTTTCCACGCCCTTAAGCGTAAAGCCTAACACTTGGGAAATGCCAATTATGCCATGATCGGTAATGCCCTCACAGAGTACGACATCATTAGTGCTCGCCACAGAAGCCAGCGCAAGAAACATCCCATGAGCGCCTCCATTAGTTATGAGAATGTCATCGATCTCAGTGCGCAATGCATGCCGTGCTAGCCATTGTTTAGCCGCTTCACGGTGCGTTTCAAGCCCTGCCATCGGTCTAAACGCGTGAATCCAGGGTTGGTGATGCTCGTTGCTGAGCGCTAAACACGTGTCACGCCATAAGCGGTCATGTTTTTCGGTATGTATTATACTGAGATTAGAGAAGTCAGCGCCACATGACAGCGGTCTGTCGAGGATCATCTCGTCAACATCAGCCCCGATTGGCCTAGAAACAAAACTCCCACGGCCTGTTTCGCAGCGTACGTATCCTTGGCGCTCTAGTTCTTGATAGGCGCTGGATATGGTCTGCAAACTAACACTTAGATTATCTGCAAGACGCCGCTGAGGCGGAAGCCGTAAACCGTACTCTAATAATCCTTGCTCGATATCCGCCCGAATTGCATTCGCAAGAATCTTGGGTTTGGTTTCGCCGCTTCGAGCGTGCTGCAAATCCAATTTTATTTTCTGATAGCTGAGTGGCATAATATCAATTGTCATCAAACAACCCCTATCTATCTGGCAATTTATGTATCGCTTGGATGAGCGGAGTTAGCTCAGGCCCGTTTGTATTCGATGAGGAGCAAACACATCGACCAGAATTTAGAATACAATTACGAACCCAGTAAATATGTAATTAATCCATTGACACGCCGCCATCCGACTAAAGAAAAACATTCCCCGCAATTACTATAATCGCCCGCATTCTTTAATAGAGCAAAGACCTTTGAAAAAATTCAATTTTTATACACATATACTTTCATCTTGTAGATTCATCGAGTTTTTTTGCACATAATTTACCAGCAAGATCAACCTGTCCTGGGGCTTTGGGACCGTAGATTGTCGCGTAGCACTAAGTAATAACTCGTCCTGCGGTGGGTTATGTATGCTCCGCTGCCCATTGAACTCGGAGACCGATCCGATGGATTTTTTCTTCGAGCGTAGAGCCATTGAAAGGTTTGACGATATAGGCATTCACCCCTGCTTCCGCTGCTTGAATGATCTGCTCGCGTTTTGCTTCAGCGGTCGCCATCAAGACTGGCAGATGCTTCAAGCTTTCTGTGGCGCGTATCGCATGCAGGAGCTCCAGGCCGGACATCTGAGGCATGTTCCAGTCAGTGATGACAAGAGCCATAGGCGTTTTATGCAATATCTGCAGTGCGGTCACGCCATCGTCGGCCTCGAACACGTTTCTGTAACCCAGATCACGCAGCAGGTTCTTAATGATACGTCGCATGGTAGAGAAATCATCGACCACCAATATTGCCATGTCTTTATTCATATTCTTGGCCACGCTGCCTTAGCAACCGTTGAAGATGGCTTGTTTGTGTTGAAACTTTAAGTAAGCACGCTTAAAAAGAACGTGAAAGAAAAAAGGTTACACCACCCCTCTCCGCCGTATTAAGCGGCGCTCGGTCTAGAGCGCGTGCAACATGCTTCATTGCCAATGAGTACTTAGACTTAGGGTAAGTTACCACGACAGCTGACCGCTTTAGCATTGCTTTTTTCACATATTCGTCATATGGCAGCGCGCCAACATAGAGCAATGCAATGCCCAGAAACTCTAACGCGACATTATTTAATTTTGCGAAGGTGTGGCGCCCTTCAATCTGCGATCTTGTCATGTTCACGAGCACCTTAAAACGTCGCGCGCCGTGCTGGTAATGCAAAATCTTGATCAGAGAGTAGGCATCCACTAGCGAGGCGGGTTCATCGCACACCACGATCAAAATATCACTAGCTGCGGCCGCCAAATTGATGACGGAATGGCTAATGCCACTGGCAGTGTCTACCACCAATATATCGATATCTTCTGCGAGTTCATCATAAGCGTAGATCAGCCCTCCTTGTTGAGCGGCACTTAAACGCGCCATACCTTGGATACCCGAGGGCGCCGGTACTATCAATACTCCAGCCGGCCCTATCATGAAAGTATCTCGTATCGAACAGCGGGATTCGATAACGTCCTGCAAGGTATAGCGCGGCTTCAAGTTCAGCAGGGTGTCGATATTTGCCAGTCCTAGATCGCCATCCATCAGGACAACGCGTTGACCCATAGCAGACAGTTCAACAGACAGGTTAATGGCAGTAATTGTTTTCCCTACTCCCCCCTTACCACCAGTCACGGCAATAACCCGAACAGGGTCACGGACGACCATTAAGCGCTCCACTCAATACCGCCCTAAAGTCGATTTCAATTACCTTGTACAACCCAGCCGCGTACATCGTGTTTTTCCTTAAGTAGCTTGATGACCTCAGCCGCTTCCGCCTTATTGCGGTAGACACCTATGACAATCAAATTGTTCTCCCGCCTGATGACTGGCAACGCCAACTCCTTTATCGCGCTGGTAGTGCCCCTATGTACTTGCGACGAGTTGAGGGCGACCTCGACCACCCAGATATTTGATGAACAAGCTGAAGCTTGCACCCGATATTTAACGAGAACTCCGCACGTTCCACACACTTGAAATAAATATGGCGTGAGCTTCGCACGCATGGATGATACGTGCAGGGCAGCCACCTTATTTTTTTTCACTTGCCGCCGTCGTATCAGCGTGTATAAAGTCGCGCACAGTGCAAAAAATCCGATCAAGCCCAGCAACGAAGCTAAACGGAAGATAGAACTCATGTTGTTTTCCAAACTAGGTACAACTCCAAGTGCCGTTAACGATTCATAGTTCAAGCGCGCTTTCAGGCTTTTATCGCCACGTAAAAAATAGTTGGCTAAACCAGAGCCAACGCTATCGACCATATCCGAGAATGACGTAGGAGAACTGGGTCGACATGAAAGCACATCGATGCCCATTTTCATCAAGTAGACAAATCCGATTATCTGCGCGCCAATCAGAATTCGAAGCAGTCTTTGGTAAGGTCTGGACATATTGCCCTCCGGACGCTCCACTTGCTGTGGCGCCATACGATAGGAATGATATCCACGCCATGACCGGACAAATGGTAGTGACGGGCGGCCGCTGTACGCCCGTACTACACGCGTCTTTTGGTGATGGCAAATTAGTGGCTCATTAGCTGACAGCCGCATTCTATGGCATCCAAATGCACACTCATCATGTTCTAGAACAATTAAATTGACGTCATTTTTTTGAACTGCTCGCGCGTTATGACTAAGCAATCGTGTTCAGACGGCAACGCACCCTGAGGTAATCCGTGTGCATCGTGCTGAGCGGGCAGGGCGCACGATGACAGCCGGTCATCGACTGGGAATATTCATGCCAGAGGCCCACACGCTGAATGCAAGTCCGGTTTGAGGCCTGCACCCAAGCCGAACGGGGAAGCGGCTCTGTACGACAGTCATGGTTGTCGGTCGCCTGATGGAACTGGAGCCCCTTGTGCTGCAGCATGACCCGCGCCAAGTCTTGTTGTCGGACGCGGCGCATGCAGTCACCGCGCCGAAAAGCGTTGGACGATGACCCACTACAAAATCATCACCAAAGAGCAAGGACCTTCGCTATGCCACTGATAGACACTCACGAACTGTTGCCAGAGTTGGCCCACATGCACGCGACCAGTGCAACCTGGCGGGCGATCCACGCCGAGCGAGACGCGCTGGACGAGGCAGACTATGAGGCGCCGGCCATCGCCTGCAAAGCGCCGAGGAGGGCTATCACCCTGGCTTGCGAAGGGATGGCCGAGGCCGTGGAAGCGCTGATGCTCGCTGCAGAGGAATAACCCAGATACGTTTCAATTGGACCTGTGGACACGGGAGGCCTCTTTAATTAGGCACCACTCCCGAGACTGGTAATCCAGACTTCCTGATTTTACGTCAAACCACCCCTGCACGCGAAAAACAGTGACATGCAACCTCGCATCTACTTTCGCCCTTGCCGCTCGGCTGCGACACCTATCCATGGCTAAAACTGTCAGCCTAAAGACCCTATCCCGCAAGGCGATCAACACCAACAGCAAAGCTAGTCATGAAGGCTATGATAAAGGCTGGCTGACGGATAGGGAGGCGGTTGCCTTTCTCCCGCGTCCACTCAAAACTCATCAAGTGCTGGAGGAATTGAAGATGGATGAACAAAAAATTCGGGAAGCTGCATATCGGTTATGGGAAAAACAAGGGAAGCCGCAAGGGCAAGATCTGGAGCACTGGTTTACGGCTGAAAACTCAGGCGGCGAGGAGAGTAGCGAGAAAAATTCTGATAATTCAACCTCCGATTCAGCGTCAAGCGGCGAGGATCCTAGGGTGAAGAGAGAAAACGGGAAAAAGCGTACTACAAAGGCCAATCGGCTAGGTTGAAGCCTAAAAACTTGCACAGACGGCGTCAGGCAAATTCAAAAACGGCCCTAACCGGACGCGGTTCTAGATTCGTGGCTGGCGCCGACAAAGCTAACGTCATGCAAGGAATTGCAGACTGTCGGCAGCGCTTACGATTTTTTCCGTTATCCCAAGAAGCAGGACCTCTCGTCCGTGGTCATCGCGGAATTTGCGCTTTTGGGTGTTTGAGCAGTACTTATCAAACGCTATCGAGCCCCGCAGCTATCCTATAATTGCTTCGATACCCATACTGAACAACCTGCGTCTTTCCCCGAGGCTCGAAAAAAGTCATGTTCACAGACAATGAGCTGTCCGGTGCCGATACTCTCTTCGATGATGCGGCCAGTGGGTTTGTGCTTACCGCAGAAAATGGTGTGATCAAAAGGGTCAATCTCCCCTTTTGTAGTTGGATCGGCTACCCCCGAGAAGAGCTGCTGGACCGTCAGTTTCAAGATCTGATGAGTTTAGAGGCCCGAGCCTTTCATCAGACTTACTGGATCCCACTTATGCAGATTCAGGGCTCGATTGCGGATGTGAAATTTGACCTAATTCACCAGGATGGGCATGCAATTTCGATGATGCTCAATGCGATTGGCTGTGAGTGCTCAACTGATATTTTTTACGAATTGTCCCTCTTCAAGGATGAAAAGCAGCAACGATACGAACGTGAGTTGATGAGTGCTCGGCTGCTGGCAGAGAAACATTTGGCTAAGCACCTCAAAGCCAAGGAAAATATGGATACAGCTCAAGGGAAGTCAGCTGCGCCCGCCGCCGATTTCAGGGACAGGGCCCTCTTCGCGGAACAGATGATCGGCATTGTCAGCCACGACTTGCGCAACCCGCTATCAGCGATAAAAATGGCAACAGACTTGCTGGTGCACAAGGAGCTGGATGCCAAGAAAATTCAGATTCTTGGCCATGTCAATAATTCGGTCGATCGGGCACAACGATTGGTGGCCGACCTGCTTGATTTCACTTCGCTGCAAGCCGGTCGAGGCATTCCGGTCAATCCAGAATCTGTCGATTTACACGAATTGGTGTCCCGATGTCTGGAGGAGTTAAAGCTGGCGTTTCCCGGGCTTAAACTCATCCACAACCGTTTCGGACAAGGCGATTTCATCGCCGACAGTGATCGACTATATCAACTCATCGGCAACTTAATTGCCAACGCGATGGCCTATGGCGAGAATGATGTTGAGATAACCGTATCCTCACGCTTCGAAGACCACGTGGCAATCATTTCCGTGCATAACGTCGGCCCTCCAATTCCGCCGGAAATACTCGACTGTATATTCGACCCGATGACTCGTGGCAGCCAGGGAAACACTGGGCGACGTAGCATTGGACTGGGGTTGTTCATTGTTCAAGAGATAGCGAAATCTCATAATGGCGGCGTCGCTGTCACCTCTTCGATGGAAAGGGGAACGATGTTCACTGCTACCTTTCCTCAGTCTTCTTCTTTCTGAATTACAGTATGCAACGACATTACGTTTGCGTGAGCCGGGTTATGCCGAATTCCTTGGAGCGATGGCAGACCCCAACCACTTAGAGCACGAAGCCATGCTGGACATGGTAGTACCTTATCCAACGTTTTTTGACTGGGAGCTCGTCGATCAGTGATTAAAGGAGATTAAGGTCTGAGATGCAAGGAGGTGTAGTTCGGACGCTTACGGAGATCTTCCCAATCAAGGATCAATCATCTGGTCCTTCATGTCTGGCGTGTCAAGGAAAACGTTCACCAGTGCAGAACGAGAATTGGAGATTCCAGCAATCAAAACCAACAGTCCGACCGGCGCGGCATTGGAGAGGAATATCTGCGACACGTTCCAATTTAAAAAGCAAAAAATAAGCCCGCAGAATCAGCCTTAAGCAGAAAGCTCACCGTCCAGTCCGAAGGTGACTGTGTAAGTCAGTTGCCTTGGACAACTTGTTTTTGGACGGTTGACGTCTCGATGCCTCCAACAGCTGGGCAAACGTGTGCTTGTCGACGGGCCTACTCATCAGATAACCCTGAACTTCATCGCACTCGTCTTTGCTCAGGATACCGAGTTGCTCCTCGGTCTCCACGCCTTCAGCGGTTACGGTCAACCCCATCGCCTTGCCGAGGCTGATGATGGCCTGCACAACTGCACGATCATTCTGACCGTTGCTAATGGAAGCGATGAATCGCTTGTCGATCTTGATGCCGTCGAATGGGTAGGCACGCAGGTAGCCGAGTGAGGAGTACCCGGTACCGAAGTCATCCATGGTTAGACGTACACCCAATTGCTTGAGCGCGTTCATGGTGGCCAATGCGCCCTCGGTATCGTTGAGCATGACGTTCTCAGTAATTTCCAGCTCAAGACGACTGGCTGGAAACCGGGTAGTAATCAGGATCTCACGCACATCTTCAACCACATCACTGTGAATGAACTGAGCGGGGGACAGGTTCACGGAGAGCAGCACATCGTCCGGCCAGGTCAGCGCTGTTTCACAGGCTTCACGTAACACCCATCGCCCGAGCGGAACAATCAGGTTGGTCTGCTCTGCCAGCGGAATGAAGAGATCGGGGCCAAGCAGACCCCGAGTGGGATGCTGCCACCTGACCAGTGCTTCCACTGAAACAATTTCCTTGCCATTCACCTTGTAGCGAGGCTGGTAATGCAACACCAACTCATGACTCTTGATGGCCAGCCTCAGCTCCTCTTCCATCTGACGACGCGTCTGTATTTGGTCGCTCATGTGCGGTTCGAAGTAGCACCAGGTATTTTTGCCATCCGCCTTGGCCTGGTACAGGGCGATGTCTGCACAGCGAATCAATTCGCTGGAGACATAACCTTGTCGACGGCTAACCGCGACCCCCACGCTGGCTCCGATATGCAGCGCGTGGCCCTCATGATGGATTGGCTGATGCAGACTACCGATCAAGCGGGTGCAGAACTTGTCGATCTCGTTGTGAGTATCCACTCCGCTCAGCACTACCACAAATTCATCGCCGCCAAGCCTGGCGACAAGATCTTGGTCTCGCGTGCAATCGCGTAAGCGCTTGCCCACTTCCTGCAAAACCGCGTCACCTACCGGATGCCCCAGCGAGTCGTTGATCGGTTTAAAGTTGTCCAAATCGATTATCAACACAGACATGGGGATCGAGTGCTCATTGATCAGCAACGCTTCTTCGAGAAAACGGCCCAACATGTTGCGGTTAGGAAGGCCAGTCAGCGCATCGTGCATGGAAAGATGCTGGATCTGTGCGTGAGCGGCCACCTCATCGGTAATGTCACTGGCGGTGCCGCGATAGCCGATAACACCGCTCTTATCAACTATAGGGCGTGCCGAAACCCGGCAATACCGGATTTTCCCAGATTGGTCGCGATAGGTGCATCGAAGATCGCTGGCATGGCCCTCTTCAGTCAGTTTGCTGAACCACAGCGACATCGGCGTCGTATCGCAGTACAGCAGCTGTTCGATGTGCTGCCCCAGCCACTGCTGACTGGAAAAACCCGTCACCGCACTGAAGCGACCAGACAGGTAAGTGATGAACAGGCCTTTGTCTGTTTCCCATATCCAGTCCGACGCAGCTTCGGCGACCGCCCGGAATCGCTCTTCGCTAGCTTCAAGGGCGTGATTGGCATCTTCAAGTGCCTTTTTGGAGCGTTGCATCACCTCGAAGCTGGTATCGACGTACATGGATGAGCGCATCGCATGCCGGAAGAAGTAGACCGTCAGCAACGTCAGCACCACCAAGGTCCCTGCAAGGGGAGGCAACAATGACCACAGCAGATGATCACCAGGTTGTTCCAGATCAGCGACCAGGCTATAGCCGGTGCTGTCGAGCGGGACTTTCTGGGGGCTCTTTGCAAGCGTCTCATCCAGGGCCAAAGTCAAATTACTCAGACCATAGGCACTGCCCATTTTGCGCAGCTTTGCAGGCGTCAGCTTATCCACGAAGACCAAAACCGAAGTTGCTTGGGGATCGCCTAGGGGGCGTTCGTCGTTGGGCAGAATCGCCGAGGCGGTAATGAGGGCCGGCCAGCCTTCAAAGAGCGAGTAGGTACTGATGGGCTTGGTGAGATCAGACCGGGTATGGACTTGATCGACTAGTGTGGAGGCTGAGAGTTGAAGGTAAGCAGAGATATCGGATTGCAGCAATTGACCTCTTACTAAAGCATATTTAGTACGCTCACGATCGAGCACGAACACTCCGTCATAACTGTCACTGGTGAACAGCGTCTTGCCCATGTTCTGATCGGTATAGGCCCATCCGACGTCGACCTTGTCGTTCAGGTGATCAAACGCCGTCGTCCAGTAGGCATAGCTGGTGATGTAATTTTTTGAGGCGGCGATCCTGTTGTCTAAAGCGCGAACTGAGTAAAACCTGGTCTCCAGCACATCCTCGGTATCCAGGTGTTTTGCAATGGAGCTCAAGACGGCGGCGGCTGCAATGACACTAGCTATGAAAAGCAAGCCGACAGCGAAAGCCAATCGTCTAGTTAGGGCACTTTGACGTGAAGGAATGGGAGCCGCATAAGTGGAGGTTTCCATTTACTCGTCCTTGATCCAGTGTCCTTCATGTAGAAGTCTTTGACGACGTAATGTTCAGTCTTTCTGCCGAAGCTTTGCTCACCGGGGGTGATAGGCCAGAAGGAGTGAAGGTAATTTGACCCACGCGCTGAACCGACGGACGTCTTCGAGTGCGAATAAGGTCAATCGTCGGAAATCGGAGGATCGGAAGGAGGCATACACGCACAGCATAGCCCTTCGACAAAGCGCTGTGCTGTCGATCGCTGAGGTTGTCTGGCGCGCTGGAAAATCAGCGCTAGGACCCCGGACGTGGACCATGCATTTTTAGAGTTGGGTCATCGACCCATTGCCGCCTAAAGGGCGACCGTCCAAGCAGTGCATTGAATCTTCAGTGGGTTGGTAGAGAAGTGATGCCCACGCATCGTAAGCCAGCCTTTGGCGTTGCGCCGCTGCGTCCCAGCGCGGGCCAGACACGTCGTTGGCGACTACCAGCAACATGAGATGGTTAGCAGCCGCATCGAGCTCCAGTAGAAGGTGATGGGATTTGAAGCAGAAATCATCAATGTTGAAGATTCGGACACACATCGCAAGGAGGACTGGCTAGGTACTACGAGCCGCTGTTACTGTGATGGCATTGTGACACTGAATGCTGCATCTCGGACGCTTGAGTAGACGGTCGGTATCGATGCGCAAGGCAGCTCGAGCAGCTTCCCGACGCTCTGGCGTAAACCGTAATCTTTATTTCCGCCGCCTTCCCCATACCAAGGTATTTTGTTATGCCTCCCTCAAGACTCACGTTCCGATCGGTACGGCTTTAAGTTTTCCTTGGGCTACGGCAGAGCTCAGTCTTGCCGCCGCTGGTTTTCCTGGGACGTGGTTGCTGAAGGTGTTGGCTAGGGTGGATTCGTTTTCCTGGGCTCCAGCAGGTATCCATGGGTGCTGGCATGCAACGCGACAAGTGCCGAAGAGACCGGCGCACGAAAAATGGGCCTTCCTGCTTACGATGTGTAGTGATCGCGAATTCTGGTCACCATTTCGCTGCGAAGCTCACCTACAAGGTTTGATATTGCTCGGCTGGTCGTCAAAGGGTTGGTCGAAACCCCTGTGACGAGCAATTCAACCCGGCCAGACTCTGGTTCGACCACTTTGATCATCAATGATCCATCAGGATTTACTGTGCAGGTGCAGGAGAGAGGTAGGAAGCCACACTCAATGATGTGACGTAACTCAAGAATGGAAATCATGACGTGCGTCCCGTAGGGCAAGTTTATTTTCTTGCCTGATAAGAATAGATGCAGGGTGAAACCTTAGAAGAAAACGCGACAAACTGCGTTCCGTTGTTGACTGTGCTCCTTCGTTACTCTTTATCTGAACGATCCCACGGGGCGCTTGATCCCGTTACGCTCACTGTGTGAGCCGCTACGGATCTGAAAGAGTGCTAAGACGGTAAAGTTGTACCTGGTGGGGTACGTCGACCACGCCCCATATGAAGTCGGCGAGATTTTGCTGTTGGTGGTTTCATGCAGGAATCCTTTCAACGGGTGAACGCAGGGAGGCTTGTCATGCAATGATCGCCCCGGTGCCTCCCTGCATTGGAGTGTTGCTGATGGCAATACCTTAACCGGTCAGGGAACTGAGAACCAGCACGCGAGCTGCGACTTGTAAAGATTTCAGCTAGATAGCTACCGTAATAATCCTTTGCGTAGACATTTAGCCCTCGGTGGCTTCAACCGAAGCTGCTGAGCGTCCTTCACCAGGTAACGAATCGCCTTATGGACATTGGCCCGAACTGCTCGTTCGCTCCGCAGGATCATGCCGATACCACACTCGTCTCCGTACTTTTCCTTGTCGTGGTTGCAGCTATTGAAGTAGCCCTGCCCCCTAGTGATGCGCACCCAAAGCTCACCAATCTGCTGGGCCTTGTAGACGTCGCCACGTACCTGGTTGCCATTGAAGAAGTAGGCAGCATGGACGTGATAGCCCCGCTCCTCACCCTGCTCAACCGCACAAATGTAACCCGTGAGGTGGTCGAAGATCGGATTGCGCTCATGCTCAGCAATCATACGATCCAGGTCATCGAACACATGCTCGACCCGTAACCTAACCTGGGCCTCCTGTCGGTAGTAGAGATCGATCCTGATGATATTAGTGCGCGAGTAGCGATCAACCACCCCGTCGGAGTAATCGCAGATACCGAACTCCTGTTGATTAGCCTGATAGCGGAGGTCATTAGCATTAGGTCGATAATCCCTAACACGCCTCAGATGCCGGATTCGAGCCACCAGGACGTTCATGCTGCGGTGATGGTCAAGGTAAGTCGTACCCTCTTCATTCAGGCAGACAGGTCCAGTAGGACGATGCTCCAATCCGATGCCCTGGTATGCCTCCCTGAACGCTTGCAGGTGCTCGCTGTAGCGGTACTCAACTTGGTCTTCGAACAGGTCCATCATCTGGCGAATGTTAATGACGTACCTGGAGAGTTTGGTCTCCTCTACTCGCTCATAACCTGCACGGGTTTGCCTGAACCGAAAGGCTGGGCTGTCATGCTGCTCAATGGCCTGGACGAGTCGTTCAATCTGAATGGAGATGTCGGATTGGGAAAGGTAGGTATAGATATTGCGTTTGGTCATGGATGATGTACCTGGATGGTTGAGACATACCAGATACGTGATGTGTATTTTTTAAACGGATGATCTATCGTTAGCTTGAGGTAGTTGGTGTGTAGCTGAGGTAGATAATCTATTGAATGATTATTCATTGATAGTAATAGCTATATAACTAGAAGCAGCATCTGATCGACTGCGCCTTCCCGCCCAGACAAGGCAATGGAATGCATATCACCTTGCTAATTAGGAAATTTTCCCTTCTGCTGTCTGTGGAAGTTAGCTGAGATCAGTACCTGGAAGAACCACTTGCATCTGCTGGATAAGCAGTTGCCCCCCCCCATCGCCAGGCCAGCCAAAGACAACGAACTGCCCGATGCGATCCTGACCGAGTTCAGACTGAAGATCACGCTGCTGGATGCGGCAGTACAGGATACCGCCCAAGCGCTGATCCACAAGACCAGTCAGCTACTGCCAGGTCTCAAGATCGCTTGCTTGGCTTGGAGGCCAATCAATAGGCCGATCCAAAGCTAAATTGCTTCAGCTTGAGGCCATAACTACTGAAACCGACGCGGCTATAGCGGTCGCCGCCGATGAGCGATCCGATTCGCACAACACTCACTGGTTTCTAGCAGTATCGAATGACATGATAGAGGAAGCGCCAAGATCAGGTAACGAGCAAAGGCAAGCCTCAGGTTTCTTTCATAATAAGCATAACCTGAAGACAGGTCTCGCCCCTGGAATGAAATCCTTGATGCCTTCCGCGCTCAATTGGATGTCTTCCGTGCACACATCTACAAAAAAGAAGATATAGCGTTGCTTCACTGCAAATCCTCGCAACACCCTCCTCAATCGTTGCTACCTAAGTAGCGGATTGAGATTTGGGTCGTTTTCGTCAACAGAAAGCACGCCTCAGCGACATGGGGGGACAAATGGGGGGCCAGGCTTACAATTTTTTAGAAACCCCAGTAAAATAAGGCTAGAACTCATAAATAACGCCGCCCATAAGCCGGCTTTTTAATGCACGCAAGAAATTTATCCTCACTTTCCAAATCTTTACAGCCTTGTTGTATGAAGGATTTTGTGGAAGCTCTGGTCGCTGAGTAGCCAGCCTCTCTGGATAGACCTTTGAATGCTAGCGTCCATGAGTGAGCTAGGAAAACATAGCCCTGTCGATGGTTGCCCTACTCCTGAAGGGCGTGTTGCAGCTGAGAAAGGCATTCGGAACCTCGCTTGATCTCACACTCCCAAATGGTAATAACCCTCCAGCCGAGGGACCTCAAGGCGTAAACATTTTCGAGGTCTCTCTCAACATTTCTGGAAAATTTTGCTGCCCAGAATTCGCTCCGGGTCTTAGGTGTAGTAGCGTACCGACACCCCGCATGGCGATGCCAAAAACATCCATGTACAAATATACAGGTCCGTAGTTTGGGAATTACAATGTCAGGCTTCCCTGGGAGGTCCTTGCGGTGCAGGCGAAAGCGGTAACCATTGGCATGAAGGAACCGGCGCAACGCAAGCTCAGGCTGCGTGTTTTTGCCGGTTATTGCTGCCATCATCCTCGACCTGGTCTCTTTATCTACAACATCCACTTTCGATTACCTTTGGCAGATGTAGCTCATGAATTGTGACAACCCTTTACAGGTCGTGGATCTCTTTGCCGGCCCCGGCGGCCTAGGTGAAGGGTTCTCTTCACTCAGTGGGGGCAGAAGCTTTGATATATTAGTCTCTGCCGAGATGGATCCGTTCGCTCGATCCACACTGAGACTTCGCGCATTTTATCGAGCGCTAAAAAAATACAACCCAGCAGCCCTTGAAGATTATTATTATTACTGCGAAACGGCTGGTGTGGCACAACCTTGGAGCTCAGACAGTTATAAAGAATGGCAACATGCCGACACCGAAGCTCGTCAAATTAAACTCGGAAGCGTAGAAGGAAATGCCGAACTAGACCGGATTCTGGAGAAACGACTGGATACCAGTAAGCCTTGGGTATTAATTGGTGGACCTCCTTGTCAAGCTTATTCAATTGTTGGGCGCGCGCGCAACAAAGGAAATATCGACTACAAAGCGGAAGATGATCATCGTCACTTTTTATATAGGGAATACCTGCGAATAATCCAGAGAAAGCGCCCTGCTGTATTTGTCATGGAAAACGTCAAAGGAATTCTTTCCTCAAAAGTTGGTGGCACGCAAATTTTCCCCCAAATACTCCAAGACCTTGCCGACCCTGATGCGGCGCTGGGGATAAAAAACGGAACCGGAAAAAAATATAAAATCTGCTCTTTAGTTTCAGATGACATCTATGAATCTGGGATGGAGCCAGACTCTATAGATTTTAATAATTTTATAATACGCGCAGAAGATTACGGCATTCCGCAAGGTCGCCACAGAGTTATACTAGTAGGCGTATCTGAGGATTACGTTGGCGGCATAAGCGAACACAAACTTGCATCCGCTCCACCTGTCACCGTTAGGGACGTTCTTGGAAACCTCCCTCCACTGCGCAGTACACTCTCCAGAGGAAATGACACCCCAGACAAGTGGTGCAACGAGATTTTGAGACATCTCGAAACCCTACATAGGGATCTTATTTCGTCCGAAAAAAAGGATCTCACTTTAGAAATGAAACTTAGGATATTTCGAGATTCTTTTTCGGGCGGAAGTTTAAACAATGGAGGACTACGCGTTAAAAAAACCAGCTCTTGGAGTGGATCAGTAAACTCGGACGAACTAAATTCTTGGCTTACAGACTCTAAATTAGGCGTTTGGCTCAACCACGAAGCTCGAAGCCACATGAGCGCTGATCTTAAGCGCTATATTTATGCGTCAGTCTTCGCGCAGGCCCATCACTACTCTCCAAAGGGTCATCAAGAATTCAATCTTCCTGGATTAGCACCTGACCATAAAAACTGGGAAAGTGGTAAATTTAGTGATCGTTTTCGGGTTCAAATTGATCGCCAGCACTCTTCTACCATAACCAGCCACATCTCGAAAGATGGACACTATTTCATTCATTACGACCCTAATCAATGTCGCAGTTTGACTGTAAGGGAAGCGGCCAGATTACAAACCTTTCCCGATAATTATTTTTTTCTGGGAAATCGCACACAACAATACCATCAAGTCGGCAACGCCGTTCCTCCTCTACTTGCAAGTAAAATTGCGAGAGTAGTCGAGCGTATTATCAAGGGTAGAATCTCCTCTCAGCGTCCCGAAAGGAATGTGGCCTCCATGATCAGCTGAAAACGGGGTTGCTACGGTACATAACGCAACGCCACCAACGAATCGGACTTGCGACATAGCTAAATTTGTGTAAAGAATGGTGGCCAATAGATGTCATGCCTTGTCGGCTAATCTATGATCAAAGCCATGCTGCGCGGCAGGATGGACTGCAAGGAATTAACACCAGCCCGCAGGGGGACAAGGATGCTTCTGTTCGAGACCATTTCGATTGACTTCCGTACCGGAAGGCGGCTGCGATGAAAGAGGTTCAACACCCTCCCCACGCAGCCTCCTTGCTCGAGTCAATGCGATCTATTGGATATACATTGGATTCGGCCGTGGCGGATTTGATAGATAACAGTATCTCCGCCCACGCAAAAGAGATTTATATCGAGTTCCGCCCTAACGATACTCCTTACATCGCGGTTATAGACGATGGAAAAGGTATGTCGCATGAGGCGCTACAGAACGCGATGCGACACGGCAGTAAAAATCCCCTTTTAGAAAGAAGCGGAGAAGATATGGGCCGCTACGGCTTAGGATTAAAAACCGCTTCCATATCTCAATGCCGGCGCATGACAGTTATTTCGAAACAAGATGCGAACATAAGTGCCTATTGCTGGGACCTTGATGTCGTTATCGAAAAAGGTGCCTGGGTAATGCTTCAGCTAGAAGCATCAGAATACCAAGCTCTACCTCATTTTAATCAGCTTTCGTTGCAGAAAACTGGAACAATCGTATTGTGGCAAAACTTAGATAAATTACTTATTGGAGAGACAGATCCAGAAAGTGCGCTAGGCATGAAGATGTTGACCGCTCGCGAGCATTTATCACTTGTTTTCCATAGATTCCTAGTTAAAGAGGGAAGCAAACCTAAAATTTCAATAGCTTTGAACGGCTCTTTAATTGTGCCGTTTGACCCGTTCCTTACCCATCACAAAGCCACACAGCCATTGGATGAGGAAATTTTTTCCGTAGAGGGCAAGAAGGTCGTGGTCAAACCCTTTATCTTGCCTCACATAAGCAAACTTAGTAATAACGACACACAACTTGTTGGGGGAACCGAGGGAGTTCGAAGCCAGCAGGGTTTTTATATTTACAGAAATAGACGACTAATCATTTGGGGCACATGGTTTCGCTTGGCGCGAAAAGATGAGCTGAGCAAACTTGCGCGCGTTCGGGTGGACATTCCAAATGCGCTCGATCATCTTTGGACCTTAGACATAAAAAAATCGGCTGCCCACCCTCCTGAGATAGTCCGATTAAATCTGAAACGAACCGTAGATAGAATTAGAGCCGTAAGTGGGCGAACCATCACTTTTAAAGGCCGAAAAGTCTCTGACTCTGAGGTCGCTACTGGATGGAACGAAGTTATCGATAGATCAGGGGTCCGATTCGATATCAATCGAAAGCACCCACTAATTTCAGAGTTTTCTAAGTCTCTCGATAAAGAAGGGAGAATGCAGCTCAATCTGATCCTAGGCGTTATCGAAAGCTCCTTCCCCGCAGACGCCTTGTATAATCGGATGGCGAGCGATATCAGATCTGACTTCGCCAACGACAGTTCAGTCGAAAGCATTAACGGCATGATCGCCGATCTTCTGAGCAATATGCCTTTGGACTCACCGGCTCGAAAACAACTGCTAATGTCCCTCCACTTGATTGAACCATTTAATTTGTATCCGGCGCTGACAAAAAAAATCATTGAGGAATATGAGTCATGAGTGAGGCTTCCAGGAAGGTATTGTCAGCGAACGCTCGACGTTTGGAACTAGGTGTTATCACGGCGCTGACGGTGGATGGGATTCCAACCGAGGGAGGCATTTTAGACTTAGCCTCCACTCTTCGGTCAATCCCACCCTATACAGTCACCGACGAGGAGTTTGAAACTGTTATTAAGCGACTTCATGAGGCCCTTACAGTTGACATGGGATTGGGAGACTGTGTTTACGACGAACAAAACCCATGGTTAAGAGCACGAAAAGCCGAAATCGACCCATTTTATTGGAATCGCTATAAAACAGACCTTTTGAAACAAGGTTGGGGCCCCAAGGTCGTTAATTCTCTAGACAAGGTTACAGATGAGATCTTGGATTTGATGGGAGATCCATCGGGTCGCACCGGATGGCCTCGTCGGGGCTTGGTAATGGGCGACGTTCAGTCGGGGAAGACGTCAAATTACACTGGTCTAATCTGCAAAGCAGCAGATGCCGGTTATAAGCTAGTGATTCTGTTGACGGGCACGTTAGAAAGTTTGAGACGGCAAACCCAAGAACGTTTGGACGCGGGCTTCGTTGGGCTTGATAGTTCGGGCGTCGTTAATAACAGAAAACGCCATAGAAAAGAAATCGGGGTAGGATTAATTGACGCTGCGAGGTCAGCAGGGGTTTTTACATCTACAGTAGGCGACTTCAAGGCAACAACTGTAAATCAGTTAGGATTTAGGTTAAGAGACTATAGGGAACCGGTACTCCTTGTAGTAAAAAAAAATAAGCGGATTCTCGAAAATCTTGCCGACTGGCTGGTTAACTATAATGCAAGTGCAGGTGGAAATATTGACATCCCCCTACTGCTGATTGATGACGAAGCAGATAATGCGTCCATTAATACAAACCCCAAAAAAGCAACTGCGATAAATTCGGCCATACGAGGGTTGCTAAAAGTTTTTCCGAGATCCAGCTACGTTGGATTCACCGCCACTCCCTTCGCGAATGTATTTATAAATCCCGACACCACGAACAATGTTGAGGGGGATGATTTATTTCCTCGTGATTTTATTTACACCTTGGAAGCCCCTACAAACTATGTTGGGGCAAGCCGGATTTTCAGCGAAACATCTGATTTGAAATGCTTAGAGGTAATTCACGACGCGGAAGAATATTTTCCTCGTGGGCAAACCTCTGATAGCAACATAGAGGGTGTTCCCCCCTCTCTAATAGACGCTGTTGTGTGCTTTTTTTTGGTTAATACACTGATGGATATTCGTGCGAGTATGCCAAAGCACAGATCCATGCTAGTAAACGTGAGTCATTTCACACTAATACAAGATCAAGTAAGAGATATCTTGGACCATGAGGTCCGCCTGATGCAGGGTGACATTCAGAATTATGCATCATTGTCCTTCGATGAGGCGATACAAAACCAAACCATAAGCACTCTTTTTAATAAGTTTCAACGGCATTTTTCCAATTTGGAGGTATCTTGGGGCCAAGTCCAAGCCCAGCTTGTGGCCTCCACACTACCGATTCAAACTACGGCCGTAAACCAAAAAAGTGGACCAGCTAGCCTAGATTACACCGCCTACAAAGAACATGGACTAAGAGTTATAGCGGTAGGCGGTAATAGCTTGGCGCGTGGTTTAACGTTAGAAGGACTGTGTGTCAGTTATTTCTACAGATCTACTCAGATGTACGACGCGTTGCTTCAAATGGGGCGGTGGTTCGGCTATCGCGTTGGCTATGAAGATCTGTGTAAAATCTGGATGACTGAGGAAACCGCTGATTGGTATGCCCATATTTCGGAGGCCACCGACGAACTACGTAATGAAGTGCGTCGAATGCAGAACTCGCGCCTTAAACCAATTGACTTTGGATTGCGCGTAAGGTCTCACCCTGAGTCACTACTCATTACAGCCAGAAATAAAATGAGGGACTCGGACGAAATAATACAAATCATTTCTATAACTGAAGAAAGTTTAGAGTCGCCTAGATTATTGAAAGACCCTTCTATAGTTACCGCCAACTATAAGGAAGCACAAAGTTTCGTACGTTCAGTGATCTCGTGCCCAACTGCAAAACCTGAGAATGGCTCCTTTCCGGTATGGCGATCCGTACCGAAGCAATTGGTTGTAAAATTCTTAAAGGCATTTGTCAACCATCCCCTTAGCATCAAACTACAAACATCGAGCTTGGCAGAATTTATCGAGAAATCAAATGACGACAAACTCGATCACTGGGATGTGGCTTTACCAACAGGTAGCGGAGATTCAATCAGATTTGTTGGTGACATAGAAGTAAAAAGGCGAATTCGGAAAATCTCCATTGATGAAAGTATCAAAGCCTTGCTTGTTAACGGAAACAAACTTCGAGTGGGTTCTGCAGGTGATGAGAAAGTGGGATTATCTGAAACTGAAGTTCAGGCAGCAGACCTTCGTTTCCGAAGCGAGTCCAAGAAAAGCGTTCAAACAATACCAGGTAAAGCATATGCTGCTGTTAGGCAGGCGCCGCTGCTGCTGATCCATTTGATTCAACCGAGAGATGAGAGCAATGAGGAAATCGCTTATACGCTTCCGCCCGATTGTGATGCGCTGGTGGCAATAGGTCTAAGCTTCCCCTCTCTTAACGTGTCGAGTCACCGAGTCGCTTATCGTATTAACCTTGTCGAACTCAGAAATATTTTGTCTGGAGATAATCCCTCCATAGACGACAACGATGATGAGGACGATGAAGATGATGAATAAGGTTAAATCCATCTGGACGGCGATTAAATCGGAAGGTGTCGGATCCGGTTTTCGCCGAATTGACGCGGAGCACTTACTCGATTTTTACGCAGGTGTGGACTCAATGGGCCGGCTCACACTCCTGTTGATTACACAAAAAAACCCTAGTATTGAGTTGGAACTCCAATCAGTAAAAATTCACAGCGTGCTCCGAGAAGATAACCAATGGTCTCTACTTTTCATATTAGAAAAACCTGAGCTTTCCGAGTTATTCTTGCTCTTCTGCGGAGACCTAATTGAATCCTCACGTCAATGCGGGGAGAAATCTAGAGGCCTTCCATTTGTTTTAGCTCGCCTTGTTAGCTGGCGCTTGCTATTTGAACGGGGGAATTTCGATTTATTGACCGAAGGGCAAGTTCGAGGATTGACTGGTGAGCTTCTTCACCTAAAGACATTAATTGGGACTATTAGCGCATCAGCGGCAGTTCAGAGCTGGAAAGGACCCGATCGAGCTGATCAGGACTTCCAATTTGAAAAAAACGCGTGGGAGGTCAAAACAATTTGGCCTGCGGCGAATGAGGTTATAATAGCCTCAGAAAGACAACTTGACTTCACCCAACGAGAGTTGGAGCTCATTGTTATCGAGCTCGGTAGTGGATCTGAGGATACGGAAGCTGGCTTCACACTGAATCAGTTGAATGATGAAATTCGAAGAACAATTAAATCAGATTTTGATACGTATTCAGCATTTGAAAGTGCGCTACTAAGATCTGGCTATGTTATACGCCCCGAATATGACGCGTGGGTAATGACTCTAGGAAAAGTAACCCGCTATAAAGTCAGCGCTGGTTTTCCCTGTATTCGCCCACAAGATCTATCACCAGGAATTCGTAGTGTCAAATACAAACTAAATCTCCAAAGCTGCATCCCTTTTCAGATATAGCGCACGGGTAAGTCATATGGATCTCCTCACATTTCATAAAGACATCATAGAAACCGTCCGTTCAAAAGCCGAATCTTCGCGCGACTTTATTCGCACCACATTTGTGGAGGAGTGCGGAGAGAGGCTGGTAGAGGCGGAGGAGCTTCTTTCCTTCGAAATGTGCAGATTTGAGGGCGTCAATGGAAAGCGCAAAAGACTCCGAGTGGATGGCTATTCATTCGATGATGCCGACAACTCTATGGCTCTTTTGATAGCTGACTTTTTTAATGAGGATGAAGTGCCCTCGTTTATTACTTCCGATGCAAAGGCTGCACTCGGTGATTTGCGGGCCTTTCTTGAAGAGGCATTGGAGGGTAATTTAACTGACGGTAGTGTAGACGAAAGCCAACCAGGCTTTGGCTTCGCATGTGACTTAATGAATTGGCATTCGAAAATAACGAAATACCGTTTCTATTTCGTCAGCGATGGCATGCTAAAAACTCGTCAGAAAGGATGGCCTGAAGATGCCGTGAGCGGTACTCCTGTCGAATTCCATATCTGGGATATCGGACGATTTCATTCAGCTTATATCTCAGCTACTGGACGGGATGATCTTGTTGTTGATTTTTCGACAAACGAAACGAGCGGTCTGAAATGCCTTGCTGCTGCCGAATCTCAGGGGGACTATAGCGCTTATCTTTGCATGATTCCCGGCGACACTTTAGCGGATATATACGACATTTACGGCAGCCGATTGCTTGAAGGTAATGTTCGAACTTTTTTGAGTACAAAAGGCAAGGTGAACGCTGCAATACAAAACACGATTCGTAATCAGCCAGAGATGTTTTTTGCATTCAATAATGGAATTGCGGCGACTGCTGAAAACGTTGTACTAGAGGAGGATGCGGGGGGGATGCGTATTCGAAGCGCGGTGAACCTTCAAATTGTGAACGGAGGACAAACCACGGCATCGTTAGCGTTTGCAAAGAGAGGTGGTACTGCACGTAAAGACTGCTTGGACCTCTCAAAAGTTATGGTGCAGATGAAACTTTCTGTTCTGCCACCGGAAAAAGCTGGGGAATTAACTCCGGAAATTGCACGTTACGCGAATAGCCAGAATAAAGTTAGCGATGCAGACTTTTTCTCCAATCACCCGTTTCATATTCGCCTTCAAGAATTCTCTCGACGACTGTTCACCTCGCCCAAAACTGGGGCACAATTTGGAACACATTGGTTTTATGAGCGAGCTAGAGGTCAGTATTTTAATGAACAAGCCAAGCTCACAAGCGCACAAAAAAACCACTTCTTAGTACAGAACCCAAAAAACCAGCTATTTACAAAAACCGATGTTGCAAAATATGAAAATAGTTGGCGCGAGCAACCCCATAGAGTAAGCATGGGGGCGCAAAAAAACTTTATATTTTTTGCTGACATCATTTCAAAATCATGGACATCGGACGGCAAGACTTATAACGAAGAGTACTTTCGCAGCATAGTTGCTCTAGCTATAATCTTCAGAAAAACGGAGTCTCTAGTTAGCCAACAGATATGGTACCAAGGGGGTTATCGTGCAAACATCGTAACCTACTCGATCGCTAAGCTTCATAATTTGATATCTGAGGACGCACTGGGCAAGCAATTCAACTTCAGAGCTATTTGGGACCTACAGGCTGTTCCGCAGGCACTATGCGACCAACTATCTATAATTGCAGAAAAAGTTTTTCTCGTGCTTACCGATCCTGACAGACCCAAGGATAACGTCACTGAATGGGCAAAAATGCAAGCCTGTTGGGAACAAGTAAAGAACACCAAAGTAAAGCTAGTTTTAAACTCAGATGATTTTCTTCAGGATGTGCGCCTCTCTGTTGAGGATGGAAAAAAATCGAAGACGATGCAAAAAACAGATGATGGCATACAACTTCAAATTATGGTCGTAGACTTGCCCGGCGCGGAATGGACACGTCTATTAAATTGGGGGGTCAAGAAGGGGAAACTTTCGCCCAAGCAGGTTAGTCTATTGAGCATCGCAACTCAAATCCCCCATAAGCTTCCTACAGAACGTCAGTGTATAGAACTTTGGAAACTACGGGGACAGATGATTGAGGACGGCTATCTTGCTCTATAAATGCGTGGAATTTCATTGATTAGTCTTTTTTATATCCACCTTAGTTTTCGGAAAGGTCTTGCTATGCAAGACCTTTTTTGTGACCGAAGGACAGCTTGCGTCACGCCCTACCTCACCCTCAACAATATCCATTGGCAAGCAGACATTCCGAATCAACTGTAAGCAATAGCGCAAGGCGATGTCGGCTGGATATTGGGGTTGTGTCGGGGCTGCAGATTGGTCTGTAGGCTGCTGATCTATTTGGCTGATGAGCCGCTATCGAGAGCAGGCTCGCACCCACAGAGGAACGTGTATGCATATGTCGCTGCTGGCGACATGACGATAGAAGGTGTCGCTGAAATCCAAAAATGGCGACACGTCAGGCATTTCAAACATAGGAATGGCAGAGCGGGTTTGCTCGAGGGAACGCATTCGCGACCGACTGCATCCTTGCAGCCAGTCGCGAAGAGGGTTACGACTCGTTATTCAATGGGGCTTGCGAGCAACGTCGCAATGAATCAGGCGGGATATCTCGATCATATCCACAACGATTTTGACATCGACCTCAAACCCGTTGCCTGAAACCCCTGCGTCGGTTTACTTGAGCGTGACGTCGAGCATCGGCGGGATGTAACCATAGTCGTACTCGGCCACCACGAAGGTCTGCTGCCCTTTGATTTTCATGCCCACCGTGGGTGCCTCGGTGCCACCGACACGAATCTGCGTGCCGGTTTCGTCGGTCGGTACGCTGTCGATGAAGGAGGTCACCAAGCCGTTTGGCATTACATAGTGCGAGTAGGTCTGGAATGGCTGGGAGGACGGGTTGCCCAGCACCAGGCCGGATCCGTTCAGCGGCACGTAAGGGCCGAAGAGCGAGTCCGCGACGAAACCGTACACGCCGTCCGGCCCGGTCACGCCGTCGGCGTAGGTGAAGGTATGGCTGATCGTGAACAGGTAGTACTTGCCATCCTGGAACACGAAGTGCGGGCGCTCGGTCTGGTCGTTTACGCCCACGGCGGTCAGCAGTGGCGGCAACATTTCCCAGTCGTCACCGTCCGCGTCGCGGGCTACGGCGATGCCAACACAGGCGGTCTGGAAGCGGGAGTTGCCGACATCTTCATAACCCGGCGGCACATCGCCGATTTCTGCCTCTCCCACTTTGTGCGAGCCGCGCTCACCGGCCACGTTGCCCTCGAACAGCATGTAGAGCTTGCCGTCTTTCGGGTCGCGGAATGGCCATGGGTCGCGGAAACCCCAGAAAGCGTTTTGTGCTTCAGTCTGATACATATTGCCGTCGGCCTCGAACAGCGGCTTGACCTTCTCGAAGCCGACCATGCTGACACCGTGTTCAGTGGTCACCACCCGACCACGCACCTTGACGATGGTCGCGCCCGGGGTGACGGCGGTGTAATACAGGTCCACTTCACCGCGGTCGTTCAACAGAATCGGCGTACCGGCCCATTCGCGAGCGGTCGGCGAAACGCCTTCGGCCATCACACGGCCACCGAATTCCCAGTTCTTGCCGGTACGCGAAAACCAGTAGTACATCTTTGCCCGACCGTGACGATCGTTCCAATCGCGGAGGATGTCGTAGTTACCGTCCTCGTCGAGGTACTGCGGGTCGTTTGGATGACGATCGGCCGTCAGCGTGAAGATCACCGACCAGCCATCGACGGACGTCACGTTACCGTCCAAGTCGCGCAGGGGCATGGTGTCCCAGATAAACACGTCGTTGTTCAATACCGGGAAATCCGCGCTGACCAGCGGCTGAGTGGTGGTGGGATCGTCCGCCCGGACTTTCAACGCATCGGCGCGGGTCCAAAGGCTGGGTTGATGGGGTGTTACACCGAATTTTTCAGTGTTGGTTTTCATAAGGTAGTGCCTCGTCCATGAATGGATTCAAATAAATAACGCTTTAGAAATACTGTATGTACATACAGTTAAACTACCTTATAGAGGCTCACCCATTCGGGTCAAGCAAAAAAATGCATTTGTGCATATTTTGGTTTTTTCTTGTAGCTGATACGTTTCAGCCATGAACGTTTGCAGAAGTTAGTTCCAGGGGAGATCGGCGACGTTGCCTGCACGCTCGGTGCTTTGAATCGCTGATTGGCGGAAGGCGCGCGTAACTGCGCAATGGGAGGCAATGCATGGAGGGAGCGGATCGCCGTGATCTGCTCGCGAGGTGGCGAATCAGTGGCGCTGATGTTGACTGGTGTATCGCTATCGCGAGCAGGCTCGCTCCCACAGGGGGTGGGCGAAAGGACTGCTATGGCGGTGGGTCAGATGCTTGATGGGTGTTGGGGTTGTGTCGGGGGGTTGCCGATGCCCAGGATCCGCGTAGGAACAATCGACTCGCCGGTGTGCGGTCCCGGCGGTGGTTACAGCTGCCGCGACATCAGCCATTGCTCTTTCCCCCATGCCTCAAAGCGCTCCAGCACTTCCCAGCCAAGCCCGGTGTAGTAGTCGCGCTGGTTGTGGGTGTGCAAGTACAAGGTGGTGAATCCCGCTTCTCTGGCATGGTTGCAGATGCCTTCGATCAGTTGCGCGGCAAGGCCTCTGCGGCGGGCGGTTGGGGTGATGAAGACGCATGCCAGCCATGGGCCGAGTTCTGGTCGGTCGGGCAGGTCGTCGCTGGCCAGTGAGACGCCGCCTAGCAACTGGTCTTGCTCCGTGGCGATCAGGCATTTCCAGTGTCCATCACGTTGGCCCGCAGCGAACTCTTGCTGCCAACTGGCGAGGGATTGCTGGGCGAATTCATAGCTGAATTCCTGGTGAAGCCACTCGGCCATCTGGTCGCATTTGCCCATGTGGTTTTCGAGCCAATCCATTTGCGGCATTTGGAGCGTTCCTTATGTTTGGGACAACAGGGTGTTGACCTGTTTGGCTGATGAACCGCTATCGCGAGCAAGCTATGCTCCCACAGAGGCTTGTGGCAAGCCCGCTCCTACAGGGGTTCTTTATTCACCGGTGAATTCGTTGCCAGATGCCTACCCGCGCGCATTCTGGAGAATTACCCCTCCAGCCAAACCCCAACTATCGTAATCTCGCAGCTGAACAAGCCTAGCCCTGCAACCGGCCGAGATTTCATTCCCATGCCCTCCATCTACCAGCTCAAACCCGCCTTCCAGAACCTGCTGCGCCCCATGGTCCAGCGCCTTTACGACAAGGGCATCACCGCCAATCAGGTCACCCTGCTCGCCGGCGTTGTCTCTGTGCTGGTGGGGGCCGTGGTGGCGTGGTTCGCCAATCATCCGGGGGTGTTTATTCTAGTGCCAATCTGGATGCTTCTGCGCATGGCGTTGAACGCGGTGGATGGCATGTTGGCGCGGGAGTTCGGGCAGCAATCGCATCTGGGCGCCTACCTCAATGAGCTATGCGATATCATCGCCGACGCTGCCTTGATCCTGCCTTTTGCCCTGTTTGCCGATGCCAGTCTGTTGCTGGTGTTGTTGGTCACGCTGTTGGCGTTGTTCAGCGAATACGCCGGTGTGCTGGGGGCGATGGTCGGGGCTTCGCGGCGCTATGACGGGCCGATGGGCAAGAGTGATCGCGCCTTTGTGTTGGGCGTGTTGGCGACCGGGATTGCCCTGGGTTGGCTCGGGACACTCTGGGTTGATGGTGTGATGGCGGTGGTAGCCGCCCTGCTGGTTTATACCTTGGTCAATCGGGTACGTCATGGCCTGAATCAAGTGACGGAAAACGCTCCCTCAGCATAAGGAAGTTGCAATGCGCGAAGCCCAGGAACTGACGTTTACCACCTTTGACGGCGTGGATTTGTTTTACCGGCATTGGCCGGCCGTCGATGCGGCGCCGGGTGAGCCTCGTCAGGCGGTGTTGTTGTTTCATCGGGGTCATGAACACTCCGGGCGCATTGCGCATCTGGTGGATGAGCTGGATTTGCCCGGGTTCGACTTCTTTGCCTGGGATGCACGCGGCCATGGCCAGTCGCCGGGCGCACGCGGCGACAGTCCGAGTTTTGCCACCAGTGCGCGGGATGTGCAGACGCTTTGCGATCACATCGGCGCAACGCATCAGATCGACGAACAGAATATCGCCGTGGTGGCGCAGAGTGTCGGGGCGGTGATTGCGTCGACCTGGGTTCACGATTACGCGCCGCGCATTCGCTCGCTGGTGTTGGCGTCGCCGGCGTTCAAGGTCAAGCTTTACGTGCCTTTCGCTCGTCCGGGCCTGGCGCTGATGCGTCGGTTTCGCGGCAACTTTTTCGTCAACAGTTACGTCAAGGCGAAATTCCTCAGCCATGACCCGGAGCGGGTGGCGTCCTACGACAGCGATCCGCTGATCACCAAGGCGATTTCGGTGAATGTGCTGCTGGGCCTGTACGAAGCCGCCGACCGCGTGGTAGCCGATGCCCAGGCGATTCAGGTGCCGACGCAGTTGTTGATCTCAGGTTCCGACTTTGTGGTGCAGCGCAAACCCCAGGAGCAGTTCTTCGAGCGGCTGGGCAGTGTGCACAAGGAGAAACACATTCTGCCGGGGTTCTTCCACGACACCCTCGGCGAGAAGAACCGTGCGCCGGCCATTGCCAGTGCCCGCCGGTTCATTCTGCAAAACTTTGCCCGCCCGCTGGACCGCCCTTCCCTGCTGGACGCTGATCGCCTGGGCGCGACCTGCGCCGAGTCCGAAGCCTTGGCGACGCCGCTGCCGCACAATTCGTTGCGCGACCTGTACTGGCGCATGACCCGCGCCAGCATGCGCTTTGGCAGCAAGTTGTCGGCTGGGGTGAAGTTGGGTTTCGACACCGGCTTCGATTCCGGCAGCACGCTGGATTACGTCTACCGCAATCGCCCCACCGGCACCTCGGCCGTGGGACGGATGATTGACCAGAATTACCTGAACTCCATCGGCTGGCGCGGGATTCGTCAGCGCAAGTTGCACGTCGAGGAGCTGCTGCGTTTGGCCATGGGCAGGTTGCGCGAGCAGGACCGCGAAGTGCGCATTGTCGACATCGCCGCGGGTCACGGCCGTTACATTCTCGAAGCGCTGCAAGGCGTCAGTCCGTTGCCGGAGTCGATCCTGCTGCGCGACTACAGCGACATCAACGTGCGGGACGGCAGTGCGCTGATTCTTGAGAAGGGCTTGGGCGATATCGCTCGGTTCGTCAAAGGTGATGCCTTTGATCGCTCGGATCTGGCGGCGCTGGAGCCCAAACCGACGCTCGCGGTGGTGTCCGGTTTGTATGAGTTGTTTGCCGATAATCAGATGGTCGGCGGCTCCCTCGCCGGCCTGGCCGAAGCGGTGGAGCCTGGCGGGTTCCTGGTCTACACCGGGCAGCCGTGGCACCCGCAACTGGAACTGATCGCCCGCGCCCTCACCAGCCACCGCGCCGGGCAGGCCTGGGTGATGCGCCGCCGCACGCAGGCGGAGATGGATCAACTGGTGGAGGCGGCGGGTTTCCGCAAGATCACTTTGCGGGTCGATGAGTGGGGCATCTTCAGCGTTTCGCTGGCTCAGCGAGTGCAGTGATGAGCGCCGTCATCGCCCCGGCCCGCGAGCCCGGCCTGTTGAAACCGGCGGTGCTGTGGTTGCTGTTGTTGGCGCCGTTGTTTTTCAGCACCTATGGCTTCGCCACTTGGGTGACGTCTCAGCGGGACGACGTGGGCAGCCTGGTGTTTGGTTGGGAAAGCTACATGCCGTTCATGGCTTGGACCATCGTGCCCTATTGGTCGATTGATCTGCTGTACGGCCTGTCGTTGCTGTTGCCCAACAGCCGCGAAGAACTCAAACGCCACGCCTTGCGTCTGCTCACGGCCCAGGCGATTGCGGTCAGTTGTTTTCTGATCTGGCCGTTGCGCTTCACCTTCGCCCGACCGGAAATGGATGGGGTGTTCGGTTGGCTGTTCGACGTGCTGGCCGGGTTCGACAAGCCGTTCAATCAGGCGCCGTCGCTGCACATCGCGTTGTTGGTGGTGCTGTGGGTGTGTTATCAGCGGCACCTGCAAGGGCTCTGGCGTTGGCTGATGCACGGTTGGTTCGCGCTGATTGGCGTGTCGGTGCTGACCACGTATCAACATCACTTTATTGACCTGCCCACAGGTGCGTTGGCCGGGTGGTTGTGTGTCTGGTTGTGGCCGCTGGATCGGCCCAGCCCGCTGAAAAATGCGCGTGTGACCGCGGACCCGGCTCGTCTGCGATTGGCTTTGCGCTATGGTTTAGGGGCTGCGGCGTTTTTTGTTCCGGCGTTTGCCTTGGGTGGCGCGTGGCTCTGGTTGATCTGGCCGGCGGTGGCGGTGCTGGGGGTGGCGCTGAATTACCTGGTGTTCGGTGCCGATGGCTTTCAGAAGCGCGCGGATGGCCGATTGAGCCCGGCGGTGCGCTGGCTGTTGGCGCCTTACCTGGCGGCGGCCTGGGTCAATTCCCGATGGTGGACGCGCAAGCATCCGCAGGCCGATCAGGTGGCCGATAACGTCTGGCTGGGGCGCATTCCCACGCCGATGGAATTGAAGGACAGTGCGTTTACCGGCGTGCTCGACCTTTGCGCGGAAATGTCCATGGACAGCACCGGCATCGCCTATCGCGCATTGCCGGTGCTTGACCTGACCGCGCCCAGTGCCGAGCAGTGTCTGGAAGCTGCACGGATGATCGAGAACCTGCGTCAGCATGGGCCGCTGCTGGTCTGCTGCGCCCTGGGTTATTCACGCAGCGCCAGCGCTGTGGCCGCGTGGTTGTTGCACACGGGCCGGGCCGCCAGCGTCGATGCGGCCATCGTCCAAATCCAGCGGGCCCGCCCGCAGGTTGTTTTGCATCCGGCGCACTGTCGGGCGTTGGACCGGTTATCCACAAACATGAGGAATGACCATGATCAGTGATATGGAACTCCACACGGTGGCGAGCCTGTTGCGCCGAGGTCACTCGCTGGATCAGCTTTCCACGGGGCTGACCCTGTTGGCGGCGCTGCTGGGGCTGGCTCAATTTTTGGTCGGTAGCGTCAATCCGTGGCTACTGCTCTTTAGCGTCGTGATTTTCCTGCTTGGCGTGCTGCAAAAGTACTGGGCGCAGCGCGTGGCGTTTGATGCCGACCTGTTCCAGCGCATGGCGGACAGCACCCAATCGCTGGCCGAACGAACCTATACATTGGATCAAGCCCTCACCGCCCTCGGCCTGCAACCGGTCGAACGCAGCGGTCGCCTCTGGACCGAGCGCCGGCATGGCGCGTTGTTGCTGCTGCGCCGCCAGTCGCTGTTGCTGGCCACACAAGTTGTCTTGACGCTGGGCTTGATCCTGGCCAGTCCCTGGTTAGCTTCAGGTATCTAGATAGTTTTTGTGGCGAGGGAGCTTGCTCCCGCTGGGCTGCGAAGCAGCCCCAAAACCAAGCACTGCGGTGTATCAGATTGATTGTGTTCAGCCTCTTGGGGGCTGCTGCGCAGCCCAGCGGGAGCAAGCTCCCTCGCCACAGTTACGCTTATGTTTCTCAGGACAAGGAATCCTCATGTTCGAACCCGTGGTCGCCAGCCTCATCACCTCCGCCGCCCGCATGGTCACGGGCGCTCGCAGCCTGTGGCTCGGTTGCGCGCCGCAACCGGTGCAGCGGATCTACTTCGCCAATCACAGCAGCCACGGCGACTTCGTGCTGCTGTGGGCCTCGTTGCCGCCGGCGCTGCGCAAGCTTACCCGGCCGGTGGCGGGCGCCGATTATTGGCAGACCAGCCCGCTGCGACGCTACATCATCAACCGGGTGTTCAACGGCGTACTGGTGGACCGCGAGCGCAAGGAACCTTCGTACAACCCTTTGCAGCCGATGCTCGATGCCCTGGAAAACGGCGACTCGCTGATCATCTTCCCCGAGGGCACGCGCAACCCGGAGGACGGCCTGCTGCCGTTCAAGAGCGGGATCTATCACTTGATGAAAAGCCACCCCGAGGTCGAGGTGATTCCGGTGTGGATCGCCAACCTCAACCGCGTCATGCCCAAGGGTCGGGTACTGCCGTTGCCGCTGTTGTGCACCACCAGTTTCGGCGCGCCGCTGTGCATCGAAGAAGATGAAGGCAAAGAGCAATTTCTTGAACGCAGCCGGGCCGCGCTGCTGGCACTGGCCCCGGAGCACGTCTGACATGGATAGACATACCCTGATGCTGTTTAGCGGGATCGGCGCAATTCTGCTGCTGGCCTCTGTGATTGGTTTCATCCTCAAACTGCGGACAAAAGGCGCGCCGAATTCGGTCATCGATAACCTCAACGCGCGGATCAACGCCTGGTGGGTGATGGTGCTGGTGATCGGCACCGCGTTCTGGCTGGGCAACGCGGCGGTCATCCTGTTGTTCTACGCCGTGTCGTTTTACGCCCTGCGGGAGTTCCTGACCCTGACACCGACCCGACGCAGCGACTACCCGGCCTTGGTGGCGGCGTTTTACCTGGCGCTGCCGCTGCAATACCTGCTGATTTATTTTGATTGGTACGGGCTGTTTTCGATCTTTATCCCGGTGTACGTGTTCCTGCTGCTGCCGATCCTGGCGTCCCTGGGCGGCGACAGCACGCACTTTCTGGAGCGCGCTTCCAAGGTCCAGTGGGGGCTGATGATCGCGGTGTTCTGCATCTCGTTCGTGCCGGCACTGCTGACGTTGGACATCGCTGGTTTCGAAGGGCGCAACCTGTTGCTGATCGCTTACCTGGTGATCGTGGTGCAGTTGTCGGATGTGCTGCAGTACGTGTGCGGCAAGTTGTTCGGCAAAAACAAGATCGCCCCGAACCTGTCACCGTCGAAAACCGTCGAGGGTTTTGTCGGCGGCATTCTGCTGGCGTCGCTGATCGGTGGCGCGTTGTGGTGGATCACGCCGTTCAATCCGTGGCAGTCGTTCCTCATCGCCTTGCTGATCAACTTGCTGGGGTTTGCCGGTGGGATTGTCATGTCGGCCATCAAGCGTGACCGTGGCGTCAAGGATTGGGGGCACATGATCGAAGGCCACGGCGGCATGCTGGATCGGCTGGATTCGGTGTGCTTCGCCGCACCGATCTTCTTTCATTTGGTGCGGTACTGGTGGACCTGAAAAAATCTGTGGTGAACACCTGACCTGTGGGAGCGAGCCTGCTCGCGATAGCGGAAAGTCAGTCGACATTGATGTTGGCTGATCCACCGCCATCGCGAGCAGGCTCGCTCCCACATGGGTTCAGCGCCTAGCCCACTGACACACCGCCCTTGTGGCGAGGGAGCTTGCTCCCGCTGGGCTGCGAAGCAGCCCCAAAAACAAGCACCGCAGACTGTCAGGCTGATTGAATTGGCTGCTTGGGAGCAATCAGTCGAGGATCAAATGCGGCAGGAACCGGCTCGAATCCTTGGTGATCAAGCTGTTGTCTTCCCGCACGCCGATGCCGGCGGCCTGGTCGCCGATGACCCAGGAGCCGATCAATGTGTAGCTGTCGCCAAATTTCGGCAACGGGGCGAATTCCTGGAGGATGAAGGGGGCGTCGGTGTAGGGGCCGTCTTCTTTGACGATCAGGCCATCAGCGGTTTGCAGCTCGATGTTGGCGCCTTCCCGGGAAAAGAAAGGTTTGCGTACCCAACCCTTAGGTACGGCTTTGCTCGAGTCAGTGTCGAGGTGGGCTGCGAGCAGGTTCGGGTGACCTTTGTTGAATTCCCACAGCAACGGCAGGATGCCTTTGTTGGAGATGATCGATTTCCAGGCCGGCTCGAAAAACTGCGTGTCGCTCTGGGCAATCGCCGCACCAAAAGGCTCGTGGAAGATGAACTCCCAGGCATGCAGCTTGAACAGGTGAGGGATCCAGCGATCTTCCAGATCGACGAAACGGCCTTCGCCTGTAAGGCCGATGTCCTCGATATCGATGTGCCGCGATTCGATGCCGACTTTTTCCGCGATCAGGCGTAAGTAGTCGGTGGTGCCCTTGTCTTCGATCGAGTCTTTCATCGACGCAAAGTAAAAAGGCTGCTTGAGTTGCAGTTGGGCAAAGACCTGATGCAGCTTGGTGTCGATGCTGTTGAACTGGTCGGCATGCCCGGGCAACAGTCCGCGCTCGATGCATTGCTCCAACCAGCCCCACTGAAACGCCGACGCCTCGTACAGGCTGGTCGGCGTGTCGTAGTTCAGTTCCAGCAGCTTGGCGGGGCCGCTGCCGTTGTAGGAGAAGTCCATGCGCCCATACAGGTGCGGATGCCCTTCGAGCCATGAGGTGCGAACCATATCGAAGAACGGCGCGGGAATGCTCAGGCGCTCCAGCAGCTCCTCGCTCTGAACCACTCGGGCCACCAGGTCCATGCACATCTCATGGATCTCGGTGGTCGGGTCTTCCAGATCGTCTTCGATCTGCTTGAGCGTGAACTGGTAGTACGCGCTCTCGTCCCAATAGGGTTCGTCGTCGATGGTGTGGAACAGAAAGCCGAGACTCTCGGCGGTCTGTTTCCAGTCATGACGTTCGGCGCAATGGACTTTCTTCATGACGCGCGTTCCTTAACTGCTCGATCGCCCGGAGCTGCTCGAGCCGCCCCAACCGCTGCGGGCGCTGGCTTTGCTGCCGAAACCGCCACGGGAGGTGGAGGAAGCAACAGAGATCGGCTTGCTGGCGGACCGGACCGTGTCGGTGTAGTTGCCATACCTCGCCTGATTGGACTTGGTAAAGGTCGAGCCTTTGGAAATCCGCTGGGCGAGTGTTGAGGACGCGTAGTTGCCGCGATCATCGCGATAGCGGTAGACCGGTTGGGAGTAATAGCTGTTGCGGTTACTGCTCAGCATGTTGCCGATCAGCAACCCGGTCAGCAGGCTGGTGCCGGAGAACCCTGAGCCTTGCGCATTGGCTTCGGAGGCCGGCAGTTGTGCCTTGGCCGCATCCACCTGGGCTTGGGTAACCTGGCCATCGGCGGTCAGTTCGAAACCACCCAGCCTGGGGATGAACTGGCCGGTGGAATCCTGTTGGCACCAATCGGCAACAAAGTCGGCATCGCAATCGGCCTGGTTGCTGTACGTCGGTGCGATGCGGCGATGCTCGGCCATGGCGGTCATGTAGGCGTCGGAGCACACGTCTACCGGGAGTTTTTCATCGGCACATTGCTGCACGGACTGGAAGTTGTACTTCTTTTGTACCGGGTAGGTTTTTTCCGTCGGGCCGCAGCCTGATATCGCCATGGCGACCGACGCGGCCAGCGAGAGCTGAACGTACTTGCTTCGTTTCATGGGATCTCCGTGGCGCAATCAGTTCTGGGAAGGCGTCATGCACGCGGCGTTCAACATGCCGACGCTGATGGCCACTGCCGCGATATAAATACCCGCGGCGAGTTCACCCTTTTTAATGCGTTCAGAGGCGCCTTTGAGCACCAGGCTGGTCACCAGGAACGCCAGCAGCTGCACGAACGCTGCGATCACGGCCCAGACGACGAAGTCCAGAATGCTGACGGAATAGGCAATCACATTGCTGGCCGGGATGGCAAAACCGATGATGGCGCCGCCCAGCGCGATGGCGGCGGCCACGTTGCCCGAACGGATCAGTTCGAATTCCTTGTGCGGCGTGATCCGGGTGTAGATGAACTGGTACAGCGCGAACAGCACGGCCGCACCGAGGATGTACAACACAAACCCGAGCACGGCGGCTTTGTTCAGGGAAATCGAGAGCGCTTCAAGCATGGACTTCTTCCTTTTTTAAAAAGTGTTCAGGTCAGTGGTGTACAGCGAAATGCCCAGCGACGTGCTCAAGCTGATGGTGCCTTCGGCATCTTCTTCGACGGAAAACAGCAGGAACTCCCGGCGATCGGTCAGGCCGGTTTCGCGGGCATACAGCATTGAGCGGTGCTCGACGCTGTAGGACTCATCCGGATTGCTCACGCGCTCGCTCAACGCCACCAGTTCTGTCTGGCCTTCCTCGGTGCCCCATTCGCGGCTGTACTCGACACCGTCGTGGTTGTAGGTCGGCAGGCCGATCAGGCTTTCGGGCCCGGCCAGGCGTCGCAACTCCGCTTCGCTGTTGAGGGTGACGTAACTGAGGTAATTGAACAGGATCACCGACTCGACCTGCCCGGCGACATCGCCGCTGGTGTGCACTTGCAGCCAGTAGTCCTCGTCGTTCATGTAACAGCGCGTCAGCCAGTTCGATTGCCCGAGGTCGACGATGCCGGTGCTCCAGATCTGCTGGGCATCCGGGATGACCACGCCGGTGTTGCCGTCGAGCAACAATTTCAACGTGCTATCGAACCTGAGTTCTTTGCCAGATGCCAGGCCCAGCGGCCCGACGGAGGCCGGGATTGGGTTGGCGACCCATTTGGAGTCCTTGCCCGAGTTCGGCGCCTCCATGCCCATCAACCGTTTAAACCAGCCCATTGGAGATTTCCATGAGACGCGCGGAGGCGATATAGAAGAGGTCGCCGCCGCCCCCGACCCGCGTGTCGCAGGGCGGGTTGATCGACGGGTGTCGGGCGCCTTTGGCGCGGTAGCCGATGAGAATGGCGTTGTGGTGTTCTTTCATCTGCACATACAGATCGCCGAACGCGGCATCAAACGCTTCGGGCAGTTTCATCAGGTACTGAGTGGCGCCCTCGCCCACGCAAAGCAATTCATTGATGACCACTGACGAACCCGGATCCTGTGAAGCACGCACCAACATCTCGATGGCCATGCTGGAGGTGCATTCCAGGCTGGGCGCGTAGGCGCTGGCGAGGGCGGCCACTTCACTGTCATTGAAATGGGCGACCACATGCCCGACCGGGTTCAGTTGATTGACCGCCAGCACGGTGGACAGGGTCAGATCGTCTGAGTGGGTGCGCACCAGGACGCGTTCGGCACCCGGCACACCGGCGCGCTGCAAAAGTGCGACAGAGGACAGGCTTTCACCTTTGATAAAAGTCGTCTTGCCGGGCATGGGGTTTTCTTCAAGCACGCAATCGCAGATGACAATCAGGTTGTCATTGGACGTCTCGTCCTGCAGGAGCAACTCGATGACCCGTTCGCTGGAGGCGCCCTCCCAGCCGATGAGAACGGTGTGGCCGGTCTTGCCGGTGAAATCGCCTTTGCCCTTCATGCCTTTTCTCCATACATCAATGACGCTGCTGGTGGTTTTGCCGATGACCGTCGTCAACAGGGCAATGCCCCCGAGCATGATCCAGGTGGCCACGAAAATTCGCCCGGCGGATGTCTGTGGCAACAGATCGCCATAGCCGACGGTGAGCGTGGTGGTGAGATAGAAGTAGATAAACGTGGCGGCAGCGATGAGGTGCTGTTCGCCCAGAAGCACCAGGCCGATCCAGGCGATGGACAGGTGTATGCCCAACGCAATGGCCAGGCCCGCCCAGCCGAACCGATGGAAGAAGGACGAGGCGTAGGTTCGCAGCAAAAGGAAAATCGACATTTCGTCCCTGACTCCGTGGGTTCATTCCTGGCGACGTCATCGCACGGGCAGCGGAGTGCTCAAGTGCGGTCACGGGGCAGCATTAAACCTGCTGCGCGGCGTGGATAGAAGAGCTTTGGTGACAATAAATCCGGGAATTTTCAGGAAAACAGGACTAAGACACAAAACCTGAAGCTGAACACAAAACCCTGTGGCGAGGGGATTTATCCCCGCTGGGCTGCGGAGCAGCCCTGAAACCTGACACCCTCGGTGTGTCAGCTGGGTCGAGCTCGCTGTTATTGGGGCTGCTTCGCAGCCCAACGGGGATAAATCCCCTCGCCACAAGGTCTGTGCCTGGCTGCCTTGGCCGGTCCCCACCAAGGCAAAGCCCAGCCGATTACTCCGCCGATTTTTTCTTCAGGCGTTCCAGAATCGCATTGGCGCTGCCTTCGTTCGGCGTGATGCCGGCATCGCGCAGTTTGCGCTCCAGGTCGTTGCCGGTCGAAGCCTCGGCCAGTTCGTCCTGAGCTTGCAGTTCAGCGGCACGTTGCTGTTGCTTGGCCTGCAGGCGGTTGAGCGTACCTACGGCGGTTTCCAGCTTGCCATTGGCGCCGCCGCTGGCAATCGAAGCACTGACCTGGGCTTTCTGCACGCTCTCACGGGCCTTGGCCATGTCCACTTGCTGACGCAGGCTTTTGATGCGGTTCTCGGCCTTGACGATGTCCTTGCGCATGTTTTCAGCGTAACCACCGAACTCGGTCGCGTGCTTTTGCTCGGCGTCCAACTCAGAGGTCAGGGTCGAAATGGCTTCGGCCACTTCCAGTGCCAGGTCTTCACGGTTGGCCTGGATGGCCGCCAGCGCCTTGGACTCCAGGTCCTGGATCTTGGCGTTGTACTCGCTGACGCGGTCAGTCGACAGTTTGTGTTTGGCCATGATGGTGACCAGCTCACGCTTGGCGTTGGCCAGCGCGCTGTCGGCATCGCGAATTTCCTGGTCGAGGATGCGCAGGGCCTGTTGATCGACGATCGATTCGCCGACTTCGTTGGCACCACCACGCAGCGCGGTGAACAATTTGCTCCAGATGGACTGAGTCATTGGATATTTCCTGTTCCCGAAAAATTAGATGAAGAAACGTTCGAAGGCTTCGCTGGCGCGCTGGACGTTGTCGACGAGGGTTTTGACCTCGGTCACGACGTTGGTCAGGCTGGAGTCGGAACTCAGTGCGCCAAACATGTTGTAGACAATCTGCCCGTTGGGCATGGACTCGATACCGATCGAGGACAGCGGGAACATTTCCCGGCTGCGCAGCACGGCATCATTGAAGGCCGCGACGTCGTTGATCGATTCGACATCCACCAGAACGGTGTCGACGATGATCTGATCACCCACCACTGCGATGTAAATCGGCAAGCCGCCAAAGTCGTTCATTTCCAGCTTGATGCTGGACTCGGAGCCTTGAACAAGGGAAAGCGTGATGTCGTTCGCCACCACTTCGTCGAGGGCCTGAAGGGCACTGAAGAGGCGATCAATGTTCCAGTTGTTACCTGCGCTCATGTAATTCTCCGACATGAATGAGCCAGCCAGAATCGGTTGGCGTAGCTGTTTCTCCATCTGCTTGAGCAGGCTCCGGTTTTCGGGAAGCACCCAAGTTTCGTGTTTCACATACCCGGCGGCACTCAAGCCCGCGCGCATCTGCTTCATGTAAAAGCTGGATGGTTTTTTCACGGACGGTTTCGAGCGCTCTCCCTTGCGGCTCGCTGAATCGGTAGCAGACCCCGCAGGATCTGTTGGAGAGCGGCTGTTCATGGTGCTGACCTCACTGCGAAAAAACTCACGCGTGAGAAACACTACAGGGAATACCCAGGCCCCTCAATAGCTCACGCGTGAGATTTTTAATTGTCACAAACGACGGACACCCCCTGTGGGAGCGAGCCTGCTCGCGATAGCGACAGCACGTTCAGCATCAGGGTGTCTGACACACCGCCATCGCGAGCAGGCTCGCTCCCACACTGTTTTGTGGTGGTCACAGCGGCGAGGTCAATCACAACTCCCCGGCTCCCGGATGAATTTTGTCTCACTCAACAAGGGGCCGATTCGTCTGAAAACAGCTAAACCCGCAAACCAAAGGTGCCGGACGGGAGGAGTAGTTGCTAACGTAACGCCAAACGTCATTACAGGTATTACTCCATGGCTTCCATCAACATCCGCATTGACGATGACCTTAAGCGGCGGTCATTTGCCGAACTGGAAAAGCTCGGTGTTACGCCTTCCGAACTGCTACGCCAGACACTTCAATACGTAGCGGAGCGAGGCAAGTTGCCTTTCAAGGCCGCGTTAATCAGTGAGGAAGATGAAGCGCTCATTGCGGTGGTCACAGAGCGCCTCGCCAACCCTCAACGAGTGAAGGTCAGCCTGGATGACCTATAGCCTTGAATTTGATCGACGTGCATTGAAGGAGTGGAACAAGCTAGGCGAAACACTGCGACAGCAGTTCAAAAAGAAGCTCATCGAAATTCTTGAAAACCCTCGCGTCGAAGCCAACCGACTCCGACAACTCCCCGACGTGAGATTTCTAATTGTCACAAACCACGGACACCCCCTGTGGGAGCGAGCCTGCTCGCGATAGCGACAGCACGTTCAGCATCAGGGTGTCTGACATACCGCTATCGCGAGCAGGCTCGCTCCCACACTCACAAACGACTCTGGCGCTGCCTTAGGGGTAACTGAAGCTCTTGACCAACATCAACTCCCCCGCCGTGCGCATCGGTACCACGAAGGTTTCCATCTTCTCGCTTGGCGTGCCCTCTTCGGTGATGACGGTGATCTGCGCCGTGGTCAGGGCTTGTGCCGCTTGTTGCTCGCCGTCCTCGTCACTGCGGTAACCGCCGCCGTAGTAGTTCACGTACACCAGGTACTGGCCTTTGATCGGCGCGGGCATGGCGATGATTTCCGGGCCGTAGCCGGTGGTGACATCGACGTCGAGCGCGGCGCCGTTGGGGACGACGCGGTCGCCGTACCAGATGTGGGCGCCGTCCGGGGTGACGAGGTGCAGGTCCAGGTCGGTGCCGTCGCTGTCCCAGGTCAACAAGACCCGCAGCTTGGCCGGGGTGGCGCCGCCGCTGGTGTTGAGAAATTGCGTACGGTGGCGTTGCTGGCCGTCGGGGCTGCGCACTTCGATGCTGTTGCTGCCATTGGGGAACGAGAACGGTCGGTCGAAGCGCCCTTGCGGGTCGAGTTTCAGCGGCAGGGTCACGCCATTGATGATGAGTTTGCCCGGCTCGTTACTGTCCTTGGGCGTGCCTTTGATCTGGCCGCTGATGCGGGCGGTGTTGGCCTGGCCCTGAGGTGTGTTGACCGAAGAAGCCGGGTAGTTGACGGTCTGGCTGAAGCTCTCGCCTTCACCGCCCGGCGCGCCGCTGCGCCAGCCGCCGACCGGGGTGTCGAGTTTGATGCCCTCGCCCGCAATGGCCGGCGGCAACACGGCCAAAGCGCAGAACAACAGCAAGGCCTGTGGATAACGGAGTGTCATGGTCTATTCCAGCAAGAGGTGACGGGCAAGCCCTTCGATGTAGGTTTCGTCCTGGCCGTTGGGGTGAGCTTCAAAGGCCAGGTGCAAGTATTCGTGGGTCAGGTCGAGGCGGTCTTGCAACGACAGCACACCGCGCACGTAAATGCGCCGGCGTTCGCGGTCGACATAGGGCCGGCCGAAGGCGACACGGCAGACGGCGAACCCGCTGATTTCGTTGTAACCCACTTCACCTGCCAGACGGGGGCGCCAGCCGCGTCGCTGTTTCAACAGCCAGTCCTGAGCGGCGGGCAGCGCTTCACAGGACGCCACCGGATTGTCCCAGCGGCTGAGGCTGGCGCGCGGGTAGGCATGCAGCAGGATGGCGTCGTAGCGCTGGCCGGCGCTGGCCTGCTCCACGGCTTGCGCCCAGGACAGTTTGTCCGGGGCGGATTGGTCAGAGTGGTAGGTCACGTCGGTGCCCGCCAGCACCAGATCGCTGGTCCAGGCGGCGATGGCGCGGGTTTGCGGCGCCGCCGGACGTGGGGCGACGCGCTGGCGATGACTGCTGTCATCGATGCTCAGGCATTCGCCGTGACGCTGGGCGTTTTGCAGCAGGTAGCTGCGGATCGCCACGGCCAGGGCCTTGGCCGCTTCGACGGGTTCAGCCTTGGCTTCGCGCTGCAGGACCCGGGCGACGTACTCTTCCCGATCCAGTCGCGCCACCAGTTTGCCGGGCAGCAGAAACAGCTCGCCGTCGCTGTGGATATCCAGTTGGTTGCCATTGGCGAATTCGACACGGTAATCGCCGCGCAACGGGCCTGGGGTGGCCGGCCCGTCACCCGCCATCACCCGTAGCAAGGGATACCGGGCGAACAGGTCAACTTCCACACATCGCCCCGTTTCCGCCGGCCAACGAGACGGCAGCGCCGCCGCCAATCCATCACCGTATGCCTTCAATATCTGCTCGCTGGTGCCACGCCCACCAGCCCACACCGGCGTGCCGTCGGCCAGCCAACCAGCGAAACCACCCTGACGCGATGAAGGATCCTGTTCACCCAGCCAACTCCAGGTCTTGACCCGCAGACGACTGCCCAACTGGCCGACGAGACGCCCATCCGCTGCGTTGAGCACCACGTCCAGCAGTACCCGACGGGCCTGATCCTGAGCCGGCAGCATCGCCAGTGCCTTGAGCAGTTCAGCCACGCGAACCTGTTTTTGCGGTTGCAGGCTCGGCAGGTCCAGCAGCCACGACGGCGCTTGGCGGGCCTGCCAGTAATCGCGCCAGTTCGAAGCCGAAAGCCCAAGCCGCTGCGGTTCGAAGTACAGACCGCAGGATTTCACCAACGCCTGATCGCGACCGATGTTCTGCCCGGCGCTACAGCAATAGACTTCCTCTTTGGACTCACCGCGACATTCATATGCCGGTTCGCGAGCGCCGGTGTCCACCAGCCATGCGTAGACAAATAGCTTCCACACACTGCCCAGCGGCGCCTGCAAGGCCTCGGGCAAGGGCTGACGGTCCAGCACCTGGGTCTGGCTCACCCGCAGCAACTGACCGTCGAAAGCCAGGCGCAACGGTTCCTCCTGCGCTGTGGCCAGCGCAGGGATCAAGCACAACAACCACCCAAGCCGCGGCCAGCGCACGTCAGTTGACCGTGACCTGACCGAGCGCCGGTTTCTGTTCCCGAGCCTGATGCTGCGGCGCATAGACCTGGGTGAAACGCACCGGCGGCAAGCTGAACTGGCCCTTCTGGGAGAAGCGCACCAGATGCCGCAGGCGCAGCTCGCCACTGAGGGCGTCCAGCGGTACCGCGTAACCCATCTGACCCGGCTCGAAGCGCGCCTTCTCCAGGGAAGTCGGCTCGCTGCCGGCCTTGCCCAACAACTGGATGCCCCAGGTGGTGCGCTCCACATCGGCACCCGGCGGCAGCGGCACTTCGAGCATGCCGTAGCGCAGCGGCGTAGGCGCCTTGCTGTTGATGATCACTTCATCCAGATAAAGGCTGTCACTGGACAGCGGCTTGCTGCCCACGGCTTCGAGCTTGAAGGTGAAGGCCTCGTCGCCCGCCACCAGACGGGACAAGCGCCGGGTAATGGTCACCGCCATCGGCGTCACGGGCGCTTGCTGGCTCTGGTAGCTCAGTGCTGCCTGCAACGGGCGCTCCTCGGCACCGCTTAAGGTCAGCAGGGTCGGTAGCTGCGCGCCCTGCCATTGCCAGTAGGTTTCACCGGTGGCCCCTTGCCGGGCCTTCCAGCCTTCACCCGGGGTCAGGGCCACGGCGGGCGCGGCCTGCTCGATGCTGCGTTGCAGCCAGGTCAAGGCCAGGGCCCGTTCAAGGGTCGATTGCTGCGGCAGCAGACGTTCGAGCAATGCCTTGGCACGCGCCTGATCGAAGCTTTGCAGTGACAGGCTCAAGGCCTCGACGAACGGCTGGGAGCTGACGTCCATTTGCTGTTGTGCGGCGTCGAGTTGCCGGCTGAAGGCCTCCGGCAGCGGCACCTTCACCTGCCTGGCGAGGGACGCCGTCAGCATGCGGGCGCTGGCCAGGCCCTGGGCCGAATCCGGCGCGCTCATGACCAGGCTGCCTTCGCCACTGTCCATCACGCTCGAATCGCCGCCCTCGCCGGCTTTCGCCAGGTCGTCCATCAAGCCGCTGAGCAAGGTGTTCACCGGCAGTTGCATCTGTTTGGCGAACGACAGGATCAGCGCACGCTGCAGCAACGGCGTATCGCCGGCCTGTTTGGCGTAGACCTCCAGCACCCGCTGCCAGTGCTCCGGCGGCAGGCTCAGGTCCAGGGCCTGGCTGGCGTGCCAGTCGGCGTAATAAGCGTAGGCCGTGAGGAACGCATCCGGTTCGCCAGCCTGGCCCCACCAGGTGAAGCTCGCCGCAGGCCCGGCCATTTGCACCAGGCGCAGGCGACTGTTTTGCATGATCAGCCGCAAGCGATCGCGAATCTGCGGGTTCGCCGCCAGGGTCGGGTAGGCGATGCTCAGCGGCAGCAGACGACTGGCAGTTTGCTCGACGCCGCCGTAGGGGTAGCTCAACAAGTCATCCAGGGCCGAACGGAACAGCGCTTGCGGGCTGTCGTCCAGGCGCAGGCGGATATCGCTGGCATCAAGCGGCAGGCTCAGCGGTGTGTCACCGCTCGCCACGGCAAGGCGCTGGCTCTGGGTGACTTGCCAACCGTTGCCAATGGCATTGAGTTGCACGGCCAGGGTGTCCTGGGTTTCGCCATTGACCTGCAACTGCACGTTCAAGCCGCCGCTGCTCAACTCCAGAGACGGTAGCGCCACATAGTTGATGCCGTGCTTCAGGTCCGCCACCACGCGCTGTTCAGTACCGGCGTAACGGATCAGCAGTTCGGCCTTCAACGGCTGTTCGGACTGGCTGAAAGCGAACAGGCCCATTTGCGGTTTGTCACCACTGCGGAACCGGGTCGGGCCGCTCCACTTCAAGTACAGCGGTTTCTCTGAACCGATGAATTGCTTTTTCTGCCCCACCTGACCGTCGTCGGCGATGGCCCTGGCGGTGATGCGCCAGCGAGTCAGGGAGTCCGGCATCTTGAAGGTGAAACGGGCCTTGCCGTTGGCGTCGGTGACCAGCTCCGGTTGCCACGCGGCAGTGTCGACGTCTTCACGACGAGGCCGCTCCAGCACTTTGACCCCGCGCTCGCTGCGGTTGGCCTTGCCCGGCGCGCCGGGGCTGCCCGGCAGGGCCACGTCGTAGCTGATAAACGACAGGCTGGCGCTGGTGCGCACATTGTTGCGGCGCGGATGGTAGAAAAACTGATCGATGGTGGGCGCCACTTCCGGTTGCAGGGCGTAGATCATTTCATCCACGACACTGACGGTCAGGTGCGCCGGGATCGCCTTGCCGACGAACTGGGTGCTCAGGTCCACGGTTACCGTGTCGCCAGGCCGATAAGTGGCTTTGTCGGTAACGATGGCGACGTCGATCTGCGGCGCGACCACCTTGATACCGGCGTTCTGGAAGCTGTATTGGCCGCCCTTGGTGTACAGCACCGAGAAGGTCAGGTTTGGCGCAAAAGCGTCTTTCACCGGGATGCGCGCGCGGTATTGAGTGTCGCTGAGCTTTTCCATTTTCAGCCAGTCGCCGCCCTTGGACAGCAGCGCCGTGGCCTCGACCTTGTCCCGCTCCAGTGACAGCAGCGCATCACTGACCGGCTCCGGGAAGGTGATCAGCGCCAGGGCTTCGTCACCGGCCTGATACTGGGCTTTGTCGAGGACGATCTCGACCGTGCCCGGCACGGCCTTGATACCTTCGCCGGTCACCGAATGGCCGGTGGCGCCAATGACCCGACCGTGGCCATCCTTGAGGGTCAGGTTGTAGGTGCCCGGACGCTCGAAGGTCAGGCTGAAGCCCTTGTCCTTGGCCGCCAGTTTGCCTTCACCGGTGGTCTGGTCTTCCAGCCGCACCCAGGCGTAGCTGCCCGGCGTCACAGCGTTGCTTTGCGCGTTGCCGCCCTCGTTGGCGTAGCTGAACGAGACATTCTCGCCGGCGGCGCTGAAACGCTGGGGCGCGCTCAGGCGAAAGTTCGCCGCGCCACGGTCGATGAGAATTTCCTTGGTGGTCTTGACCCGATACGCCGCGCCATCGCTGGCAAACACAGTGAGCGTATAGCGACTCGGCTTGTCGGCGGCCGGCAGTTCGAGGGTGGCGCTGCCCTTGGCATCGGTGGTCACTTCGCTGCTGGTCAGCTCCACCGGAAATTGCCCCAGGTATTGCAGCTCGTTATCCACCATCGACAGTTGCTGGGCCCGCAGGCTCAGGCTCACCTTGGCATTGGCCACCGGTTTGCCGTCCGGGTACAGCAGCACGAGAGCGCCCTTGACCGGCTCGCCGGTGCGGTAATCCTGCTTGGCGAGGTTCAGCGCGATCTCGAAGTGCGGCTTGATGTATTCGGCCACGCGAAAGGCACTGCTGTAGAGCTGGTCCTTGTAGCCAAAGCGCAACTCATAACCACCGGCCACGGCGTTTTCCGGCAGCTGGAAACGGCCTTGGGTGCCGGCCTTGGAGTCCAGCTTCAGGGCCAGGGTCTGCAACTCGGTGCCGGTGGCATCCAGCACGCTGACATTGACGTCGGCGGCCGTCGGTTGCACTGAGTCCCGGGCATTCTTGAATTCACGGCCGACGATTTTCAACGACACCCAGTCCCCCGGCCGATACAGCGGCCGATCGGTGAAGGCGAACAGCTTGGTGTCGTAGATTTCGCTGTCGTAGTAGAAGTTTTCCGAGACGAATACCCCGCCCTCCTCGTCCTCGCCGATGACGAACGAACGCTCCGGGCTGACGTGCTTGAGGCGCAGCAAGCCGTCTTCATCGGTGGCGCCGCTGCTCATCACGCCCAGGCCGTCGGTCCACAGCACGTTGACCTTGGGCACCGAACGACCTTCGTGTTTACGCGCGGCCCAGACCAGCAGCTCGTCCCCGGCGATCTTGCTCACCGCTACGGTGTTGGAGACAAACACCATGGTGGTGGCCCGGTATTTCCCGATCAGTGCTTCCACCAGATACAGCCCCGGTTTCAACTGGCCCAGCGGCACGTAGACGTTGCCTGGCGCGACGCTGATGAATTCACTCGACGAACCCGCCAGGTTGACCCCCGCTGGCGGTTGGATCGGCTTGGCCTGCCAGAGCGGATAACGGAACTGGCTGACCACCGGCAAACCCGGAATCAGGGCGAACTGTGGTTGCGCGTCGTACGGCGTCGGCGCGGCGATGGCGCTGCCCATTTTCAGTTCCGGCACTTGCTCGGTGACTTGCTGGCGCGACTCGTAGGAAAACGCCCGCTGCATCACCCGACGGGATTTGCGGTACCAGTTGTCCCACAGGTACGCCAGGGTGTTCGACAGCCCTTCGCCCTTGAACTGGCCGTCGCTGACTACCCGGTGCAAGTTCTTCTGGCGCTTGAGGAAATCCAGCGGTTTTTCGATGCGATAAACGCGGATATCGGCACCGCCGTACGGCTCCATGCGGAATTTCCGATAGTCGCGCCCCGGCGCTTCGAGGCGGACCATGGCTTGCTCGTCACTGGCAAAACTGCTGTCGGCCAGCAGGAAGAAGCTTTCACCGGCCAACGGTGTGTAGCCGCTGGGCTGCACAGTGTCTTCGGCATGAACGATCGGCGCCAGCAACAGGGCCAGCAGCAGGGGCAATTTTGAACACAAGCGCAGCATGTGGGCACCGGTCATTGGGAGAGAAAGTTGAGTCGATAGACGCCGATGAAGTTGGGGTTGGCTGCGTCGGGTATCCATCGGGTGTCCTTCCAGTTCATGAGTTGTTGCAGGCTTGCCGAGCGCATGCCGTTGTCGGTTGGGGTGGTGGTGCCGGTGTGATAGGCGATGTTGCGGCCCATCCAGATCATCAGGTGCTGGTCATCGCCCTGATCGAAGAACATCAGATCGCCCGGACGGGCCTGGGTGACGTCCCGGCTCACCAGATGGCTGTTGAACTGGATCAGCTTGATGGCGTTGACGTAGGGTCCGACCTTGCCGCCGCCCTGTTGCCACTGCTGCGCCAGACGTCGCTGGGCATCGCTCAGTTCAAGCTCTGGCGGCAGGTAGCGATTGGACAGGCCATTGCTGCGCAACCACTTCTGGTCGTGGACCTTCAGCGCTTCATTGGCCGCAAAGCGCACCAGCCCGGCGCAGTCCTGTTGGTACCAGCGCGGGCTCGGGCCTTTGGTCAGTTGTTCCTGGGCAATACGCACGAACCAGGCACGAAAGACCTTCGATTGCTGCACATCCAGCGCGGGTGTCTGAGCGGCAAACGCCTGCCCGCCCAGCAGCAGCGCCAGCATCAATACCCATCCGGGGCGGCGGATCAACCCGGTCACAGCGCTTTCCATTCCAGTGGCAACCACTGCCAGTGGCCGTCCGGTTCGCTGCCTTCAGGCAACGTCAGGGCGTATTTGCCGTAGCCGCCAAGGGTGCGCAGCTTCGGAATCAGGTAGGTTTGCGCGGCGTTGTAGAACACCGGCTCCATGTCCTGGGGCAGGCTGTCGAGGGTTTCGCGTTGCATCAGTTGCGCCATGGCATCCGGGCCGAAGTAGACCGGCATCAGCAGGTCCTTGGGCACCACATCGGCCATGGGCGGGAACCGTTTGTCGAGGGTGCCGAGGGCCTTGTCCACCAGTTTGTCGTCGAGGGAAAACAACAGGGTCGAGCCGTGCCGCGCCAGGCTGACTTGCATGAACGCCTTGCCGGTGATCGACTCGGGCTGCGCGGCGTCCTTGGCCGGGTAAGGGCCGAAGTTGGAACTGACCTGGCGTTGCCAGCGGTGCATCGGGCCTTCCTGTGTCTCAACAACGGGAAACGCATGTTCGGCCACGTTGTTTTCGTAGGCGCCCACCATCGAACCGAACAGGTTGCCCAGGTCGGCATCGAGCTTGCCCCCGTCATCGTTCAGGTTCGCCACCAGCAGTGGAGTGTAAAGCCGCGAATCGGCGTACCAGCACAGCCCCGCCGCGCCGGCCATGTGCTCGATCATGGCCTGGGCCGCGTTGTCGTCGGCACCGAGTTTCACCAGCAATGGTTTCTGTTGTTCGGCGGCCAAGGGCAACGCAACGCAGGCGCTGGCGCCCATGGGCATGGCTTGCCAGATTGGCTTGAAGTCGAAGTCCGGCTGGTCTTCCAGCTCATCCATGGCCAGGAAGCTGTGCCAGCCCTTGTCGTCCATGTCGAAACGCAACCCGGCGAAGTTCGGGATGAAACGCTGATAGCCCATGGCGAGCACGCTGGCATTGACCGAGATGCGTTGCTTGACCTCAGGCGCCTTGGGCAGCAGGCCAAAGGCTTCGGGGAAGAGTTTTTCACCGGCCAGCAGCGCTTCGAGGGCCTGGGTCGAGACCATACCGGGTTCGTCGGTGGGGCCACTTCCCAGGTCGTAGAGCCTGGTCGGATTGGACAACACCACCAGCTTGTCGCCATGAGAAGCGAACACCACGGCTTTGCTGGCATTGTAGGTGAGTTGATAGACCGGCACCACGTCGCCGGCCACGTTCATCTCACCAAGCTGGCTGAGCTGTGAATCATCCAGCGCCACTTTTGCCAGCGGCTCCAGCACCTTGGCCAGGCCACCGCGATCCATCACCAGCAGAAAATCCTTGAGCCGCCCGTCGGCGCCGCGCCATAGCGCTACATCGGCCGGCTGGTCGAAAAGCTGCTCGATCAGGCTGTCCTGCAGTTTGAGATCATGCTCGTAGATGATCCGCCGCAGGCTGCCGATCAGCCCGAGGCGGTCGGCATGGGTTTCGTAATAGAAGACGAAATCCTCGGTGAGCGTGGCCTTGAGGAACGGCACCGCCAGCAAGTCCTTGGGCAACTGGCTCAGGGAGTGGGCCTCGAGCAGGCCGTCGGGGCGGCTCAGGCCGAGTTTTTCCAACGCCAGTTCCATGGGCGGCGCCTTGGGCTTGGTCATGAACCAACCCAGTCCGGCGGCGACACCGGCCACCAGGCACAGCCCGATCAGCAGCGCCGGCCAGCGGCGCACAGGTTTGGTGGCGGGGGCCGGCGCGGTCGGGGAAGCAGTGTTGTCGCTCATATTCACAAGGGCCTGTTCATCCGTGGAGCGGATACTTAGTAGTTGAAAGTCTTGACCAGCAACAGATCGCCGATGGCGCGCAGGGGCACGACAAAGGTTTCGCGTTTTTCATCGACGGTGTTTTCGTTGAGCACCAGGTTGATCTGCGAGGTGATCACCTCGTTCTGGTTGCTGGTTTCTTCGAAGTTGTAGCCACCGTTGCTGTAGTTGCCCCAGTAGTTCACGTAGACCAGGTAGGTACCGTGCATCGGCGCGGTCATGGTGAACATCTCAGGGCCAGGGCCATCGACGCCATCGGGGTCGAGGCCGCCGCCGTTGCTCAACGCCGGTCGGCCGAAGAACGCATGCTGGCCGTCGGGGGTGACGATGTGCAGGTCCAGCTCGGCCTTGGGATCGTCCCAGCCCAGCACCACGCGGATCTGCGCCGGGGTTCGCTGATTGTTGGCTTCATAGAACTGCACACGCTTGAGGGACTGGCCTGCGGAGCTGCGTACCTCGACGCTGTTGGAGCCAGCACCAAAGGCATACGGGCGGGCGAAACGCCCTTCATCGTCGGTATAGAGATTCAGTGGATTGCCGTTGACGGCCAGGCTGTGGGGCGCCCGGGCCGTGCCCATGGCCTTGAGCCGGCCCTCGATCATCGTGCGATTGCGCTGCACGCCGCGGTCGATGGGCGGCGTGGGATAGGCCACGCGCGGGTTTTCAGTGCGATCGAGCAAGCCGCTGTAGCGCCAGCCGCCCACCGGCTCCGACAGCTCGGCGGCAGGCTCGGCCCACGCCAGTGGCGCGCCCGCCAGCACGATCAACAATGAAAGAAAACGCATGTCTGCCTCCTGCCATGCATGACCCAACCCGGCGCCCTTCCTCGGCGCTGCCTGTCATTATTCGGGTTACGTCTGAAGGCCCCGCCACAAGGGGCCCGTAGATGCGGCGAAGGTTAGCGATTCGGCGGATTATTCACAATCAGCGAACGCGCGAATCTGTGTGGGAAATCACGTACTGAGGGGGGCGTGAGCCGATTAGCGCGGCTATTCGGCTCACGAAATGAGCCGAATACGGAAACTGACGTAGCTTCGGAGGTAATCCCGTTGCCTCTATTGGCGCTGGCGAAGCCTGCGATCTTTTAACTTTCGCTCAAGATTCAATTGGCAGGGGGAAGATCGCAGCCTCGTTGCACTCGACAGTTCCTACGGTCCAGCAGGGGCTTGCCCCTTACCAAAAAGCAGCGCTTCACAGACCGCGCAAGTCCTGCTCTGATTTGCCCCAATACCCCATGTCTGCTAGTGTCGCGCCCGTTTAACAGTCAACCGGAATCGCCGCCATGGCCCGCAAAAAAGCTGCACTGGACTTCGAACAATCTCTGGCCGACCTGCAAACGCTGGTCGAGCGGCTGGAGAACGGCGAGTTGTCGCTGGAAGACTCGCTGACCGCCTTCGAACAGGGCATCGGCTTGACTCGCGACTGCCAGGCGGCGCTGGCCCAGGCCGAGCAAAAGGTGCAACTGTTGCTTGAACGCGATGGTGAGCTGACCGAAGAGCCTTTCGACGCGGACCAGCCTGAATGATCGGCGCTTATCAGGCCGGCAGTCAGGCCCGGGTCAACGCGGCACTGGACACCCTGTTCACCGCCCCAAGCCCTGAGCTGGCGCGGTTGTACGAGGCCATGCGCTACAGCGTGATGAACGGCGGCAAGCGCGTGCGTCCGCTGCTGGCCTATGCGGCGTGCGAAGCCTTGGGCGGTGCGCCTGAACAGGCCAACGGCGCGGCCTGCGCCGTGGAGCTGATCCACGCGTATTCGCTGGTCCATGATGATTTACCGGCCATGGACGACGACGATTTGCGACCCACCACCCACAAGAAATTCGACGAAGCCTGCGCGATCCTGGCCGGTGACGGCTTGCAGAGCCTGGCGTTCAGCGCCCTGCTGGAGCCGACGCTGAATGATTGCCCGGCGCAGATTCGCCTGGACATGGTCAGCGCCCTGGCCCTGGCGGCAGGCCCGGCCGGAATGGTCGGCGGCCAGGCCATCGACCTCGGTTCAGTGGGCCTCAAGCTGGATCAGAGCGCACTGGAATACATGCATCGGCACAAGACCGGCGCCTTGATCGAGGCTAGCGTCAAACTCGGTGCCCTGGCCAGCGGTCGGGCCACGCCTGACCAATTGCAAGCCTTGCAGACCTACGCCCGGGCCATTGGCCTGGCGTTCCAGGTGCAGGACGACATCCTTGACGTCGAAAGCGATACCCAGACCCTGGGCAAACGCCAGGGCGCCGATATCGCTCGCGACAAACCGACCTACCCGGCCCTGCTCGGCCTCGACGCTGCCAAGGCCTATGCACTGGAGTTGCGCGACCAGGCCTTGAGCGCGCTGCGACCCTTTGACGCGGCGGCCGAGCCGTTGCGCGAGCTGGCCCGATATATCGTCGAACGCCGTAGCTGATACGGGGTCAGACTGCGTATCGGCCAAGTTCCGGCCTACGCGTGGGCAGCTTGCGATGCATAAGGTAAACTGCCGCCTCTTTCTATACCTATAACGATTCGCCTGATGCCCACGACGTTTCAAGAGATTCCCCGCAAACGCCCGACCACGCCGCTGCTGGACCGCGCCAACACGCCGGACGGCTTGCGTCGCCTGGGTGAAGCCGAGCTGGAAACCCTGGCCGATGAGTTGCGCCTGGAGCTGCTCTACACGGTCGGCCAGACCGGTGGCCACTTTGGCGCCGGCCTTGGCGTCATCGAGCTGACGATCGCGCTGCATTACGTATTCGACACCCCGGACGACCGGCTGGTGTGGGACGTCGGTCATCAGGCCTATCCGCACAAAATCCTCACCGGCCGTCGCGAGCGCATGGGCACGCTGCGCCAGAAGGACGGCGTGGCAGCGTTCCCGCGGCGCTCCGAGAGCGAGTACGACACCTTTGGTGTCGGCCACTCCAGCACCTCCATCAGCGCCGCCCTGGGCATGGCGATTGCCGCCCGTCTGCAAAACAGCGAGCGCAAGGCGATTGCCGTGATCGGCGATGGTGCACTGACGGCAGGCATGGCTTTCGAGGCGCTGAACCACGCGCCGGAAGTCAACGCCAACATGCTGGTGATCCTCAACGACAACGACATGTCGATCTCGCGCAACGTCGGCGGGTTGTCCAACTACCTGGCGAAGATTCTTTCCAGCCGCACCTACGCCAGCATGCGTGAAGGCAGTAAAAAGGTGCTCTCGCGCCTGCCAGGCGCCTGGGAAATCGCTCGCCGCACCGAGGAATACGCCAAGGGCATGCTGGTGCCCGGTACGCTGTTCGAGGAGCTGGGCTGGAACTACATCGGCCCCATCGACGGCCATGACCTGCCCACTCTGATCGCCACCCTGCGCAACATGCGCGATCTCAAAGGCCCGCAGTTCCTGCATGTGGTCACCAAGAAAGGCAAAGGCTTCGCCCCGGCGGAAGTCGACCCGATCGGTTACCACGCCATCACCAAGCTTGAGCCGGTGGACGCCCCGGCCAGCGCCCCGAAGAAGGCCAGCGGACCGAAGTATTCCGCTGTGTTCGGCCAATGGCTGTGCGACATGGCCGCCGCCGACCCACGCCTGGTGGGCATTACCCCGGCGATGAAGGAAGGCTCGGACCTGGTGGCCTTCAGCGAACGCTACCCGCAGCGCTACTTCGACGTGGCGATTGCCGAGCAGCACGCTGTCACCCTCGCCGCCGGCATGGCGTGTGAAGGCGCAAAACCGGTGGTGGCGATTTATTCGACCTTCCTGCAACGCGGCTACGACCAGCTTGTTCATGACGTCGCGGTGCAGAACCTCGATGTGCTGTTCGCCATAGACCGTGCAGGTTTGGTAGGCGAAGACGGCCCGACCCACGCCGGCAGCTTCGATCTTTCGTTCCTTCGCTGCATCCCCGGCATGTTGCTGATGACGCCGAGCGATGAAAACGAGTTGCGCAAAATGCTCACCACCGGGCACCTGTTCAATGGCCCGGCGGCGGTGCGCTACCCTCGCGGCAGCGGCCCGAACGCGACCATTGATGCTGATCTTGAGCCGATCGAAATCGGCAAGGGCGTGATTCGCCGCCAGGGCAAGCAGACCGCCCTGCTGGTGTTTGGCGTGCAACTGGCCGAGGCCTTGAAGGTCGCCGAAACCCTGGACGCCACCGTGGTGGACATGCGCTTCGTCAAACCCCTGGACGAAACCCTGGTGCGCGAGATGGCCGGCAGTCACGAACTGCTGGTGACCGTCGAGGAAAACGCCATCATGGGCGGCGCCGGAGCGGCGGTCAGCGAGTTCCTGGCCCGGGAAAACATCCTCAAGTCGGTGCTGCACCTGGGCCTGCCGGACATCTACGTCGAACACGCCAAACCGGCGCAGATGCTGGCTGAATGCGGGCTGGACGAGGCCGGGATCGAAGCGGCCGTGCGCCAGCGGTTGCAGGTGCTGGGCCGGTAAATCTTCAGACCACACAAATCCCTTGTGGGAGCGAGCCTGCTCGCGATAGCGGTGCGTCAGTCAATATAGATGTCGACTGGTCTTACGCCATCGCGAGCAGGCTCGCTCCCACAGGGGTATGCGTGGAGCCATATTTCTCGGAACACCCATGAAACTGCGCCTCGCCCTGACCTTCTCACTGCTACCAACCACCGAGCTGCTGGCCGACCCCTTCGAACGCGACCAGGCCCTCAAGCTCCCCGACGTGGTCATCAGCGCCAACCGCCAGGTCGAGGCCCGCAACGACAGTAGCGCCGCCAACACGGTATTCACCCGTGACGACATCGAACGCCTGCAACCGGCCAGCGTGACCGACCTGCTCAGCCGTGTGCCGGGGGTTCAGGTGGCGCCGCTGGGCGGGCGTGGCAGCCTGCCGGGGATTTACATTCGCGGCACCAAATCGGCCCAGAGCCTGGTGCTGGTGGACGGCCAGCGCATCGGCAACTCCACCTCCGGCGACAGCAACTTGCAACGCCTGAACATCAACCAGATCGAACGGGTGGAAGTGCTGCGCGGTTCGCGTTCAGTGATCTACGGCGCCGACGCGGTGGGCGGGGTGATCCAGATCTTCACCCGTCGCGGTAACGAACAAGGCCTGCAACCGCGCTTGCACCTGGGTTTCGGCAGCCACCAGACCTGGGAGCGCAGCCTGGACCTGTCCGGCGGTGATGATCGAACACGCTTCAGCCTCGGCGCCAGCCTGGATGAAAGCGATGGGACCAATCGCACCCATGAGTCCTACGCCAGCGACCGTGACCTTGATGCCAACCGCAACCAGTCCTTGAGCCTGAGCTTGAGTCATGAACTCAACGCTGACCTGGAAGTGGGCCTGAACCTGCTGGATAACCGCGGCAAAAGCGAATACGACAACCCGTTCGGCCGCTTCGACCCGAACACCTTCGAGTCGTTGCCCCAGCAGCCCTACAGTGAATTTGCGGTGAGCAGTTTTAGCACTTATGCCGATGGGCGCATCAACGACGCGTGGAAATCGCGCCTGGAACTGGGCCACAGCGAAAACCGCGAAAAAACCTTCGACAAGCTCAGTGATGTCCGGGAAGTGTTCAACACCTACCGCGACTCGCTGACCTGGCAGAACGATGTAACGCTGGACGATCGCAACAGCCTGATTGTCGGTGGTGATTGGTATGAGGATCGGATCAACAGCAGCACGCCGTATGACGAAGACAGCCGCTGGAACCGTGCGGCGTTTATCCAGCATCGTTTCCGGGGCGAAACGTTCTCCACCGAACTGGGCGTGCGCCGCGACCAGAACCAGCAATTCGGCGCCCAGAATAGTTGGAGCGGCACGCTCACCCTGCCGGTGAATCCGGACAATGATGTTCTGCTGACCTACAGCGAAAGCTTCCGCGCACCGACCTTCAACGACCTGTACTACCCGGACTTCAGCAATCCGGACCTTGCGCCCGAAACCGCCAAAAGCTACGAACTGCAATGGCGCAGCCAACTGAGCGACAGCGCCCGTCTGGAGACTTCGCTGTACCGCACGGACCTGGAAGACGCGATTATTTTCGGCAGCAATTCACGCCCACAAAACGTCGCCTCGGCACGAATCAACGGTTTCGAAGCAGCCCTGAGCCAAGAGTTATTCGGCTGGCAGGGCAATTTGGGCCTGGCCATCATCGACCCACGGGACCGCGACAGCGGCCACACCCTGGCCCGCCGCGCCCGCCGGACCTTGAGCCTGGATCTGGATCGCCAATTTGACCGCTTGAGCCTGGGTGCCAGCTGGCAAGCGGTGAGCAGCAGCTACGACGATGAGAACAACCGCAATGCCCTGGGCGGATATGCCCTGCTCGGGTTGCGCGGCAGTTGGGCGTTGAACCGCGAGGTGAAGCTGGAGATGAAGGTCGATAACCTGCTGGACAAGGGTTACAGCCGGGCGCTGTATAGCCATGAAGGTGGGCAGTATGGGTATCGTGAGGAAGGCCGGGCCTGGTTGTTTGGGGTGACCTGGACGCCGGCGCTTTGATCCAGAGATTATGGTGCCGGGACTGACCTCATCGCGAGCAGGCTCGCTCCCACAATTTGATCCGATGTGAATACAAAATCAGCGGTGCCACAAATCCCTGTGGGAGCGAGCCTGCTCGCGATGAGGTCAGTCCCGCGATTTATCTGTCCGGCGCAATTAGCCCGCACAACCGCGCCGTCGCCTCGATCATCTGCCCACTGGGCCGTTCCAGCCCCTTGTCACTGACTAACAGCAGCCGCCCCTGCGCCACCGCCGCCAGCTGCGGCCAGGCTTTCCACGCGTCGAGCTGGGCTTGGTCCGTGGCCAGGATGATCTGCGGATTGCGCTGCAACACTGACTCCACACTCACCTGCGGCGCCGGCAAGGTCAGGTCGGCAAACACATTGCGCGCCCCGCAAACCGCCAGCGCATCACTGATGATCTGCTCGCCGCCAACGGTGTACAGCGGCCGGTCCCAGACCTGATAGAACACCGGCAACGGCGTGTCGCGCCGGTAGCGCTGACGCAACGCCTCAAGACGCCCGCGCAACTGCGCGGCTCGCTCCACGCCCCGTTCCGGGCGGCCGAGTTGCGTGGCGATGGCTTCGATTTGGGTGATGAGCTGGTCGAGACTGTGGGGTTCGGCGACGTAGACAGGAATCTTCAATCCCTTGAGCTGCTGGCGTTGGGCGTTGCCGACGCTGCCGGGCCAGAGCAGGAGCAGATCGGGCCTGAGACTGAGCAAGCGCTCCATGTCCAATTGGCCATAACGCCCCACAGAAGGCAGGTCTTTCAACACCAAGGGCCGATCGCCGCCATCCAGCACGCCCACCAGCAGGTCGGCGGAGTCCAGTTCAACCACGATTTCAGACAGGGATGGAGCCAGGCTGACCACACGCTGGGCCGCCACCGTGGAGGCGCTGACGGCCAACAGCAGGACCGCCAGCCAGCGGATCATCAACCGAGCTGACGCGGGATGCGATACAGGTAGAACAAGACCGTCGTGGACAATGCCAGCAGCATCAACGGCACCGCTTCCAGGCCCACGAACACCGCCAGGGCGCCGATCCAGGCCGGCAGGCCAGCAGCGAGAAAGGCCACACGCCGCCGGGCCGCCAAGGCGATCCAGGCTTGAGGCTCTTCGGGGGTATCGAGGGCTTTTTGGGTGGCGATCAAAGCGTGTTTGTAAGCGCCAAAGAAGCGCAGGCTGACAAACATCGAGGCCACGCCAGCGATAAACAGCGGCATCGCCAGCACCGGCAGAATCGCTTCGCCCTGGCCGAATACCGCGTTGATCACGAACAGCGGCAGCAAGGCCAGCGCCAGGTATTGCCACCAACTGACGGACAGTCGCCGCCGAACCTGACCGCGCGTCACGCCCGATCAACCTCGCCCTGGTGCTCGTTGCCCATCATGTGGTCGAGCTTGCTGGCCTTGGTCGCCAGGTAAAGCTTGTTGTGGGGGTTGTGCCCGGTGTGCAGTGGCACGCGTTCGGCCACCACGATGCCCATATCGGACATCGCCTTGACCTTGCGCGGGTTGTTGGTCATCAAGCGCAACGACTTGACGCCCAGATGTTCGAGCATCGGCAGGCAGATGCTGTAGTCACGCAGGTCGGCCGCAAACCCCAGGCGCTCGTTGGCTTCGACCGTGTCGGCGCCGCCATCTTGCAGCTCATAGGCGCGAATCTTGTTCAGCAGGCCAATGCCGCGGCCTTCCTGGCGCAAGTAAAGCAGCACGCCACGCCCTTCGCGGGCAATGGCCCGTAGCGCGGCCTCAAGTTGCGAGCCGCAATCACAGCGCTGGCTGAACAAGGCATCGCCCGTCAGGCATTCAGAGTGCAGGCGGCCCAGTACCGGGGCACCGTCGGCGAAATCACCCAGGCTCAGCACGACGTGCTCGCGGCCAGTGGCTTCATCGAGAAAACCATGCATGGTGAATTGCGCAAAAGGCGTTGGCAGCTTGGAAGCGGCAACAAAAACGACAGGCACCGGTGTGCTCCTGATCTATTACTGGAGATTCGCAGAGGCGGGCATTGTAACAGCACGTCCCGACCGACGCTCAGGCTGAATTATCGGCCATAAACATCGAAAAGATTGATTACGGCTTTGGTGGCCTGCCGTGCTCGTCGAAGGGATAGGGTTGTTTCCAGCGTGCAAAAATCGGCTTCAGTCGACCGTTCTTCACCAGCTCAGCCATGCGCCGGTCAAACAGGCCCCGTAGCACCCGACCGTTTTCGGTGTTGGCAAACCCTAGATAGAGCGGCAGATTGATCAGCGGCGAAAGTTTGAATTGCTGGGGATTCTCGGCCTTGGCAAGCAAGTTCTCGATTTCCATCAACGCATCGATATAAAAATCGGCGCGATCATGGACCAGCATCGGCAGGATACCCACAGCACGGTGAATTTCGTTGAATTTGCGGATGTTAGGCAGGTAGCTGTCGTATTCGTAGCCACGCATCCACACCAGCCGATAGTTGCCGACCGTCGCCAATGTAGGAGACGGTTTGGAGGCCAGCCCCAAGGCGTAGATGTGATCGACATCGTAGTGCCATTGAGGATAAAGCACCCCCTCCGACTCATCGAGATAAGCGCCCACTTGCACATCGACCTCACCGCGCTGCACCAGCCCGATTGAACGGGTATACGGCACGCTGCGGGTTTCCAGCCTCACGCCTGCGGGTTCGAACACCTCCCGCAAGATGTCCCACGCCATGCCCTTGCCATCAGCCTGGGAGTAATCCGCCCATTCCTCGCTGGCCGCGCGCACCTTGTCGGGCAGCGCCGTCGGCTCCGCCCGCGCGCCGAAGCAGACCACCAGACACAACAGCAGTAAGAGTGCGCGGCTTGCGCCCATGCCTGAATCCCTCAGGAGAAACACCACACCAATCCTTGCATCGCCAGCCAGGCGAAGACACCGGCCAATACATCGTCAAGCATGATGCCTACGCCTCCATGCACCTTGCGGTCGATCCAGCGGATCGGCCAAGGCTTAAGGATATCGAAGAAGCGGAACATCAGAAAACCCGCCAACAGCCAATACCATCCTTCAGGCACCAGCCACAGGGTAATCCACATGCCGACCATTTCGTCCCAGACGATGCCTTCATGATCGTGCACCCGCAGGTCATCCGCCACCTTGCCGCACAGCCAGAAGCCGAACAGCATGGTGATGCCGAGCATCAGCCAGTAGCCCCAGTCCGGCAACATCTGCCACAACGGTATAAAGGGTAGCGCAACCAGCGAGCCCCAGGTGCCCGGAGCTTTAGGTAAAGTGCCCGAACCGAAGCCGAACGCGAGGAAATGCCAGGGATTACGCCAGACCGAGGGCGGAACGAATTCCGCCGGGACCTGGTTGGGATGATCTGTCACGGTGTCTCCCGAAAATGTTGATAGCCCCGGATTTGCGGGGTGATGTCGTGTCCATCGCTGTCGAGCAGCGCAACACCTTGCCCGGCCACCACGCGACCGATCACATGGATCGGCCAGCCCTCGGCCTGCAACGCCATCAGTCGGACAGATGGCAAGGTGAATAGCAACACGTAATCGTCACCACCGCTCAACGCGGCGTGCGCGGCATTCGCTCGGCCCAGGAACGCTACCAAAGCCTTGGACAATGGCAGGCGGTCACGTTCAACGTGTAACGCCACACCTGACGCCAGGGCGATATGCCCGCAATCGGCCAGCAGGCCATCAGAGATATCCATCGCCGCGCCAGCCTTGCCCCGCAGCGCCAGGCCGAGGTCGATTTGCGGGCGTGGCGACCAATAATGCGCCAGCAGCGGCTCGGCGATATCAGGTTCGGCGGTGCGCTGCCCCAGCACGAGCGGCAATGCGCCAGCGCCATTGCCCAACTCGCCACCGACACATAGCCAATCACCAGGCTGCGCGCCGCCGCGAGTCAGGGCCTGGCCGCACGGCACGCGACCGAACACCGTCAGGGTCATGCTCAACGGCCCACGCGTAGTATCACCGCCCACCAGCGCGACATCACACGCCTGGGCCATCTGGTTCAAACCACGGGCATAGGCTTGCAACCAATCGGCGGTCACCGTCGGCAAGGTCAGGGCCAGGGTAAATGCAAAAGGAGTAGCGCCCATGGCGGCCAGGTCACTGACCGCCACGGCCAGCGAGCGCTGGCCGAGCAGGAACGGGTCGCAAGGGTCTGGAAAATGCACACCGGCCACAAGGGTATCGGTGGACACCGCCAACTGCTCCCCGGGTGGAACGGCCAGCAAGGCGCAGTCGTCGCCGATCCCGAGCGCAACGCCCTCGCCGCCCTGCGCGCAAGACGCGGCGGCGAAGTAATGACGGATCAGCTCAAATTCGCCCATAGTCGCTGCAAACGCCGGTCAGCGCTTGAACGCCTTCACTTCAGCTTCACGCAGACGCGGGGCCAGCTTGTCGAGTACGCCGTTGACGAACTTGTGCCCATCGGTGGACCCGAAGACTTTCGCCAGCTCGATCCCTTCGTTGATCACTACGCGGTAAGGAACGTCGACGCGCTGCATCAGCTCCCAGGTGGACAAGCGCAACACGGCCAGTTCAACCGGGTCCAGCTCTTCGATGGTCAGGTCCAGGCAAGGGGCCAGGGCAATGTCGATTTCGGTCTTGTGGGCCGGGACGCCATGCAGGATCTCGCGGAAGTACGCGCCATCAACGTCACTGAAATCGTTGTCGACCCGAAACTGCGCTTCGATCTCGTTCAGCGATTGCTTGGCCATGTGCCATTGATACAGCGCCTGGGTCGCGAGCTGACGGGCTTCGCGACGCTTGACGCTCTTCGAAGGCTTGCCGGCATCGGCTGGCTTGGGATCGCGCGGGTTGAAACGATCGCTTTCGTCGCTAATCACTTGGCCTCCAACTGCGCCAGCAGGCTGACCATTTCCAGGGCGGACAGGGCAGCTTCGGCGCCTTTGTTACCGGCCTTGGTGCCGGAGCGTTCGATGGCTTGCTCGATGGAATCAACGGTCAGCACGCCGAAGGCGACCGGCACGCCGAATTCCATGGACACCTGGGCCAGGCCCTTGGTGCATTCGCCGGCCACGTATTCGAAGTGCGGAGTACCGCCACGAATGACCGCGCCCAGGGCGATGATCGCCGCATATTCGCCCTTTTGAGCGACTTTCTGCGCAACCAGCGGAATTTCGAAGGCGCCAGGCGCACGGATGATGGTGATGTCGCTTTCGCTCACGCCATGGCGAACCAGGGCATCGACCGCACCGCCAACCAGGCTCTCAACCACGAAGCTGTTGAAACGGCCCACTACCAGAGCGTAGCGGCCTTGAGGGGCGATGAAGGTACCTTCGATGGTCTTCAGGGTCATTCGTCAGATCTCTTAAAGAGCCAGAGCGCGTTCGAATACGCGCTCCTTAGTGATATTAGCCGCGAATACTGAGCCGGAAATCCCGGGCCATTATTCGGAGGGCACGTATTCTACAACTTCCAGGTCGAAACCGGATATCGCATTAAATTTCATCGGTGCGCTCATCAGGCGCATTTTTCGTACGCCCAGGTCCCGCAGGATCTGCGAACCGGCGCCGACGATGCTGTAGGTGGTCGGTTTTTTCACGATGGTGTTATCGCCGGTTTCACGGATGTGCGCCAGCAACACGTCGCCATCGAGCGGGTGTCCGAGCAGCAGGACCACGCCGCTGCCGGCCTCGGCCACCGCGGCCATGGCGGCCCGCAGGCTCCAGCGGCCGGGCTGCTTGACCATCAGCAGGTCGCGCAGCGGGTCCATGTTATGCACGCGCACCAGGGTCGGTTCTTCGGCGCACACGGTGCCCAGGGTCAGCGCCATGTGCACGTCACCTTCCACCGAGTCGCGGTAGGTCACCAGGTTGAACTGGCCCAGTTCGCTGTCCAGCGGCTGCTCGGCAATCCGCTGAACGGTACGTTCGTGGATCATCCGGTAGTGGATCAGGTCGGCGATGGTGCCGATCTTGATGTTGTGTTCGGCGGCAAAGGCTTCCAGTTCCGCGCGACGGGACATGGTGCCGTCGTCGTTCATGACTTCGCAGATCACCCCGCTGGCTTCAAAACCGGCCATGCGCGCCAGGTCGCACGCCGCTTCGGTGTGGCCGGCACGGGCCAGGGTGCCGCCGGCCTGGGCCATCAGCGGGAAGATGTGGCCGGGGCTGACAATGTCTTCGGCCTTGGCGTCTTTCGCGGCGGCCGCCTGCACAGTGCGAGCACGGTCAGCGGCGGAGATCCCGGTGGTCACGCCCTCGGCGGCCTCGATGGACACGGTGAACTTGGTGCCGAAGCCGGAACCGTTGCGCGGCGCCATCAATGGCAGCTTCAAGAGCTCGCAGCGTTCGCGGGTCATGGGCATGCAGATCAGGCCACGGGCGTGCTTGGCCATGAAGTTGATGTGTTCGGCCTTGCAGCACTCAGGTCGCCTTCGTTCTCGCGGTCTTCGTCATCCATGAGGATGACCATCTTGCCTTGGCGGATGTCTTCAACCAGTTCTTCGATGCTATTGAGCGCCACGCGGCACCCCCTTGGGTCAGGATTTGAGGTAGCCGTTGGCGGCCAGAAAGCTTTCAGTGATGTTACCGGCTGCAGGCGTTGCTGCCTTGTCACCCAACAGCAGGCGCTCCAGATAACGGGCCAGCAGGTCAACCTCCAGGTTGACCCGGCGACCGGGCCGATACGAGGCCATGATGGTTTCGCTCAAGGTGTGCGGAATGATGGTCAGCAGGAACTCGGCGCCATCCACCGCATTGACCGTCAGGCTGGTGCCATCGACGGTGATCGAGCCTTTATGGGCGATGTACTTGGCCAGCTCTTTCGGGGCGCGGATGCGAAACTCCACGGCCCGGGCGTTATCGCTGCGCGCAACCACTTCACCCACGCCGTCGACATGGCCACTGACCAGATGTCCACCCAGGCGGGTGGTAGGGGTCAGGGCTTTTTCCAGGTTGACCGGGCTGCCGCTCTTGAGATCGTTCATGGCGGTGCAGTCGAGGGTTTCGCGGCTGACGTCCGCCAGGAAACCATTGCCCGGCAGTTCGACGGCGGTCAGACACACGCCGTTTACCGCGATGCTGTCGCCCAGTTTGACGTCGCTCAGGTCGAGCTTGCCGGTTTCGACATGAACCCGCACGTCGCCGCCCTTGGGGGTCAGTGCACGGATGCTGCCGATGGATTCGATGATGCCGGTAAACATGGAGTCCTCCTCGAGAACGGGCCGCCGCTTGAGCGAAAGCCGGGAATTATACGCGGGCCTGCGAAACGGGAACGGCGATGACTCGCCAGTCATCGCCCACGGCACGGATTTCGGTGATTTTCAGCTCCGGGGCATCTTTCATCTGCGCCAGCGGCCAATCCAGTAACGGTCGTGCCGAAGAGCCGAGGAACTTGCCGGCGATAAAAATCTGGAACTCATCCACCAATCCTTGCCGGGCAAAAGCCCCCGCCAGGCGTGGGCCGGCTTCCACCAGCACTTCATTGACGCCGCGGCCCGCCAGCTCCATCAGCAGGCGACGCAGATCGACCTGGCCATCGTCGCCCGCCACGATCATGCATTCTGGGCCATTGGCGTATTGTTCTTCCACCGCCATGCAGGTAGCGACCAGCGCCGGGCCGGCCTTGAAGAAAGGTGCGTCCAACGGCACGCGCAGACGACCGTCCACCAGTACCCGCAACGGCGGACGACTCATGATCAGCGCGGTCTGCTGTGCATCCAGGCCCAGTTCATCGGCGCGCACGGTCAGCCGGGCGTTGTCGGCCAGCACCGTATCGGCACCGGTCAGCACCACACTGGCCTGGGCGCGCAGGCGTTGCACCGCCGAACGTGCAGCGGTACCTGTGATCCACTGGCTTTCGCCGCTTTCCATGGCGGTACGGCCATCGAGGCTCATGGCAAGCTTGACCCGCACGAACGGCAAGCCGTGTTCCATGCGTTTGAGAAAACCTTCATTGAGCTTGCGGGCTTCGCCTTCCAGCACGCCGCTTTCGGTGGCGATACCGGCCTGGGCCAGCCGCTGCAGGCCGCGCCCGGCGACTTCCGGGTTCGGGTCCTGCATCGCCGCCACCACCCGCGCCACGCCGGCATTGACCAACGCATCGGCACAGGGCGGCGTATGCCCGTGATGACTACAGGGTTCGAGGGTCACGTAAGCCGTGGCGCCCCGAGCCTGTTCACCGGCGGCGCGCAGGGCATGGACTTCGGCATGGGGTTCGCCGGTGCGAATGTGCCAACCTTCGCCGACAACCTGACCGTCACGCACGATCACGCAACCTACCCGGGGATTGGGATGCGTGGTGTAGTGACCGCGCCGCGCCAATTCCAGGGCACGGGCCATGTATTGGGCGTCGAGGACCGCCTGCTGCGCCGGGCTGGTCATTCTTTCACCGGTTCGCGGGCCAGGCGGTCGATTTCTTCGCGAAATTCGTTCAAGTCCTGGAAACGGCGATAGACCGAGGCGAAACGGATGTAGGCGACTTCATCGAGCTTCTGCAGCTCGGCCATCACCAGTTCACCGACCACCAGGGATTTGACCTCGCGTTCGCCAGTGGCGCGCAGCTTGTGCTTGATGTGCACCAGCGCCGCTTCCAGGCGCTCGACGCTCACCGGGCGTTTTTCCAGGGCGCGCTGCATGCCAGCGCGCAGTTTGTCTTCGTCGAACGGCTGACGGCTGCCGTCGGTCTTGATCAGGCGCGGCAACACCAGTTCAGCGGTCTCGAACGTCGTGAAACGCTCGCCGCAGGCCAGGCATTCGCGCCGGCGGCGGACCTGTTCGCCCTCGGCGACCAGTCGCGAGTCGATTGGTGTCGTTGGCACCGCAGAAGGGACAGTGCATGGTGGCAGGCAACAAAAAAAGGGAGGGCCATGGTAGCGCATCCCACTGGCAAGACAAGCCATAGGGTTTACGGTATACAGACGGGGTTACCGTCAGCCCCCTGGAATTTACCTTGCTGGAGCCACACATGCCGCTACGATCGCTCGTTTTGCTCAGTCTATTCAGCCTGCTGATGGCGTGCAGCAGCGACGCCCCCAAACCCGATGCCCCCGCCCCGGCCAAGACCCCTGCGCCGAAACAGGCCCAGGAAAAAGCCCGCCAGGCCGCCGAACTGGGGCCGCTACCGGCGCACCAGCGGGAGTTGAGCGGCACCCTGCAAGGGATACCGGCCGGGGCCGAGGTCGAACTGGCGCTGCTGGTGATCGATGACAAGGATCGTCCGCAACAATTGCTCGCCAGCTCCAGCCTGATCGGCAACAATCAGGCCCTGCCCTTTCGCCTGCGCTTCAACCCCGAAGCCTTCCCGGTTGGCGCCCGCGTGGAACTGCGCGGCCGCGCCAGCCAGTCGGGCCAGTTGATCCTGCATCTGCCGGAGCAACGCATCAGCCAGCCGACCACCCAGGCGCTGGGCGCGCTGCAATTTGTCAAAGCGCCATGAATTCACCGCAAGACCTGCAGCACGCGTTGGGCCAGTTGCTTGGAGACGCGCGCCTAGTGGCTTGCCCGCTGCCTGAGACTGAGCTGAAATTGTGGCTGATCGACGGCGATAACATGGACCGCGCGTTCAGCCCGGAAGAAACCCGGCGCATTCTCCACGAACCACCTTACTGGAGCTTCTGCTGGGCCAGCGGCCTGGCCATGGCACGCTATCTGGTCGAACAGCCGTATTGGGTCGCAGGCAAGCGAGTGCTGGACTTCGGCGCCGGTTCCGGCGTGGCGGGTATTGCCGCGCTCAAGGCCGGGGCGCTGGAGGTGGTGGCCTGTGATCTGGATCCTCTGGCGCTTGCTGCGTGCCAGGCCAATGCCCTGCTCAATGACGTAACGCTTGGGTACTCGGAGGATTTTTTCGCCGAGGACGATCGCTTCGACCTGATCCTGGTGGCGGATGTGCTTTACGACCGCGCCAACCTGCCGTTGCTCGACCAGTTCCTCAGTCGCGGCCGCGAGGCCCTGGTGGCCGACTCCCGGGTGCGGGATTTCCAGCATCCGCTGTACCGGCGCATCGAAATGCTCGAAGCCATGACCTTGCCGGATCTGGCCGAGCCCGAGGAGTTTCGGCATGTGAGCCTGTACCACGCGCGGCGTTAGCCTCAAGAGCATCGCGAGCAAGCTCGCTCCCACAGGGTTTTGTGTCGAATACAAAATGTGTGTTCATCACAAATCCCATGTGGGAGCGAGCCTGCTCGCGATAAGGCACCGCAACCCCCCGCTTTCAGCCGCCCCCCACCAAGCCGTATAGTTGCCCCATTCAAGCGTTCTACGAGATTCCCCATGACCCAGGACACCCCGTACATCTTCGACGCCACCACTGCCGACTTCGACCAGTCGGTGATCGCCAACTCCTTTCACAAACCGGTGCTGGTGGATTTCTGGGCCGAGTGGTGCGCGCCGTGCAAGGCGTTGATGCCGATGCTGCAAGGCATTGCCGAGAGCTATCGAGGCGAACTGCTGCTGGCCAAGGTCAACTGCGACATCGAGCAGGACATCGTCGCTCGCTTCGGCATTCGCAGCTTGCCTACCGTGGTGCTGTTCAAGGACGGCCAGCCCGTCGACGGTTTCGCCGGGGCCCAGCCGGAGTCCGCCGTGCGGGCGATGCTCGAACCTCATGTACAGATGCCGCCTCCGGCCGCCGCCGACCCGTTTGAACAGGCCCAGGCGCTGTTCGACGAGGGGCGTTTCGCTGATGCCGAGGCCGTGCTCACTGCACTGCTGGGGGAAGACAATACCAACGCCAAGGCGCTGATCCTGTATGCCCGCTGCCTGACCGAGCGCGGTGAGCTGACTGAGGCACAAACTGTGCTCGACGCGGTGAAAAGCGACGAGCACAAGGCCGCGCTGGCCGGGGCCAAGGCGCAGATCCAGTTTCTCGGTCTGGCCAAGGATCTGCCGGACGCCGCCGATCTCAAGGCCCGCCTGGCGAAAGATCCGCAGGACGACGAAGCGGTGTATCAACTGGCAATCCAGCAATTGGCCCGCCAGCAGTACGAGCCGGCCCTCGACGCGCTGCTCAAGCTGTTCATCCGCAACCGCAGCTACAGCGAAGGCCTACCACACAAGACGTTGCTGCAAGTCTTCGAATTGCTGGGCAACGACCATCCGCTGGTGACGACCTATCGCCGCAAGCTATTTGCGGCGTTGTACTAGAGGAGCCGTTGCAAGCTGCAAGCTTCGAGCTGCAAGCGGCGATTCGTTTCAGCTTGGGGCTTGCGGCTCAATCTGCGTGCCAGCTGTAGAGCGGTGTATCGCCGCCGCTGATGACTTTCACGTCCGGACTATGGCGCAAGCGCACTAACAAGCGTTTGCCGGCCGGGGCGCTGCCGGTCAGGCCTTCGAGCTGTTCCAGCAGGTCCGGACCGCTCAGTTGCCCGGCCTTGCGCAGCAATTCCCTGGCGATCTGCCACAAGGCATCGTCCTGGTTGGCCGGCCTGGCCGCAGCCGTCGCCGTGTTATCGGGCCTGACCGTTTGCAACTGCGCGCCGAGCTGCGCCCAGTCGCCCTCATCCATGTCGATCGACAAGTCCACCGGCCAATCACCGACGGTTCCGCGTATCCGCAACATTACCGTGCTCCTGAAAATTTCATGTGCCCATGCTCCCATGGGCCTTGCGCGACGCCAAGCAGCCGGTCAAACTCTGCGCACTTTCGTTATAAGATTACATAACAGAACACTCATTTTATCTGGAGACTCGTCATGCGCCGTCTGCTTCTCGCCCTGCCGTTCGCCCTGCTGCCCTTGGCTGTCGCCCATGCGGCGGTCGAGCATGACCACGATCATGATCACGAGCACGGCAGCCTCGGCGCCCATGAACACGGTGTCGGCCGGCTGAATGCCGCCCTGGATGGCCAGACCCTGGAACTGGAGCTGGAAAGCCCGGCGATGAACCTGGTGGGCTTCGAACACGCCGCCACCAGCGATGCCGACAAGGCCAAGGTCGCCGCCGTGCGTGCGCAACTGGACAAGCCGCTGGCGCTGTTCAGCCTGCCCGCCGCCGCCAAATGCACCGTGGCCCAGCAGGAACTGGAGAGTCCGCTGTTTGGCGATGCACCGGACCACGATGACCACGACGAAGATGAGCATGGCGACGAACACCACGGCGAACACAGTGAAATCCATGCCCACTACCAGTTCACCTGCGCCACCCCGGGCGCGTTGAAAAACCTGGACTTGGCGACCCTGTTCAAAACCTTCCCGGCGACCCAGAAAATTCAGGTACAACTGATCAGCCCGAGCGGCCAGCAAGGCGTGGAAGTGACGGCCAAGGCACCCACCCTGAAATTCTGATTGACCGCAAAACCAATGTGGGAGCGAGCCTGGTGGGAGCATAGCTTGCTCGCGATGGCGGTTCTATTGTCGACACCCAAGTTGAATGTGACGGCCTCATCGCGAGCAAGCTTTGCTCCCACCGGTATTCCCACAGGTATTCATCTTTTGAACCCGCAAACATGACTCAAGCACTCATCGAACTGTCCGACCTGGGCTTCAGTTGGCCCGGACATCCACCCTTGCTGGATATCCCGGCGTTTCGCCTGGAGGCCGGTGAGACGCTGTTTCTCAAAGGCCCCAGCGGCAGCGGCAAGACCACGCTGCTGGGGCTGCTGGGCGGTGTGCAGACACCGGACCGGGGCAGCATTCGCCTGCTCGGCCAGGAACTCACCGAACTGGGCGCCGGGGCCCGCGACCGCTTTCGCGTCGACCACACCGGCTACATCTTCCAGCAATTCAACCTGCTGCCGTTTCTCTCGGTGCGCGAGAACGTTGAACTGCCCTGTCACTTCTCGAAACTGCGTGCACAACGGGCGATCCAGCGTCACGGCAGCGTCGATCAAGCTGCTGCCACGCTGCTGGCGCACTTGGGCCTGACCGACACGAATCTGCTTGGGCGCCGCGCCGACTCGCTGTCCATCGGCCAGCAGCAACGGGTAGCAGCCGCCCGGGCATTGATCGGCCAGCCGGAACTGGTGATCGCCGACGAACCCACCTCGGCACTGGACTACGACGCCCGGGAAAACTTCCTGCGGCTGCTGTTCGCTGAATGCCGCGAGGCCGGATCGAGCCTGCTGTTCGTCAGCCATGACCAGAGCCTGGCGCCGCTGTTCGACCGCAACCTCTCGCTGGCCGATCTCAATCGCGCCGCCACGCCACTCGAGGTCTGAGATGTATTTGTTCCGTCTTGCCATGGCCAGCCTGGCGAACCGCCGTTTCACCGCGATCCTCACCGCATTCGCCATTGCCCTTTCGGTGTGCCTGTTGCTGGCGGTAGAGCGGGTACGCACCGAGGCGCGGGCCAGTTTCGCCAGCACCATCAGTGGCACCGACCTGATCGTCGGTGCCCGCTCGGGTTCGGTGAACCTGCTGCTGTATTCGGTGTTTCGCATCGGCAACGCCACCAACAACATCCGCTGGGACAGCTTCGAGCAGTTCGCCAGCAACCCGAAAGTGAAGTGGGCGATCCCCATGTCCCTGGGCGATTCCCATCGCGGCTACCGGGTGATGGGCACGACTGAGGCCTACTTCGAGCATTACCAATACGGTCGCCGGCAACACCTGGCGCTGGCCGAGGGCCGCGCCTTCGCCACCGATCCATTCGAAGTGGTGCTCGGCGCCGAAGTGGCCGAGGCGCTGCATTACACGCTGGGCGACAAACTGGTGCTGGCCCACGGCGTGGCGGTGGTCAGCCTGGTCAAGCACGATGACAAGCCCTTCACCGTGGTCGGTATTCTCAAGCGCACCGGCACCCCGGTGGACCGCACGCTGCACATCAGCCTCGGCGGCATGGAAGCGATCCACATCGACTGGAAAAACGGTGTGCCGGCCCAGGGCAAGGGCCGCATCAGCGCCGACCAGGCCCGCAACATGGACCTGACGCCCAAGGCGATCACCGCGTTCATGCTTGGCCTCAACAGCAAGATTTCCACCTTCGCCCTGCAGCGCGAGATCAACGAGTTCCGCGGCGAGCCGTTGCTGGCGATCCTGCCCGGCGTGGCGTTGCAGGAGTTATGGAGCCTGATGGGCACGGCGGAAAAAGCCTTGTTCGTGATTTCGCTGTTCGTGGTGCTGACCGGTCTGATCGGCATGCTCACGGCGATTCTCACCAGCCTCAACGAGCGGCGGCGGGAGATGGCGATCCTGCGCTCGGTGGGCGCGCGGCCGTGGCACATCGCGACCCTGCTGGTGCTCGAAGCCTTCGCCCTGGCGCTGGCCGGGGTCGCCGCCGGGCTGGCCCTGCTGTACATCGGCATCGCCGCCGCGCAGGGTTATGTGCAGTCGGCCTATGGGTTGTATCTGCCATTGGCCTGGCCGAGCGAATATGAATGGACGCTGATGGCTGGCATTCTGGTCGCCGCTCTACTGATGGGCAGCGTGCCGGCCTGGCGCGCCTATCGCCAATCGTTGGCCGATGGCCTGTCGATCCGTTTATGAGGACGTTGAAGATGCCCCGCGCTTTGCTTGCGCTGTTGATGACGGTCGCCCTGCCGCTGTGGGCGGCCGAACCGAGGGACTTGTCGTGGCAGGAAATGATCCCGCCGGACGCACCGCCGGAAGTGCCGAACATGACGCCGCTGCACGACCTGTCGCAGATGAGCGATGCCCTGGCCGCCGAAGCGGCCCCCGCGGCCAAGCAGGATCTGCCCAACGCGCCGGTGGTCAAGGAACTCGACGGCCAGCAGATTCGTTTGCCGGGTTACATCGTGCCGCTGGAAGTCAGCGAAGAAGGCCGCACCACGGACTTTTTGCTGGTGCCGTATTTCGGCGCTTGCATCCACGTACCGCCACCGCCGTCGAATCAGATCGTGCATGTGAAAAGTGAAATCGGGGTCAAGCTCGACGAGTTGTACCAGCCGTACTGGGTCGAAGGGCCGATGCAGGTCAAGCCGTCCACCAGTGAACTGGCCGATGCCGGGTATCAGATGGCGGCTGAGAAGATTTATGTGTATGAACTGCCGGAGTGAATCTGGTGGTGATGTGTTGGCAATGGAATAGCTATCGCGAGCAGGCTCGCTCCCACAGTTGACCGAGTTTCGTCAGAAGGAATCCGGTCGAATGTGGGAGCGAGCCTGCTCGCGATGGGGCCCTCAAGATTTCCTCATCATCATTTTATTGAGCTGAGTCAATTAATAGACCCAGACTCATTGAGCTGAGTCAAAAGACCGCCCTAGAGCGCTGCGTACCATGAGACATCAATTTTAGATGCCCTCTGGAGCCCCCATGCAAAAGTCTCTGCTCAGCGCTTCCCTCGTGGCCCTCGCGCTCGCCTCCCCGCTCGCCCAGGCTCATACCGCTGGCGACATCATCGTTCGCGCTGGCGCCATCACCGTCAACCCGGAAGCCGACAGCTCCAGCGTCAAGGTCGATCGTGGCCCGCTGGCCGGCGCCGACCTTGGCGGCAAGGCAACCATGAGCAGCGACACACAGCTAGGCCTGAACTTCGCCTACATGATCACCAACAACCTGGGCATCGAACTGCTGGCCGCATCGCCGTTCGAGCACGATGTGAAGATCAAAGGCACCGCCCTGGGTGCGGCCAACAACAAGCTCGGTACCCTCAAGCACCTGCCGCCAACCCTGAGCCTGGTCTACTACCCGCTCGACGCCAAGTCGGCCTTCCAGCCTTACGTCGGCGCCGGCATCAACTACACCTGGATCTACGATGAGCACGTCGGCAGCGAAGCCAGCGCCAACGGCTTCAGCAACTTCCGGGCGAGCAACAGTTGGGGCATGGCGTGGCAAGTGGGCGCCGACTACATGCTGACCGACAACATCATGGTCAACGGCCAGATTCGCTACATCGACATCGACACCACCGCCTATGTGGACAACAACGCCGTGGCCAGCGGAACCCGGGCCAAGGTGAATGTCGATGTGGACCCTTGGATCTACATGGTGGGGTTGGGTTACAAGTTCTAAATCATTCTTGAGATTAAGAAAAAACCTGTGGGAGCGAGCCTGCTCGCGATTGCGATGGATCAGCCGGCATTGATGCCAGCTGACAAACCGCTATCGCGAGCAGGCTCGCTCCCACAGTTTTTGGTGGCGTAGGATTCAGCGTTCCAGCAGCCGCGCCAGCCCCACGCTCATCGGCGTTTGTGGTGGAAAGCTGAAGCGCTCCAACAGCCGGCGATTGTCAGCCCGGGAATGGCGGATGTCGCCGGAGCGAGCCGGGCCGTAGCTGATCGGCGGCAGATCGCCCACCACCACGGCCAGGGCCTGGAGCAATTGTTTGAGGGTCGTGGCCTGGTTCCAGCCGACGTTCACCGCGCCCACTTGCACCTCAGGTGTTTCAATGGCCTGCACCAACACGTCCACCAGGTCTTCGACGTAGACAAAATCCCGGGTCTGCTCGCCGTCGCCGAACACGGTGATCGGCAGGCTTTTCTGTGCCCGTTCGCTGAAGATGCTGATGACCCCGGAATAAGGCGAGGACGGATCCTGACGCGGGCCGTAGATGTTGAAGAAGCGGAACACCGCCGGCTCCAGTGCGTGCTGGCGGCGGTAGAAGTCCAGGTAGAACTCACTGGCCAGCTTGTCCGAAGCATATGGCGTGAGCGGGGCCTTGGGCGTTTCCTCGTCGATGGACTCACCTTCGCCGTTGTTGCCATAGACCGCTGCGCTGGAGGCGAACAGCACCCGCTTCACCCCGGCCTGGCGCATGGCTTCGCAGACATTGAGGGTGCCGATGAAATTGCTCTGGTGGGTGCGCACCGGGTCGTCCACCGAGGCCTGCACCGAAGCCACTGCTGCCAGGTGCGCCACGGCGCTGCAACCGGCCACGGCCCGGGCTACCAGCGCCGCATTGGCCACGTCGCCTTCGATCAGTTCAACCAGAGGGTTGTCCAGCGGCAGGTTACTGCGCTTGCCGGTGGACAGGTCATCGAGGATGCGTACCGAATGCCCCTTGGCGAGCAAGGCGTCGGTCAGGTGCGAACCAATGAAACCAGCGCCGCCGGTGATTAAAACAGGACCTTTAGCCATGACGATAAAACCTATCCAGTAAGCCCGGGAGTGCAGCGCGCCAGGCGCGGGGCTTGATCCCGAACGTGTGCAGAATTTTCTTGCAGGCCAGCACCGCATGCTGCGGTTCTTCCGCGGCGTCCGGCCGTGCGGCGTGTGCCTGGGGGGTAGGCGATTCGATTGCCAGGGGATGCAGGGCCCGGGCTTCGGTGAGGATCGCTTGCCCCAACGCCAGCGGCGTGGTCGCCTCATGCCCGGCATAGTGGTAGGTGCCCCACAACGGCGCGGCGCAATCGAGTTGCTTGAGCACCGAGATGATCACCCGCGCCGCGTCGTCCACCGGCGTCGGATTGCCCCGACGGTCGTCGGCCAACAGCAGGTCTTCGGGTTGTTCGGCCCGGGCCAGGAAACGTCCCAGGATGCCGTCGGCGCTGTCGTCCAGCAGCCAGCCGAAACGCAACAGCACATGTTGCGGACAGGTGGCGCGCACGCTCTGCTCGATCCGCCACAACGCCTGCCCGCGCAGCCCCAAGGGCACGGGCTCGTCCTTTTCGCTGTAGGCCGTAGCGCGGGATCCATCAAACACGCGATAGCTCGACGGTTGCAGCAAAATGATGTTGTGATGCTGGCACAATTCGGCCAGACGCTCGACAGCGCGCTCCTGGCTGGCCAGGCGCTGCTCGCTGACGGTCTCAGCCTGGAACCAGTCGAAGTAGTACGCCAGGTTGATCAAGGCGTCCGGTCGAGTGTCGTCCAGCAGCTGCGTCAGGCTCGCGGCATCCCAGCCGTCTTCGGGGGGGCGGGGGGCAAGAAAACCGATGTCTTCTTCCGCACCGAGGCGAATCAGCGCCTGCCCAAGGGCATTTCCGCCGCCCAGTAACATAAGGCGCATTCGCATAAAGTCAGCAGGCCCGGTCTGTTGGCAAAAGAATTGGGTCGACAACGCCCGCAGGCGTTGTCGGAATCGTTGCATTTTGCGGGTTTAGTGCGCAACCGTCATCCGTAAAGTGCAGATCCGGTATTTGTGTAAGGTTCACAGGCTTTATTGCGAGCAGGCTCGCTCCCACAATGGAGCGAGTCTCTTCAGAAAGAATGCGGTCGAATGTGGGAGCGAGCCTGCTCGCGATGAGGCCCTCCCAGGCCAGGCATCGCTCAGAGGTACTTGCATCTTCCCCATCCCACCCGCATAACTGCCCACATGAATCTGCCCTTCCCAGCCGACCACGCAATGGCAGGCTTTCATCCCGCCGTTCGCGCCTGGTTCAGCCAGACATTCCCGGCGGTCACGGCCGCTCAGGCCCGGGCGTGGCCGTTGATCGGGCAGCGCCGTTCGACCCTGGTGGCTGCGCCCACGGGATCGGGCAAGACCCTCACAGCATTTCTTGCCGTACTGGATGACCTGGTACACCGAGGCCTGGAACAAGGCGGTCTGCCGGACCAGACCCTGGTGGTCTACGTCTCACCGCTCAAGGCATTGAGCAACGACATCCAGATCAACCTGCAAAACCCGCTGGCCGGCATTACCGAACAATTGCGGCAGATGGGCCTGCCGCCGTTGCACATCACCACCGCCGTGCGCACCGGAGACACGCCACAAAAAGACCGCACAGCGATGCGCAAGACCGCGCCGCACATTCTGGTGACCACTCCCGAATCGCTTTACGTGCTACTCGGCTCCGATTCCGGCCGGCAAATGCTCGCCAGCACCCGCACCGTCATTGTCGACGAGATCCACGCCATCGCCGCCAGCAAACGCGGCAGTCACCTGGCCTTGAGCCTGGAGCGTTTGCAAGCGCTGTGCGCCGAACCGTTGATGCGCATCGGTCTGTCCGCCACGCAAAAACCCATCGAAGCGGTGTCGCGTTTTCTCGTTGGCCAGGGGCGCAGCTGTGAAATCGTCGACATCGGCCACGCCCGCCCCCGGGACCTGGACATCGAGGTGCCGCCGGTGCCGCTTTCGGCGGTGATGGCCAATGATGTCTGGGAACTGGTCTACAACCGCCTCGCCGAACTGGCCCGGGAACACCGCACCACCCTGATTTTCGTCAACACCCGGCGACTGGCCGAACGCCTGAGCCGTCATTTGAGCGAACACCTGGGCAAGCACGCCGTGGCCGCCCACCACGGCAGCCTGGCCAAGGAGTTTCGCCTCGACGCCGAACAACGGCTCAAGCGCGGCGAGTTGCAGGTGTTGATCGCCACCGCGTCCCTGGAACTGGGCATCGATATCGGCGACGTCGACCTGGTGTGTCAGATCGCCTCGCCGCGGTCGATCTCGGCGTTTTTGCAACGGGTCGGCCGCTCGGGCCATCAGGTTGGCGGCACGCCCAAGGGACGCCTGTTCGCCACCACCCGCGACGACTTGATCGAATGCGTCGCCCTGCTCGATTGCGTGCGCCGGGGAGAGCTGGACATTCTGCACATCCCCAAGGCGCCACTGGATGTGCTGGCCCAGCAGATCGTCGCCGAGGTCAGTTGCCAGGAATGGCCGGAACAGGCGCTGCTGGAAACCTTTCGCCGCGCCGCGCCCTATGCCGAGTTGGACGACGGCCACTATCAGGCGCTGCTGCACATGCTCGCCGAGGGCCTCAATGGTCGTCAGGGCGTGCGCAGTGCGTACCTGCATCGCGACGCCGTCACCCGCACCCTGCGCGGGCGCCGGGGCAGCAAGCTGACCGCCGTGACCAGCGGCGGCACTATCCCGGACAACGCCGACTACAGCGTGCTGCTCGAACCCCAGGGATTGAACATCGGCAGCGTCAACGAAGACTTCGCCGTGGAGAGCATTGCCGGCGACGTGTTCCAACTGGGCAATACCTCTTACCGCATCATTCGCGTGGAGACCGGTCGGGTGCGGGTCGAGGACGCCCAGGGCCAGCCGCCGACCATTCCGTTCTGGCTTGGCGAAGCCCCTGGCCGCAGCGCCGAGTTGTCCCTGGCGGTAGCCCGCCTGCAAGCCCAACTGGACCAACTGCTCGGTGCCACGCCGGGCAACTTGCAACCGGCCCTCGACTGGCTGACCGGCACCTTGCAACTGAACCTGGCCAGTGCCGAACAACTGGTGGACTATCTGGCCCCGGCACGCCTGGCCTTCGGCGCCCTGCCGTCCCAGGACACACTGGTGATGGAGCGGTTTTTCGACGAGTCCGGCGGCACGCAACTGATCATCCATACGCCGTTCGGCAGCCGCATCAACCGCGCCTGGGGCTTGGCCCTGCGCAAGCGTTTCTGCCGCACCTTCAATTTCGAATTGCAGGCCGCCGCCAGCGAAGACGCCATCGTGCTGTCGCTGTCCACCAGCCACAGCTTCGAGCTGGACGAGGTCTGGCGCTATCTCAATAGCCATAGTGCCGAACAGATATTGATCCAGGCCGTGCTGGATGCGCCGCTGTTCGGCGTGCGCTGGCGCTGGAATGCCAGTGTCGCCCTGGCCTTGCCGCGCTATTCGGGCGGACGCAAAGTCGCTCCGCAGATCCAGCGCATGAAAAGCGAAGACCTGATCGCCAGCGTATTCCCGGACCAGATCGCCTGCCTGGAGAACCTCGCCGGCGAACGGGAAATTCCCAATCACCCACTGGTGGAACAGACCCTCGACGACTGCCTGCACGAAGCCATGGACAGCGAAGGCTGGCTGACGCTGTTGCGGCGCATGGAAGCCGGCGAGGTTCGTCTGATCAGCCGCGATCTGCCGGCGCCCTCGCCCCTGGCGGCGGAAATCCTCAGCGCCCGGCCCTACACCTTTCTCGACGACGCCCCGCTGGAAGAACGCCGCACTCAAGCGGTGATCAACCGGCGCTGGAGCGACCCGCAGTCTACCGACGACCTCGGTGCACTCGACGCCGACGCCATCCAGGCGGTACGGGACGAAGCCTGGCCGGCCCCCACCAACCTCGATGAAATGCACGAAGCACTGATGAGCCTGGCCTGCATCGCCGACAGCGAGGCAGGTGCTCAGCCGTCGTGGCTGGACTGGCTGCAGGCCCTGGCCGAGCGCGGCCGCGCCAGTCATGTACAGATCAGCGCCGAACGAGGTGTGTGGGTGGCGCTGGAACGACTGACGTGTCTGCAAGCCATTTATCCACAGGCTCAATGGCGACCGCCGCTGACGCCGCTGGCGGGTTTCGATGAACCCTGGGACCGCGATGAGGCCATGGTGGAGGTACTGCGCGCGCGGCTCAGCGCCTTTGGTCCACTGCCGCTGGAGGCCATCGCCTACCCGCTGGGGCTAACGCCCCCGCCCATCACCCAGGCCCTGGCGCAACTGGAACAGCAAGGCTACGTGCTGCGTGGCCGATTCACCCCCGGCAGCGGACAGGAAGAATGGTGCGAGCGGCATTTGCTGGCGCGTATCCACCGCTACACCGTCAAGCGCCTGCGCCGGGAAATCGAGCCGGTGATGTTGCAGGATTTCATGCGGTTCCTGTTCGACTGGCAGCATCTGTCGCCGTCCACCCAAGGCCGGGGCAACGCGGTGCTGCCGTCGATCATCAGTCAGTTCGAAGGCTATCCGGCCGCCGCCTCGGCGTGGGACAGCGACCTGTTGCCGGCGCGGATCAAGGACTATTCCCCGAGCTGGCTCGATGAGCTGTGCCGCAGCGGCAAGCTGGTGTGGACGCGCCTGAGCGCTCGTCAGAAGCAATCTTCCAGCGCCTTGCGCAGCACGCCGATTGTGTTGCTGCCGCGCAATCAGGTCGCCCTCTGGAGCAGCCTGACTGAACAGACCCCACCCAGCGAGCTGTCACCCAAGACGCAAAAAGTCCATAAGGCCCTCAGCGAACACGGCGCGCTGTTTTTCGATGAGTTGTTGCACGAGGCGCACTTGCTGCGCAGCGAACTGGAAATCGCGCTACAGGAACTGGTAGGCGCCGGGCTGGTAAATGCCGACAGCTTCGCCGGGTTGCGCGCGTTGATCACCCCTGCCAGTAAGCGCCAGGCGCGCAGCAGTCGGCGCGGGCGCGGGGCATTCGTTGGCGGCATGGACGATGCCGGGCGCTGGGCCTTGTTACGCCGTAGCACACCAGAGCCCGAGGAAGGAAACCGGCCAGCGGCGATACCACCCGACACCCTCGAACACATCGCCATGACCTTGCTGCGCCGTTATGGCGTGGTGTTCTGGCGCCTGTTGGAGCGGGAGGCGGATTGGTTGCCGAGCTGGCGCGAGTTACTGCGCACGTTTCATCGCCTGGAGGCGCGGGGAGAAATTCGTGGCGGACGTTTTGTCAGCGGCCTGGCGGGCGAGCAATTCGCCCTGCCCGAAGCCATTCCATTGCTGCGGGAAGTGCGCCGCCGCCCCAGCGACGGCGCACTGGTCGCGGTGTGCGGTGTCGACCCGCTGAACCTGGCCGGCACCTTGTTGCCGGGAGCGAAAGTACCGGCGCTGGCGAGCAATCGGCTGGTGTATCGCGATGGCCTGCCGGCGGCGGCGCAGATCGCGGGCAAACAGCATGTGTGGCTGGAGCTGGATGCGCAGGGCATGACTGAGGTGAGGAACAAGCTGATCCAGAGAAGTTGAGGGTGTCTGGACGGACCTCATCGCGAGCAGGCTCGCTCCCACATTTGATCTGCGCTGGGGGCCCATTCAGCAACTACTGAAACACAGCGAACAAGACTGCAGGACTTAACCTGCCCTCACCGTCGGTAACTCCATCGAAACTTTCTACCCCGCGCGACAGTCATCAAAAGACACAGGCGGTACGAGGTCATTGGCACGGGAGGGACACATGACGGCGATCCACATTGGTATTTCCGGTTGGCGTTATACGCCTTGGCGGGGGGATTTCTACCCCAAGGGGCTGACCCAGAAACGGGAATTGCAATTCGCCTCGCGAGCGGTCAACAGCATCGAAATCAATGGATCGTTCTACGCCCTGCAACGCCCCGAACGGTATGCCCAGTGGTACGCCGAGACCCCGCCCGGCTTCGTCTTCAGCGTCAAGGCGCCGCGTTTCATCACCCACATCAGACGTCTTCGGGACATTCACAAGCCGTTGGCCAATTTCTTCGCTTCCGGCGTGCTGGAGCTCAAGGAGAAACTCGGCGCGATCCTCTGGCAGTTTCCTCCCAGTTTCAAATTCGATCCCGAGTTGTTCGAAGACTTTCTCAAGCAACTGCCCCACAACACCGAAGATGCCGCCGCCCTGGCCCGGGAGCACGAACCGCGCCTGAACGGCCACGCCAGCACCCAGGCCGACAAGAAGCGGCCGCTGCGTCACGCGGTGGAGATCCGTCATGAAAGCTTTATCGATCCACACTTCATCACCTTGCTCAAACGCTACGACGTGGCACTGGTGATCGCTGACACCGCGGGAAAATGGCCGTATCGCGAAGACGTTACCAGCGACTTCGTGTACTTGCGCCTGCACGGAGCCGAGGAGCTATACGCCAGCGGCTACACCGATGCGGCCTTGAAACGCTGGGGCGAGCGGATCGAGGCCTGGAGCCACGGCACACAACCGCGCGATGCCCATTTGATCGACCCGAAAAAGAAACCCCGCGCCCGCAAGAGCCGGGAGGTGTTCTGCTATTTCGACAATGACATCAAAGTCCGTGCGCCCTATGACGCGCGTCACTTGTTGGAGCACTTCGACCTGGACAAGGACCTGGCCACCACGCCCGGCGAGCGCCCGGCCGAGGGGGTATTGCCATGAGCATCCCGGAGTTCACCGAAACGACCCGCGATCCAACCCAGGAACGGACGCAAGACCTCGACCGGATCAATCGCTTCACCGTCCTGACGGTCAACACCCATAAAGGTTTCACCGCCCTGAACCGGCGCTTCATCCTCCCGGAACTGCGCGAGGCGGTGCGCAGTGTGTCCGCCGACGTGGTGTTCTTGCAGGAAGTCCACGGCACCCACGAGCACCACCCGCAGCGCTATTCCAACTGGCCGAGCATGCCGCAATACGAATTCCTCGCCGATAGCCTCTGGCCGCAGTTCGCCTACGGGCGCAACGCGGTGTACCCGGCGGGGGACCATGGCAACGCATTGCTGTCCAAATTCCAGATCATTCGCCACGACAACCTGGACGTATCTATCAGCGGCCATGAAAGCCGCGGCATGCTCCACAGCGTGCTGCGCCTGCCGGGCGGCGATGAGCGGGAAATCCACGCCATCTGCGTGCACCTGGGGTTGCGCGAGGGGCATCGTGTCGAGCAATTGAAACTGCTTTGCCAGCGTTTGAGCGAACTGCCGCCCGAGGCGCCGGTTATTGTCGCCGGGGACTTCAATGACTGGCGCGGCAAAGCCAGCGAGCTGCTCGAACCCAGCGGCCTGCGGGAGGTGTTCGCCGAGCAATGGGGCAAGCCGGCCCGCAGCTTTCCGGCGCGCCTGCCGGTCCTGCGTCTGGACCGCATCTACGTGCGCAACCTCAAGGCCCGTCATCCCAAGGTATTGAACGTACGCCCCTGGTCGCACCTTTCCGACCATGCACCGCTTTCGGTGGAGATCGAATTATGAGCGCGACTATGAACAAGGCGACGGTGGAACAGGTAGAGGTTCCGCCGACCGAGCGCAATCCGGCGCTGGTGGACATCGAGTACGGTTGGCACGGCAATAACCGGGTCACGCTTTTGGAGAACGGCGAGGAATATTTTCCCAGGGTCTTTGAGGCCATACGCCGGGCCGAAAAGGAAATCCTCCTTGAGACCTTCATTCTGTTCGAGGACAAAGTCGGTATCGAACTACGGGACCTGTTGGTCGACGCGGCCGGACGTGGCGTGCGCATCACCGTCAGCCTGGACGGTTTTGGCTGCGGCGAGCTGACCCCGGAATTTCTGGCGACATTGAGCGACGCCGGGGTGCGTTTGCAGATATTCGATCCCGCACCCCGGCACCTGGGCATCCGCACCAACTGGTTCCGGCGCCTGCACCGCAAGATCGTCGTGGTGGACGGTGTGATCGCGTTTATCGGCGGGATCAATTTTTCCGCAGACCATCTGGGCGACTTCGGTCCCGAGGCCAAGCAGGATTATTCCGTGGAGGTCAAAGGACCGGCGGTGGTGGATATCCATCACTTCGCGCTGTTGCAGAGCGGTCGGCCCAGCCGGGCCAAATATTGGTGGCAACGCCGCCGCAGCCGCCGCAACGAGTTGGCCTTCAACGATCATGACGGTCAGGTGCGGCTGGTCTATCGCGACAACCATGAGCATCAGACCGACATCGAAGAGGTGTACCTGCAAGTATTGCGCAGCGCCCAGCGACGCGTGGTCATTGCCAATGCCTATTTCTTCCCCGGTTTCCGGCTGCTGCGCGAGATCCGCAATGCCGCGCGGCGTGGCGTGGAAGTACGACTGATCCTGCAGGGCCAGCCGGACATGATGATCGCCAAGCTCGCAGCGCGGATGCTGTACAACTATCTGCTCAAGGCCGGCGTGGTGATCTACGAGTATTGCGAACGGCCGTTGCACGGCAAAGTCGCCTTGGTGGATGAGGACTGGAGCACGGTGGGCTCAAGTAACCTCGACCCCCTGAGCCTGTCCCTGAACCTGGAAGCCAATGTGCTGATCCGCGACCGGGCCTTCAACCGTGAATTGTTCGAGCGCCTCGATGATCTGAGCCGCAACCATTGCACCGTCATGCCGGCCAACCCTGCCCCTCGGGGCCTGCTGTGGCGCATGACCATCGGCTTCATGGTGTTTCACTTCCTGCGCCACTTTCCGGCCTGGGCCGGCTGGCTGCCAGCCCATAAGCCGCGCCTGAAACCTTTTTCGCCGCCCACGGCGGTTCGGAGCGAACCCCATGAACCACTCTGACGCGCACACGGCGCCAAGTGATGCCCACGCATCTGATGCCCACGCGGCCGAACACAGCAAACCCAAATCACGCTGGAGCCGCTGGAAACGCCCACTGACCCTGGCCTTCTTCCTGCTGCTGATCGTGTTGTTCACGGCCCTGGCTCGGCGCATTGACTGGGCTGAAGTGTTCGCGACCCTGGCGGACTTCAAACTGCGCACGTTGCTCATTGCCGCTGCGCTGACCGTTACCAGTTTCATCACTTACGCGTGCTACGACCTGATCGGGCGCACCTACATACGGCAGAAACTGGGCTGGCGGCAGATATTGCCGGTGGGTGTGATCAGCTACGCCTTCAATCTGAACCTCAGTGCCTGGGTCGGCGGCATCGCCATGCGCTACCGGCTGTATTCACGGCTGGGGGTGAGCAACGGGAACATCGCCAAGATCCTCGGCCTGAGCCTGGCCACGAACTGGTTTGGCTACATGACGTTGGCCGGGGTGGTGTTCAGCAGTGGCCTGGTAACGATGCCGCCGGGGTGGAAACTGAGCAGCACTGCGCTGCAAGGCGTGGGCGTGCTGCTGCTGTGCATCAGTGCCGGTTATCTGGTGGCCTGTCGGTTTTCCAAACGTCGGGCCTGGACCATCCGCGGCATGGAAATCAACCTGCCGTCGCTGCGCATGGCGGGGCTGCAACTGGCGCTGGGGGCGTTGAACTGGTCGCTGATGGCGGCGGTGATCTTCACCCTGCTGCCGGGCAAGCTGGATTATCCGGTGGTGCTCGGGGTGCTGATGATCAGTAGCATTGCCGGGGTCATCACGCACATTCCGGCGGGATTGGGGGTGCTGGAGGCGGTGTTCATTGCCCTGCTGCAGCACGAGGTTTCTCGCGGAGGCCTGTTGGCGGGGCTGATTGCCTATCGAGCGATCTACTTCATCTTGCCGTTGTTGATCACGGTGGTGATGTACCTGGTGATCGAGGCGAAGGCCAAGGCGTTGCGGGTCAAGCCGGGGCCTAAGTGACGGGGTTCTGAGTTATGGGTTGTCTGAGCGGGCCTCTTCGCGAGCAGGCTCGCTCCCACAATTGATCTGCGGCGAACATAGGATTCCTGTCCACCAAAGATCTCCTGTGGGAGCGAGCTTGCTCGCGATAAGGGCCGCATGAACACAGCGCAATCACCGCGCCTGAATAATGCTCAACCGCTCACCCACTACCATCTCGGTGATCCAGTCCACCAGGATTGAGGTGTAGGCCTGTTGGGACACTGGGTCGCTCAAGGCATGGTCGGCGCCGTCGATGATCCGGTGCGTCAGCGAATGGGTCTGCTGGCACGCCGCTCGGTAGCTCATGATCGTCGCGTGGGGCACATGGTCGTCGGTCTCCGACTCCACCAGCAACACATCACCGGTGAACTGCGAGCACGCGTGCAAGGCGCGATTGGTGTCGGCGTGCACCAGGGTACTGCGATAATCCAGCAGGTCAGTCTTGTCCAGGTCGCGCTTGGGCGTGTGCCATTGCTCGTCGCGATACAGCGCCGGCACTCGTAAAGCCAGCCAGCGCACTGGCCGCAGCAACGTCAGGATCGCCGCCAGGTAACCGCCGTAGCTGGTGCCCACCACGGCGATCGCCGAGGTGTCCAAGGCTGGATGGGCGAGCAGCCGGTCATAGGCGGTGAGCAAATCCCGCAGGTTATCTTCCCGGGTTACCCGGGATAACGGAATGCCCGCCCCGCCGGTGTGCCCGCGCAAGTCAAAGGTCAGGCAGACGCAGCCCAGGCCGGCAATGCCTTTGGCGCGTTCCAGGTCACGCTCCTGGCTACCGCCCCAACCGTGGACGAACAACACCCCTGGAACCTTGGATTTAGGGCTCAGAAAGGTGCCGTTCATGTATTCGTCGTCGATCTCGATCTGAATGGTTTCGCTTCTAGCCGTCATAGGAATGAACCGTTACGTATTTAAGAAGAAAGTCACCATTGTGCGCCGGGCCGCGATAGACCTCCCTGGCCCCAGGGGGCAGCGGCTGGTCAGTGTAGGTCTCCACCGAGGACACACGAACCGCGCTGGACGCAGGATCCTCAATGAACGCCTGCAACGCCGCGAGCTCAGCACTGCTGGCCCCGCCCATGCGCCATGACTGTTCCAGCACGCCACCGCGAGGCTGCCCGCTGACATCAATGCCCTGGGCGATGTCGTAATTGCGCCGCGAGGCAAAGAACGTTGGAAAGGCCTGATTGGCGGCATCGTCAAACACCTGCGCCAACCGCACCGCCTCACGCACATCGTCGGGCAGCTCAAGCTTGAGCAATTCAATATAGCCGCCCTGCACCGCCAACAGGTCCGAGCCGCCGTAAACCTCCAGCCCTTCACTGTCCCGCGTCAGATGTTGCACACCGCAATAGCTCAAGACCTTGCCGTTGATGAAGCTCTGGCCGACGCTTTGGGTCTTGACCTGTTCGAGGTTCTGCTCAAGCACCACACCGTCGCGAAACAGCGCTTGAGCCTCGGGGCCGGCGGCGATTTCATCGAATTGCGCCAGACTCTTGATCACCCGCTGATCGCGTCCGGCACAGGCATGGATAGGCTTGAAGCGGATCGCTCCGGTGTACAGCAGGTGCTCGGCCGCCTGGCGCGCATCCTGGAGCGCAAACACAGTCACGCCATCGAGCACCGCCCCCCGGGTCAACTTGGCAAACAGCGGCGACCAGCCCAAGGGCGCGACCGCGTGCCTGTTCAACAGACCGTGGGTGATTGCCTTGGTGCAGATAAAATCATGCTCGACGTAACCGCCCCATAGATCCTCTGGCCCTTTGACGCCCAAGCGCAGGGCTGCTTCGGCACCTATGACGGTTTGCGTGGGCAGCAAGTACAGATCATGGCCAGCATGCTGCTCTTGATCATAGCTGCCGCCGTATTCAAGGCCGAGAATCTGCGCCAGCCAACGGGCCAGCGCCCGATTGGTTTCGACTTCATGAAGCGGCGCGTGAGGGTTGATCGAATGATCCACTACCAGTTTGTTGCGATTGACCGTCGTCATGCGGTGCCCTTTTAACTGCGCTCGATGGCTTTAGATAAAGGGGTGCAGAGATCAGGCCAACGGTGTTGCGAGCCAGAACGAGCAACGAAACGGGCGTCTGACGGAGAATTGATAGCATCGGGCCTGTTTCATTCTGCACGACCCCCTGAGGACATCCGGCAAATTGCACGACGACTGCGACGGTGGCGAGGAGATCGATGACTACTTTGGCGCATTCATCGGGCTGACCCCAAACCTCGCCCGATAATCACTGGGCGCCAACCCGGTAATTTTCTTGAACGTCGTGCGAAAAGCCCCCGGGTCCTGATAACCCACCGTCCAGGCAATATGGTCGATGGTGCCATTGGTGAACTCCAGCATTTCCCGGGCCTTGCCGACGCGTAGGTGCTGGCAGTATTCGGTGGGTTTGAGCCCGGTGGCGGCGCGAAACCTGCGCAGGAAGGTGCGTTCCTCCAGCCCGGCCTGTTCGGCCATGGCGCCGAGGGAAACGTCCACTGCTCCGCTGCCTTGCAACCAGTGCTGGACCTTGAGAATGGCCGCGTCACCGTGTCCGAGGATGGGCGCGAAGTTACTGCCACATTGGCTGGCGCTGTCGCTGTGTTCGATCACCAGAAACTGCGCCGTGCGCGTGGCGATGCTGGGGCCGAGCAGGCGGTCCACCAGTCGTAGCCCCAGCTCTGACCAGGCCATCAGCCCGGCCGTGGTAATCAGGTCGCCATCGTCGACGATGGGTTTATCAGCGTCGAGCTTGATCTTCGGATAACGCGCGGCAAAGGTCTTGGCCGAGGTCCAGTGGGTCGTGGCGCTGCGCCCATCGAGCAGGCCGCTTTCGGCCAACAGAATCGAACCGACACACACCCCACCCAGCACCGTGCCGTCGGCATGCCGCGCTCGCAACCAGGTCATCAGCGCCTGCGACACCAGCCCCTCACTGAAACCGGCGATGGACGGTGGAATCAGCAGCGCAACCAGCCTGCCCTGAGGACCGGCGAAACTCTCGAACACCCGGGTCGGCACTTCTCCCTCCTGCGCTCGCCAATGACTGACCCGCAGGCGCGGCAACTGAGAACTGGCTTGCTCGTCGGCAATTCGCTGTGCCACGGCGAACAGATCGGTCAAGCCATGCACCGCCGCCAGTTGCGCGCCGGGGTAGATGAGCACCCCGAGCTCAGCGACTGCCCTTTGCTGCGTCATTGTCAGTTTTCCCTCGCTTATTGTCGTTACGGCCCATTCTGAAACCGGTGGCATGAGCCAATACTGGCTTCAGACCCCACTGATCGAGGAAGCCTTATGTCCAAGCAAGCGCTCATCGTAGTCGATATCCAGAACGACTACTTCCCCCAGGGAAAATGGCCATTGGTCGGTGCCGAAGCGGCCGCCGATAACGCCGCCAGACTGATCGAAGCCTTTCGCCAGGCAGCGGATCAGGTGGTGCACATCCGTCACGAATTCACCTCCGATTCCGCACCGTTCTTCACCCCAGGCTCTGAAGGTGCGCAACTGCATCCCAAAGTGCTCAACCGCACCGACGAACCGGTGGTGCTCAAGCACTTCGTCAACTCGTTCCGCGAAACCCAATTACAAGCCATCCTTGACCGCCACGACATTAAACATCTGGTGATCGTCGGCAGCATGAGCCACATGTGTATCGACGGGGTCGCCCGAGCGGCGGCGGACATGGGCTATGAGGTCACGGTGATTCACGATGCTTGTGCCAGCCGCGATCTGGAATTCAATGGGCTCGTCGTCCCGGCGGCTCAAGTGCATGCGGCCTTCATGTCGGCCCTGGGTTTTGCCTATGCGGATGTGGTGAGCACTGAACAGTTTTTGGCTGCCCGCCACTGAGTGATGCCCCAAGCGGCAAATTCAAGGCTAAAAAAAACCGCGCCTCGTAAACCGAAGCGCGGTTTTGTTTTTAGCTTGAAGCTCGCTGCCTGGAGCTTCCAGCGGCTTTAAAAAGGGAAAAGACTTCTGAGAGATACTTTGTAAAGTTTTTACCCATATAGCCCGGCAAAACTGATGAAATCATGCCACACATGTTGAAAATTTTGGAAAATTTTAACCGCGAATCGAGCAAAATTTTACGATTGCACGAGTTGCAAAGAGAGAATAGTACAGACCAGGGTGACAGGCAGCCGCTCAATAAAGTCCAGTCTAAGACACTGAAAGAATTAAAAAACCGTAGTATGAGCTAAGCAGCAACCTTCCTCTCCCCAAAAGCAAGCTTGAGGGGATTGAGAAGTTTAAGTCACTTGAATACTTAGGATTAATTCACTTTCTATCGATGTAAAGCAATTCGCACCTAACATCCAACCGTTTCTTTTCTCCTGCAGCCGGTATAAAACAATTTTCCAAATGCTCAGGGATCGGAATGAATATTCTATTTTTCATCACTATAGTGCACGACTCAACACATCCTCCCCCAGAAGCAGTACTGACTGGGAGCATCATTTGAATTTCATAATAAAGGCCAAAATCGCCGGAGTGGTGCTCAAATATGAATAGTGCTTTCTGCCCACCCCATACTATCGACGTCCGATGGGGTTGAAGAAAGAAATCTCCTCTCTCTTCACGGATTCTGTCAGTCAACGCTAGAAAGCACCTGTATCCTCGTAAAGCAGGTTCAGCCCCTACAATCGTCAAGAGCTTTCGATTGGTCTCAATATCAAGACGTTCGATCGGGGGCTGAGCCTCTACATTGCCTCGTTCAGTAGGTATAGCTTGCTCATTTTCAATTACGTCCGGTACTACTTCACTAACAGAGCCAGCAGCAGCGGTATCGATTACTTGTCTACTGCGCTTGGTCACGGCAGCAGCGCGTGCCGCTGCCTGCGGCTGTGTAAGTTTTCCATCGATGTAATCCTTCCAGACTTTAGTCAAGTTCTCAACATCGTCATATTCGTATTCGAACACTTCTCGATTTCGCTGAATCGTATTCAGGAACGCCTCAGCTCCTTGCCGAGTAGCGCTAGGAACAAGTGAAGAAATCTTAGGAAAAATTATATTTCGAACGAAATCTTTCACCATATGTTCAAACGCACCATATTCAGTCTCATACACTTGCTTCATCATCTGAAGCGAAGCGCTAGTTCGCTGGAGAACTACTTGCACCGGATTATTCTTACCAACAACAAGAACTGGAAGGTTATGAGAAAGTTCTCCAAGCCGAATATCTGCAGCCACAAAGTAGTCTGTTGAGACGATAGAAGACAAACGGAAAATCAAGGCCGATTCGGATAGGGAGTACTCTTCCTCAGGCACCGTGCTGTGAACCTTAGGCTCATTAGTTATCTCTTCGATCTTACAAAACCTCGTCAAGTATTGATATTCGCAAGCCCGGCGAGCAGTTTGACGAGCCAAAATAACCATAGGCTGCTCATCTGAACCCAAATTAATAATTGACGGATCGTTAGCTGCATACACCAAAAGAGGTTTTATCAAAGAGCGTGATTTCAGATCATGAAGCGTCTCAGAATCGCCGGGCTCTATTCTCACACGCAAAAAATCACAAAGCTCGTACCTGTGATGGGCATGGACCCATCCAATAAAATTTGCGTTTTGATTCGCCTCTGGTCGCTTTGCCAATTCGAGTGAAACGAACTCATCAATAGGCTGCAAAATCGCTTGAAGCATTCCTACGCTTGCTGTCGTTAAAGCTTCTCTTCCAGCTGTAGGCTTAAAAAAAAGAAAATCCGCAACACCTCCAAAATTATAACGGCTTGCTACGGCCGTAGCAGCCAACCCGAATGCATTACGGTACGTCATAATGCTTCCAGCATTTTCTCTAAGAAAGATTCGACCTTCCAAAGAATTTCCACCAACGACTAAATTCGAGAGCGATATCCTAGTATCCCCTGTACCTGCGACTTCAAGCTCGTAATCCGCGATCAAGCTCTTACCAAATAAAACCTTTACACCTGTCGTCTTCCAGGCCTGCGAAAAGCTAGGCACCGCGCCACTGAGATCATTGAGACTCAACACAGCTCCATTTACGATTACCGGAAAACGCAGATACTTTACAAACTCACGTATGTACTCAGTTGCGCCACCTACATCAACTTCCGAACCTTCAGCAATTTTGGCGCGGACAATCGTACCGAAACGCCCAGTCGGTTCTTGAGGCTGAAAAATTATGCACTCCTCGGTGACCGACAAATTAGCCTTTTCAGCCAAGCATATGGTTCTTTCAGATGTTGTTGAGCTTTCAGTTTCGACGGACAGCGAACTTGCTATGCCAAAGTTCGCCATAGCACCGATACCAAAAGTACCCACGACGCCTGCTGCTTGCGCCTCAGGAGTATTTTTACTGCTAGACCCTGCCTTCCAAAAGTTATTTCTAAGTTCTGCAACTGACATGCCTTTGCCATTGTCCGCAATCGTAATCTCGTTAGGAGTAATATTCACATCAATTACCGGGTCGAACACATCGCCCGCGTGGAGCCGCTGTAAAATCGCGTCAAAAGAATTTTGAATATTCTCCCGGAGTAAAGCTAGGGGTGATGGGTAGATCTGAGTAGCAAGAAGCTCAATCATCTTGCTGATGTCTACTTCAAACATTATTTTTTCTATCAGTTGTTCGCTCATTTTCTACCTAGCCCCTGCTCCAAAGAGATGCGAGATGATAACTCTACTGCCAGATTAGCTGGTATCTCGAGGACATTTGCAAACTGCTCTAAAAACGACGCAGCTGGACCAAAATCACCCAGGCGAATCCGCGCATCCACACCTTTTACCAACTCATCTATAGTTGTGGGCACTAGAGTTAGTACGACGAGGCCTGCCCAATTTCGGCTACATTCAGCAGCGATTATTAGCAGCCTCCGACCATATCCAGACAACTTATCATGCAAAGGCCAAAGAACCGTAAATGCATCTTCATGGAGCGACTTTTTTATCAACTTCTCTGCCTGTTCAACTGCTGTCGATATAGCTCTAAGACCTGTATCGATTGGAACTCCTAGTGAGTTTGTAGGTCTGTCCCAAGTCACATCTCTTGATGCTTGACGCTCAAACTCTGAAAGAGCTGAGGGGCCAAACAAGTCTGATGCTGTTACCTCGCGCACATGCACTTTTGCACTGCAAAGATCATCATTTATCTCAACAATGCTGTACTGTCGATTGCTACCATTAGGCAACTCGCCTCCACCAGCACAGAGCGCGCCGGTCCCGAGAATTGCCATCGTTTCAGATGCTGCTAACTTTAACGACTGTACAGATACTTGAGCCCGATGCTGGTGACCGTACATGCCCACCCGAAAGCCGCGACCTATCATCGCACGCACAATTTCAATATCCATATAATCACTTCTATACGGAGGACCTTCCAGGTTATGGTGCCACACGGCAACGGCAAGTTCAAATGGTCCTAAATCACGCATATCAAGATGAGTTTGAGCGATTATTTTTGCTGGTATTGATCCATGGAAGGCAAAACAATCATTTCCGTGACATGAATTAAACGCTGCGACGCCAATCCGGCCACCATGCAATGAATATATATTGGCGTCACTTCCCGGGGCCACTCTCAGCAAGTTAGTTACACCCGAATAAAAAGATGCAAAAAACTTCCAGAAAGCATCAAGTCGCTTACTATACTGGTCCATATCAACTATTTGAAAAACCTCCCTAGTAGCCCACGAAAAGCGATATATACTATTCGGCTCTTGCAGGGCACCAAGAACGTTCGCGGGCAAGTCACCAGCCTCTACCAAACGCATTGCTTTTTTTGCGAGCTGCCAGTCTATATCATGGTTACCAGGAACAATGACTACTCTGGAATGATCACCGTCAACCATCTCAATCGCAAGTTTGCGTAGAAATTGCTCTGCCTCATCATATTGGGCTTGCAAACTAGCCTGGCCATTTGACGCTTTAAGAGAAACCCCTTGAACGATATCACCGCTGACGACAATCGCGTCCGGCGCTCGGATTGGATTATCTCCTCGCACATAAAAATCCCGATCACGGACGAGCGCGGACAAAAGCTCTTCGTTCGAAATTTTCGCGTTAGGAGTACGGTGAAGATCGGAAATGTGGAGGATCGAGAACACAGGCAGGATTTCCTTATGCTTGCCAGTCGGCAGTGGAAGTATGCTTCCATCGTGCCTCCATATGTCAACCTAAGAGTGGCTGCCCTGAGCAAGTCCACTTCGCGTCCAGATAAGTGGCCATCGTCAATGATCGAGGCACAGTGTTCACCTTAGGGCGGTGGCGCACGAAGGTTTGCTCAATTCACTGGCGGGGCCGGTGTCGCGCTACTCGGGAGCACAGCAATAAGCCCGGCGTCGCTTTCGCCTCGTGGCGCGGGTGAAACGGAGGGTGAGCTTGCTCAGTTGACCTAAGGGTGGTTCATCCATGATCGATATCGCTCAACGCTCAAGTTAGCTGGAGTCAGCCACAGATGCATGATCAACCTCTCTGACGGCTTATTGACCCTCAAGAAAATATGATGCTGTGAGCGCAGTCAGCACCTACGCTCCGATTGTCGGCTCCAACCAGTAACGACGCTGGCTCAAATCAACGTTCCCCCAGCTCACCCGATGAGCTAGGGGTAGCTCATCCGTGAACGATAGCGCTCAAAGAGCTGGGGCTTACCTCCTTTCAACAAAGCTCACTGCGCTTCAAAACCTCCCCCGGCAGGCACATGCCACAATCAGTAAAGTCAATGATACACATAATTACGGCGGCAAGACCCCGGAAGCATCAGCCAAAATTGACCTATAACGCGCACAAGAGACGGATGTTATCCAATCATTTTTTTAGGTTTGGATCTTAACCATTCCTTCATATACGCGCCGTCTCTAATCATTTCTTCTCGCAGTGATTGCACCTCACCGTCAGAGAGAAACGAACCAACTCGAGTGCGTTCTTGTGAAAACTTGGAAAAGTTGGAATTTTTTAATTTTGATAATGTTTCGTCCGCGCTAAAAACTCCCAGCCCTTCGGCTTCGGGTATTTTTTTATACACATCAAGCCCTCCGCCTTACGGCGCGGCTGATTAACTCGCGACATACGATTGATAATGAACTATCTAAAGCTCACTGCTTTTATAGAATATACACTGTTCTAGCTTTAGGTTTTTTTTACTCATAATGACCTGCGGCGCATAGTAATCCTTTCCTGGAACGAGAAAAAGCTCAAAGCTCCCGTGCTCTTTTGTGTGACACTGGGTGTACTCCAGAAGTTTTTCCATCTGCCAAGACTCAGTCCCGTTTATGTATGGTGGCGTGACTAGCATCACATCACTCACAGATAAATCGTGTGAGGGGCTACATATCACCGTAGCTAGGACGTAGGGGTCCATTGTTTGGAGCATCGTCCGCATGACGCATCCATCGCTATGGCGGTTCAAGGTAATGTAGAACCATGGCGCATGCAGGCTGTGTTCGACGTAGCTCCAATGCAAGCCATCCGCACCAAGTTCAGAAAGGTCAACGTACCCCTCCTGCCGTGTCACATACATACCAGAGCCCCCCGAAAACGACCACTATAGATTGTAGCCCTATAGTGGTCCACAAGGCTTCATCATCTATTTTGTGTAGGATGCGAAATGGAGCTGAAGCAAGCGTTTGGTCTGGCACTAAAGCAATTCAGATTGGCCAAAGGCCTGACCCAGGAGGACTTTTCAAGCATCAGCAGCCGGACATACCTGAGCACCCTCGAGCGCGGCTTGAAATGCCCAACATTGGACAAGCTAGAGGGACTGGCGTCGGTAATGGAGGTCCACCCCTTGAGCGTACTAGCGGCTGCATATCACATAAAAGGCGATGCGGACGATCTTGAAGCCTTATTGGCACGTATACGTGCTGAGGCTGGCTCCGTAACACCTGAATCTTGATAGCTAGGCTCTGCTAACAGCTTCGAAATTGCCGCTGGCGCGGAAATGATGTCACGTCAGAGGCCACTTTGCCTAACAAACAGAGCTTCGTCCGGCAGCTGTGTACCGCAATCGCTAGGAGTTCATCACTCCTCAGGCACCAAAATCCCGCACCGTGCAACTCGATTGAAGCCAAACAAGGTACATTTACGCCCATAAAGCGCGATCAGCGGTGCCGGACTGGAAAGACCAGGCCGGTTTGAAAGGGAATTGGGGTAATGGATAAGAAATCGCTGTCCGAGCGAGACATCTGCAGCAAGTACATCGCGCCAGCTATTCAGCTGGCCGGCTGGGACATGCACAAGCAGGTACGCGAGGAGGTCAGCTTTACCAAGGGTCGTATCATCGTCCGAGGAAAGCTGCACAGCCGTGGTGAGGCCCGCCGAGCCGACTTCATCCTTTACCACCAGCCCAACCTGCCACTTGCCGTGATCGAGGCGAAGGACAACAAGCACTCTGTAGGCTCCGGCATGCAACAAGCCTTAGGCTATGCGGAAGCACTGGATGTGCCGTTCGTATTTTCGAGCAATGGTGATGGTTTTCTATTTCATGACCGTAGTGGCACCGGCAGCCAAGTGGAAACCCCGTTGAGTCTCGATCAGTTCCCCAGTCCTGAGGAGCTATGGCAACGCTACTGCCAGTGGAAGGGGCTGGAAGGACAAGCCCAGCACAAGATCGAAGCGCCCTACTACGATGACGGCTCCGGTCGTATGCCGCGCTACTACCAAATTAACGCCATCAACCGCACAGTTGAGGCTGTGGCACGCGGGCAAAATCGTGTGTTGCTGGTGATGGCCACCGGCACGGGGAAGACCTATACCGCTTTCCAGATCATCTGGCGGTTGTGGAAGTCCAAGCAGAAGAAAAGAATCCTCTTTCTCGCCGACCGCAACATCTTGGTTGACCAGACTAAGAACAACGACTTCAAACCCTTCGGGCAGGCGATGACTAAGATCGCCAAACGTCAGATCGACACCTCTTACGAAATTTATCTGTCGCTCTATCAGGCCGTCACGGGCAACGAAGAAGAGATGAACATCTACAAGCAGTTCTCTCGTGACTTCTTCGACCTGATTGTGATCGACGAATGCCACCGTGGCAGCGCTGCTGAGGATTCTGCCTGGCGCGAGATTCTCGCCTACTTTTCCAACGCCACTCACGTCGGCCTTACTGCCACACCGAAGGAAACCAAAGAGGTATCCAGCATCACCTACTTCGGTGAGCCGGTGTACAGCTACACGCTCAAACAAGGCATTGAGGATGGTTTTCTTGCCCCCTACAAAGTGGTACGCATCGATTTCGATAAAGATTTGCAAGGCTGGCGGCCCCCCAAGGGCATGCTCGACAAAAATGGCGAACTGATCGAAGACCGTATCTACAACCTCAAAGACATGGATCGCAACCTGATCATCGAGGCGCGCACTCAACTCGTCGCTCAGAAAGTCACCGACTTCCTCAAAGCCACCGACCCGTACCAGAAGACGATCGTTTTCTGCGACGACATCGACCACGCCGAGCGCATGCGCCAGGCGCTGATCAACCTCAATCCTTTGCGTGTTGCTGAGAGCCGCAAATATGTGATGCGTATTACCGGTGATGACAAAGAAGGCAAGGCCGAGCTAGACAATTTCATCAACCCGGAAGAGCGTTACCCCGTCATAGCCACCACCAGCAAGCTTATGACCACGGGAGTCGATGCCCAGACCTGCAAGCTGATCGTGCTCGATCAGCACATCAAGTCGATGACCGAGTTCAAACAGATCATCGGTCGCGGTACCCGGATCAACGAGGACTTCGGCAAGTATTGGTTCACCATCATGGACTTCAAGAAAGCGACCGAACTGTTTGCCGACCCAGACTTCGACGGCGAACCGGTGGTGATCTACAACCCTGAAGGTGACGACTCGCCCGTTCCGCCAGACAATCCCTTGGAAGGTGAAGATGGCATTGTCGATGGCGGCGACTGGCTACCTGGAGAAGGGGCCGAGGGTGATACCTCATCCGATAAAAAGCGCATCAAATACGTTATCGATAACCTGCCCGTGTACGTCATTGCCGAACGCGTGCAGTACTACGGCCCGGATGGCCGGCTAATCACCGAGTCATTGCACGACTACACCCGTGCATGCGTGCAAAAACAGTTTGCCTCGCTGGATGACTTCCTGCGCCGCTGGAGTGATTCTGAGCAAAAGAAAGTGATTATCGAGGAGATGGCTGTTCAGGGCGTAATGTGGGAAGCCCTGGCCGAGGAGGTGGAAAAGAAGCAGGGCCAAGCACTCGACCCGTTCGATCTGATCTGCCACGTCGCTTTCGACCAGCCCGCCCTGACACGCCGCGAGCGCGCCGAGCAAGTAAAAAAACGCAACTACTTCGCCAAGTACTCCGGCTCTGCCCGCCTGGTGTTGGAGGCTCTGCTAGATAAATACGCCGACACAGGCATCGAGCACATAGAAGATATCAAGATCCTCCAGCTCGATCCCTTTAGCCAGATCGGCGCACCGATGGAACTGGTCAAAGCCTTTGGCGGGAAGGCTGGCTACAACAAGGCGATTCACGAACTGGAAGACGAGCTTTATGCCAGTTAAAAGCTACCTACCGACGATATGTCAGGGCAGGAAATCGACCTATCCTGTAGAATTTGGCCCCCATTGCGGCACGCGTTGAGAGAACTTCATGTCCATTAGCTCCACCATCAAGTCCATTCAGGACATCATGCGCAAAGACGTCGGCGTCGACGGCGACGCTCAGCGCATCGGCCAGTTGGTCTGGCTGCTGTTCTTGAAGATCTTCGATGACCGCGAGCTGGAATGGGAGCTGATGTACGATAACTACCGCTCGCCCATACCCGACAGCTGTCGCTGGCGAACCTGGGCCGCAGACCCGGAAGGCATGACCGGCGATGCACTGAAGGACTTTATCGACAATAACCTGTTCCCCCAGTTGCGGAATCTGCACGAGTACAGCAACACGGCGTCGGCCTATGTGGTGCGCAGCGTGTTTGAAGACGCCTACAACTACATGAAGTCCGGTCAATTGTTGCGTCAGGTGATCAACAAAGTTCAAGAGGGGGTGGACTTCAACAAGGCTCAAGAGCGCCATGAGTTCGGCAATCTTTATGAGCAACTCCTACGCGACCTGCAGAACGCTGGTAACGCTGGCGAGTTCTACACCCCGCGCCCGGTCACCGAATTCATGGTGCGCATGGTCGATCCTAAACTGGATGAGAAAGTCATGGATCCGGCCTGCGGTACGGGCGGCTTTCTGACATGCGCCATTGAGCACAAGCGTAGCCGCTACGTAAAAACCGCTGAAGATGAACGGACTCTGCAATCCAGCATCTTTGGGGTGGAGAAAAAGCCGCTGCCCCATCTGTTGGCGACCACCAACATGATCCTGCATGGCATTGAAGTGCCTAGCCAGATCCGGCACGACAACACCTTAAGCAAACCGCTGATCAGCTGGAGCCCTATCGAGCGCGTGCACTGCATCGTCGCCAACCCACCGTTTGGGGGCATGGAAGAAGACGGTATCGAAACGAACTTCCCCGCAGCCTTCCGCACCCGTGAAACTGCCGACTTGTTCCTGGTGCTTATCATGCACCTTCTCAAGGATGGTGGTCGCGCTGCAGTGGTGCTACCTGACGGCTTCCTGTTTGGCGAAGGCATCAAGAGCCGCATTAAGGAAAAGCTGCTGACCGAGTGCAATCTGCATACCATCGTTCGCCTGCCCAACGGCGTGTTCAATCCCTACACGGGCATCAAGACCAACTTGCTGTTCTTCACCAAAGGCACACCGACCAAACAGGTGTGGTTCTACGAACATCAGTACCCGGCTGGGGTAAAGAACTATTCCAAAACGCGGCCCATGCGTATCGAAGAATTCGCCGTGGAGGAAGCCTGGTGGGGCAACGAATCCGATGGCTTTGCCGCACGGGTAGAAAGCGAATTCGCCTGGCAGGTGAGCGTCGAAGACCTACAAGCGCGCAATTGGAACTTGGACTGCAAAAATCCACATATCGACGAGCGGATCAACCATGATCCGGTGGAGCTGTTGCGCAACTACAACAGCCTGCAAGGTGAGATCAGCGACCTGCGTGACCAGCTTAAAGCCGTGCTAGCCGAAGCTTTGGAACGTCACGTATGACGGCGTTACTTACTGATAACTTCTCTGTACTGGCCAGTGCACCCAACGGCATCAAGAAACTGCGGGAGCTGATTCTGGAACTGGCGGTGCGCGGTAAGTTGTTGCCGCAAGATCCCAGGGAAGAGCCGGCCAGTGAGTTGCTAAAGCGGATTGCCGAGGAAAAGGCACGGTTGGTGGCTGAGGGGAAGATCAAAAAATCGAAGCCCACCAATGAAAACCCAGCCGAAATTTTTTATGAAATCCCTTCTACTTGGGCAGTTGCTTCGTTAGGACAGGTTGTGGAAATCGTACGGGGTATCACTTTCCCTGCCAGCGAGAAATCAAAAGAGCCTGAGCCTGGCCGCGTTGCATGCCTGCGTACCGCAAATGTTCAAGACGAAATTGAATGGGATGACCTTCTATACATACGAGAAAGCTTCGTCTCTCGTCATGACCAGTACGTCGAACCTCATGACATAGTCATGTCGATGGCAAACAGCCGGGAGCTGGTTGGGAAGGTTGCACTGATCGGCGCAGAGCTGAAGCAAAAGACAACATTTGGTGGCTTCCTTGGTGTTTTACGACCGGTGCTAATCGAGCCACGATTTGTTATGGCTTTGCTCCGCACTCCGCATGCACGTAGCGCCTTGATTGAAAGTTCAAGCCAGACTACCAACATCGCAAATGTATCACTGGGAAAGCTAAGGCCTTTGCCACTTGCAATCCCGCCACTGGCTGAACAACGCCGCATCGTCGTCAAAGTAGATGAGCTAATGGCCCTATGCGACCGTGTGGAGGCCCGGAAGGCCGACGCTAAAAGCGCCCACGCCCATCTGGTGCAAGCGCTGCTCGACAGCCTGATCCAAGCGAGAGACGCCAGCGATTTCGCCGCCAATTGGCAACACCTGGCCGAACACTTCCATACCCTGCTCACCACCGAATCCAGCATTAACGCCCTCAAGCAAACCCTGTTGCGACTGGCGGTGATGGGCAAGATTGCGCCGCAGAATCCCAGCGATGAGCCGGCCATCGAGCTACTCAAACGCATTACCCAGGAAAAGGCTCGCTTAGTTTCGGAAGGGAAAATCCGTAAAGCAAAACAATTCCCTGAACTCTCTGATGAGGAGAAGCTATTTTTTACGCCTAATGGCTGGGAGGCTGCCCGATTTGGCCAAGTAATTGAGCTAATTTCAGGGCAGCACCTAGGCCCGGATGAATATTTGGACAGCACAAGGGAAGGAGCAATTCCATATCTGACCGGCCCGGCTGATTTTGGAGAAACTTACCCTCGGGCTACGCGCTTTACAAATGAGCGGCGTGCAATATCAGTAAAAGGTGACATTCTGCTTACAGTGAAAGGCTCTGGTGTCGGCAAAACAAACTTTGTTAATCAGGAAGAGCTCGCAATAAGCCGCCAACTAATGGCTATTCGCCCAATCATTATGGATGTCCAGTTTGCCAGAAACCTGCTGCTCTCGATGTCTGCGCACTTCCAGAGCAAGTCTATTGGCATCGCGATACCAGGTATTTCGCGTGAAGATGTTCTGGATACCCTGATAGGAATACCGCCTCTCCCCGAACAACACCGCATCGTCGCCAAGGTGGATCAACTTATGGCCCTATGCGACCAACTAAAAACCCGCCTAACCCAAGCCCGCCAACTCAACGAGCAATTGGTCAAAACTTTGGTCGAGCGCGCCCTTGAGCACGATGACAAACAGACTCCCATTGCAACAGATCAAAAAACCGCTCGCACCCTGCTAGCCGCCGAAGTTACTCACAGGCTTCACGCCCAGCGAACCTTTGGCCAGCGCAAACTGCAGAAGGTGGTTTACCTGGCCGAGTATGCAGCCAGGCTTGATGCAATTCAGGGCAGTTACTTACGTAACGTGGCAGGTCCCCATGATCGCCACCTGATGAATCAGGTCGAAGCAGAGCTGCAAACGCAACAATGGTACGAGCGCATTGACCGCGAGACCGTCGGTCATGCGTACCGCCCACTCTCCCAAGCGGGGCAACATCGCCAGGCATATAACCGCACTTGGTCAGCCAATGAACAGGCAAAGATTGAGCAGGTCATTGAGCTGATGCGGGACTGGGATACGGATCACTGCGAAATAACCGTGACGCTCTACGCCGCGTGGAACGATTTCATAATCGAAGGTCGTCCGGTTAGCGATGACGCTATCGTGGATGAGGTCATGCACCGCTGGAACGAAGCCAAGCTGCGCTTCAGCAAGGGCAAGTGGCTGGCCGCGCTCACCGAAATGAAAAAGCACGGCCTGCTAACTCCGACTGGCTTCGGCAAACGCACCAGCGGAGGCACGCTTACCCTGTCCGGTTTCGAATAAGCTGGCCTTTTTGAACATCACGGCCAGTCACTCAGGGCAGTTTCTATATGCTTCTCAGAGTTATCAGAGTCGCCCTTCATGCCTGTAGAAGTGAGTCCCGGTGGCTCACCTTCTGGCAAAAAGCTTAAGGCTTTTTCTTTACAGTTTTGAGCTTAGTCCGAATTGTCGCATCAGATCGCTCCCGGTCAATTATGGGAAGGGGGTGATCTAATTGAGACAGGTGAAGTCCCTTAATTGAAGCGTTATATTGCCACCTGAGGAAACGTTCGATCAGCCGCGAGTTCTGTAATTTAAGTGCTTCATTTTCAGACTCAAGCCTGGCAATCCGCTCTCCGGCAATTTTCAGACTCGACGGAGTAGGAACGCGAACAACCTCAGACCTTGATTGCGCCTTAGCCTGATCGAATGCTCGTTTTATATCAGGATTAGCAGATAAAGACTGGCGGGTTGGGCGCTTTCCTACGAGGTTAGTGACAGCACCACATAATTCGTCCCATGTTAAAAGTCCCTGCCAAGCATAGAGGGTATCGACAATTGCCATTATGTCAGAGCGGGTTAAATGCTTAGCCATTTACATCTGCTCCAATAAATTGGAAATTTTATCGTCTCGTTCTTCACCAAGGTTTTTCTGTAGCATCTCACCACGCGCATTTAGCGCGCGAGTTGTATGACTAGGCGAATTAACCTCCTTGAGACGGATGAGCGATCCATTTGGAACAGAGTCGTCCTTAAAAATACCAACAAGCTCGCGTAAGCGAGCCGCCGATAGCTTATGGTGCTCATACCACCGATCGGCACCGTAATGACCTTCCTTCATTGCAACTTCAGATGCCAGCAATTGCTTCTCGGTATCGGCTAGCTCACTCTCTAACTCCTCCTTACTTTCAGATCGTTTCTCACACAAATGTTCATTGCAATTCAAACAATCACGAAATAAACCACAAGGTGCTGCGGCAAAATCGTGCAAGCAGAATCCATGCTTCGATTTATGAATAGGTCCCTTAGGGGCGAGGTCGTAAGCATCTCGGCTGACCGGCTCGCAGTGAATGAGCACAGATTGATCGTATCCCGCCACGATCAATGCGCTCTCGTATTTCGTAGCAAGCTCGGTAGGCGTGAGGTGGTTATAAACACGGTTTTGCTTCGGGTCTGCCCGACCAGCAAAACGAGCTATATCTTCTTCGCTCAGCCCCCCGCGATGCCCCATAGTATCAATCATATGGCGCATCTGGTGGGTAGTGATTTTCATCGCAGCCCCATCCGCATGGCGAAAGCCATAACGAGCGAAGATGCTGATATGCACGCCCTCACCTGCGCTTTCCCTAGGAGACAGATCGCTATTCACAATGTTCACATCCGGAACCCATGGTAATACACGTAACGTACCGCGCTGCGCATGCAGCGTATTTAGCTGCATAGCAAATAGGGCATTACCATACTTTACACCGGCCTTTTTATTAACCCAGGGAAAGTTTGGAGGAACTCGGTCTTTCAGTTTAGCCCACAGCGACTCCAACGTAATGACATCACCGCGCCCAAATCCATAAAGATAATAAATTCGCTGTTTAGCTTCATGCACTGGAAGATATAAACCTAATGCTTCGCACGCCTCAACCTCTGTGAGAGTTTTTGATCTCTCAAGATGATCCGAGTCTGGATGAATAAACATTAGGTCTGGATTGGCATCAAGCCACTCACCTAAACTTCGTCCTTCCGCAGTAAGCGCTCTTAGACGAGTCAGTGCCTCTTTCACAATCGGAACCATAACCGTCGGAACAGGCTTTAAATTAGCTCCATAACCTTTACCTGAGTAATACTTTAAACGGTAGACTGGTTCGCCATGCTTATCGAAACTATCGTCCTCACAATGCAGCGGCAAGCTGAGCACTTCCGAAATACGAACACTTCCGCTCATCAGCAATGCAAAAACACTGCTCGTAAATATATCCCTAGGGTTATCCCCAACGCTCGAAAAAATATCCGCCATTGCCAATACAGCGTCTTGAGCAGGGAGCTTTCGGTCGCGAGCCTCCCTAGCCTTCTTTCCAGTTCGATTAGAGTCCTGAGGCCTCGATATCGGATTTCTCCATCTCCCGCATGGCTGACTGACTAGATTGTTATGGGAGACAAACTCTGCTAAACGTTGGAGCTCTCGCCCACACTGGTACGCTGAAGCGCTAAAATGCCCCCTAGCCAACATAGCAGCTTGATCGAGAATCGATGCATCAAGTCTAACGATATCAGGTTCTCCATGCGCATCAGATAAAGCCTGTTCTAATACTTTTAGCGCTTTCGACTCATTGCGAGTCCCTGTCGGATTATGGCCCTGCTGGTATCTAAAGTATGCTTTAGCAAATGAAATAAATGGCTCTCTCATTCTATCATCAACAGAGAACGACCTAGAGCCAGATCCTAGCTTCGTAAAATTTGCAACCTTCGGCCATAGCCAAGAATCAAAATCCAAGTCTGCACCAAACACTGTCAACTCATTTCGGCACTTATCAATGAACTGACTTGTATTATGGCGAGCATCTAGCTCGCTTTGACTAATGAAGTGAAATAGATTACTCATCTATGCTTTCTCTTTTGCGCTCAACACACTTTCGGATAACTTCTGCAACTGCGACTATCGTCCGATCTAGAATAGCGGCAATGGTCAAGTCACCTGTTGTTGCGATCAACTGCTCTCGCTCCTCTATCAGCTCAATATATAATTCTTCATGAGGACCATCCAACCACGGCTGGAAGCTCACACAGGTATAGCAGGGGCGAGGCGCGTTCATCCCGCAGAAAGAAAAATTGCCACAGGTTCCGACGTTACATTTTCGATGTTTGACACGGCTCGCAGGATCCGAACCACGCAGTGCGTCAAGCTCGGAATCTACCAATACTCCAGCAAACGCTTTAGCATATATCGCGAGCTGAAATCCAAGAGCCTCATCAATCTTTTTTAAATGTTCTGGTACATTCAAGGTGTAAACTTCAACGTGCTGCGTATCTGAATGATCGAGAATCTCTGCAATTACATATTTACTTACGCCGTCTCGCGCTGCTCGTGTCCCAAGTGAGTACCTGAAACGTCGGGCAAAAACGTTAAGTAGCTCATCGGTTCGCTCAGATACAATCCCAAGTGACTCGACTGTACGTTTCAAAATATGAGTGAAAACCGCAGTGCTTATGTGAAGCCTTTCCCCAGGAAGTGCTCTGATAAAGTCGGCTTTCGAACGTTTACGCCAATTCCGAATTGCAGGAAATAATGGGAACAGTTTTTTTTGCTCTTCTGACAGCTCGTAACCTATTTCTACTATATCACGCAGCACTTTCTGCTTATGGCTTTCAAGCAGCTGCCACATCTCTAATGTGAGCTGATAGGTTTTAAATTCGTCTCGAAAACTGCCTCCCTCCTGCTTTGCTCGAGGAATGTGAAGAAAATAGTTGGCGATTCCATCCTGCCCCTTTAAATCAATTAAATCTCCACATTTAAGATGGGTTAATTGAATTGGCCTACGACCGGTAGTGCTAATAATCATACAAGCACAGAAGTCATATAAGGATGTTTCACCCATTTCATATGAGAATATCAAACTCTCATTAAATGACGCATATTCGAAATCCGAAAGAGGACCTTCGGTAGGGTCCAGACTTTTTATAGCAAGCCCTTTCTCACGACCTTTCAACCGCCATCCATCAAGCATCGCGACAACATCGCTTGCCATCCCTGGATATCCGAAGTTTAACCATCGCCGGAAAAATGGTCTAAGACATTGTAAGCTCTCTTGATTATCACCTAAACCGGACTTAAAATTTATGAGCTGACTGGTGTTAATCTCACCGGAAGTCGAAGAAAAAAAATGGTGCAGTGCAACAGAGACTCTTACAGCGCTTCCCCCGGACATCGTCGTGGCATAGTGCGCCAACAGCTTTCTTACGCTTTCACGATATTGCTCCGGCGTCCGAGTCATTATGAGCGCCAAATTTAACGAAATATCCTTAGATAAATTCCATTTGTCGTCATTGAAATTAAATTCACGCCCGAGTACCGAAACTAGGGCAATATCATTTAGTAATACATCCTTTTTTTTGCCGGTGCTACCTTCCATAGCGATCAACTGCGGCGGGCTGTCTGAAGGGCTCGCTGAATCAATCATTTCTTCACCTTACTAGGAGGTAGGCTTGCTTCCTGTAGCTTCAGGCCATACTCAGCAGCTTTTCTTTCAATATACCGCTGATTATAGGTAGCGGCAGTTCCGCTACCAAACTTCCACCCCATTAGTTCTGAGCGCATTAGCTCTTCTTCTGCATGGGGCACATTGGCCTTATCCATCAAGTCTGAGAAACGCTCGTTCCAATAATGACGAAGATCGTGACCAGAAAATTCGCTAAGTGGCGGCACATCCCTTCGAAGACTGTGAATGACATATTTGTAACCACCGATAGAAAGTGGCTGCCCCTGCGTTGGCCCTGATTTATGAGTTACAAAGAGAAACCCGTGCTTCCGCGAACCAGGCACGACACGCCGATATTCCGAAATGTAAATCTGGACCTCTTTGATGATAGAGGGCTTTAACGGTATTATGCGGTCGTTGGTTTTAACTAGCGGCTGATCGAGACGTGGATCACTTTTCTCGTCGGCACGCCTCATTATCGAAACACGATTGGCTCGAAAGTCGAAGTCTTCAATCATCAGATTCAGCATTTCTCCGCGCCTAATGCCAAGCTCATACATGAGAGATAGGATCAGCCGGTTTCTAACCTGAGTGGCCTGCTGCTCCCAGATGTTGAAGTGCGATCCTGGCCTCAGTACTTCAAGTACCGCTGAGGCGCTGGCAGCGCTGAGACCACGCTTTCTGTTGATCCTATTGCGCTTTTTGCTAACGGGCCGTATTTCACGCATTGCGGCTATAACTCGGGGTAGCTCATCACTATCGCGAGGGTTACGCAGGTAAAGCGAAGCTAGCCAACCAAGATATCCAGTAGCAACGCCGATGCGAGCATGCATGACGTCTTTTGAAATATATTCGTGGCTGGAAAAGTAGGTGGGGCCGGCCCTGCCTTCTGTTTGAGCCACTAGACGCCTTTGCAGGATACCTCTCAGTGACTCAACTTCATGGGGGTCTAGCACCTTCCCCTCTGACAGCCGAGCTACGAGATCAATCTGATACTCCTCCATCACCTGAAGAAACGCACCTAGATGCCCTGCATTGTTCGTAAGCGTTGAAGCTGAATTGCTTTTGTTCCTGACTTGGGTGGTTAGGTAAAGGTTCGGGTAATAGAGGGGCATACCCAAATCGTCAACGATGACGCAAGACCTCTCCCCGCTCTCGAACGTTACCTTTTTGGCCTTCGCCACTCGTTTCGGTAGGTAAACCTCTGAGTTCTTTACACTCATGTAAAACTATCCCCCTAGGCCGTCTTTCGCTATTCATAGTTACTTTTTCTTCGGCAAAGAAAAAGCCCCAATCGCTTACGCTCTGGGGCTTTCAGGGGAAAACTTTACAATGTGACTCTGAGCTATATCCTAGAACGGAATATCGTCATCAAAGCTGTCGAAATCCGGAGCCGGTTGCGGCGCGGCCTGTTGCGGAGCCGCTGGGCGCTCACGCTGTGGCTGAGGCGCCGACTGAGGGCGAGGCGCCTGCTGGCGTGGAGCAGCCTGCTGGTAGTTGTTGCCACCTTGCTGCTGGTCACCCTGTGGACGACCGCCCAGCAGTTGCATGGTGCCTTGCATGTCGACCACGATTTCGGTGGTGTAGCGCTTGATGCCGTCTTTTTCCCATTCGCGGGTCTGCAGCTTGCCTTCGATGTACACCTGCGAACCCTTGCGCAGGTATTCGCCGGCGATTTCGGCCACCTTGCCGAACATCGACACGCGGTGCCATTCGGTCTTCTCGACCTTCTGGCCGGTCTGCTTGTCGGTCCACTGTTCGCTGGTCGCCAGACTCAGGTTGGTCACAGCGTTGCCATTGGGCAGGTAGCGAACTTCGGGATCCTGGCCGCAAGTACCGACCAATATGACTTTGTTAACCCCACGGGCCATAACGTTCTCCTAGGCTTCGCACGTGGTCGGGGCCGGGTTGTTCACCAGGCGCTCGAGCGTCGCGCGATCCAATAATTCGGTGTCCAGTTTGATATAAACGGCCGCTTCGTCGGCGACCACCACTGCATCGGTTACTCCAACGACGGCCTTAAGGCGCTCGGTCAGGCCTGCTTCGCGGATGGCTTCGGGCGACAACGGCAAGCGCAGGCTCGTCACATACGGAGGTTCGCGCATGGTAACAGCAAAGACCAGCCAAAGTGCAGCCAGCGCGGCGCATCCCAGGAACACAACCGACAAACCGCCATGCTGGAACAACCAGCCGCCGAGGATTCCGCCCAACGCCGAACCGAGGAACTGGCTGGTGGAGTAAACCCCCATCGCCGTGCCCTTGCCACCCGCCGGTGAAACCTTGCTGATCAGCGACGGCAGCGACGCCTCCAGCAGATTGAACGCGGTGAAGAACACCACTGTGCCGATCACCAGGGCCCGCAGGCTGTCGCCGAACTGCCAGAAGAATAGCTCAGTGAGCATCAGCGTCACGACGGCGCCGAGCAAAACTCGTTTCATTTTGCGTCGCTTCTCGCCGTAGATGATGAACGGGATCATGGCGAAAAACGAAATCAGCAGCGCAGTCAGGTAAACCCACCAGTGCTGCTCCTTGGGCAAGCCGGCCTTCTCCACCAGCGCCAGCGGCAAGGCAACGAAGCTGGACATCAACATGGCGTGGAGCACGAAGATGCCCAGGTCCAGACGCAGCAGGTCCGGGTGCTTGAGCGTCGGCACCAGCGCCTGGCGAGCCACCCCTGATTCGCGGTGCTGCAACGGCCCGGTGGAGCGCGGCACCATGAACGCCACGATCAGGATGCCCACCAGCGCCATGCCCCCCGTGACCAGAAACAGCCCCGACAAGCCAAAGGCGCGGGTCAGCAACGGCCCGACGACCATGGCGACGGCGAACGACAGACCGATCGTCATGCCGATCATGGCCATGGCCTTGGTCCGATGCTGTTCGCGGGTCAGGTCCGACAGCAAAGCCATGACGGCTGCGGAAATCGCCCCGGCGCCTTGCAGGATGCGTCCGGCGATCACGCCCCAGATCGAATCGGCATTGGCCGCCAGCACACTGCCCAGGGCGAAGACAATCAAGCCCAGGTAGATGACGGGACGCCGGCCTATGCGGTCGGAAATGACCCCGAACGGGATCTGGAAAATCGCCTGGGTCAGGCCGTACGCGCCAATCGCCAACCCGATGAGGGCCGGGGTCGCGCCTGCCAGATCCATCCCATAGGTCGCCAGCACCGGCAACACCATGAACATGCCCAGCATACGGAAGGCGAACACAAGAGCCAGACCGCTTGCTGCGCGTGTCTCGCCGCTGCTCATGCGTTCGCTGTGGGGATCGTGCATGGAAAAACCTCGTGTGAACCGGCGGCGATTCTACCAGTCCCATCGATTGAGGGGGTATATCGCGACCGTTTGCCGCGCAGTCTTCATGTATGACTGCAAACTCACTTTCAATAGTGTGCATCCATCCAGTATTTGCCCGTATACTCCTACGTTTTCGACGCCCGCCGAGCGAGGCCACTTTGGACAAGATCCTGATTCGTGGGGCCCGTACCCACAACCTGAAGAACATCGACCTGACCCTGCCACGGGACAAGCTGATCGTCATCACCGGCCTGTCCGGATCCGGCAAATCATCCCTGGCCTTCGACACCCTGTACGCTGAAGGCCAGCGGCGCTATGTCGAATCGCTGTCGGCCTACGCCCGGCAGTTCCTGTCGATGATGGAAAAACCCGACGTCGACACCATTGAAGGCCTGTCGCCGGCGATTTCCATCGAACAGAAGTCGACTTCCCACAACCCACGCTCAACCGTCGGCACCATCACCGAGATCTACGACTACCTGCGCCTGCTGTATGCGCGGGTCGGTATTCCCCGGTGTCCCGACCACGACATCCCGCTGGAAGCCCAGACCGTCAGCCAGATGGTCGACCTGGTGCTGGCTCAGCCCGAAGGCAGCAAGTTGATGCTGCTGGCGCCGGTCATCCGCGAGCGCAAGGGCGAGCACCTGATGGTCTTCGAAGAACTGCGCGCCCAAGGCTTCGTTCGGGCACGGGTCAACGGCAAGCTGTGCGAGCTGGACGAACTGCCGAAGCTGGATAAACAGAAAAAGCATTCGATCGATGTGGTGGTCGACCGCTTCAAGGTCCGGGCCGACCTGCAACAGCGTCTGGCTGAGTCCTTCGAGACGGCACTGAAACTGGCCGACGGCATCGCCCTGGTAGCCCCGATGGACGACGAGCCCGGCGAGGAAATCATCTTCTCGGCGCGCTTCGCCTGCCCGATCTGCGGCCACGCCATCAGCGAGCTGGAACCCAAGCTGTTCTCCTTCAACAACCCGGCCGGCGCGTGCCCGACCTGCGATGGCCTGGGGGTCAAGCAGTTCTTCGACACCAAGCGCCTGGTCAATGGCGAACTGACCCTGGCCGAGGGCGCGATTCGCGGCTGGGACCGGCGTAACGTCTACTACTTCCAGATGCTCGGGTCGCTGGCGGCCCACTACAAGTTCAGCCTGGACAAACCCTTCAACGAGCTGCCCGCCGACCAGCAGAAATTCATCCTGCACGGCAGCGGCTCACAAAGTGTCGACTTCAAATACCTGAACGACCGTGGCGATATCGTCAAACGCTCCCACCCGTTCGAAGGCATCGTGCCGAACCTGGAGCGGCGTTATCGCGAGACCGAATCGGCCAGCGTGCGCGAAGAACTGGCCAAGTTCCTCAGCACCCAGCCCTGCCCCGATTGCCGCGGTACCCGTTTGCGTCGGGAGGCGCGGCATGTGTGGGTCGGCGAGAAAACCCTGCCGGCGGTGACCAACCTGCCGATTGGGGACGCCACCGACTACTTCGGCGGCTTGAAGCTCACCGGCCGCCGGGGCGAAATTGCCGACAAGATCCTCAAGGAAATCCGCGAGCGCCTGCAATTTCTGGTGAACGTTGGCCTGGACTACCTGACCCTCGATCGCAGCGCAGATACCTTGTCCGGCGGCGAAGCCCAGCGTATTCGCCTGGCCAGCCAGATCGGTGCCGGCCTGGTGGGGGTGATGTACATCCTCGATGAACCGTCCATTGGCCTGCACCAGCGGGACAACGATCGACTGCTCGGGACGCTCAAGCACCTGCGGGACATCGGCAACACGGTGATCGTGGTCGAACACGACGAGGATGCGATCCGCCTGGCGGATTACGTCGTGGACATCGGTCCGGGTGCGGGCGTGCATGGCGGGCATATCGTTGCCCAAGGCACAGCCGCCGAAGTCATGGCGCATCCCGACTCCCTGACCGGCAAATACCTGTCGGGCCGGGTGAAGATCAAGGTGCCGGCCAAGCGTACGCCGCGCAACAAGAAGCTGTCGCTGAGCCTCAAGGGCGCCCGTGGCAACAACCTGCGCAACGTTGACCTGGACATCCCGATTGGGCTGCTGACTTGCGTGACCGGTGTGTCCGGCTCCGGCAAATCGACGCTGATCAACAACACCCTGTTCCCCCTCAGCGCTACGGCCCTGAACGGCGCCACGACCCTGGAGGCCGCCGCCCACGACAGCATCAAGGGCCTGGAGCATCTGGACAAGGTCGTCGACATCGACCAGAGCCCCATCGGCCGCACACCGCGCTCCAACCCGGCGACTTATACCGGGCTGTTCACGCCGATCCGCGAGCTGTTCGCCGGCGTGCCGGAGTCCCGTTCACGCGGCTATGGCCCGGGGCGTTTCTCGTTCAACGTCAAGGGCGGGCGCTGCGAAGCCTGCCAGGGCGACGGCCTGATCAAGGTCGAGATGCACTTCTTGCCGGACATCTATGTGCCGTGCGACGTGTGCAAGAGCAAGCGCTACAACCGCGAAACCCTGGAGATCAAGTACAAGGGCAAGAATATCCACGAAACCCTCGAGATGACCATCGAAGAGGCCAGGGTGTTCTTCGACGCGGTGCCGGCCCTGGCGCGCAAGCTCCAGACGCTGATGGATGTGGGGCTGTCGTACATCAAGCTTGGGCAATCGGCAACGACGTTGTCCGGCGGCGAGGCCCAGCGGGTCAAGCTGTCTCGCGAGCTGTCCAAGCGTGATACCGGCAAGACCCTGTACATCCTCGACGAGCCGACCACGGGCTTGCACTTCGCTGATATCCAGCAATTGCTCGACGTCCTGCATCGCCTTCGCGACCATGGCAACACCGTGGTGGTAATCGAGCACAACCTGGATGTGATCAAGACGGCGGACTGGCTGGTGGACCTGGGGCCGGAAGGTGGCTCCAAGGGTGGTCAGATCATCGCGGTGGGTACGCCCGAGGAAGTGGCCGAAATGAAGCAGTCGCACACTGGCTACTACCTCAAGCCGCTGCTGGAGCGTGACCGGGACTGATTTTTCCCCGGCCACGAAAAAGCCCCTGTCATCTCATCAATGACAGGGGCTTTTTGTTTGATCGTTCCTACGCACCGGGTGGGAATGCAGCTTGGGACGCTCTGCGTTCCCTTTCCCTGCAATCAGAACTGCGACTGCAGGTAATTTTCCAGGCCTATCAACTTGATCAGGCCCAGCTGCTTCTCGAGCCAGTAGGTATGGTCTTCTTCGGTGTCGTTGAGCTGGATGCGCAGGATCTCGCGGGTCACGTAATCGTTGTGCTGTTCGCAGAGCTCAATGCCCTTGCACAGCGCGGCACGGACTTTGTATTCCAGGCGCAGGTCGGCCGCGAGCATGTCTGGCACCGTGGTGCCGATGTCCAGATCATCCGGGCGCATGCGTGGCGTACCTTCGAGCATCAGGATCCGGCGCATCAACGCATCGGCGTGCTGTGCCTCTTCTTCCATCTCATGGTTGATACGTTCGTAGAGCTCGGTAAAACCCCAGTCCTCGTACATCCGCGAGTGGATGAAATATTGATCACGGGCTGCCAGTTCGCCTGTCAGCAGCGTGTTGAGGTAATCGATTACGTCTGGGTGACCTTGCATCGCCCTACATCTCCACAAGCTTTGAAGGCTCTAGTTTGAACCAAGCTGACCGCAAGGTCACTCGCCTATCGCAATAAAAGCGAAGAAAATCCAAGAAAAGCTGGTTAAATAACGCAAAAACCGCCCAATTGAGGGCGGTTCTGCTTCTCGTTTAGACTTAGTTAAGCTGTACGCCCAACGCTTTCGCGATGCCTTCACCGTAAGCGACATCGGCTTTGAAGAAGTGCTGCAGCTGACGATCGACGACATCCGCCGATACACCGGCCATCGCACCCGCGATGTTGCTGATCAGCAGCGCTTTCTGGGCATCATTCATCAAGCGGAACAGCGCACCGGCGTGACTGTAGTAGTCGGTATCTTCGCGGTGATCGTAACGGTCTGCCGAACCACCGAGCGCCAGGGCCGGTTCAGCATAACGCGGAGCCTGCTTGGGGGCCTCGACGTAGCTGTTGGGCTCGTAGTTCGGTGCTGCACCGCCATTGCTGCCGAACGCCATGGCTCCGTCGCGCTGGTAAGTGTTGACCGGGCTGCGCGGGGCGTTGACTGGCAATTGCTGGTGATTGGTACCCACACGGTAGCGGTGTGCATCAGCGTAGGCGAACACACGACCTTGCAGCATGCGGTCTGGCGAAAGGCCAACCCCGGGAACCATATTGCTCGGCCCGAACGCCGCCTGCTCAACTTCAGCGAAGTAGTTCAGCGGGTTACGGTTGAGTTCCAGCTCGCCGACCTCGATCAACGGAAACTCCTTCTGCGACCAGGTCTTGGTCACGTCGAACGGGTTCTCGTAATGGGCCGCCGCTTGGGCCTCGGTCATGATCTGGATGCAGACGCTCCACTTCGGGAAATCGCCACGCTCGATCGCATTGAACAGATCACGCTGAGCGTAATCCGGGTCGGTGCCCGCCAGGCGTGCAGCTTCAGCCGGCGTCAGGTTCTTGATCCCTTGCTTGGTCTTGTAGTGCCATTTCACCCAGTGACGCTCACCCTGGGCACTGATCAGGCTATAGGTGTGGCTGCCAAAGCCGTGCATGTGACGGTAGCCATCGGGAATGCCACGATCAGAGAACAGAATGGTGACCTGGTGCAAAGCCTCGGGCGAATGCGACCAGAAATCCCACATCATTTGGGCACTTTTCAGATTGCTTTGGGGCAGGCGCTTCTGCGTATGGATGAAGTCGGGGAATTTCAGCGGATCGCGGATGAAGAACACAGGGGTGTTATTACCCACGATGTCCCAGTTCCCTTCCTCGGTGTAGAACTTCAGGGCGAAACCGCGTGGATCGCGCTCAGTATCGGCAGAGCCACGCTCGCCACCCACGGTGGAAAAACGCAGGAACGTCGGGGTCTGTTTGCCGACCGACTCAAACAGCTTGGCGCTGGTGTACTGGGTGATATCCCGGGTTACGGTAAATGTGCCGTAAGCGCCCGATCCCTTAGCGTGTACACGGCGCTCGGGAATGTTCTCGCGATTGAAGTGAGCGAGCTTCTCGATAAGGTGGAAGTCGTCGAGCAACAGCGGGCCACGCGGGCCAGCGGAGCGAGAGTTCTGGTTATCGGCGACAGGAGCGCCGCTGGCGGTCGTAAGCGTTTTGGTCTGGCTCATGCTCAATCTTCCTAGGTCGGTCTTCAAACTGCCGGCTAATCGGCTGGAAAGGAGTATTGATCATGTTAATGACAGTATCCAAATTCATTAAATCATGGACATCGATAGTCATTATCTAATGCTGTCGCATTGCCAAGCGCAAGCCAGCCAACAGAGGTGACTGCCACTTTTTGACCGGGCACAAAAAACCGGGCACAAGGCCCGGTTTTTTGTATGTTGCCGACTTACTCAGCGGATACAGCTTCACCGCTGGTAGCACGATCAACCAACTCGACGTACGCCATAGGCGCGTTGTCGCCAGCGCGGAAACCGCACTTGAGGATGCGCAGGTAGCCACCCTCACGGGTAGCG
>LNAP01000043.1_pt1 | contig 115763 bp, 122 predicted proteins | sample 602601 | NCBI WGS metagenome assembly LNAP01 (sample SAMN02440304, study PRJNA202911) | soil metagenome | biome: Subtropical and temperate rainforests or woodlands; isolation source: soil samples (1 kg each in a 20% v/v slurry with milli Q water) were... ... | reverse complement strand
ATCGACACCGTGAACCCCGGCGCGACCCGCATCATGCGGCTGCCGCTCTCGGCCTACCGCGGCCAGCCGCTCGCCGCGGTGCCGGGGCTGGAGACCTTCGCGCAGGCCGTGGGCCACCGCTTCGAGCTGCACAGCACCAGCCCCGAAGCCGGCGAGCGCGACCACTGGCAGGACTCGTTCGAGCTGCAGACGCCCGCCCAGCACGCGCGCGAGCAGGACTCGATCACGCTGCTGGTGCGCGGCGCCTCGATGCCGCAGGGCGCCACGCTGATGGTGTTCGACGACATCACCGAACTCGTCTCGGCGCAGCGCAGCGAGGCCTGGAGCGAGGTGGCGCGGCGCCTGGCGCACGAGATCAAGAACCCGCTCACGCCCATCCAGCTCTCGGCCGAGCGGCTGCAGCACAAGCTCGGCGCCAAGCTCGAGGGCGCCGACCAGGCGATGCTCGGCCGCTCGGTGGCCACCATCGTCAACCAGGTGCAGGCGATGAAGACGCTGGTCAACGAGTTCCGCGATTACGCCCGGCTGCCGGCGGCGCACCTGATCCCGATCGACCTGAACGCGCTGGTGACCGAGGTGCTCGGGCTGTACGGCACGGCGCAGGAGTCGGGCCGGCTGCACGCCGACCTGGCCGCGGCGCTGCCGGCCATCGTGGGCGACAGCACGCAGCTGCGCCAGGTGATCCACAACCTGGTGCAGAACGCGCTCGACGCGGTGGCCGAGCAGCCCGACGGCCGGGTGCGCATCTGCACCGAGATCGCCCGCACCGAACAGGGCGAGCTGCGCGCGGTGCGGCTGCAGGTCATCGACAACGGGCCCGGCTTCTCCGACAAGGTGCTCAAGCGCGCGTTCGAGCCCTACGTGACCACCAAGTCGAAAGGCACCGGGCTGGGGCTGGCGGTGGTCAAGAAGATCGCCGACGAACACGGCGCCCGCGTGCGCATTGCCAACCTCGGCACGGGCGGGGAGGGCGACGCCGCCGCAGGGATACCGCGCGGAGCACAAGTCTCGCTATCATTCGCGAAATTCGCGCCGGGAGCCGGCGCTCCCCCGTCTGCAACAGCTTCCCCTTCCTCCGGCACCCCAGCCGCTTCCGGCGCGCATTGAAACTTCATGGCCACCATTCTTGTTGTTGACGACGAACTGGGCATCCGTGCCCTGCTCTCCGAGATCCTCGCCGACGAAGGTCACACGATCGAACTGGCCGAGAACGCCGCGCAGGCCCGCGCCTGCCGCGACCGGCTGCGCCCCGACCTGGTGCTGCTCGACATCTGGATGCCCGACGTCGACGGCATCACGCTGCTGAAGGAATGGGGCGCCACCTCGATGCTGACCATGCCCGTCATCATGATGAGCGGCCACGGCACCATCGACACCGCCGTCGAGGCCACCAAGTTCGGCGCGATGGCCTTTCTCGAGAAGCCGATCACGCTGCAGAAACTGCTGCGCGCCGTCGAGCAGGGCCTGGCCAAGCCCGCCTCGCGCACCACCGCGCAGCCGCACTCGCCGCTGCACAACTCCGGCGAGAACGGCCTGACCGTGGAGGCCGCGATGACCGGCGGCGTGATGCTGCCCACCACGCCGCTGATGCTCGGCCCCCAGGCCGAACAGAGCTTCGACCTCGACCGCCCGCTGCGCGAAGCGCGCGACGCGTTCGAGAAGAGCTACTTCGAGTTCCACCTCTCGCAAGAGAACGGCAGCATGACCCGCGTGGCCGAAAAGACCGGCCTCGAGCGCACCCATCTGTACCGCAAGCTCAAGCAACTCGGCGTCGACCTGTCGCGCAACAAGCGCGGCGGCGGCATCTGAGAGCACGACGGGACCGTCGGCTATAATCGTCGGCTCACGGCCTGGTAGCTCAGTTGGTAGAGCAGCGGATTGAAAATCCGCGTGTCGGTGGTTCGATTCCGCCCCAGGCCACCAGTCAACAAGAGGGTTAGCAGGTTAGTAACCGCTAACCCTCTTCCATTTTTAGAGTCCCATGTAAGCGCCGATGTAAGCAAATTCCGGACATGACGCTTCGGGGGTCGCACCGTAACTTTTCTTAGCTGTGCCAAGTTGGAGATGCGGCCTGCTTCTTTGCTGGAAGTCATTCGCATCGGTCCTCCACGCTGGAGTCTCAGGATTGCTTGCCCACGCCCCACAGCCCCTAGCGGGCATTGAGTTGACCTACGCTCGCGAAGTCTTTGAAGCCATCTTGGCCGGAATGGGCTGGGAAGACCCTTTCAAGGCTGAGTACGTCTGCGACGACGAAGGGGTCAGGGTCAAGCAAGTGGACACGGCACAGTCGCTGGCTTGGCACCCATGGTGCGAAGTGATGATTCCTGGCAGCCCAGATCCTTTAGTCGAACCTTGGCTGCGGTTTCCGTTCACCGCCCGACGATTGGCGGCGCTCATGACCGACGGTTGGGGCTACTTCATTCAGGAAAAGTACGGGGATTGGGAGGACGGCCCCGATGAGGACGAAATGCTGAGCATCGGTCTGCTCGGTGGGAAGGCCAAGGAAGTCTTAAGGGCCGCATACGAGGCATATCGTGGGGCCGTCGAGATGGCGCCGCGCCTCGATCGAAGCCTTGGTGACAAGGCACGCGAACTCACACAACAGTACAACGCCGCCCGCGAGGGGGCGATGGCGCGGGAGGAACTAAGCCAGCATCGCCACGCGGGAACTGAGTACGTCGCACGACTGAAGCGAGTCAACGATACGGTCTCCGATCTCGGCCAGACCATGAGGGAAGCGCGAGAGACCGCAGACCTTGCCTACGCTCGGTGGCGTCGGGATGTAGTGCAGCACCTGCTGCTACCGATCGAGGAAGTACCCACAGAGGCCTTCGCGAGCCTGATGCTGCGGGCACTTCCGCCAAGCCGGCGTGCTGAAGCCGCTCATCAGCAGCAAGCCCTCCAAGAGTTTCAGGACTCCGAGGAACGCAAGGCGCGTTGGGATCTCATGTCCGAGCAGCAGAAAGTCGAGCGAGAACTGCGAAGCTGGCAGTTGATGCAGCCGCAGAACATTACAGAGGCGGTCTTGCACGACAGCAAGCTCAAGGAGCTGGCACTCGAGCTGGCGGCTATCGGGGATCGTTTGCGATCGCTCGAAGCGCCACTGCGGAGCGCCCAGGAAATGAACAACATCCATGACGCGCGCCCGGACTACGCGCTTCTCACGACCCGTGACGAGCTCTGTATCGCCTTCGGCAGTTTCGGCCTGAAGCGAGATTGGTTCGACGACCTGAAGAGCCGCCAATGGTTGCTGGATGCGCGAAAAGTGCTTGGCCACGGTCAACGCGGTCGGCGTCAGGAGCCGCTGTTTTGCCCTTTCGAAGTCATGATCGGGCTGGTCGAAAAGTCGAGAAAGAGCAAGCTGAACCAGGACTCTGGATGGCGGATCCTGGAAAACAAGTTCCCGGCTGTATACGCGGCGAAATCAATTGGCGACCATCGCGACCCCACAGGGTAGTTCTTCGATCGGTCAGGGTTGCCGCAACCCTGGCAATGCTGAGCGGACAGGGTAACCCAATGAGAGTGGCACGCCTAACGTCAGGGGTCAGTAGGCGCCGTGAACCCTGCCTTCGTAGTTCAACCCGAACCAGCAGTCCCGCTGGTGTCGAAAGGGTTGAATATGGAAGCAGTCACGCTTCAACAACAGCGCGATCAAGGGCTCGCGGCGATCCTGCCGCATCCCACCGAGCCAGTCTTCACGTCATTGGCTAACGAGACCCGTACACACGTCGATACGGAGACGATGTGCTGGCATTTGGGCTTTGCACCTCAAACTGCAAGGCTCTGGGCTTGCAAGGAAACCTTCCCCGAAGGGTTGAGACCGATCCGCATCAGCGGGCGGCTGAAATGGCCGGTGGCCGGTATCCGCAAGACCTTGGGGGTCGTTTAATGTGGGCCGCCCGCTGGATCTGGCAGCGCGTGGTGCGCCCCCTAGTCATCGCCGTGCTGATGGCGCTGGGGGTCGCGTGCTGACCTGCTTCTACAAAGGCGAATGGGTCCGCGCTCGCGAATCCAGCCGCCCTCTTAAAAACTCCGAAGTCAAGCGCCTAGCCGCGGCTGCGTCGAAGCCGGCATTGGTGGGCTACAGCTTGTTGCGGCTGAAGGCCGGCAGCTTTCTCATTGGCCTCGGGACGTCGTTCAAGGAGCTTACCGAACTCTCGGCCGTTGAGCGATTCTTTGAAGGAGTTTTGCCATGAGTGCCGTCGATAAGTTGCTTTCCCGGCTGCAGCGAGTCAGCCGCACTGGCCACGGCCGCTGGATCGCTAGCAGCCCAACCCGGGAAGATCGACATCCCTCCCTGGCCATTCGTGAACTTGATGATGGTCGCGTCCTTCTTCATGACTTCGGCGGTGACGATGTCGCGTCGATCTTGGCCGCGGTAGGGCTTGATTTCGCGGATCTGTTCCCGAATCCACCGGCCCAGGTCTCCAAGCGAGTCGCGCGTCCTTTTAACGCTGCGGACGTGCTAACACTGGTGTCGTTCGAGTCAAGCGTCGCGGTCGTGGTGTGCTCTGACATGTTGCGAAACAGGACCGTGTCGAACGCCGACTTCGCTCGGCTGCTCACAGCGGCGCAGCGGCTCGCGGATGCGGCAGAGGTATGCAATGTCTATCGCTGACTTGCAAAAACTGGCTGCCACTGCCGCGAGGTTGCGCGAGGTCGTCGACGAAGTCAATTGCGACATATGGGCCGAGCCAAGCGCGATCAAAGCCGACTTGCCAGCGGCTCCGGCATTCGACGGCCCCACATTGCTGCCCAAGGCGCTGTGCGAGTTCGTGCTCGACGAGGCCGACCGCATGCCGTGCAGTCCAGACTTCGTTGCAGTGGCGTTGATCTGTGCATTGGGTGCGGTGATTGGTGCGCGCTGCGCCATCAAACCAAAACGTCGTGACGACTGGCTCGTGACGCCTAACTTGTTCGGTGGCGTGGTGGGCGAGCCATCGTCAAAGAAGACGCCCGGGATCAACGCCGCCCTCAAGTTCCTGGATCGACTTGAAGCCAAGGAAGCCGAGCGGCAGGTTGAGCGCATGAAAATCTACGACGCCGAAATGGCGGCGTTCGAGGCACGCAAGTCGGCCGTCCAGGCGGCCATGAAGAAGGCTGCTTTTGGCAAAGGTGACGGAATAAAGATGGACGTTGCGGTCGCTGATCTGCAGGCACTGATACCGCCGGAAAAGCCACCCCAGCGGCGATACAAGACCAACGACGCGACCGTTGCAAAGATCGGCGACATCCTCGTGGGCAGCCCGGCTGGCCTCATGGTGTTCCGCGATGAATTGATGGGTCTCTTGGCATCTTGGGAGAAGGAGGGCAACGAAGGTGACCGTGCCTTCTACCTGGAAGGCTTCAACGGCACCGGCAGTTTCAACATCGACCGCATCGGCCGGGGCAGCTTGCTGGTCAAGACCGTGTGCCTGTCAGTTTTCGGTGGCATCCAGCCCGAGTTGTTGGAGCGCTACCTGTCGAACATCGCCAACGCGATGGACAACGACGGCCGCATTCAACGATTCCAGCTACTGGTGTACCCCGAGCAGGTGCAGTGGGCCTGGCGGGACCGGTACCCCGTGAAAGGTGCGCGTGAGGCCATCCGCGACGTGTTCGACCACTTGGCTGACTTCGACCCTTTGCAAGACGGAGCAACGCCCGCCGACGACTTTGTGAAGCTGCCGCACTTTCACTTCGACGATGCGGCACATGAAGTGTTCATTGAGTGGACCACCGACCTGCATTTGAACCGCATCGTCGCTGAGAAGGACCCGTTGATGCGGCAGCACCTGGCCAAGTTCGAAAAGCTGTTTTGCTCGCTGGCGTTGATCGTCCACTTAGCCGAAGGACGAGTGGGGCCGGTGCAGCAAGACACAGCGCTGCGAGCAGCCGCTTGGTGCGGATACTTGGAAGGCCACGCGCGCCGCATCTATGCTCTGGCCGAGGTGGCGAAGGTTTCCACGGCCATGAAACTCGCCCGGCGCTTGTCCGAGAAGAAGTTGCTGGATGGTTTCACGGCGCGCGATGTAGTCCGCAAAGGCTGGACCGGCTTGACCACAAGCCTCCAGGCCGAAGCGGCACTTGCCATTTTGGAAGAACATGACTGGGTCTACAGCAGCGACACCCAGGAAAGCGTCGGCCGGCCCACCACGAAGTACTACATCAACCCGCTGATCCATGGGGCGAAGCCGTGATTGACTGGGCGCAAAGAGCACGGGCACAACTTGCTAAAGGGCGTCACGGTGGCGCTGACGAAACCGACGAAACGCGCCTTATGTCGGTTTCGTCGGTACCGGCGGGTGGCCTCGCGCCGCAGAGCGAATGCCTTTCGTCGGTTCCGTCGGTACTTGCCATTGTGGTTGGCGCCATCGCCACCGGGTCAATTAATACGACGGGCGCGGTGACTGGCAACGGTCCAATCGTAGGCACACAGCCGCCCGACGTGTGCAACAACGGCAACCCGTACATGGCGCCAGATCAGGGCGATGAGTGCCACGCCTGCGGCTGGGACGACGCGGAAATCGAGACCTTCGCCGACCGAGCCGCCAGCTTCGCGCTAATTGGCCGGGTCGACGCCGAACACTTAGCCGAACGTTTGACACTTCGCGACCGACAGGCCGACGACCGCCGAATGTGCGTTGAGTGTCGCGAGCTTGACTCCACCGGCCATTGCGCTGCGGCACGCCGGGGCGCGATGTACGGCGTCGATCGCCGGCTGGAACCCGTGTGGAACGTCCTATTGCGCTGCGTGGTCTTTAAAGGCAAGGCGACCTGTTCCCGACTTAACAAAGGGCCATAAAATGGCGAGCTCCGCGACCGACAATTTCGACGGAATCCCGCTTCCATCGACGGCTCCCGTGCCCACCGATAAGGCGCCCGAGCGCGGCTATGCCAACGTTCGACTCAACGCCCTGAAGCATGGTGTGCTCAGCCGCCACACAGTGCTGGCCCATGAAGACGGCGCAGAGTTCGGTGGCCTGCTCTCCGCGTTGGCGGCCGAGCACCAGCCTGCCGGCCCCACAGAAACTTATCTAGTAGAAGAACTGGCCGGCGCGATCTGGCGCAAGCGCCGAGTATTGCAGGCCGAAGGCGCATCGATTAACCGAGGGTTGTTGGCGGTGTCCAAGGCTCGCCACGATCGACCCACCGACGGCGACGGCCCCGCGCGGGCGGCCGTACCGTTCGAGCCAAAGATGGCCGACACCCGGCTGAATTCGCCGTTGGAATTGGCGGAGGCCATCCGTGAAGTACCGGCGGAAACTCACCGGCGCGCCATCGAAGCGGACGAAGATCTAGCAGCCACTCTGCGCGCTGCTGAGATTCTGCGTCGTGGAGGTGCGCGCGCCTATGACCGCGCGTTGCGTGCACTGGTTGGCAGCAGCGCCGAGTGGTTTGCCAACAGCGTGGACGATGGCGACGTCGTAGCCACCCCGGAAGGCTTGGACAAGTTCATTCGCGAGGATCTGCTTCCCTTTTGCCGGCAGTTGGTGGTCGAGGTACGCAGCCATGAAGCAATCAAGTCGCAGACACTGGGTGAAGGGCTACAGGCGCACCTTCTTGAAAAGCTGAATCGATACGAGACTCACCTCGACCGCAAGTTTGAGCGGACTCTGGCCATGTTGTTGAAGATGAAAGAATTGCGGCGTGCCCCATAGGTTTTCCATGCCTATGAATTGCACTGCTGTGCATCGGCCCAGAACCGGTAGAGGCTGCAGGCTTGCGACCAATACCATATCCGTGTCCCCGAGAATGGGCGCCCAATTCCTTGCTGGTTTCGGGAGAATCCGAAGGCTGCAATTGGTCGGCGCGGTAGTGGTAGGTCGACAAGCTACGCTGGCATGGTCGATGTCCATTGTGTATGTGCGGCGCGTGGCAGTGTTTCGGCCTCCTTTGGGGCAGGTTGCCTATTGCTTGGCCGGCCGCGAGGCTTCGTCCACGCCATTCAATCCAGGGTGGAACGGCCGCGCAGCGCCGCGCGCGATCGCTTCCGAAAACAGCTCGGGTGGTCACCAAGGGGACTGCGCCGACCCTTGGATTCCTAAATTAGACTGACCGGTGAACCCGACGGAGCGCCTCGCCAGACGAATGAATCTGTTTCGCAAAACGGTCCAAGAGGACCGACAGGGTCCGGAACGCCAAGCCGGGGCGCCGAGTCTCGGGGCGCGAAGGCGGCGGAGTCCCCACGCGCTACGGCGTGTTGTTGCGGCCGCCCGCCGAAAGAGCCGCGTCCTCTTCCTGGTCACGAGCCCCGAGTTGTCGCCGGCTTGCGCCGGCTGGATTGCCTGCCCGGCTACTCGCGGATGCTGGCGAGCTTAGCAATCGAGCATTTCGGTCGACTGCTGTATGCTGCCTTCCGCTGGTGAATTCTGCCAACGAGTGGCGGGCGGAAGAGACTTCCATGCGGGATGAGATCCTCACCCTATCTGAGGTTGCCCAGCTACTGAAGGTCGCGGAGAAGACGGTCTACACGATGCCCCAGAAAGACCAACTACCCGCGTTCAAAGTCGGCGGTCAGTTGCGGTTCAAGCGATTGACCTCGACAAAAGGATTAGGCAGCAAAAGGCCGTTCGTCACACTGGGGAGGACCGAAGGTGAGTGCCAGTTCCACGGAAATCGATCTTGACCTGCTTCTAAAGCTGCGCCTCACTGTCGCGCGGTTCGGAGAGATGGACCTCGCGAAGTGGTGGAACACCAAAGGGCAACTTGGCCGCGTCGGCGCGATGGCCCTTCGCCGTGGATTTCCGCGAACTCACCACTTTGCTCAGGCGCGCTCAGTGTTTGCGGTTGCGGCCGATCGCTGTAGTGAGGTTTTCGATCCCCCAGACTGCGTCACGCTTTGGCGCTTGCCCGAGGCCGTAGAGGAGGCCTTTGATGCACGCTGGGAGCACTGGCTCGACAACGCGAGTGAGTGGGCAGCCTTCTTCGAAGAGCTGACCTCGTTGTCGAGCATCGACCTCGCAGAAGTCCTGCGGTCCTTTGAGCTCGTCGGTAAGCCTGATCTTGAGGCCTTTAGCAAGCTACGCCGTGAAGCTGAGGGGCGGTCTGTGCCCCTGCCTGGGTGCTTCTCAGCGAGCGACTCGGACGTCGCGCTGCTCGCCCTCGGTTTTGCACGGGGCGAGCCGTCAGCGCTAGCTGTTCCGTATGCCCGGAAGGCCGATGCGTGAAGGCTGAGCCGCGCGCAAACGTCGCCTCTTCTTTCACTGTCATTAAAGGCGCGATGATCGACGAAACCTACGCAGTATTGGCCGCGTGGGACTTTGGTCGTTCGAAACGAGAGAACCTTGATCGCCTCCGCGAAGAGAACTTCGTTGGCGCGAGTAGCGTTACCTGGCTGCGCGATGTAGCTAAGGTGCTGAACCGCCGCTTCGACCCCGCAGGGCGCGACCACCCGCTCGTTACGCTCGCCAAGCACGGCTTGCCGGTCGAAGAGTGGAAGCCACTTCTCCTTTGGCACATGACACGGGACGAGTTTCTCGTCCGAGACTTCCTCGAGACTTGGCTCTTTGCCGCGTTTGAAGCTGGCGCCTTCCGAGTCCACCCCGAGGAGGTCGAAAAGTATTTAGGGGAGATTGCAAAACGCGGCGGCATGACCGAGCATGCGTGGTCTGAGCACACCTCAAAGCGCGTGGCAGCCGGACTTCTAAAAATTGCCGTCGATTTCGGGCTTCTGAGGGGCTCAGTCGCCAAGGAATTCGTTTCGTTCCACCTGCCTGACAAGAGCTTCGTCTATCTTCTTCACGCGATAAACGATCAAAGGCTGAGCCCCAGCAAGGTCGTCAGCTCGCGCGATTGGCGCTTGTTCCTCATGCGCCCAACCGACGTTGAGCACGAGCTCCTGCGACTTCATCAGTTTCGCAAGCTCGACTACCAAGTTGCAGGCAGCCTCGTGCAGCTTTCCCTGCCGTGTGCGAGCGCCAGCGAATACGCTGAGAGGATGATTGCGTGAGCGACCTTGAACATCGCATCAAACAGGATCTCGAGCAAGTGCTCGAAGCGTCTGATCCCCGGCAACGAATCAGCGCTTACCATGACATGCCGTACGCGCTTTTTCGTTATGACCCCGAAGATGAGTTCGATCTGCGAAGGCAAGTGACCCTTCTGGAAACGCGCCTCGTGCAGAAGGGCAAGCGCGTCCGCCGCATCTCTTTGGCCGATTGCCTGGAAGAGGCTATGCGTTCGCAGCGCCCGCTCGACGAGTGGTTTGCAGCCGAGCGAGAGCAAGGCGTTGAGACTGTCGTCGAGACCGTCCACTCGGTACTGTCCGAGTACTCGCCATTGGTCGACCTCGTTGCTTTTCGCATGCCTGAGGACCCTGACCCGCTGCGCGACATCGTCTTCATCCAGCGCACGGGTGCTCTTTTCCCCGTGTATCGCACGTTTTCGCTGCTTGAGCAGCTTAAAGGTCGCGTCCACGTTCCGACTGTTCTCTTTTACCCCGGCGATCTCGATGGCGCGGCAGGGCTGCGCTTCATGGGCGTGCTCGACGCAGAGCACAACTACCGCCCAAAGATCTTCTGAGGACCAAGATGACGACAACACCCATCAAGACTCTGTTTGCGAACGACATTCACCGTCGCATCGAAGAAGTCATCAAGGTCGATCAGACCGACGAACAGATCATCCGGGATGAAATCAGCGAGTACGTCATCACCGACGCGATTCGCGCGCACTACACCGGCATCTTTGAGGCGTACAGCGAGGCGCCGAACAAGCCGACTGACGGCGTCTCCATCTGGGTCTCGGGCTTTTTCGGCTCGGGTAAGTCGAGCTTCGCCAAGATGCTCGGCCTCTCCGTCGCAAATCGCGTCGTCGCGGGTGAGTCAGCCGCCGAGCGCTTCGCGGATCGAACTGGCGACAAGAAACTCCAAGTCTTACTCAAGGCCATCAACGAGAAGATCCCGACGCACGCGGTCATCTTCGACGTTTCAACGGACCGAGGCATCCGCAGCGGCAACCAGACGCTGACAGAGATCATGTACGGGCTCTTCCTACAGAGCCTAGGCTATGCAAAGGATCTGGATCTTTCGGAGCTGGAAATCGGCCTTGAGGAAAACGGCTTGCTCGGCAGGTTTGAGGCTGAGTACAGGCGCCTCTTCAAGAAGGAATGGTCCAGCGAGAAAGGCAAGGTCGCTTTTGCCCTCTCCGAGGCCAGCCGCGTTCTCCATAGCCTCGAGCCTGACACCTATCCGGTCGCCGACTCGTGGGTGAAGGCCGTCAAAAACAAGGCCGACATCTCACCGGGCAAGCTTGCGGATCGGGCCGGCGAGCTGATGAAGCGGCGCAAGCCTGGCATGTCGCTCATTTTCGTGGTTGATGAGGTCGGCCAGTTCGTCGCGCGCGACGTCCAGAAAATGCTCGACCTGCAGGCCATCGTGCAGCAGCTCGGTGTGAAGGGGCGCGGCAAACACTGGGTTGTCGTTACATCGCAGGAGAAGCTCGGCGAGCTCGTTTCGGGTCTCGATGACAAGAAGATCGAGCTCGCACGCTTGATGGACCGATTCCCGCTGCAAGTTCATCTGGAGCCCAGCGACATTTCTGAGGTCACAAGCCGCCGTGTGCTCTCGAAGAACGCCAACGCGCAGGCCACACTCGGGAAGCTCTTCGACGAGCATCGGGGACGGCTCACGGAACACACGCGACTCACTTCGGACATCAAGCTCCCGCAGCTGACGCGAGATGCTTTCATCGATCTCTATCCGCTGCTCCCTTATCAGATCGACCTCATCATCCAAGTTGTCTCGGGTCTGCGCACACAAGGGGGCGCGAGTAAGCATGTTGGTGGCGCCAATCGGACGATCATCAAGCTCGCGCAGCAGCTCCTCATCAATCCGGCGGTGAACCTCGCTGACGGCGCAGTGGGCGACCTTGTGCGCCTGGATCAGGTATACGACCTTGTTGAGGGCAACATAGGCTCCGAGGTGCGCGCTAAGATTGCAGCCATCTCGAAACTGGTCGACCACCCACTGGCGCAGCCGGTGGCGAAGGTGATCTGCCTTCTCCAGTATGTGAAGAGCGTCCACCGAAGCGCCGAGAACACTGCGGCAGCGCTGCATGGCCGGGTCAACGGTGATTCTCAATTGCCCTTGGTGAAGGAGGCGCTTCGCGCGCTGGAGGCCGCCCACCAGGTTCGTCATGGTGATGACGGCTACCGAATTCCCACCCCCGCCGAAGACGATTGGGAGCGCCTGCGCAACGGCATCAGCCCGAAACCCGGCGACTCACATCGGCTCCACCAGGAGTTGCTTACCGGCTTCTGGCAGCCACAGCCATCGCACACGCTGCTCGATACCAAGACCTTCAAAGCAGGGCTCGCCATTCACGGGCGCGAACTCTTGGCGGGCGACATGATGTTCCACGTTCACCTCGCCGAGGAGGGGAAGCAGTTCGAGGACCTCGCGGCCGACCTGCGCACGCGCAGCCAGCAGGAGCGCAAGAACGTCTTCTGGGCGATCGGGCTCACCGACTCCATTGACCGCGAAACCGTCGAGCTCTTCCGATCGAAGGAAATGCTTGCGCGAAAGGAGCGTGAGACCAAGGGCGAGGACACACCAGCACTGATCGCCGAAGAGCGGGTACGCCTACGCCGTCACGGTGACGAGCTGCGTCGCCTGTTTAAGGCGGCGGCGCTCGCGGGGCGCATCTACTTTCGAGGCAAAGACCGCAGCCCCGACGATCGCGCCGTCGACGTGGGCAAAACGGTGGCCGATGTGCTGGGCACCGTGCTGCCGGAGGTGTTTGATCGCTTCAAGGAGGCCGCCGGCAAGGCTGCGGAGGTGAGAAAGGGCACCGACGCGCTCTTTACGGCCGAGAACCTGAAGGGATTGCCAGATGTGTTCAGCGGCATCGGCCTCTTGCGCGACGAAAAGGGCAAGACCGTCTTTCGGACAGAGAGCGGGCCGTTAAAGGAGGTGCTCGACCGTATCGAGGAGCGGGCCAACTACGGCGACACAGCGAGCGGGAGGTACTTGACCGACGAGTTTGCAAAGGAGCCGTTCGGTTGGGATTTCGAGGTCGTACGCCTGCTCGTGCTCTCACTGCTGCGCGCCGGCAAGATCGAGGCAACCAGCAAAGGCCAGACGCTAGATACCGTCACCAGCGTCGACGCCCGCGATACGTTCTCGAACAATAACCTGTTCCGGCAGGCTTCGTTCCGCCCTAAGAAGGGCATCGAGTTCGAGGAGCTGGTGAAGGCCTCGGAGGCCTTCAAGGAGACCTTTGGCAGTGAGGTGAAGGAGCTGAACGCGGGAGCCATCGTCTCAGAGCTGCGGAAAGAGGTGACGCGCCACGAGGACACGGTCACTTTGGCGCTCGGTACCCTTACCGCGCATCGCCTTCCCGGCGGTGCAGTGCTTGATGGTGCCATCGGCCAGATGAAGGCCATCCTGCGGGGCTCGGAGGACAACGCCATTGCGACCTTTAACACAAGCCACCGCGCCATCAAGGACGCCATCAAACGCGCCGTCGAGCTGGATCAGGCGTTGAGCGCCCCGCGCCTTAACGACCTTGCGCGTTCGCGCGAAGCGCAGGGTTCTTGGTGGGGCTTCCTTTCCCAAGAGGCCGACGTCGCCGATGACTTGCGCGCGCGCGCGACCGAGTTGGCCGATCTCCTCCAACGCGAGACCTTCTTCAGGGAGCTTCCGGCCATCGAGCATCGCACCAAGGCGCTGGAGGTTGAGTACCAGAAGCGATTCGACGAGGCACTCGAATCGCGTGTCGCGGCCTACACAAAAGCCTTCGACAAGCTGTCGAAGACGCCTGGGTGGACTGAGATCGACCAGGACCAGAGGCGGCGCCTGGCCGAACCGTTCGAGCGCGGCCAGAGACGGGACGACGCTCGCGTGCCGATTCCGCAGCTTCGCTCTGACCGTGATGCCTGCGGGGGGCGCTTGAGCTCAGCCATCGCCGAACTACGAAGAATCATCGACGGCGACCGCGTCGTGACTTTGAGCGTCGGCAGCTACTTCGCTGAAGGAGTCGAGACCGAGGAGCAGCTTGACGCCGCGCTTGACGGCGTGCGTGAAGAGTGCGCGCGCCTGATCGGCGCGGGCAAAAAGGTCATCGTCCAGTAATGCGCCCCATGACGATTTCGGACGACATCATCAAGAGGGCTGTGCAGCGGTACCACCGTGAGTATGACCGGTACTTGAAGCTCGCTGCACGGGTGGCTGAAATTTGTCGAACCGAAGTGGTCGAGGGTAACGCCATCCGTGCGCAAGTAACGTCGCGAGCTAAGAGCCCGAAGAGCCTGGAGGGCAAGCTCCGGCGATTTGCCGCGAGCGGCAAGAAAACAATGTCCGACCTCGACGTGGTCTTCGAGCAGATTCGCGACCTATCGGCCGTGCGCATTGCCACGTATGAACAGCGACACGAGGATCAGGTTGTGACGCTTGTCGCCGCGCGATTTGTCGACGCGAGCGGCGCGCCGCCCGTGCCGGATCGAAAGGACAAGAACATCCAGGATCCTGGCAACTTCTATCGGGCCACGCACCTCGACGTCTTTCTAAAGCCGACCGATATCGTGGGTACGTACGCCAATGTGGCGGAGGTGCCTTGCGAGATTCAGGTCTGCAGCATGATGGCCCACGTCTGGAACGAGGTAGAGCACGATCTCGGATACAAGCCAGCTGCCGGCACGCTCTCGCAGCAAGAACGCACCTTCCTCACGATGCTTGGGCAGTCGGCGCGGATGGGGGACAACACGATCCAAAGTCTGTTCGCTGAGACCGAGCGGCGGCAGCGGGAGCAAGGCGGCACGTTCTCCGACGTCTACGACTTCGTGGCCCGCCTTCGCGGCTGGTTCCCCGGGGCTGCGGATTTCGGACGGCACGCCGGGCCTTTGTTCGAGGCGCTGGTTCCCATTCGTTTGGCGAGCCCGGACAGCATCCAGAAAGCCATTGTGTTGCCGGAGCCGCTCACTGCTGCTGCCGAGCAAGCACTGGGTGATCTCTCGGAGCAACTTGGTGCCAGGCCGCGTTTCCAACTCGACGCCGCCTCCTCGGACTTGCTGCTCGTGCTCCTGCTTCCCAAGGCAGCGGCATTTCTGTCGAAGATCGATCCAACCACCGAGGGCGCCACGCGCGTGCGATGGCTGGCGGAGCAGTACATGAAGAGTCAAGCAGGGCGAAATTGATGGACAAGGACACCCGCAGCGCCATCGAGCGCGCCACCCAGAAGGCGCGCAAGCTCCTCGAGGAGGACTTCGCCGACCAGCTTGAGGGCGATTTCGACGTGCATCGGGACGGTGAGGTGGCCGTCACGGCGGGCAAGCACCTCTCAGCCCGACAGGCGTTCGCGCGCGAGCGCGTTGTTGCCGCCATTGAGCATAAGCGCGCCGCCGAAATGAGTGCGGCCGACGCCGTCCGCGATTACCTGCGCGACGCGGCCTTCACGACGCTCAACCGCTTCGTGGCGCTCAAAATGCTCGAGGCCCGAGACTTGATGCAGGAGTGCATCACGAAAGGCGAGCAGTCTGCCGGCTATCGCGAGTTCTGCGGCATGGCACCAGGGCTACTGCTTCTCCCCCACAGTGCGGGTTACCGGCTGTACATCGAGTCGCTCTTCGACGAGCTGTCGACTGAGGTGAAAATCCTCTTCGACCGCCGCGATCCCTCGAGCGTGCTCTGGCCGAAGCGCGTCACCTTCGAGCATCTCCTCGAGTGTCTGAACACCCGCGAACTCGCCGGTGCGTGGGGGGAGGACGAGACCATTGGCTGGGTCTACCAGTTCTTCAATGGCTTGGACGAGCGCCGAAAGATGCGCGAGGAGAGCCAGGCCCCTCGCAACAGCCGTGAGCTAGCCGTGCGAAACCAGTTCTTCACGCCGCGCTACGTCGTCAAGTACCTCACCGACAACTCGCTGGGCCGTATCTGGTACGAAATGCGCGGAACGAAGACCGCACTTGCGGACAAGGCTGAGTACATGGTCCGCATGCCCGGCGATGAGTTCGCGCTCCGCGTGAAGAAGGACCCCCGCGATCTGCGCGTGCTCGACCCAGCCTGCGGCAGCGGGCATTTCCTGCTCTACGCCTTCGACCTCCTGCTCGCTATTTACGAGGAGGCCTATACCGATCCCAAGGGTCCGAAGTGCGACGCGACGGGCAAGACGCTCGCAGAGGACTACCCGAGCCTCAACGAGCTGAAAAAGGCGGTGCCTGGCCTCGTTCTCGCGCATAACCTGCACGGCGTCGACATCGATCCGCGCTGCGCGCAGATCGCTCAGCTCGCTCTTTGGATGCGAACGCAAAAGGCTTACCGCGATTTCGGCATCGGGCGTGGCGATCGCCCCCAGATCCGCCGCTCGAACATTGTGGTGGCTGAGCCGTTGGTCGCCGACGACCAGATTGCTGAGGAGTTCGTAGCGAAGCTGGGAGATGTCGAGCTCGGGCGCGTCTTCATGTCACTCGTGGAAGCGCTGAGCCTCGCGGGCGAACTCGGTCTGCTCCTGCGTATCGAGCAGCTCGTGAAACGACCGCGCAAGCAAGGCGAGCTTTTCGCGCCACCCGAGGAGCGCATTCGCTCTGTGCTCGAACGCTTTGTGCGCGGGGAGGCCGGCAATATGAGCACCCGGCGACGGCTCTTCGCGGATGACGCAACACATGGCATAGCGCTGCTCAGCGTTGCTGAGAAGAAGTTCGATACGGTCCTGATGAACCCACCGTTTGGCGAGCCGACGGACGCGTCTTCTCTTTATCTCGCGAGCGCGTACGAGGACTGGAACAAGAACATCCTTTGCGCCTTCATCGCCAGAGCCCAGACATTGCTGGCCCCCGGCGGGATCTGCGGAACGGTGGTCGATCGAACTATCAACGAGAAGAGCACCTATGAGAAATTTCGCAGAAGGTACCTGCTCTCCGACGCATTCGCGCTCCAGCATGTAGCCGACCTTGGCTGGGGCGTGCTGGACGCAAATGTGGAAGTGGCAGCTCTTGCCCTGGGGCCGGGTCATCCGGAGCACTACTTCCTCGGAATAGACGCGCGGACAACTGACGCCAAAGCGGACGCGTTGCGAGACCAAAGGCTCGCTGTAAAGATGCGGGTGCGTGAAGCCACCCGGTTGCCCAATGCTGTAATCGGATACTTTTTCCCCGCGTTCGCGATCAGACTCTTCGATACGTTGCCATCTTTGCGCGATGCGGGTTTTGACCTGTTCGAAGGACACACCCTCAAGTCTGAAAGGTACTTTCGCGTCGCGTGGGAATCCCCGGACCGAGATCGCGGGTACTGGACGCCGCTCTTCAACGGCACTTCATACAGCAGGTTCGCCTACCCCCACCACGACATGGTCTCGCTGCATCCGTCGAGTGGCGTGTGGGCAGACGCCGGAACCGTCGTTCGCAACGTTCAAAAGCATGGAAAGCCAGGTATCTGCTTCGGCAAGCGCGGCGAATACGTTGACGCTCAATTGTTGCCACCGGGGTTCACGTCAACGGTCGAGGGAAAGGTGTGTTTGCCTCAGAATCCCGAGGATGGTTGGGCTGCGCTTGCTCTAGTGAACAGCTCCCTTTTCCAATTCTTAATCAACTTGTATACGGGGCAGCACAAGTATTCGGGCTACGTAGAGCTGATTCCATATCCCGGCAGCGACAAGCTCCGCGAAGCGGCCGAGTGCGCGCAAGAGATCGTTCGCGCAAAGTCGTCGCTTTGGGCTCATGTCGAGCTGTCATCCACGTTCTCGGGCTTGGCCGGGGTTGGTCCTGACGCTCTTCGCAAGGAGCTCGACAAGACAATCGCGTCCGTGACGGCGCTTGAAAGGGCAATGGATGACGCCGTACTCGGAGCGTACGGGTTGGCAAGTGATCCTGACGCTTGCGCTGCGGTCAGGTCGATATCTGCTTCAGCTCCGTCAGTTCATCGCGACCCATTCTGCTCCGTTGACGCGGCGGACTGTGCCGCACGCTGCGTGCAAGTCGCCACCGGGCACGCCTTTGGTCGCTTCGCCACTACGAGAACTATGCACAAGGACGTCCTCGTTGATGACCTCGGTGGCATTGATGACATTGTGGTGGCTGTGGAGAAGCATATGGGAGATACCGCAACTGCGGTGCTGGGCGCCTTTAATGGCGACCTGCGAACCTACGTTCGAGAATCCCTATTCGACTTTCATCTCGGCTACTACTCCCGCTCCGGTCGAAGGGCGCCCATTTACTGGCAGTTCGCGACGCCTTCCGCGCGCTACTCGGTTTGGCTCTACATCCACGCCTTCAGCAAGGACACACTCTTTCGCGTCCAGAACGACTACATCGCGCCTAAGCTCGCGCACGAAGAGCGGCGCCTCGAGTCACTCACGAGTGATTTGCGTGACGGCGCGACCGCCGCCGAGCGCAAGCAGCTTGCAGCGCATGAGGCGTTCGTCGAAGAGTTGCGCGCCTTCCGCGACGAGGTAAAGCGCGTCGCGCCGCTGTGGAAGCCGAACCTCGACGACGGCGTGGTCATCAACTTCGCTCCGCTCTGGCTTCTCGTTCCGCAGCACAAGTCGTGGCAGAACGAGCTGAAGATCACCTGGGACGCGCTCGCCGACGGTAAGTACGATTGGGCCCACCTCGCCATGCACCTCTGGCCCGAGCGCGTGGTCCCGAAGTGCGCCAAGGACCGCAGCCTCGCCATCGCCCACGGGCTTGAGGACGTGTTCTGGGTCAAGGGCACCGACGGCAAGTGGACTGCCCGCAAGACATCCACCATGAGTGTCGAAGAGCTAGTAAAGGAGCGCACGTCGCCCGCAGTGAAGTCTGCTCTTAAGAGCCTTCTTGAAGCGCCGGTAGCGAGCGGCCGAAGCGCCGGGCGTAAGGGTGGTGGCCGTAATAAAGCCGCTGCCGCCGCCGAGGGAAGAGACGCCTGATGCACCCACTTCACGACTATGTGGCGAAGCAGCTCGCTGACAAGCTCAAGGATCGTCGCGTCGTCATCTGGTACGACGAACGCGGGGAGTTTCGACCTTTCGTCGATGAGTTGCGCGGTGGCGCGCGTGCTACGAGCGAGCCCGTTGCGGTGGGCGTCGCCGGCATCAGGGCGAACCTTGCCGAGTACGCCGGCTCGCTTTTCGAGCTGCGCGCCGTTGTTGAGCCCCTCGTCAGTGGCGACAGGCCGGACGCGTTGGTCATCTACATCCCCGACCTCGCGCACGACGCGAAGGCTTCGGTGCTGATGGAGCTCGAGAAAGCGGGCCGCACTTGGAAGCCCGAGCTGAAGCAGCTAGCGAAGAACGTCCTGCTCCATACGTACACGCTCGGTGTGGTCGACGAGATGCTGCCCTTCGAACGCAAGGTCTCCTACGAAGATCTCGCACGCGCTGCGGCGGGGAACTCGGGCGCAGAGCCGCCGTCGATCTTGAAGAGCATCTTCCACGATGTGAGCGGTCATGATGGGCTACTTGCTTCGTGGCTTGCGAGCGACGCGCGGGACGACGAAATCTTGAGCAAGGATGCGACGCGTGAGTTGATCAAGCTTGTGAGGGCTCGTATCGGATTGAACCTCGTTGCCGATTCGCCGCTCGTGAAGCTGCGCGCCATCGTGCTGCGCTACGTGCTCGCGGGCGAATTCCGGCTTGACCTCTCGTGTGACCCGCCCGCATCGCTCGACAGCGTGGTCAAGCCGACAACCAAAGGCGAAGAATCGGCTGTGCGCGAGCTCGTCCGACACCTGCGCAAAGCCCATGCCGACAGCTACGTGGCGCTCGCTGATCGAGTGGAGGAAGAGCTTGGACTTAAGAACTCCAGACTGCCCGCCGGCGCGTTTGGCTCTATCGACACATTCCGGTTCGAGGAGTGGGCGGTGCTGCGCCACGCCGGTGATCTCATTGCAAACAGCAAGTTCGAGGGCGCTCGTTTGCTCGTCTCTGAGCGAGAGCAAAGTTTCTGGATCGACCGCGACGTTGGCCGGAAAGCCCAGTGGGAAGCAGTACGGCGCATGGCCGAGCTGGGCCAGGTAGCGGAACAAGTAAGGGCGGCAGTCAGCAAAACCTTAGGAGATGTGGCGGCGTGGCTCGACGCCTACGTGACGCAGTCGGGCACCGGCTGGTTCCGCCTCGATCAAGCCCAGCGCCGTATGGAGGCGTGGATTGCGAATCTCGATAAGGAGCCCGATGAGCGTCCGCTGGCCGTTGTTAGGCGGGCTTACGAGGACGCCGTCAATGCGATGGCAGATGGCTTCACCAAGGCTCTTGGCAATGCCGGGTGGACGGTGCCCGGCGCCCTGCACCAGACGCGCATCTGGAGCGAGGTTGTGAACGATAAGCCCAAGCCTGTCGCGTACCTCCTCGTCGATGCCATGCGCTTCGAGATGGGGGTCGAACTGGCGGAGCGGTTGCCAAAGACGTCGGAGGTCGCAGTGCGCGCCGCCGTCGGCGCGCTGCCAAGCATCACGCCTATCGGCATGGCGGCGCTCATGCCAGGCGCCTCAGCGAGCTTCTCGGTCATCAAGGAGAAGGACAAACTCGGTGCGCGCATCGACGATACGTTTTTGCCGGATCTCGCCGCACGGAAGAAGCACGCGGCGGCACGTGTGCCGAAGCTGGTAGACCTCGCTCTGGATGAGCTTCTCTCGCTGCAGCCTTCGAAGCTCGCCAAGAAGGTTGAGGGTGCGCAGGTGGTCCTAGTGCGTTCGCAGGAGATCGACCACGCAGGAGAGAACGGCTTCAATTACCAGGCGCGGCAGGTGATGGATACGGTCATTGATAACCTCGCCCGTGCGCTTGGCAAGCTTGCGAGGGCGGGCATCGAACATGCGGTGGTGAGCGCCGATCACGGACACCTCTTCTTTGCCACTGATCGCGACGAGTCGATGCGCACCGACGCCCCGGGCGGCGAGACTGTTGAGCTGCACCGGCGTTGCTGGATCGGGCGCGGCGGTGCCACACCGGCAGGTTGTGTACGGGTCTCGGCTACGCAGCTCGGCTACGCCTCGGACCTTGAGCTGGTGTTCCCAACTGCAACGGGTGTCTTCAAGGCCGGCGGCGACCTCGCGTTCCATCACGGTGGGCCTTCATTGCAGGAGATGGTCATTCCGGTGCTAAATGTGCGAACGAAGGCGCAGGAGTCGGCACGTCCGTCCGCGCGGCCGATCATGGCGGCTGCACTTCCAGACGCGGTCACGAACCGCATTTTCAGCGTGACGTTCACGTTCGGGGCAAGGCAGCTGATGCTTGGAGCGCCGGACATCATTCAGGTCCGGCCGCTCCTGATGGCGGCCGGCAAACAAGTCGGCGCCGTTGGGATGGCGGTCGATGCACAGTTCGACCGTGCAACAGGGTGCGTGACGCTGGATCCGAGTCTGCCGGTGACGGTGGCGTTCCTTCTGAGCGACGAGAGTGTTGCCTCGTTGCGTGTCGTCGTCCAGGACCCGTCCAACGACGCGGAGCTGTATCGCTCGCCAACCGATATTCCTATTCGACTGGGGCTGTAGGCTATGAACGGAACAGCGCTCGCGCGTGATGTGCTCGACGACAAGCTCAATCGCGTTTTCGCCGGCAAGGTCGTCCGCAAGGATCTTGTCCGCAAGGTGAAGGTCGGTGCCAACGTGCCGGTGTTTGTTCTTGAGTTCTTGTTGGGCAAATACTGTGCATCTTCTGACGAGGTTGCCATTCAAATGGGACTGCAGGTCGTCAACGACACCCTGGCCGACAACTACATCCGCTCCGATGAGTCGATGAAGGCGCAAGCTACGGTGAAGGATCGTGGCAAGCACACCTTCATTGACAAGGTGAAGGTTCGCATCGTCGACTCCGACTATTGGGCAGAGGTCAGTAACTTCGGCCACAAGAACGTCCACATTCCCGAGCACTATGTGCGCGACTACGAGCGCCTCGTCATGGGCGGAGTGTGGTCGCAAGTGGAGATGCGGTTCGAGTACGACGACGAGACCCGAGGAAAGAACCCGTTTTGGATCGACAAGCTCACCCCGATCCAGATCGCGACATTTAAACTGGACGAGTATCGGCGCCTGCGCAGCGAGTTCAGCACCGACGAGTGGCTGGATCTGATGCTGAGAAGCATGGGCTACGAGCCGAGCGAGATGTCGCGCAGACTCAAGCTTCTTTTCTTGGTGCGATTAATCCCGCTGGCGGAGCGCAATTACAACCTCGTCGAACTCGGTCCCCGCGGCACGGGCAAGAGCTACGTGGTGCAGGAGGTTTCCCCCTATTCTGCGCTGCTCACGGGGGGCACGACGGTTGCCAATCTGTTCGGCCACATGTCCGGTCGCCAGAAGGGCATGGTCCAAATCTGGGACGTTGTCGGGTTCGACGAGGTTGCCGACCTGCAAAAGATGCCGAAGGAGGTCATCACAACGATGAAGACCTTCTGCGAATCGGGAAGCTTCCAGCGCGGGCAGGAAGCGGTCTCTGGCGACGCCAGCATTGCGATGTTCGGCAACACGAATCAGCCAATCGACGTGATGGTGCAGTCCGGCCACCTGTTTGCGCCGATGCCCGACATCATTCGTGATGACATGGCGTTCATCGATCGCTTGCACTTCTATCTTCCTGGTTGGGAGATTCCGAAGATGCAGAACGACATGTTCACGAACCACTACGGTTTCGTTGTCGACTACCTGGCAGAAGCGCTACGCGAGATGCGCAAGCACAACTTCACTGAGATCATTGACCGATACTTTTCGCTCGGCGCGCACTTGAATGCGCGCGACCGAAAGGCGGTGCGTAAGACCGTGTCTGGTCTGATGAAGATCCTGTTTCCGCACGGAGAAGTCACCCAAAACGAACTTGCCGAAATACTTGAATTCGCGATTGAGGGGCGTCGCCGAGTCAAGGAGCAGCTCAAGAAGATGGGTTCGTTCGAGTATTACCAGACATCCTTCAGCTATACGTCGCAGGAGACCGGCGAGGAGAAGTTTGTGGGGGTTCCTGAGCAAGGCGGTCGTGATCTCATTTCCACAGATCCGCTATCACCCGGGACGGTTTACGCAGCCGGCGTCACTTCGGAAGGAACCGTTGGCCTTTACCGCGTCGAGGTATCACTCTCGACCGGTATCGGGAAGCTCAAGCTGGCAGGCGGTGTGGCGGGAGCTATGAAGGAGTCAGTCCAGCGGGCCTTCAGTTACCTGCAGGCGAAGAAGGGCGACCTGGCCATCGCACGGGACTTCGACACATCGGACTTCCACGTGGAAGTCATCGACTTGCTGGCCAACCGAGTCGAGGCTGAGCTCGGGGTGGCCTTCTTTGTGGCCTGCTACTCCGCTATTCGGAAAGCTCCTGTGAGCCCAGCGTTGCTCGTCTTGGGCGACATGAGTGTCCAAGGGAATATCAAGCCGCTTCGGTCTCTGACAGAGCCACTGCAAGTAGCCAAAGACAACGGCGCAAAACGCGCACTGATCCCGATCGAAAATAAGCGCAACTTCCTGGACGTCAGCGCCGACATCATGGAGCACGTCGATCCGGTCTTTTTCAGCGATCCGAAAACTGCGGCGCTGAAGGTTTTTGGGGGATAAAGGAGTGCCGCGGCTCGGCTGTGTGAGCCGTCGTGGCGCAAAACCTTCGCTTGCACCTGTGCCACGCGCAGATAGAAGTTAGATCGGCGCTTCGTGCGCACACGCGTCCTACCAACGGGCGAGAAAGGCGCGAGCGGGACACAACGTACCCAGAACTTCTTCGCGTCCGCGTCCGCGTCCACGTGCACGACGCGCGCCCTTCAAGATGCGGATCTAGCCGGACTTTCCAGCGCCGTTGTCTAAGTAGCCGACTGTCAGCCCCGACGCAGGATTCAGTGTCAGTTCGTCGGCGAGGGCGCTTATTCGGCGGCGGTGGTAGTGAATTCATGACAGCGACACCGGCGGCACCGCCAGCCTGTCCCGGACGCTTGTCGCGGAGCTGCTTTTTGGGCTTCAGCAAAGCCGCGACCGCTCTTGCAAGTCGGCGCAAGGCATCCTGCTGCCACAGTGGACGCACATTAGACCAAGTCAAACTCTCCTGCAGCACTGACATCGAGACACCCCCCTTTTATTCGTAGAGGCGGCATATGGAATGTTTTCGGATAGACGAGAGCGGCTACACCGGTTTTGACCTACTGAATGCTGAACAGCCGTTTCAAGGAGCCACGGCGATCGCAATCGGTGATGACGATGCCGCCCGTCTGATTAAGGAGCACTTTCCCACGCTTCAGGCAGCTGAACTGAAGTACAGCTCATTGACTCGCCGTGCAAGCAATCATCCTCGGGTTCTGGCGTTGCAACGCGATGTGCTCGCGAAGTACAAGTGCGTGACCTATGTTTGCGACAAGCGTTATCTCTTGCTCCTCATGTTCGTAGACTACGCCGTGGAGCCCTTCTACTTCGAAAGGGGTATCAATTTCTACGAGGACGGCCAAAACTACAGTTTGGCGTCTCTCCTTTATTCCGTGGGGCCCACGCTGTTGGGCGAGGCCGCCTTCGGTAAGCTTCTGGCGGCGTTCCAGAGGGCGATGAAGGAGAAGTCGCCCATGAGTTTGACGGGTCTTGTCGCTGCCGCGCGCAAGACTGATTGGCAACAGCTTCCGGAGGCGCTTGGTCCGTTAGCTCAGTTCGCGGCGCCAGAGTGTCTGAATGCCGTTTCAAACTCGGGTGTCAGCACCGATGCGGCATTGGTTGTCTTGCAATCTCTGATCTCCCGCATAGAGGAGATGGCGTCAGGCGCGTACACGGTGGAACATGATCGTTCCAAAAATCTCCTGGCGTACCACGAAGTCCTTAAGAGATACATTGACCATCGGGAAGCAGTCGAGTTCCGGCAGTCCGATATTGCGAGAATCAAGTTTCCGCTAAAGCTGGGATCGGTGACCCAGGTCGACTCTCGATCGAGCCCCGCGGTGCAACTTACCGACGTGCTGATTGGTGCAGCCATCGAAGCTGCGAAGAAGCTGGCAGGGTACCGCGACTCCGACATCGATGTGGAAGCGGTTTTGTCTGCCTATCCGGAGAATCAGCTCATTCATTTGCTTCCCTCGACGGACTTTGAGGCGCAGCGGAAATTTCGCGCTGGCACACAGGCGAACGAGGTGATTGACTACTTCGCGCGTCACTTTCACGACCCGAAACCACGGTGACGAGCACTGCCGCTTCGGTAACGGGCGCGCTCAATCTTGCACTTACACGCGAGCGATAGTGACCTTCTCCTGGCGTTGCGCGTGAGCATCCATTGCGGTCAGCTCGCGGGGGCAAACGCTTGCTTGGCCGGCAATCGATCTGACTACTCACTCATACGCATGACTCCGAGAAGCGTTCCACCCAGAGCTGGCCTTGCACGAGTTCGTCGTAACAATGCTCTACGTTGAAATCACTCAACAGATTGTTTGGTCCTGAAAAGAGCGCAACGGTCGACAGATCTCCAAGCACGGCGGGTGGCAGAGCAAGCTGTTCGAAGGGAATGTCAAAGGACCGATAGCTCAGTTTTAGATGGTTCGCGAGACCCGCACTCGCAAGCTCTCGCAATGAGCCTATAGGGCAGCCTGCAATTTCGTTGGCGATATCCGTTACTTCGGAGCGTGCACCCTGTGCAAGGCGTTCGAGATCCAACCCGAACGCTCGCAGAGCCTCAGATACTCCGTCCACCATCGAAGTCGGGTCGCTATGCGAGCCATCTGGAAGGAGCATTGCCAACAGATAAAAGAGTGTCCCCATATCCTTCTGATGAATACCAGCTCTAACGGGATCGAGGAGAGATCCGCTCCATCGGAGCTTTCGAAATACATCGTCTAGGTGATCACCCGCTAATAGATACGCTTGATCGGTGAAGTTCAAGACGACACGAGCCAACAGGCAACACAGCATGTATGCGGCAACCAAATCTGTGCAACCCAGTCTGTTAGCCACTATGTGTGCACATACCGAATACTCCGTGAAACGGGGGTCGTAGATGTAGTCGAGCAAGGCTTCGCGCTGCCTTGCGAGCTCGACGAGTCGAACGTCTTCGGGCAGCATGCTCGTCGCGATAAACCGCACCTGAAGTTCCTGCGCGAATGCAGAGGCCTCGAGTATTGAGACAGTGGACACGGGAGATCTGACAAGCAGTTCGTCACGACGGTTGCTGAAGCGTGCGAAAACGACCGTTCTGTCTGAAAGACGCCCATCGCTGGCAAACAGTTTCCCCGCAGTTATTCTGGCGGACCACGGCCTTTCATTGCCGGCTCCTTTTGCCTGTTCCGTGTAGTAGTTCGGTAGGCGTATGCATCTGACACGGTCGTACAGCTCCTTGGCCTTAAAGAAGTTGGCCTCGAATCCACCGCGAACGTTTAAGCCCGCGCCGTAGGCATCAGCGATACCACGAAGATGTCGCATTCCCCACAACGACGAAGATGCATCGACGAAGTGCGTATATTCATGAACAGCAAGAGGCCAGCGCTTCTGAAGCCATTCATAGGTGGCGAAGTCCAAACGCTTTCCTAAAGCCAGGCCGGCGAGCGCATCGCCGAAACGCTTCGCATCGCCTAAATCGATAGTCAGGGAATCCAGGGACACTGTGTACGTGTAAAAATCGAATGCCCCGAGTAGATCCACACCCGAAAAGCAATTCCAACGGCGGCTGGTCTCTTTGAGTTGATTCAATGGCATGAAGCGTGACCTTTGTCTAAGAAGTTGGGGTGGCCTACTCAAAGTCAAACTCGCGATTCTGACCCTTTGCAACCTCGTTCAAGAATCTGTTCGGCAGCGGATGACGGATAAAAATCAGGTGATAGGGGCGCCTATTCGCCCTGTCTCGGATGTGCGGAGTGCGAGCGCTAACGACGAAACCAAGCTTCTCGGCCAAGCCGCACCAATACTTGAAGAACGCGTCGTCTGCGTCACCTCGAATGAACGCTTGAGTGTCAATGTGATATCGCCATTCTGGCGCCTCGGCGTCGAAGCGCGCGCGCAATCTGGATTGAATTCCATCAGCACGTCGATGCGCAGCGGGCGGTCCTCGGTCAACAAGTTCTTGTTGCTCGCGACGTTGTGCTGATTGCTCACGGCCTGGGATTTGACCGCCCCATTAGAGTTCTTCGCGCGGCGCTTCCAAAAGGCCCTTGACCGCGTTCGCAGTCCCGAATGAATTAGGCCGGCTGGTTCGCTGACACGACCTCAAGCGCAGGCTTGTCGTCGAGCTTCAGTACAAAATCGATGCGGGCCTGCTCGCATATCCACGCCTCGATCCGCTCATGCCACATCCGAAGCAGGTCGAGTGGTCGCACGCGGTAGTGCTTCTCAGCGATCGCACTGGGCTTGTGGCCTTGAATCTGCGCCACGACGCCGACCGGCACCTCCGCCCACTCGGACAATGTGCCAAACGACCGGCGCAGGCCGTGGAGAGTGATGTGTGGCAGACCGGCGGTCTTCAGGGCGCGCGTGTGGTTCGCCCTGGGGTCCTGCAGCCGGCCGCTGGCCGCCGCCGGGCTGCTAAATACGAAGGGATTCTTCGGCCTTCGGGGCAGCCACGACAAGAGGTGTGCGACGTAGGGGGTGAGCGGAATGGTCCGCGCGCCCTCCACCTTGTCGCTGATGCGTAGAGCCTTCCACTGGAAGTCCACGTCCTGCCATCGAAGGCCGGCGAGTTCCTCGCGGCGCGCGCCGGTCATCAGCAGTGTTTGCAGGTATGCGGCAATAACCGGGTTGCGATCTGCACGTACGGCCTTAAACCAGCCGGCCAACTGTTCGCGCTGCAGAGCGTCCGTCTTCGCGGTCGGCTTAGCCAGCTTTTCTCGGGTCTTCCTGCTCTTGCAAGCCTCCGGCTGAGCCATTAACCGGTAAGCGTCGCTCTCAGCACACCAGTTGAGAAACGCACGCAGCAGGCGGAACCCAAGCAAGGCACGGGCCGGACGAGCTGTTGTTTCCCGCGCCACCCAGGACTGCACAGCAGCCGAGTCGATCTGTGCAAGCGGTCGAGCAAGTAAAGTGCGCAGCGGGCCGACGATCGTCTTTCCCTGGGCGCGCTTGCGAGCCTTGCCGCCTTCGCTAGAAAATAGGAGGTGGTCAGAGTGGTTGCGGACGCTCCAATACTGTTTGCGCTCTTCACAGTAGACCTCCCAGGCCATGAGGCCTGTGATTTCAAGCCGATGACGGTTCGCCCTCTCGGTATCTCGGGCAGCGCGGTCGCCCGCTTCTTGTGCAGCTCGCTCGCGGCGGGGGTCTTTGCCTTCGTCAATAAGGCGCTGCAGGCGGCGTGCTTGTTCTTGCGCCTTCGGAATGGAGTAGGTGCCGCGCCCATCTTCGGTGATGGGGGCGCCGATGGTTATCCGAATTGACTGGCCATCGCGCAGGCGGCTTTGGAAGACGTATGCGCGAGCTCCTTGCGAAGTCACCCGCAGCGCCAAGCCTGGCGCCTTTGAGTCCCAGAGGAACGCTTGCGCCTTGCCTTCAGCGCACTTGAAGTCGGCCAGCCGAGCGGCGGTGAAGTTGACCTTTGCCATATTCGCACTCCCCAATGCGCCGACTTCCATGTAAGCAGCCATGTAAGCAGATTCTAGGCATTCGCATCAACGCCGTCCAACGCCCCTGACTGTCAGAAACCCGCATGCATGCGAGCTTTCATAGGCCGGCTGTGCGAATTTCAACGCGCCGGGATTTCTAAAAATAAAAGCTCCCGCATATTGAAAATCCGCGTGTCGGTGGTTCGATTCCGCCCCAGGCCACCAGAAAAAACTGAGCGCTGACAAGCACTTAGAGAAACGGCGGCTACGAAAGTGGTCGCCGTTTTGCGTTGTGGGCCCGGTGTTCTGACAGTTTTCTGTCATTCGCGTCCGGCGTCTGCTGCGCACCACTGCGCACTCCTGCGCTCGCCGGAGCGTTCGTGCGGGGCTGGATATAAGAGGTCGACCCTAAACGCTACTCCAATCATTCATCGGAGTTGCTCATGAAGGTCTGTCATCTTTCTGCTCTTGTCACCGCCGCTAGCGGCGCTTGTCCCATCTCGTCCACGTTCGGCTACGACGTCCCTTCCCCTCAAGGTGCGCGGATGCGGCCTCTGCCCGCATCGGTCGGCGCGGTTCGCTCTACCCTGGGTCAGGAGGCTTGCCATGGCTAAGCCGTACCTGGAGGGCAAGGCCTGGGCCATGCGCCAGCGTTTCGAGGGCCGGGATATCTACCTGTCCGGGTTCAAATCGGCCAAGGCGGTCGAGACGAAGATGACGTCGCGAATCAAGGCTCTGGCCACCCGAGGTCATCCGAAGGGTCTGGGTCCGGAGAAAACGACTGTCGCCCAGGCCCTGCAGGACTACGGTATGGAACGCCTGCGGTTCATGAAAGGCGCACGGCAGGAAGCCAACCGCATCAACAAATACCTGCGCGTGGCCGGCTTGCAGGTGCTGACGGTCAAGGCCATTGCGCGCGGAACCGCCAAACCTGACGGGGAACCGGACACCAAGGGAGAGGCGCCTGGAGCGCTCTTCGAAGTGTCACTCGCACCCTGCCCAGCCAAGCGGGTCATTCCTCCTGGCCTCACGCAACATCGCAAATCTTTGGCGCAACGCACCAAATCCAGCGACGAACAGCGCCGGCTGGTGGCCGGAACGACCATGGACGAGGTCCGGGGACACCATCTGCAGGAACTCGTCGATGCATTGCGAGACGACAAGCTCAGCGCCGCGAGCATGCAGTTGGAACGCGCACTGCTGCGCCGGCTCTTCAACTACGCCGACCGCTCATGGAACTGGGCCGAGCCTGCGAAGAACCCCGCTTTGGGCTTGGACATGCCGCTAGTCGACAACAACCGTACCCGGGTGATGTCACTGGACGAGCAGGCCCGGCTGGATGCCGCGTTCGAGGGGTGCCGCAACGCCCTTGTCGGACCGGTGGTGACGCTGCTGCGGGAGACGGCCATGCGCTCATCGGAGGCCCTTGAACGAGCCCGCTGGGGTGACATCGACTGGGACAACTGCATTCTGCAGCTGCCGGACGCGAAGGCCGGAAAACGGGAAGTCCCTTTGTCGCCGGTAGCGATGGATACCCTGCGGGAACTCAGGGGTGCGCAAGAGCCCGACCCGGCCTCCCCCTTGGTGCAAATCACGTACGAGTCGCTGAAGGCCGCATGGGACCTCGTCTGCAAGCGTGCCGGCATTTCCGACCTGCACCTGCACGACCTTCGTCACACCGCCGCGACGCGGATGGCTCTAAAGACGGGGAATATCTTCCTCGTGAAGGCGCTGACAGGACACAAGACCGACTCGCAGGTGGCGCGTTACGTGAATGTGAAGGCCAGCGATGTCGTCGCGGTCATGCACGCTGACACAAGGATGCTTGCCTCGGACGTGGTTGATGACGGCGTGGCGGCGGTCGGGTGCGCTGCGGTCCCGACCACAAACGTCGTTCAGGTGAACTTCTCGAAGCGGAGCGCGGCGTGAGGACGGGGCGCGGGGTTTGATGCAGCCTCGGGGCGACCGCGACGACCGCACCAACAGCTCGCGTTAGCGGTGTCGCGGTCGACCTGAGCGCCCTAGACGTACCGCGAGCATCGCAAGGCGGTGCAGGCGCTAGTTGTCGCGGTTGACAATGATGGGGTCATACCCGTCGCAGGTATTTCCCTTCTGCTTCAAGTAGATGGTGTAGCTGACAACCCCGGCCACTGACCCCGGTTTCTTCACGGTAGCCCTGACCACATCACCGACGATGCTCGGCGCGCTGGTGAAGTTCGTCAAGTCATCCAACACGATGCCGCTGCCATCGAACTTGAAGCCTTTGGCAGGATTCTTCGAATTCACTCGCCACTCAATGTACTGTGTGTCCTTGGACAGAATCCAGGAAGGAGCGACTCGAATGGTGCAGCCCTTGTCGTCGTCGTCATCGCCGTCCTTCGGGGCCGCCGATGCCTTGATGTCGATGTAGCAGGTGGCTTCACGGTCCTTGCATCTGTTTGATATCAGCTTGCCTGTACCGAGCCCCGCGCCCATGAAGACAAATCCCCCGCCTGCGGCGGGAGTGATGGTCACTTTGGTGAAACCTTGCGGCAACGCGGAGGAGGCTGTGTCGGCAACTCTGGTCTGACCCCAAGTCGGCTGCATGGCCAAGGTGAAGCACAGCGCACCCGTCGTGAGCGAACGGGCTATGGCTCGATGCAGCATGTCGAATCTCCTGTGCGGCTTGAAAGGCGGACCGATTCTGAGGCTTGCCCTCGCTCCATTCCAGTCGCACAGTTAGGGATGTCGCGGCGGTGGCTCCCAGAGCGCAGTTCCACCGGACGACATACAAACTGGCCGTCAAGCAGAATCCCGTCACGAGTCCTCGTTCCCGGCGTGCGGCGGCGCGATTTACTTAAGTGAGCCCAATGGTCGCAACCCAAACTGTCGCGGTGCCGTCCGGCTGGGAACCTCCGACAGAGTCGGACCACCTCGTCCTCCTCTTGACGGACATCGTCGACAGCACCGCGGTCAACCAAGCCGTGGGAGATGCCGCGATGGCGCTGCTGTGGGCCGAGCACGACCAGAGAAGTCGGGCTTTGGCGGCCCGATGGGGCGGCCGCGAGATTGGACGCAGCGACGGGTTCTTGATGTTGTTTGCCAATGTCGACGACGCGGTCGGCTTCGCGGGCGACTACCAGACCTTCACGCGAGCCATGATGCCGCCCCTCGCGGCACGGGTCGGCATTCACGCGGGACCGGGCGTCCTGCGCTTTAACTCCGATGCCGACCGAGCCCGCGGGGCCACCCCGTTTGAATTGGACGGAGCCGCCTTGCCGATAGCGGCCCGGGTCATGTCCACCGCGACGGGCGGGCAGACGCTACTGTCCGCAGCGGCGTTCGAACGGCTGGCGACGCGACCGCCACATGTGCGAAGTCACGGCCACTGGTCGTTGAAAGGCGTGCACGAGCCGATGATGCTGTTCGAGGTGGGACAGGCCGATTCGCCGTTCCTGCCGCCAGCCGATTCTGAGAAGTCGTATCGCGTGGTCTGGACGCGCGACATGTGGCTTCCGCGCCGTGGTGTCGCGAACAGTCTGCCGGTCGACCGCGATGTCTTTATTGGTCGGGGCCTGGCTTTGAAGACACTGGCGGACAAGTTTTCGGCGGGGGCACGCCTCGTGTCTGCCTTGGGTATTGGGGGCACCGGCAAGACGCGGCTCGCGACACGGTTTGGCTGGCTGCATCTGGGCGACTACCCAGGCGGGGTCTGGTTCTGCGACCTGTCGTCGGCACGCGCTATCGAGGACATTGCGCGAGCCGTCGCCCAGGGCCTGCAAGTGCCACTCGGCGGACAAGAACCTGTTGCCCAGCTCTCCGCCGTACTCGCCTCCCGTGAACCGTGCCTGCTGATTCTCGACAACTTCGAGCAGGTTACGAGGTTCGCCGAAGGCACCGTAGGACGATGGCTGAACGGGGCGCCCGCCGTGAAGTTCCTCGTCACCACGCGCGAGGTTCTTGGGATTGCAGGGGAAGACGTCCTAGCCCTTGCGCCCCTCAGTCCCGGCGAAGGTACCGAACTCTTCATGCACCGCGCCGCGGCGATGGGTGGTGACCGATTCGAATCGAGACACCTCCGGCGCGACGTCGAACGCTTGGTGGAACTGCTCGATGGACTACCGCTCGCCATTGAGCTGGCAGCGGCGCGCACGCTGGTGATGTCGCCCAGCAAGCTGCTGGAAGGAATGGGCGAGCGGTTCAAGCTGCTCGCCTCCCGCGGCGGACGTCAGGACCGCCAGTCGACCCTACGAAAGACGTTCGATTGGTCGTGGGAACTGCTCACTGGGGTCGAGAAGAGCGTATTGGCGCAGCTCTCGGTCTTCGAAGGCGGGGTCTCAGCGGCGGCCGCAGAGAGCGTCTTGGAGCTTCCGGCGGAGGCCGGGTCACTTTGGCTTGCGGACCTCCTCCAGTCCCTGGTCGAGAAGTCGATGCTTCGCGTTCAGTCGGATTCGCGCTTCGAGTTGCTGAGCACGCTGCAGGAGTACGCCGCGGAACACTTGGCGTCGGCGGGCCACTTCCCCGACAGCGGGCCAGTGTTTGCCGCGCAAACGAGGTCGCGCCATTGCCGGCACTTCGCGCAGCTGAGTGAATCTGATGCGGTGGCCGACCGGTGCGTCGAGTTGGCAAACCTCTTGACCGCATGCCGTCGGGCGGTAGTTGATTCCGACGGGACCACCGCGGTAGGGGCGCTCCTGCGTTCGTGGGCAGCCCTGAAACTCCGAGGACCTTTCAGGGTGGGGCTTGAGCTCGCTGATGCCGTCAACGCGGGTTGTAAGTTGGCGCGCGCCGACGACGCGGCCGTCCAATGGGTTGCTGGAAGCGCGCTGTACTCGATGGGCAAGTTGGACCTTGCCAAGGAGCGGCTCGATGCGGGACTGGTGGCCGCACGCGAAGGCGGAGACCCACGCAATGCCGCACGATTGCTGTGCTCGTTGGGCGAATGGTTCTCGACCACCGGAGACGAGGAGGCTGCCCATCGGTACCTGCAGGAGGCAATGGACCTGTCCGCGACGGCATCCGACCCGCTGGTGCAGCTCAAGGCGCTCAATGAACTCGGTGCCCTAGCGCAGGGTCAACTGAAAATCGGCGAATCGCGCGTTCTCTATGAGAGGGCACTTTCGCTTGCCCGGGCGCTTGGGGACGTTCGCTGGGAAGGGGCAGTGCTGGGTAATCTCGGGGGTCTGTTGCACTCGCAGGACCGGCTCGATGAGGCGGCAGGGCTATACGAAAGTGCCATCGCCCGCTCGCAACGATGCGGGGACCGGCGCATGGAGGGCAACAACCGCTGCAATCTGGGGCTCCTGCTGCATGAGCGCGGGCGGCATGTGGAAGCTGTTGCGCAGTTTGAAGTCGTGCTCGCGACGGCGAGAGACCTGGGCAATCCGCGCTTGGAGAGCACGGCCCTTTGCAACCTGGGACTTGCGCTCGAATCTCAGCAACTGCTGGCGGATGCACTCAGTCATCAGGAGCGTGCGGCGTCGATTGCTGCGCAGATAGGGGACCGTCGCATCGAGGGACAGATTCGGACGTGTTTGGGCAGGTTGTACGCGAAGCAGGGGTCGAGCGAGCGGGCCTATGAATCCTTTGCCGCAGGCGAGCTCTGCTTCGCACAGACACGCGACCCATACGAGTTGGCGCTGCTCCTTTGCGAGCTGGCTGAACTGTGCGTTCTTGACGGTGAGCTGAGCGGTGCCGAGACCGCTTTGATGCGCGCCGAGGCCGAGGTCAGCGGGCATCCGGTTGACTCGCGAGTTCGTGTAGACCAGGCGCTGGCGCGTTGCCGAGGTTTGGTTACCGCGCGGCGGTGAGCAGTCATCGCGCGAGACCTGCGGGTCTGTTTCGGACATCCGCCTCAACTACGCGCCTGGATGGGTCGCCAAGCCTCCTGCGCACCAAACACTCTTGACAGCCAACTCGACAGGGCTTTGTCGCTCCAGTACGTGTGCTTGCCGACACGCACCGGCGGAGGAAAGGTACGCTCTTTGACCATGCCTTCCAACGTACGTGGAGAAAGCGAAAGGCGCTTGCAAACCTCCACCTTCGTGAGAAGCAGGAGTGGAGCGTCAGGAGGCGTTTGGGGCTTTGCGGAGTTCATATCCTCGTAATGGTCAAAGTTTTAGCCTTCTGGCGCACAGGCCGAATTGAGAGGAAGCCAGGATTGCCCGAGCGCTGACTGCCAGCGATAGCGCCATTCATCTCGTCCATGGCCATGCTTGCGGATGTGGCCAGGGCGGTTGTCATCAAGTCGGTCCAGGCGCTGGTCAGTCGCGGTGCAACGAACGGACCCGCCGAGCTGTGCGGTCGACCGACCTGAATTTGCCTAAAAGAATATAAATCTGCGCGCTATTCGGTTGTGTGAGAGGAGAGGGCTCAACACCCCGCGGCTCACGCAACACGCAACAAGCGGGCGCTCGTGGTTGCGGCACTGGGTGGTACGGCCAGAGGTGCAGGGCGGGGACGAGTGAGTTCGTCCAGAGTCTGGCCGTGCCGCAGCGCGCTCACGCGACTGCGGCGCCTTGAAGCGACGTACTGGCTCCAACTTCCATGCTTTCGCAAAGGCAAACCACGAACCCCAGCTGATGGGTTGGGGGGTGTTTTGCCTTTCTCTTCCCCCTCCACCAACGACCATTTCTCTTACGAAGGGATGCGTGACCAATTCTGATTCGAATACGTGACGTCCGAGAGGGAGCCCGGGGCGACTGCGCATGTTTTCCCGGGGCTGCAACGGTCGCGGTTCACCACAGTTCGTCGGTAGGTGCCCGGTCGGCTGAGGCAACTTTCCACGTGGAAACCATCCTGACGCGCAGCGTGGCTCGCCGGTGCAACCTTCGGATAAGACGCATTTCATCGCTTGATGAGGCTCCAGTTCTTGCAGTCTCCTGGGCGCTTAGCTCGTGTCCCGCCGTCACCGTTCGAAACTCTGCGGTGCTGAATGGGATGGCCTCGGGCGATGGGCTTCTACCGCGGGTGCGTAACCCTGTAACGGTCGCGGGTTGGACGTTACGAGTTACGGGTGGCCATGCGGCAGCAGCAGGCCCGATACGCGAGCGAAGTCAGGACGACCGCGCTTCACCCGCTCGGGAGGCAGCTCGCGCACTACGTAGAAACGCCACTTCAGTTCCTTCGGTTGGGCACCGATATCGTGGCGACCCTCGGGTCAAGCGCTCCTTCAAAATTCGCAATCAAGTATCCCGCACCCCTGTGCGCGGGGTCGCATCCAAGGACCGGTGGGCGTCATGCCCACCGGAAGGACTGCAGCAAAAACTCCATTGAGCAGCGCGGAACGAGCAACGTAAGTCCCCCTCGGGACCTCTAGTCGAAAAAACGTCATTCAAGCCGGCCTTACCAGTTCGGCTCTCCTGGTCTGAATTGACCAGGTCCACGACACATCCACCCCCTCTTTCGCATTGCTTTGCTGGCCCAAGCGGCCTGCATCTACTGGAGTTCCCATGTTCTCAAACATCGTGCGCCTCTTTGGCGCCCAGTCTCATTCCTCCGTCATCAAAGCAACGGATGCACCCTGCGATGAATCGCTGCTTATCCGCCAAGACGGCGGGTGGGCTCCCGCCGGCTTCGATGCCGACGGGAACTATGTCGTCCTGTCGTACAAGACCGGGCGACTCGTGACACTGCGCCCTGAGCAACTGACGGCCAAAAGGCTGCAAGCAGTGTTCGGAGCCAAGTTCTGCAAGATGGCTTACTCAGTGCCTGACTCGGACCTGCAGGCCGATGTATTCGCGCCGATGTCGTTGGAAGACGATGTGCGCGACAGCTGTGACGAGGCTGGCATGTTCGACGCCAGCAATGTCCGTGGGCCTGGACTCCATCGGGTGGGCGACCAACTGGTGGTCAACTTCGGAGACCAGGTTCGCGCGGCCGACGGTACGGCGGTCTATGCGGGTCCGACTGCCGAAGGCGCGTACGTGGCTGGGCAGGGACTGGGCTTTTCGTTCGATACGCCATGCGCATCGGAGGAAGAGGTCCGGTCGGTTGTCGAAACCATCGGCAGCTTCGGCCTGGCCAGTCGCTTTGAGCAGATTGCCGTGGTGGGCTGGTTCGCAATGGCTGTCTACGGTGAAGTGCTCGACCACCGACCAATTCTGGCGGTGTCGGCCGAGCGGGGCTCGGGCAAGACCACGCTCATCGAACTGATGGGCAACTTGCTTGGGCCTCAGGCAATTCGTCGCGACGGCATCCCTTCGCTGGCGCAGGTCATCTATGACCTGGAACACCGGTCTGCAGCACTGCTTACCGACGAGGTTGAGGCGCGTGGCTCGAAGAAGAAGGCGGTGGAGGATTTTCTGGAGGCGATGCGAATCGGCTTCACGAGTTCCGGCACCGGTCGAATTAAGCGCATCACAGGGGGGAAGGTTCGCCATTTCAATGCGCCAGCGGGCGTGTTGGTGGCGGGCATCGGACTGCCTGCGTTCAATCCGGCTACTGAAAGCCGCACGGTACGTGTGCGGTTGGAGCCGCTGAACGAAGCGCGGACGGCTGGCATGCCGAACCCGCTGCTCGACAGCTCGCAACGGCTGAAGACGGTGGAATTGGGAGCCCGGTTGCGTCGGCTGCTGCTGAGTCGCTGGGCCGTGATGCAGACCGCCGTCAAGGCGGTTCGCTCACGGCTGGTGGCAGCGGGCCACGAGGCCCGGTCGGCCGACAAGTTCGCGCCGCTTCTTGCGGGATACATCGCTCTTACCAACGAGCATGCACCCAATGCGGAGACCATGGACATGCTGATGGATTCGTTCGCGGTTCCATCGGCATCGCAAGCCAGTGTTGAGAGGGACAGCGAGGCATGTCTTCGCGTTCTTCTGGACCGACGGATTGCGGTGTTCCGCAAGACTTCTGGGGAGCCGTCGAAGACTCACGCGCGGGTGCGTGACGTCATCGGCTGGGTCGTGCACGTGCCGACTGCTGACAAACTCTCTCTTATCAAGCAGCTCGAACACTTCGGTATTCGACTGATGTGGCGAGAGGAATGGAGTGGCTGGAAGCTGGCGGTGTGCGCTTCGGCGCAGCACGCGGGGCTGCGCAAACTGCTGCAGGGTACCGACTGGGTCCTCGGCGGCTGGAAGGACGTGTTGGCGCGCCTGCCAGGCGCTGTTGATTCGGTCCAGAAGGTTGCGTCGGTGGCACAGCGCGTCGTGCTGTTCGACTTGCCGAAGGAGCTATCTGACGCTCCGACGGAGGAGGACTATGAACTCCCCGTGGCAAGGCCGGAGCGTGAGAGCGCCTCGTCCGATGAGGCAATGACCTCATCTCGGGGCGAGTGGATTGAATGAATGTTCATCGGCGATGCTTCGGCATCGCCTTTTTTTTGGCTTCGACGCAGTGCACCCGCTCGTCATGTCGAAGCTGAACAGCAAAGGTTGCAAGTGGAAGCTCTTAGCTTTGAAGTGTCATCGGCGCATGAAAGGAGTCCACCGGAGCGCAGTGACGTTTGTGAGCTTCAGAACGGAGGGCAAGTGCCGAAGACAGCACCTTACGAGCCTTAGGAGCAGCCATGCCCGTTACAGCAAAACAGACCTCTAAAAAATCGAAAAGTCCGGCCGTCGCGAAGCCGACCACGGTTCGCGGCCTTGTCGCCGAAGCGAACAAAACGCTGGCAAGGTCCGGCACCAACTTCAGACTCGACTCGCGCCGCATGTTCAGCGCTGACGACGTGCCCAAGCCGTTCAAGGTCTCGTTCGTCAACCCGCTCGGCATTAGCGTGACCTTTACGGTTGAGGTGCCGAAGAAAATTCTCGTCAGGGGCTACCTGAAATGCTTTCCTCCGGTGCTTAGCGGAGCGAAATACACCGTTGAAGCAGTCGAGAAGCCGGTGCTGCTGAACTTCACTTACCCCGAACTGCTGGCGCTACAAGCGCTGACGACGCCGGGCATTCACTGGTTCCTCGGGCAGCCGGACGTGTACAAGGCGGCACACAAACAGTACATGGCCATTGACCCCTTTGGCCGCTACATGCGGCTCTATGGAAAAGCCCACGTCAAGTCCGGCAGTGCCTTTGCAAAGCGCATGACCAAACGAGTGCCCTCCGAAGTAGTTGTCTGACCTTAAGGAAGCTCAGGGACGACAGGCTTGAATCCGAGTCCTGCTTGGGGTCCCCGCCCAACGACACCCGCTATAAGCTCGCATCACTGTTGCGCACGGAACCGGACTTTGTTGAGATGCTTGCGACCGGCAAGCTCGTGCCAGTTGCATCGAACGTCGAGGCCGGTCCGTTTACTGTCGATATCGAGAGCAAGCCGCGCTGCCTGCGTTCACGGTCTGCCTCGTACACCTCTCGAAGCGCTCGCCGCCGGCGAATTGGGGCTCGTAGAGGGCGTCGCCCGACGGGTACGCAGACGGCTCGCTCATTGTTCGGTAGCGCACGCGTCGGTACCCGGGCCTTGCTCCTACTCAGCATCGAGACGGGTTGAATTCGCGGTACCGTTTCAGGTGGCTTCATGGTGAGGGGTTCCTCGGCAGCCTCGCCACGGCCCACCTGAATACCACTCGCTCGTCCGCCGTTTGACGCTACTACGATTGTTTTGCACCTCAAGCAGACGCCGTATATCTTCGACAAAACTAAGCACTATGCCTAAGATATGCGTCATGCCAAACGTTCATCAGCGTCCCTTCCCTCGCGCTGAGAGGCAGCTCGCCGCCTTCGGTGAGCGTCTGATGCTCGCGCGCAAGCGGAGAGGTCTGTCGGCGTCCCTGGTTGCCGAGCGAATCGGTGTCTCTCGTGACACGCTCGCTCGACTCGAAGCAGGGCACCATGCTGTAGCGCTCGGGACATACCTCAGGGCCCTCCGAGTTTTCGGTCTAGACCGAGACTTCGACAGGCTGGCAGAGGACCGAGAGTTGATTCAAAAGCTCGCAGATGTGGGTACGCTGCTGGCGCGAGGAACTCCGAGCGGTTGAGAGAACATTTTCTTGATGAGTGCGTAGGGCCTACCTTCTGAAATCCACGGCAGCGCGCGCGGACTCCATTGAGCAAGAGGCGCGAAGCGGCTCAACGTAAGCTCGATGCAATTGGCGGATGGCGCTGATTGGGGCAGTTCCGGTCTCAATGCAGCTGCGCCTTCCAAGTAGTCCTGCGTGCGCATGACGGGCCACCACGGCAATTCAGGCATCTTTCAATTGAAACTTTAGAATAGAGCCGTCTTGACTCGATAACGTTGGAGCCCATGGCTAACCTGGTGACTGCTCTGAAAGCAGAGATTTCTAGAATTGCTCGCAAGGAGATTCGGACGGAGGTCGAACCGCTGAAGAAGGCAGCATCGAATTACCGCAGTGAGATTGCGTCTCTGAAAAGACGCGCTTCCCAACTCGAAGGGGAGCTCAAGAAAGTCGTGAAATCAGCCGCAAGGGTGGCGCTAACTGAGCCCGAGGAAGAAGGCGCTCGCAAGATGCGTTTCAGTGCCAAGGGCTTGCAGGCACAGCGCAAGCGACTTAGCCTTTCTGCCGAAGAGGTCGGTTTGCTCGTCGGCGCCTCAGGCCAGTCTGTCTACAACTGGGAAAGCGGCAGTGCTCGTCCGCGTCAGAAGCACCTGTCTGCGATTGCGGCCTTGCGGACGTTAGGCAAGAAGTCAGCGACGGCCGCTCTCGAAAAGCGGCGTCAGGCGGCCTGAGGGCGAAGCGTTCGACGACCAGCCGGATGCGAGCCTCTGTACAAGCGCAGGCCAGCGAAACCGAGTCCATCGCGGCAAGCACGACGGCACCCACAGTCACGCAATTGGTCGAAGTTGCTCTAGGTGCTTGGGTTCAAGCACTAACGACCTAGCGCTTGAAGCTAGACCTTGGTCCGCCATTGCACTGCGGGGGCCTTGCTTGCTTCCCACATCGCGCACTCAAATTCGCCTGCGTGCATGCGTTGCCGAATCCGAACGCCGGCAGGTGCGAAAAACGGCTCAAAAAAATGTGCTGGTCCGGGTAGAGCGCAAAAAAACAGTTCCTCAAACGAAGTCATGCTCATGCATTGGCTCTTGGCCAACCACCTGACAGCCCCATCGCCTTCGCCACCATGGCTGCCGCTTCATCTGTGGACGTCGGCTCCCCGCGCACCCAGCAGTACGTCCAAGGCGCGATGTCGTCCGGCATGAGGTACTCGATGTGGTACTCATTCTCGTGAACGGCGCGGACTTTCACGAGCTCAGGCGCCGACTCATCGTCGATGGCACGCAGGCCGAGTTCGTGCATATGGGTCATACCGAACGCCTTGAGTGATGACCCGTCTGCTCGCAAAGCCGCGAGTAACGCGCGCATCGCAGACTGGTCGGTGTAACGCTGGACCGATTCGAGATACCCACGAACTCCGTAAAAATCGTCCAGCTTTCCGCGGCCCGTTAGTAGCTCGATGTGCATCAGAGGGAAGCTGCAGCGGTGTCAGCAGCTTCGGGCGCCGGATTGGCCTTTCCTTCACGGACCCATATGACGGAGGGGAACGAGAACGGGTGCTTCTTCACAAACCTTTTTCCGGTCCACGCGGCAAGGAGTGACGGAAAGAACCAGTAGAGACAAGACAGGATTGCACTCTCCAAGGGACCGCTGGCGACACCGTACGCCAACTGAAGCAAGCAGCTGACCGCCGCGAAGCCGAGGAATAGGTATGGCCCATTGAAGAACTTGCGCCTCATCACCAGATTTAGCAGCCCGGCGAGAGCTAGACACATGAAATACCACATGAAGACGCCAATCAGCACCATGAGCGCATCCCGTTGACAGAGTGTCTTCAACTGTAAGCGAGACCAGTCGTTCCGTTTGCGGCAGCGCCCGTGCGATGGGTCGAGCGAGCAAGAACTGAAGACCCCGGCGCCGGCGGCGTCCCTAATGGCGCTCAAATTCCTCTGAAGCTGGCTGCGAACACCACGGTTAAGTTCTACTACGACGACAAGAGCCACTGGGTGACGGACAACGTCAACTCCGTGATTGCAGTCCTTGCAGGAAAATTTGCAGAGCAAGTTGGGCTGCGCAGGGGACTTCGACCCGGGCTGCCTGAGGACGTGGCTGCAGGACCTAGACGGCGACGGCCTGTACACGTTCACGACCACGGGGCTCGTCGCTGGCTCCTACGGGACAGTGGTGGCTATCAATGAGTCGTTTACCGAGTCATACGGTAAGGACGGTATCCCGTCAAACGGAAACGTCGAGTTCACCGTAGCCCAGACCGGCGATGCCGTTCAATTTACCTACGACAGCCGCACACATCTGCTCCAGGTTCAGGTGCCGCAAGTTCACTGCTATTCCGGAGCCTTCCCCGGTCGCGCTGCTTCTGGCGGCACTGAGCGTCTTGGCTGTGGCAAATGCGCGGCGCAATCAACGGACAAGGGCAAAGCCCAAGTAAGCAGCTCGCACGCGGCCGCGTCCGGCGCTCACTGTTCGCGATAGACCGCCGCTATCTAGGTCGGCCGAACGTCTCAGGTTCGCTGATTGTCGAACCCACAGTCGACTGCGAATTGGCCGCCTTTCCGCAGGCCAAGGCCATCCCCGGCGTCGTCGACAAGAAGGCCGCCGCGGCGCCGTCCCCTGCAGCCAGCCGAACCGCGTTTGCGTACGCCTTGCGCCATATCAATCTCGCGTCGGATTTGTCCGAGAGTCCGTCGCCGTTTCGTCACGTCGAGGGCGTAAAACGACACCATGCGGGCATCGACTCGCTTAGTGAGGTATTCCATTTACCCGAGCCGAGGACGAGCGAGTTCGGTGGTGCGCTGCCTTCGCCGCAATCCTTGTCGACGAGACGCGGATGAGTACGCCGGACGCACTCTTTTTAGCAGAGCAGGCGCGAGTCTGTTTCCCGGGACTGCCGCCCTCGTACGCCGTGAGGATGGCGCTGACCAATTCGCACACTCCCGCTACGAAGGTTGTCGCGGGACGCCGGTGGCGTGGCCGCCCAGAGCAAGCCAGCCTGTGGAACGACGAAGGTTCCGTTGGCTGGTGAGCGCGTCCTTCGGTACCAATTTCCCCGCCCGCTTAGTAGGGCCAAGGAGGCGAACCGGGAGATTCCCGGCTCACTATTTTTTGTTCTCTATCGGGGCGTTCGAGCTGTCGCGGCTAGAGTGACCTTTTACAAGTCAAGTCCGAAGAGGGGCGTGAGATGAACAGAACCGAAATGGGCATCTCCCGTGACGTCGCAGAGGTATGCCGCATCGAGTGCGTGCCCGAGTTGCTTCGCGTGGTCTGCAAGACGACTCACATGGGGTTTGCGGGCGTAGCACGCGTCACTGAAAGCTCCTGGACCGCATGCGCGGTCGAGGACAACATCGGATTTGGCTTGCTGCCCGGTGGTCAGCTCGATATCAGCACCACCCTGTGCTTGGAGGCGAGGAATTTTCGCGCTCCAATTGTCATTGACCACGCGAGCGCAGACGCCGTCTACTCGACCCACCACACTCCGCGCATCTACGGTATTCAGAGCTACATCTCCGTGCCCATCGTTCTCCCCGATGGGGAGTATTTCGGCAACCTGTTTGCCATCGACAGACATCCGGCGCACCCATCGCGACCAGAAATCGTTTCGATGTTCCGGCTCTTTGCCGGCTTGATTGCGATGCACCTCGGCGAGGAGCGCGCGAGACAAGCGAACGCAAAAGCGCTTCTCGAAGAGATTGAGGCTGGGGAGCTAAGAGACCAGTTCATTGCCGTCCTGGGTCATGACCTTCGAACGCCTCTATCGGCCGTATCGACCACCGCAGCTTTACTGAGCCGCTCTAGCAGTGAGGCCAGGGTCATTGAGCTTGCCGAGCGAATCCGCGCAAGTTCTTCGCGCATGGCGTTGCTTATTGATGATGTGCTCGACTTGGCTCGCGGAAAGATGGGCGGAGGAATCGCCATTCACGCTGCCGACATCGAAGACTTGGGACAGGCGCTGCGTGATGTCGTCGCGGAGTTGCAATGCCTACATTCCCAGCGGCAAATTGATGCGTTCATCAACATCGCGGTGGGTGTGCGCTGTGACCGCAGTCGGATACAACAGCTCGCTGCGAATCTGCTGTCCAACGCCCTCTCGCACGGAAGCGCCGGTACGCCGGTCTCCCTGTCCGCCGAGTCGCACAATGGAGAGCTGGTGCTAGCTGTGACCAATCAAGGCGAACCAATACCGGCCGAGCACTTAAGCAAGGTGTTCGAGCCGTTTTGGCGGAGCAACACCTCGGCGGCGAGGGGCGGGCTCGGGCTCGGTCTGTTCATCTGCTCCGAAATTGCGAAGGCGCACGGCGGTTCTTTGACGGTGCGTTCATCGACACAAGCGGGTACCACGTTCACTGCACAACTGCCCGGTCTTCCGCTGCAAAGCGCCGCCGACAGCTCCAGCATGGCCAAAAGGTAGCCGACGAGCCCCTCGCGACACTGGAAGTAGCCGCCCAGCAGCCGAACGTCAGGCCGGCCGCTTTGTGTGCCATGCCGAAGCGTCGTCGATATGGACCTCGCGTTGTAGCCGGACATGCGCCACTTTTTGAAGTTTCGAGTGAGCATGGGCTGGCCTGTGCCGCGCAAACGAACATCATCGAGTTCCACGCTTGGAACTCCGCCCCCGGTAAAGCTGCGCTCTGCGAGACCTTGGCCGTGAGCGCTCAACTCGGGAGCGTCGATTGCCTTCCCGCTTTTTGTTTCCTATTGAGATATGTGAGGGTTGACCGGCGACGACAGCTCGTTAGTATGTTTGCTGCACACCCTTTTTGCGCTTGCCAAGGCAAAGAGACCGGACCACGAACCCATGCGTGACATCCTGGCATCCAGCTGTGGCGCTCGAAGCGTCACGACACGCATCACGGTGTGTGTCGTTCTCGCAGCCACCTCATTGGCCGTCTTCGCTCAGCACGATGCTGTAGTACCCGCATTCAAGGAGCTCGACTCCATGGAAGCTCGTGTGCAAGGGTGCGCCACCTGCCACGGGCAGAGCGGCCAAGGGACTGGCAACGGGTACTTTCCGCGAATTGCCGGCAAGCCCGCAGGGTACCTCTACAACCAGCTCGTCGCTTTTCGGGACGGAACTCGCAAGTACTCCCCCATGAATTACCTGGTTGCGTATCTGCCGGATGCGTACCTCAAGGAAATAGCCGCGCACTTCGCCAAGCAGCGACCTCCCTTCGCTGCGTTTGAGCGCGACACGGTGGACGCCAAGGTGCTTGAGCGCGGGCAGCTGCTGGCTACCACCGGCGACAAGCAACTGGGCGTTCCCGCCTGTGTGGCGTGCCACGGAGCAGGGCTTACAGGCATGGAGCCCGGCATCCCCGGACTGGTCGGTTTGCGCCCTTCGTACATCGCCGGACAGCTGGTGCGTTGGCGTGTAGGCGAGCGCGTCGCGGCAAACCCGGATTGCATGAAGCGCATCGCCACGCGGTTGAGCGACGCCGACGTCAGCGCGGTGGCCGCCTGGCTTGGCCGACAAGCGCCTCCGAACGACCCGGCACCGGAGTCTTCGAACCTTGTGCGGATGCCCTTCGCATGTGGCAGCCAGAAGTGAACCGATGAAGAAGCTTGCCTACGTCGCTCTCCTCGGCGCCGCGCTGCTCCTGGCCGTGGCGGGGGTGTTCTATTGGATGCGACCCGGCCTTCTGCCGGAGCCACTCAAGCGAGAGGCGACCAACGCGACCACTCAGATTATTAACAGGGGCGAGTACCTCGCTCGCGCTGGCGACTGCGTCGCCTGCCACACCACGCCGGGCGGGAAAGAATTTGCTGGCGGCCGGGCGATGCCCACGCCCTTCGGTAACCTGTACGTGCCGAACATCACCCCAGACGAAGAGACCGGCATCGGTAAGTGGACCGCAGAGGACTTCTACCGAATGATGCACACGGGCGTCTCGCGTGACGGAACGCTGTTGTACCCCGCCATGCCTTTTGCGTCGTACACCAAGGTTACACGTGAGGACTCCGATGCCATCTACGCGTTTCTGATGTCGGTGGCGCCCATCAAGCAGCTAAACCGTCCCCACGAACTGCGATTTCCGTATAACAAGCGCGAGCTGCTCGTTGGCTGGCGCACGCTCTACTTCAGCCAAGGCGAATACCGCCCCGATGCGAGCAAGACGAAGCAGTGGAACCGCGGTGCGTACCTCGTGCAAGGGCTGGGGCACTGCGCGATGTGCCATACCGCGGTAAACGCACTGGGCGGCTCCAGCGAATCGCGCGCTTTCGAAGGGGGAATGATTCCGAACCAAAACTGGTACGCACCCTCTCTCACCTCGAATCGGGAGGCGGGCCTCGGCAACTGGAGCATCAAGGACATCACCGACTTGCTGCAGACCGGCGTATCGCATCGCGGCACGGTATACGGGCCCATGGCCGAGGTGACCTACAACAGCCTGCAGTACATGACCGACGAGGACATGGAGGCGATGGCGGTGTACCTGAAAGACTTGCCGCAGCGCGACTCCGAGCCGCCGGCCACCAACCAAGCGCGCCTCGTCGACCCGGCGGTGATGGAGCTCGGTCGCAGCACGTACACGCAGCAGTGCGCCATGTGTCATGGCGCGGAAGGCAAAGGCTTCCCGCCCTCGTACCCGCCGTTGGCCGGGAACCAGTCCATCACGATGTCCTCGCCCGTCAACTCCATTCGGATGGTGCTCAACGGGGGTTACCCGCCCGGCACCAAGAAAAATCCGCGGCCACACGGCATGCCGCCCTTCAGCCACATCTTGTCGGACAACGAAGTTGCGGCTGTCGTGACCTACATTCGCGTCGCCTGGGGCAATAGCGGCACGCCCGTGACGACCGCGCAGGCCAATGAGCTTCGCAAGCTCGTACCGGAGTAAGCCGCCATGGACCGAGAAGCCCACGAGGAGTCCTCTGAAGACAGGCGTGTGGACGAAATCATTGCGCGGGGGCCGGCCGGCACCTTCGCGGTCGCGGGTGTCGCCACGTTCATCGTCGTGGCCCTCTACTTCCTTTTCTACTTCGTCGTGTACCTGCCGAGAGGGGCCGTCCAATGAGCGCTGTGCCTCCGATGCCGTCGGGTGGTGAACATTCTGAAAGTCCGTCCTCGGCGGAGCACGTCGCGGAACGGGCGGAGCGACGCTGGGCCGTCATCGTTGGCGTCATCATCGCGCTGCTCATCGTGATGATGGTCGTGACGGGGTTGCACTGGAGCGCCATGCCGCCGTCAAGAGTCGAGACGGTCGACGTCAACACGCTTCACCTCAAGGGCGAATTCGTCGAGAGCAATCTGGGCACATCGTTCGAGGACGGAAAGGTGGTTGTGAGGTTGCTCGCCCAGCAGTACTCGTTCGTTCCGCAATGCATTGTTGTGCCATCGGAAATCTCGGTGACGTTCCGGGGCACCGCGACCGACACCATCCACGGCTTCATGGTCGGAACGACCAACGCGAACTCGATGCTCATCCCTGGGTTCGTGGCCACATTCACTACGAGTTTCAAGAAGACCGGCGAGCGGCTCATGCCTTGCCACGAATACTGCGGCACGGGGCATGAGGCCATGTGGGCCCGCGTGCAGGTCATTCCTCCTGAAGCGTTCCTTGCCAAGGCGCGCGCGGGAGAAAGGCTGAGCTGTGTTCCTAGTTAAGAAACTCGTTTTGGCCCACTTCTGGGTGGCGTTCTTGGCGTTCCTTGGCGCAATCGTGTTGGGCGAGTGGCAGATGTTCGTGCGCAGCCCGCTGGCGCAGTGGGTGAACAACCCGGAGCACTACTACCGTTCGGTAACGGCGCACGGCACCGTCATGGCCTACGTGTTGCCCACACTCATCGCCATGGGGTTTGGGTACGCCATCTGTGAACTGGCGCTCAAGCGGCCGCTTATCGGGTTGCGCTGGGCCTGGGCTGGGTTTTGGCTCGTACTGGCAGGCACGGCCTTGGCCGCGGTGACTATGGGCCTGGGCAAGGCGTCGGTGCTCTACACGTTCTACCCGCCCATGGTCGGTAGTCCGTTTTACTACCTGGGCGTGGTTCTTGTTGTGGTCGGCTCGTGGGTGTGGGTCGCACTCATGTCCATCAACCTGCGGGCGTGGAAGAGGGCTAGTCCCGGTCAGACGATGCCCTTGGCCATGTTCGGCAACGTGGCCGGAGCATATCTCTGGGCCTGGACATCGGTAGGTGCGGCAGTTGAAATTCTGGTCCTCATCCTGCCGGCTTCTCTGGGACTGACTGACACCATCAACGCAGGACTTGCGCGCGTACTGTTTTCATGGACGCTGCATGCCATCGTGTATTTCTGGCTGATGCCTGCCTACATCGCCTTCTACACCATCGTTCCGCGGGCCATCGGCGGGCGGCTCTACAGCGACACGATGGGGCGAGTGGCGTTCGTTCTTTTCTTGGTTTTTTCGATGCCCATCGGCATCCACCACCTGTTCGCGGACCCCCAGGTGGGCGCCGGATTCAAATTCGTGCATGCGGCCATGACGGCCATGGTCTCCGTGCCGACGCTGCTGACCGTTTTCACCATCGTCGCCTCGGTTGAAATTGCGGCCCGGTTGCGAGGCGGCAAAGGTCTTTTCGGCTGGGTCAAGGCATTGCCTTGGGGCAACCCGATGATGCTCGCGGTCACCTTCTCTTTCATCATGCTCGGCTTCGGTGGCGCGGGCGGCATCATCAACATGAGTTACCAGCTCAATGAGACGGTGCACAACACGCAGTGGGTTACGGGGCACTTCCACCTCATCTTTGCGGGCGCAATCGTCATCATGTATTTCATGGTGGCCTATGAGCTGTGGCCCCAGCTGACCGACTGCGGACAACTGCCGCAGCGCCTAATGAAAGTTCAGCTCTGGCTGTGGTTTGTCGGCATGATGGTGCTGTCGATGCCCTGGCACCTCGTCGGTCTGCTCGGGATGCCGCGCCGCATGGCCTATTACGACTACAGCCACCCTGATATCGCACCGCAGGCTTGGACAGTCATCGCCTCGACCCTGGGCGGACTGCTGCTGGTTATTTCCGCGTTCATTCTGGTCTACATCCTGGCAAGCGCCCACCGGCGACCCAAGGCCACACCACAGCCTTTCACCTTCAGCGCGACCGCGCACCCGGTCGTGCACACGCCGGCCGCCCTCAACAGCTTCGGCTTGTGGGTGGCCATGATGATTGGCTTGACACTGGTCAACTATGGCTTTCCCATTGCGCAGCTTGCGACCTTGAAGGAAGCCTCGGTGCCTGTCATTCCCATCGGGAGCCGGTGACATGCGCGAGAGCGACCTCTACAGCTGGAGCAATGTGTGGTTTCGCCGCAGCGTTGTGGCCGTCGTGCTGCTGACCGTCGCGTCCATGCTGGTGGGGTTTGTGTGGCTGCCTTCCGTTCACGGCGACTTCACAGCGCGCAGCCTCTGGGACAGCATCTGCCGTGCCGCAGGGGTGCCCACTTCCTGGGGCCCAGGGAGCGACTCTCGGGCGCAGGTCCAAAGCCAGCCGACGCCAACAAACGTCGTGCTGGAGCGTTCGATGACTCGGGCGGGCCCTGAGGACGCTGTTGGGCGGGGCGCGACCCTCGCCCTCAACTGCACGATGTGCCATGGCGCGCAAGGCATGAGCACCTCGAACGCACCGAATCTATCCGGACAGTACCCGGAGGTCATCAGCAAGCAGTTGCTGGACTACAAGACTGGCAAGCGCGGCAACGCTGTCATGCAGGCGCTTGCCGTTGACTTGAGCAACCGCGACATTGCCGACCTGGCTGCGTATTACGCGACGCTGCCGAAAGCCCGCACGGCTCCGACCACGTACGACGAAACGCTGCCTGCGCTTGTCCGAGTGGGTGACCCATTGCGCAACATCGCGCCGTGTATCTCGTGCCACGGGGGCGTCGACCAGAAAATCGGGGCGCCCTGGATTGAGGGCATGCCAAAGGACTATTTGGTTGCGCAGCTGAGGGCTTTCAAGACAGGGGAGCGCCGCAATGACGCGGCGGGCCAGATGCGCAACATGGCCAGGCCGATGACAGACCCAGAAATCGAGGAGGTCGCGGCCTTCTACGCTCGGAAGGCCGCCGCCGCCGAGCGCCACTGAGACCTTGGCCGCGCCTAACGCATCCCTTGGTAAGCAGGATTCGAATCCCACACACTCTGCCGCCTCCGCTGCGGAGGCCGGGAGCAAAGCGTCCTGCAATAAGATGCGCCTCGGGCACCATTGCCTGGACGAGGCTGGACCCTGATGACGGTTGACGGTCGACGGTTGTCACAATCCATCTTGTACGGTCTTTTGACCGGCTCCGCAGCCGTGCTCGCAAGGGCATCGTTGCAGTCGCTGCTAGGCGACCAGCTTCCGTTCATGGTCGCCTTCCCGGCGACCGTTCTGGCCTCAGTCCTTTGGGGAAGTGCGGCGGGACTAATTACGGCGTCTATGTGCGCCATCGCAGTGGCGATGCCTGGCGTCCCACCTGATTTGCCCCTGCTGAGCGTCCCACTTCAAGTCGGCGGCTTCCTCATCGGCAGCGTCGTCATTGCTGTCTTGTGCGGACAACTGAGTCGCCGAGGCCGCTTCGAGTTCTCAGATGGCGCCGGACGCTTGGAAAGCCCGCTGACGAATTGGCTCCGAGCGGTTCTGTGGGGCGCGTTTCTGATACCGCTGACCTTGTTCGTCCTGCTTGCCTGGTGGGGTTATCAACGGGCCGAGCGAGACGCGTTTGCAACGGTAAACATCGCCAGCGAATTGGCGCTTGGTCACGCGAAGCGGACCTTCGACATCACGCTCGACATTGCCAAGCGAGCAGATGCCATCACATCGGGCGATGACGACTCGGTGAAGGCTCGCGAGGCGGAGATTCATCAGCGATTCACTGACTTGACCGCCGGTCTACCGTCCGTGGTGAACCTAAACGTCTGGGACGCAGACGGCCATCCTCGCGCGCAGAGACGTCTACCCGGTCAATCCGTCAAATAGGGTGGCCGACAGGCCGTACTTCCAGGAGCAGCGCCGGGGTTACAAAGGAATGGCAATCGGCGAGGTAATCACGGAACGGCAAACCGGGCTGGAGGTGACCAACGCGACCCTTGCTCGCACGTCACCCGACGCCAGTTTTCGTGGCGTGGTGGCAGTCTCCCTTGCGCCGCAATATTTCCGCGACTACTACCAGTCCTTAGCTAAAGAACAACCGAACCTGGCCGCTTTTTCGCTGGTAAGGAGTGATGGTGAGCTCATCGCTCGGTGGCCATTAGTGGCCGACGGGCAGAGGCGGGTGCGGTCAAGCAGCGTCATCTTGAGCGCCGTGGCAGCGAACGAGAAGAGAGGCGTCGTGGAGCTCCCGTCCACCGCTGGACAAGAGGCTCGACTCATCAGCTACAGGCGCGTCGAGGGCTATCCCCTGTACGTCGTCGCAGGCGTCAGCCGTGATGCCGTCTACGCCAACTGGGCACGCTTCGTTGCGCTGCTCGCCGGGATACTCGTGCCGACCAGTGCTGGCTTGTTGTTCGTTTCCTGGGTCGCTCTAAAGCGTACGCAGCGCGAAGCCGCCATTGCCGTCGAACTTCGCGAAGAAGTCCGGCGTCGGGGAGAAGCCGAGCAAGCCGCACTGCACTCACAGAAGAACGAGACCCTCGCCGCAGTCACTGGCGGCGTCGCTCATGACTTTAACAACCTGCTTGCCATCATTAGCACGAGCTTGCACCTTTTGAAGCGGAAGCATCCTGAACTGCAGGCGGGAAAGCAACTTGAAGCAATGAGCCGTGCGGTGCAGACCGGAATGCGGCTAACGCGTCAGCTTCTCTCGTTCACGAGGAAGCAGGCGCTGAGGCCGGAGCTCGTGGTTTTGCAGAATTGGCTCCCATCGGCCGAAGGACTCATTCGCGCAACGCTTGGCGACGCAGTCTCCTGGACCGTCAAGGTCGAGCCCGATACCGCGGGCATCCATGTCGACAACTTGGTCGTCAACGCTCGCCATGCCATGCCGAACGGAGGTTCCGTGCACATCCTCGTGTCGAACGAGTCCCTGGGCGGCAAATCGCAGATGGTGGCGATTCGCGTCCGGGACAGCGGCGTAGGCATCGCTTCAGAACTGCTACCGAAGGTTTTCGAGCCCTTCTTCTCGACGCGGGCCAGGGGTGTGGGTTCGGGCTTGGGGCTCAGCCAAGTGCAGGGGTTTTGTGCTCAGGCGGGCGGCAGCGTCGAAATCAAGAGTGTTGTCGGAGAAGGCACTACGGTATGCATGTACCTGCCTTTCAGGGCCACACCGGACGCGGTTCCCGTCGAAGGCCGCACCCAGGTTGAAATCTCATCCGAGCCCGGCCGTAAACCAGAGGAGATGTCATCGGCCGCGCCATCGGGTCAAGCGCTACTTCTCGTGGAAGACAACGAAGACCTGGCTATGACCACTGAGATGATGCTGAAAGCCAACGGCTTCCAGGTGGTGCGAAAGACAAATGCTGATGAGGCGCTACGTCACCTTGAAGGCGACGGTGCACGACCGGAGGCGGTCATCAGCGACATCGCAATGCCCGGCTCAATGGACGGCATCAGGCTCGCGTTCACCTTGCAGGACAGGTACCCCGGGCTGCCCGTGCTGCTGACGACGGGATATGCCGAGCATCTCAATGAGGCCGTTTTAGGAGGCCTGAAGGTTCTGGCGAAGCCCGTCGAACCTGAAATCTTGCTCAGCGAACTCGGCAAGGCGATTGCTGGCAGAAGACCGGTCGTGGGGTGAAGAACGGGTTGTACGTGCGCGTCCGCTGTGCGCCGCCCAGAACGGTACTAATTACGTCTACTGGCGAGGCCCGCTCCACAGTCTGCGAATGAGCGCTACCGTGCAGACCAGGGCACAAAAGGCGCCCAAAACCAATGGCAGCATCGAGCCGGTCAGTTCAGTAGCCCAGGCGCCAACAAACGTTGCGCACAGGCCAGCAAGGTATCGGCGGAATTCACGGCTCGGGCTCATCACGTTCCCCTCCAGCCGCAATCCTGTCCGCTCTGCCCGTTCTTAAACGCCGGAATAGACCATGTGAGGCCGCGTAACAGCCCTTGAGGAGTCGTCTGGCTGACCCTGGATGTTCCGGCGAGCACCATTTGTGACCGTCAAACGGGCGGCCGGATTTTGCCTGCGACTCCGAACCAATCCTCATAGGAGAACTGAGATGGCAGAACGTCCACTGATGACCGGACTCTTTCCCGACCGAGACAGCGCGGAGCTCGGAGACAACGCCTTGAGCGAGCGCGGCTACTCGAAGGACGATGTCAACGTCGCCATGTCCGACGACACTTGCAAGACTCACTTCATCGCCGCTGGAACCGCAACGGAGTTGGGTGACGAGGCTGCCGAAGGCGCTGGTGTTGGCGGTGCCATCGGTGGGGATGTCTACCGCCCGTAGGCGTCACGCCACCCATCATTGCCAGGAGTTGTTATGCGATTGTTCGTTGGTTGTGACCTGTCGCTCGAAGCCCCTGAGCCATGTCCAACAGTTGCGATGTTGCGGCCACGCAGCGGCGCCGCTCAATGGTTAGCGAGTGAGAGCTATCAGTTCGACCCTCCGTTGCGGCCCATCGAGTACATGGACGTCTACGGAAATCTATGTCAGCGGTTTGAGATTCCTCCTGGCTCCATGCGTATCCGCTGGAGCGCGATTGTCGAGACAGACGACTTCATCGCTGTGGACCCTGACGCGCTACCGACACCTGTCGGGCAGCTGCCTGATGACGCGCTCCAGTTCCTGCTGCAAAGCCGCTACTGCCCGAGCGACAAAATGGAGGAGCAGGCTCAGCAAATAGCGGGCACCTCTAGACCGGGCTATGGCCAAGTCGAGGCCATCCGGGCATGGGTCCATCAGAACATCAAGTACGAGTACGGTGTGAGCACCGCTTCCACCGACGCCCTTGACACGATGGATTTGCGTGCCGGGGTATGCCGCGACTTCTCGCACGTCGGAATATCTCTGTGCCGAGCTCTTCACATTCCCGCTCGCATGGTCGTCGGCTACCTGTACGAGCTGAATCCAATGGACCTGCACGCATGGTTCGAGGCGTACATCGGTGGTCGCTGGTACACCTTTGATGGGACGCAGAGCGAGCCGCGAGGCGGCCGTGTCGTTGTGGCCTACGGGCGCGATGCCGCCGATGTGGCGTTCATATCGAACTATGCGGAACTTACAACCACATCATTGCGCGCGTGGGTTCAGCTGGACAACGGACAACCGCTTTTTTGAAGAGGACGCGCGTCTATGCGAGCCGGCACGGACGGGGTCAGCTCACCCTTTGACGACCGAGCCCGGCTTGAACCCAAGCGTCTTCATCGCCGCTGTCAGCGTCTGCTTTGTCGTCCAGTATTCGGACCATGGGTCCTCTTTCTGGAAGGACAGGTACTCACGCGCCGTCACGATGGTCCATTGCGAGCCGCTTTTCAGGGAGGACAGATGCTCCCAGGAAATGGGCATGGACACCCCAAGTCCTGGGCGTGAACGGGCCGAGAACGCAGTGGCAGTAGTCTGGCCGTGACCATTGCGCAAGTAGTCGATAAAAATCTTTCCTACCCGGTTCGAACCCCCGCTCTTAGCAACGAAGCGTTGGGGAATGACCCGAGCCATGTGCTGCACCACTGCCTGAGAAAACCGTTTGACGACGTCATAGTCCAGCTTGGGAGCCAACGGCACGACCACGTGCAGGCCCTTGCCGCCTGAGGTCTTAAGCCAGCTCTCCAGGCCGAGCCCTTGCAGCATCGAGCGGGTGAGGACTGCTGCCTCCTGGATATGTGCCCACGTTGTGCCTTCGCCTGGGTCCAGGTCAAAGACGATTCTGTCCGGCTGGTCGATGCGCTTGGTGGCGGAATTCCACGTATGAAACTCGATGGTGTTCATTTGCGCAGCGGCTACGAGCGCCTCAGCGCTGTTGACAGCCAGAAGTGCAGAGTGGCCCGGCCATAGCGCGGGGTCCAACTCCGTCATCCCTGGCATCTTGGTCTCCGGATGCTTCTGAAAGAAGAGCTCTCCGGTGATGCCAGTAGGCGCACGTACGAGCGATACAGGCCGGTCCTTCAAGTGCGGGAGCATCCACTGGGCGATGCTCTCGTAGTAGCGAACGAGCTCGACCTTTTTTAAGCCCGTGCTTGGGTCGATGACTCGCTCAGGATTTGTGACCTTAACGCTGCTGACGTGGCCCGCTGGGACGCTGGGCGCGCCGGCGGGGTTCTTCGCACGCTCGCGGGTAATGTCTTTGCCCGGCTTGTCGGAGCGAACGCCGCGGAAGGTCGGGTGACGGACGTGCCCCTCGGGCGTCCACTCGGAAAAAGCCACTTCGACAACAACCTGCGGTTTCACCCATCGCTCAGTGCCACTGGCACGCCTCGACCACCTTCCTGGCTTGACGGTGCTCGGCTCGACGGCGGGCTTGTCGAGCTTCAGCTTCATCAACAATGAGTGCAGCTCTCTTCCGGTACTCGAATTCCAGCCGGTGCCGACCGAGCCGCCATATCGAAGAACGCCGTCCTCGTGGTAGCCCAGAAGGAGCCCGCCCACCTCGCTCGGGGCGCCGCTTCGGTCTGTGAAGCCAACGACGACGAACTCCTGCCGTTGTTGGCACTTCAATTTCAGCCACGTCTCGGAGCGAGAGGAAACGTAAGCCGAGTCGGCACGTTTGAGCATCACACCCTCAAGGCCCATCTTGCACGCGGCCGTTAGCAGCTCAGCGGGTTGTGCATCGAACGCCTCGCTGAACCGAACGCGTTCGGTTCCTCGCTCCGCGAGCAGTTCCTTGAGCGCAGCACGCCGACTGATAAGCGGAACTTGGCGGAGGTCGGTGTTGCCCAGGAAGGGAAGGTCGAACAGGAAGTACACGATGTCTTTACTGCGCGAGTTGTCGATGGCGTTCTGCAAGCGATTGAAGTCAGGAACGCCGACATCGTTCAACACGACAATTTCTCCATCGAGCCAAGCCGTGTCGATTCCAAGCGCTTCAACTTGGGCTGCCAAGCCCTTCAGCTTGCTCGTCCAGTCGTTGCCGTTGCGAGTCAGCAGGCGTACCTTGCCGCTTTCAATGCGCGCGAGCATGCGGTAGCCATCGAACTTGGTCTCAAGCACCCAGTCACCCGAGGGTGCCGCCGAAGCCAGCGTTGCCAGCTGCGGGCTCAAGGTCCCGGGAAGAGAGGCGGTAACGGCATTCGAGAGGTCCGGGCCTGAAGACACTGAAGCCGAAGTCGGCGTCTTGACAGCGCGGGGCTCTCGCTCCTCGACCAAGCCAAGCGGGTGCTGAACGACGCTGTCCGGGACTGCGGTGATGACGTCGTACTCCGCTATTGGACGCGCCCATGCGTCACCGCGCTTCTTGAAGAGCAACCACTGGTCCTGCTTCTTTTCGCCAGGCTTGGAGATTCGGACCAGCTCCCAAAGACCCGCGAGCTTTTGGCCGTGCAGGTGAAAGACGACCTTGCCCTTTTTCAGACCTTCCCGTGGGTCGCCTACGGGCTCCCAGGTGCCCCGGTCCCAGACGATGACGGTGCCGCCGCCGTACTCGCCTTTCGGGATGGTGCCCTCAAAGGTGTTGTAGCTGAGCGGATGGTCCTCGACGTGGATGGCCATCTGCTTGCTCGCGGGGTCGTACGAAGGGCCTTTGGGAACTGCCCAGCTGACCATCACGCCATCGAGCTCCAATCGGAAGTCGTAGTGAAGCCTGGATGCCCAGTGCTTCTGGATAACGAACTGAAGCGGCTCAGCGGTGCCTCGTGCGTCCGGCAGCGTGCCAGCAGGTTCGGAGGTTTTCTTGAAGTCGCGTTTGCGGTTGTAGTGCGCCAGCGGTGGCGTGCTTGCGGCCTTGGGCGCAGGTGTGGGTGCCGGTGCAGCCGGCGCATCGGCAGCGGCCTTTTTGGGCTTGCGCGCGCTGGATGGTTTCGCAAGGACAAGCTCCGCCCAGACAGGAGCGTGGTCGCTGGTGTTCTCTTTGCCCCGCTCCTCTCGGTCGACGCCGGAGTCAAGGACAGTTAGCCGAGAGCCGACGAGGATGTGGTCGATGCGCAGACCAGCGTCGCGCTCCCAGCGTTTGCGGCGGTAGTCCCAGAACGTGTACGGCGTCTTGGTTGGGTGAATCGCCTTCAGGGCATCGGTCCACCCCTGCGCGACAACGGCGGCGAAGGCTTCGCGCGGCTCCGGTTGCAGCAATGCGTTGTCGAGCCAGGTGTCGGGCTTGTAGATGTCGGCGTCCGTCGGAACGACGTTCCAGTCGCCCAGTAGGACGACGGGCTGGCCGGACGCCCAAAGTTCTTCAGCGCGCTTGCGCATCCGTTCGAACCAGCGGAGCTTGTAGTCGAACTTCGGGCCCGGCTGAGGGTTTCCGTTCGGCAGGTACAGGCAGCCGAACAGGACGCCGTCGATAGCGGCCTCCACGTACCGCGCCTCTTTGTCGCTGGGGTCACCGGGCAACGAAGTGATGACCGGCAGTGGCTCATGGCCCTTTGCAAGCAGGGCGACGCCGTTCCATGACCGCTGGCCGACTACGAGTGACTGGTAGCCGGCTGCGTTGAGTGCCTCAGATGGGAAGTCTGCGGTCGGAGTCTTGAGCTCCTGCAGAGCGACCACGTCTGGCTTGGTGCGAGCAAGCCAGTCCAGCAGCAGGTCAAGCCGCTTGGTGACGTTGTTGATGTTCCAGGTCGCGACACGCACGACGTTGGCTACTTCTTCTTCAGATGCGCCTCAACGGCCTTGGCCTCATTGCCGACGGCCTTGACAGCAGCTCGCACCTCATCGGCCGAAACGCCGAACTTGTCTGCCCAGTCGCGAACCTCGTAATCTTCGCTGAGGCTGATGCGGGTGCGGTCTTGGCCACCCGGCTTCTTATTGTCATCGGACATGCTCGTCTCCAGCAAATTTAGGTTGCTGAGTGTTTGTCGTCGATAGGAATTTCGGTACCAGCCGTTCCGCCTTCTCCTTGCAGGTGTAGACCTACGGAGTTGGATGCGCAGCGACGACTTGAGCACTTCTGTGGCTACGCGCATACCGTGCCGGCGGTTGACCAACATGACGACTGAACGCCGTGCTGAAAGTGCTGGCGGAGCTGTAGCCCACGCGCTCCGCGACCTCGTCCAGGCTGAGGTCGTTGTCGCGTAGCAAGGTCTTGGCCATTGCCATCCGCCACACCTGAAGATATTCCATCGGGGGAATGCCTACCGCCCGGCTGAATCGGTCGAAGAATGCCGAGCGCGACAGGGCCGCCTCCTTCCCCAGTTGCTCGACAGTCCAGGGGCGTGCAGGCTCCGCGTGCATCAGACGTATGGCCGCAGCCAGGCGGATATCGGCTAGTCCGCGCAGCAGTCCAGGCGATGCCACTGCGCCGGTCGCCGACCGAAGCGCTTCAACGAGCAAAACCTCCGCCAAGCGCGCCAGGACGAGGTCCCGTCCCGAGCGATGTTCGTGCGTTTCCTCGCCCACCAATTGCACGAGGATGGTCAGCCGTCGCTCCCCTCGGATATGCACCACCCGCGGCAGGAGCGAAACAATGAGCGCGGCGTCCGGTGAGGCAAACACGAAGTAGCCGCCAAGCAGCCGAACGTCAGGCGGACCGCTTTGTGTGCCATGCCGAAGCTCACGCGTTTGAGCAGGGGAACTGGAAGCGTCCATCTTCATGGGTTTGACTGGCTCGAACCCCGACATCGTGAAGCCTGGCGTCGCCGGCATCAGGACGAAGTCACCCGCTTCCAGCGTCAACGGCTCGTGCCCATCGACCATCAGGCGACACGCGCCCTCCAGTACCGCGCAGAAGCTCGGATGACCGAACTGTTCGTAGCGAACAGCCCACTTACCTGCGCCGCTGATGCCTTTGGAGAACACCGCGTCGGGCTGCAGCAACGTGATGACCTCAGAGAGTGGGTCGGCCACGGAAGGACTCCTGCAAACGATTTTCGGACTTTCGATTGTAGATGGTCCGGCCTAAGCGGCCTATCGTTGCGACTCCTCAAACCAACCGAAGACCGCTATGAAGACCGCTTTGATTACTGGCTGCTCGTCCGGCTATGGCCTCGAAACCGCGCGCTACTTTCTTGAGCGTGGCTGGAACGTCATCGCCACCATGCGCACCCCTCGCGAGGACGTTCTGCCTGTTTCCGAACACCTGAAAGTGCTTCCTTTAGACATCACGCGCCCGGAGAGCATCGCGGCAGTCCTCGAAGCTGCTGGTGCGTTCGACGTTCTGGTCAACAACGCTGGCATCGGGCTGTTCGGTGCCTTCGAAGTGACGCCGATGGCAACGATGCGCGAGGTCTTCGAAACCAATACGTTTGGCTCCATGGCGATGACTCAGGCCGTCATTCCCGGGTTTCGCGCCCGCCGGTCAGGGACCATCGTGAACGTTACGTCAAGCGCGACCCTCGCTCCGTTTCCTCTTGTTGCGGTCTACACCGCGAGCAAGGCCGCCATAGAAGGTTTCACCGAATCGCTGGCTCTGGAGCTTCAAGCGTTCAACGTGCGCGTCAAACTGGTCCAACCCGGCTATGGGCCGGCTACGAGCTTTGCCGCAAACGGTGGGGCCCGCATGGCAGGTCTGCTCCCTGAGCAGTATTCGGCCTATGCACAACGTGTTCTTGCAGGGTTCGCCCAGCCTTCAGTGTCTACCAGTCCAGTTGACGTGGCGGAGGCGGTTTGGCGGGCCGCGAACGATGTCTCGGACCAGCTCCGTTATCCGGCGGGGGCAGACGCGTGGGCATTGGCAAAAGCCGCATAGCACTCAGATGCGCAAGGACCGCCCCGACCAAGCCGTTTCGCGTTTTATGACTGGTTCATTCGGGGGCCTACGTCACCCCAAAATCGAGCCGCACGAGCGAAGGTGGCAGACCTTGGAAAATGCGGCCCGAGGTCGCGGCTGGCCTGGACCTCTCGGGCGGGATTAGCACGCTGGCATCATGAAGCCCGTTGCCGATGATGTTCTTCGCAAACTAGGGGCAGGGTTGCACTCGGTCATGCGAGAGCGTGCGGCTGTCTTGATAGCGAGTCACAACTTGCAGCTTCCGAAGCTGTCGCCGGATAGCTTGCCTACGGCCGAGCGGCCCTGCTGGTTTTCGATACCGGGCATGTACGGTGGCTTCAAGTACTGGCTGGACAACAGTCAGACGCCCGTTCGCTTGCGCTGCGAAAGTTGGTCCCGCGTCATCGAGGGAAGCGAGCAAAGCCACGAAATCACAGTGCAAGAAACAAGGCGGCTGTGACTCGGTAAACGCTTCATCTCAAGCGCACCAAGTTCACTCGGACCCTTCATGCGGTAGGCCGCCGAGGTCGTACGAGGGGTCGCTCTTCGACAGCCTTACAGCAAATCTCTTTCGCAGCTGAGCAGAAACGTCATTCAGGGGATACACGGTTCCTAGCGGCTCCCAATCAAACCCTGACCGGTCCTGACGGAGCACGAAGCGCATGCCCGGTCGGTAATCCGGGTGCCGCTGCAGCAATTCATTGAGTGCTAGCAAGTATTGCTCAGCGGACACCGCTTCCCGGTACATCGACTACTTCCTGCCGCGCGAGCGTTAGTGGAGTCCAAGCACGGCAATTCTGACGCGCTTCAGCCCGGTCAAAGTTTGCCAGGCGGTGCTGGCCATTGTTTGACACGTAGCCGCAAGTCCAGATGCTCGCAAGCTGATGTGCGCGATGCCACCTTCAATCCCTCGAAATCGTAGCTGCGGCAGGCGACCAGGGCCACGAACTCGGAATCGCTCTCGGGCTCCCTGGTCATCCAGGCTTGCCGAAAGTCGCCGCACCAATCAAGCTTTGTCATCGAACCCACCGGCAATCGGGGTTCCTGAGACCGGCTCGCGTGGCGGTTCTATCCGACGTGCAAGGCGGCCGTTGACCGTCATGAAATCACCTGCGCAAGCGATAAGGTGGTGTCAGCCGCGGTTCACATGGGCAGCGTGCCGCAATGCTGTTCGGTCTTCAGAATATCGGCAGCGCTTGAACCAGACTAGTCAAGGCAAGGCAGCGGTAAACAGGACAAGGGACTCAGAATGGACCTATCGAAATACGACGAACTCGGCGAAAGGGAGCCGGGTGCGCTGAAGGAGCGGTATTTCGAGCTGCGGGAGCGACTCCGGGAGCTGCTGAGCGCGCCTGTGAAGGACATGGCCGCGGTTGATGCCGTCGTTGTTGAGCTCGACGAGCTGCAGGCTGGTTTGAGAGACGGCCAAAAACGACCGGACGACCCTCAGCGCTTCTAAGTGAGGCGTCAGTTCTCCGAAACTCGTATTGCTGGAGCGCGAGTAGACGCGCGGCCTAAGCGCTGAAGAGAACTCGCTACCCAGAGTTCGGATGCTCGGGACCTACGTTCTGGGCCGAGGAGGGCTCGCGTTCGGCGTGGTCGAAGGCCTTCTCAACCGCCAAGTCTGGCTCAGTGGCAAGCCAGTTCGCGCGCTCGGCGAGCGCCATCGAGATGACCACAGCGTCCCATGCGGTCAAATCAGCGTTCAGAGCCAACAGACGCAAAGCCGCCAGGCGAACCCACTCTGACCTACTGTGTCTTCCGCGAATCGACATGCTGATTCCCACCACGTCGGAGGCAGCTTGCATGTAGGAGGACATGCCGTCAACGTGAGTGCCGAGTCTGAACCTTCTGAATGACTATCGCAAGGGCTTCGCTTAGCCGTTTTGGCGGCTCGACTGCGGCAGCCCGGCAAATCCTGGGGCGTGGAACAATGCCGCTCCGGAGCCCGGTGGTTGGATGGAGTCGTGTCAATGAATGTGGGACTGCGCAACAACGTCAAACCGCCGGCGAAGGGCCGTTGACCTTGGTGTTCGCGCACGGCTTCGGCTGTGACCAGCACACGTGGCGTCTGTTGGTGCCGCATTTCGCCGCTCGCTATCGCACGGTCACATTCGACCATGTCGGTAGCGGACTCTCCGACGTCACGGCATACGATTCGGCGAAGTACGCGTCGCTGCAGGGCTATGCACAGGACGTGCTGGAGGTGGTCAGCGAGTTCGGCGAGGGTCCAGTGGTTTTCGTGGGCCATTCTGTGAGCGCGATGATTGGCATGTTGGCCGATTTGCGTGCACCGGACCTATTTGCCGCACACATCATGGTTGGACCATCGCCGTCGTATATCAATGACGGCGACTACGTGGGCGGGTTCGAACGCGCGGATATCGACTCGCTGCTTGAGACGCTCGAAGCCAACTACCTGGGATGGTCTAGCACGATGGCGCCGGCCATCATGGGGGCACCAGAGCAACCGGAGCTGGCCGTTGAACTTACGAACAGCTTTTGCCGTACGGACCCGGAAATTGCGAAGCAGTTCGCGCGTGTGACCTTCCTATCCGATTGCCGTGCGGACGTGGCTCGACTGCGCACACCGACACTCATCATCCAGTCGACGGAAGACATCATTGCGCCGATGGCCGTGGGCGAGTATCTCCAGCGGACGTTGCACAACGGTAACTTGCGGGTGGTCGAAAACGTCGGACACTGCCCGCACTTGAGTGCACCGAGCCAGAGCGCCCGGGCAATAGATGAGTTCCTGGCTGCGCTCGGGTGACGGGTGATGACGGACGACGCCGGCGAGTTCGCCAGCAGTGAGCTTGTTGACGCGTTGCCGTGCGGTGTGCTCATCACTGACATCGCCGGGACGATAGTCAGAACGAACAAGACGTTTTGCGTCTGGGTCGGCCTGGAGCCAGGCGACATCGTGGGCAAGAAGAAGCTGCAGGACTTCTTCACGATGGGAGGGCGCATCTTCCATCAAACGCACTGGACGCCGGCGCTCCAGATGCAAGGTTCGCTCGCCGAGGTCAAGTTCGAGGTCAAACGCAGCGACGGCGTGACCGTGCCGATGATGCTCAATGCTGTGCGGCGCCGGCATGGGGGACAGAGCGTCAATGTTGTTAGCCTGACGGTCGCGGAAGAGCGGAACAAGTACGAGCGCGAGCTAGTTGCTGCAAGAAAGCGAGCCGACCTGTTGCTCGAAAAGGAGAGAGCGGCTCAGCTGCTTCTTGCCGACCGCGCTTTATTTGCCGAGCAGATGATTGGCATCGTCAGCCATGACCTCAGGAACCCGCTGTCGGCCATCCTGGCGGGCGCGAGCTTGCTTGACCAGGGCGATAGCGTTCCTCGTGAAAAGCGGGACAAGCTCGTGAAAACGGTGATGTCGTCCGCAAGAAGTGCCCGACGGCTAATCGAAGACCTCCTCGACTTCACGTTGGCGCGAGTGGGTTCAGGTTTGACGGTGGAGCGCCGACCCTGCGAATTCCATGCGCTGGTAGCGCGCACGGTCGAGAACCTGGCGCTTGCGTTCCCAGGTCGAACGCTTGCACACGACTCTCTGGGCCAGGGGGCTGTGTCGGCGGATGGTGACCGGGTGGCTCAGTTGCTGGGCAACTTGGTGGGCAATGCGATGGCTTACGGAGACGCCGCAACGCCTGTCACGGTGACATCGGAAGTCTCAGAACACACCGTGCGTGTGTCCGTTCACAACTTCGGTGCGCCGATTCCGGCCGGAACGCTTGACGGGATGTTCGAGCCGATGGTGCGAGGGCATCCCACTGAAGGGTCATCGCGAAGCGTGGGGCTAGGCTTGTTTATCGTGCGGGCGATTGCGCAAGCGCATGGCGGTGCTGTCAGCGTCGTTTCCGAGCAGGAGAAGGGAACGACCTTCACGTTTGCGTTTCCCCCGACGTAGACGCGCATTCACGGACCTTCTCGAAGCCCACGGGAAACCCCGTACTTGCATCGAGGTTCCTCCGAAGGCACCTTCCAACCAACGTCACTTCCCGCTCCACATGTCCCGACTCAGTATTGCCTTGGCGGAACAGCAAGCTTTGTTAATGCTTCTGCTCAGCCGCGAAGCCAGTCCCTCGACTGGTGACCGCGCTTTCTCGCCGACTCATCTTCGGCGTGCGTTGATTGCCCATATGGCGGTCATCCAGCGAATTGCCGATGTCCCGTCGCTGCCCCGACCCATTTCGGAACAGTTGATTGCGGCGCTCCTGGGCTTGACCGAATGCATCGCCTCGCTGCCGTCGACCAACGAGGACCCGGATGAGGCGCGCATTGTTTTGCTACCCATCCTGGGTTCGCTGTTTGCGGTGGAGCGCGCCACTTTAGGCGCGGCGTCGTATCGGCTCAGCCCGGAGGCGCTCGAACACCTCGGTGGCATCGCCGAGGCGGATTTCGAGTCGTTCTATGGCTATGGCGAACTCGCGGGCGAGCGCATGAGTTGGTAGCTCGGATTAGTTTGGGTGACGAAGGCTTGTGCACTTTCCATACCCACAGCCAGTCCCGCCGATTGACCGACTTGTCCCACCGGGGCCGCAAAGGTCACCGACCGAGACGACCACTCAGTGGGTCTACCCCGAACACGAATTTTTGGTCAGCCACAAAGGTGAGGCCGCCCGCGCAGGTGTATTGCTTCATCGCGTCAATCACCGGCTGTCGGTAGGCGGCGGGACCCGACAGGATTTGTACCGACCGGACAGACCCATCGACGAAGTGGGCCCTGGCCCGCACCGTCGCAGGCTTGCCCGGACGCATCAAGTCTGGATTCAGGTCCGGTGAGACCATCTCGCACGTCTTGCCCTTAAAGCCAGGGGCCGCGTGAGTCGGGCGACGGTCGCCTGGAGTGGAGGAGATGGCGCACCCCGAAGCGAGGAAAAGTACGGCCAAACCGGTTGAAGCCATTCGAACGGGTGATGCGCACATTGCTTTCTCCCAGCCTCCAAGGCGGACGCGCCTACCTCAACGCGGCCTTCAAGTTCTTGCCGGCCAGCTCCTGAGCTTGTTTCGCCTCGGGGACCACGGCAGCCATGCCGAAGAACTCATGAGTGGTGCCGGCGTACACCTTGTGCTCGACCTTCACGCCTGCCTTCTTCAACGCGGCCCCAAGCATATCGGCGTCGCTGCGAAGCGGGTCAATCTGTGCGTTGATGAGCGTCACCGGCGGCAGCCCCTTCAAGTCCGCGTGGACAAGGTCGATGCGCGGGTCTTTCTTATCGGCATCGTTGCGCAGCGCATGCTTGGCAAACCATTCCATCATGGGTTTGTTCAGGGGCTTGGCTGAGGCACTGTCGACATACGACGGCGTCGCCAAGTCGGTGGCTTGCGCAATGGGATACACCGAAATGACGTGCAAAGGCTTGGCCAGATTTTGGTCGCGCGCGGCCATGGCTGTCGCAATGGCGAGATTGCCACCCGCGCTCTCTCCTGCGAGCGCCATCCGCTTCGGGTCTCCATTGAAACTTGCAGCGTTCTGCGCAGCCCACTTGTAGGTCGCCAGCGCGTCGTCGTGTTGGGCGGGGAACTTGGCTTCAGGGGCAAGACGGTAGTCCAGCGAGACAACGACCGCGTTTGCCTGCTTTGCTAGACCTCGGGCGCCGCCGTCGTAGACATCCTTGCTGGCAATCACCCAGCCGCCGCCGTGGTAATAGACCACCACAGGAAACGGGCCTACGCCCTGAGGGGTGTAGATGCTAACGGGCAATTGCCCCGCGGGACCTGCAATCTCGATGTCTTTGCTCGTCACGCCCGGAACCAGGGCCGTCGGGCTGGTGTCTTTGCCGCGCTTTTTCAGAACGGCCATCACGGCATCTGTCGGCGTCGGCTGCTTGCGGGCCTCAGCGGGCTCAAGCGTTTCGATGAGCTTGCCATTCATGGCGCCAAGCGTGTCCAGGACCTCCTGCATGTCGCGGCTGGCCTTGTACTTGGTACCGGTCTGTGCGTTGACGTTGTCCGCGGCTTGAACGCGGGAGACGAGGCTTGAGACTGCAAGCGCAACTGCGCCGACGATGAAAACAGAACGAAGAGCGCGGGAAACTGACACGTATGGACCCCTATCGGTTGAAGTGGGTCCAGCATGGAGGCGTTGCAGCGCGGGACGCACAGGAGAGGCGGTCAAGCAGACGTCGGACAATGGCGCTCCCGAACGGACGGACGTTGGGCCTAGCCGGGAATCAAATGGACTACTCAACCATCAAACTGATTCATCAGACTGCGGTCGCCCTCTCGTTGACGGGCTTTTTTGCCAGGGGAGCGGCATCCCTTGCCGGGGCCACGTGGGTGCAACACCGAGTTGCGAAAGCCCTTCCGCAAATCGTCGACACAGTCTTGCTTGTCGCTGCAGTCACTCTCGCTTGGCAGGCTCGTTTGAATCCCGCAGCGGTGCCTTGGCTGCTGGCCAAGCTCTTAGGCCTGGTCGTTTACATCGCTCTTGGCGTGGTCGCGTTAAAGCCGAAGTACGGGCCTGTAACCCGTGCCCTCGCGTTCGCCGGCGCGCTCTCGACAGCCCTGTGGATTGTTTCCGTCGCCATCACAAAAAGTCCTTGGGGCCTGTTTGGGGTGATGAGGTAGGCCACGTGTGGGCGGTGTGAAGACAGGTCGGACGCGGCTGTCAGCAACTCGGGTGGCTCTCCCTCGCGAATCGGCAACGGCCTGCTCCACGATGGATACATCACCACATCTGCATAGGAGTCGCGATGACGCACTCATTGGACGAAGGCACGAACGAGTGCGAGAGGATTGACGTTGAGGTAGCGGGGGACGTGGAGAAATGGTCGGACGCCTTTGGGGTATCCAGTTCTCAGCTGATTTCAGCCGTGGCAGCCGTGGGCGACCGACCGAGTCGCGTGCAGTCATACCTGCAGGCCCTGGCGTAGGCGCCCCTCGCCAACGTCGAGCCGTAGCGCTCGAACGCTCTCGCCGCTGCAACGAGTGCGCGATTCGAATCGCAGTGCGCCTCGGACCCACCGCTCGAATCGCTCTCGCGCTGCTCTCCCCAAATGCGTGGGTGACCTAGCGGTCGTTGACATTGGCCTGTCGCGACCAAGCGTCGAGCGCACGGCCCAGTTCGGCGTCCGGCGAGAGCGGAACGTCCTGATATTCCATGCTTCCTGGAACTTGCTGTGCACCCTGGTGGAGCGCCTCTGCCTCCTGAATTGACATGCGCCGTCGCGAGACGCGCAGCTTGCCAGTAAAGGCATCTCGGATAAGCCAAAGCCACATCTCGGTTTGCATGCAATTGGGCTCCGACACATGAGTAATGACTCCAAGTTGAGCCAATCTTTCCCGCGGAAGCTGCGCGCCCATCTGGGGGCCTCAATGGATGTCTGGACTGGCGGGCCCGACGAGCTCACCGCGAATCACGGCCTCAACAGCCGCGAATGGTTCATTCGCCCCATAGCGTTCGAATGCGCTGGCCGCCGCCATCCGAGCTCGAATCGAATCGCATCTGGTCTCAAACTTGAACAGGCTCGCGAACAAGGTGCACCACAACCGGCGCTGCTCCGCAGCGAGAGAGGGTGCTGCCTTCATGGGAATAATTTACCAAATCTGCGGTGTCCGGGCATAGCGTTTGCGCCTCGTCAACGAGTCGGTGATTTCCTACGTATGCCCGTCGCGGGTCTATCACGCGGTGGACAGCCAGTCTCTCGCCTCAGGCTCCGAAAGGAAATGGCGAATGGTCCAACCGTCTCTCTCGGCAACATCCACACCGAGCGCCAATATTGGCCGGTCATGTTCTTGCCCTGCGAAGACCACCGCGAACTGCATGCCGGCCTTGAATCCCATCGTTCCGAGGCTTCCATAGAACGCTCGGATGTTCAGGCTCCGAATCGCACCCGTTGCAGAAATCACCGCGAGCAAACGGTTCACATGTTCTCGCGCCATCTCAGACGCGACTCCGGAAAAGAAGTCACGCAGTGAGGCGATGCTGTCCTCTGGCCGTTCATGTCGCTCGCCAGAGACTCGAACGACAAGAAGTTCTGACTCCAGAGCAGACTCGAATATGTAGGCCATGGAAGTTGCTCTGAGCTATGCGTTCGCGGAGTGTAGATGTGGGCGCTCGACAGGGACGCGCATATGTCTTTCCGGGTGACGCGACTTCACTGGGCCCGCGAAATCGATGTTCCTTAGCACCCTACTTTCCAGAGCGTCTCGGCAGCGGCCGAAAAAGCGGCGCGGCTAAGGTCCCGCCCGGGTCGGGCCTATGAGAATTATTCTCGATTTCTATAATTATAAGAATCCAAAATAATTTCCTATAACGCCCGGACCCTCACGGCCTCCAGCGCGTTCTGCAGCCTCGGTGACAGATTCATACCACGGGGTGTACGGAGTGTTCACGACCATCTTTCGGGTGTAGTCATGTTCTCCGTCCGTCCACCACACCGGGCCTCGACCCACGTCAGGCCGACCGCTACTGGCCGTTGCTCGGGGGTTCCATCGAGCCGATTCGGCGCACCGGTGAGACACGCTACACACACGGCCGCGTTCGAGCGCCCGCTGCGGACCAACGGCCGACGAAACGATGTGCCGGCCAAGTTGTTCAGCAGGCTGAACCGGCTGCTGCGGTGCATCCCAACCACCCCGTTCTCGGGGGCGGCAAGCCCTATGCAGAAACAACGTGGCCGACGACACTCGACTGTATAAAGACAATACCAATACTGTCCACACAGACGAGTGAGAACGATGGCCAGGCCCAAGACGAAGACTGAAGTGACGACCCTGAAGCTGACGCCTCAGCTGCGCGCAGCCTGGGTGGCGGCCGCGACCTCGGAGCGCAGGTCGCTCGCGAACATGTTCGAAATCGCCATCCTCGCGTACTGCCAGTCGCACGGCATCCCCATTCCCGAGGCTGAACCGCCGGTCGCATCCATCCCTGCCGCGGCCAAGCCTGCCCGCAAATCCAAGAAAGCACCCGCCTGATATGGCTCAGAACTTCTCCGAACTCGCCAACTTCCTCTGGTCCGTCGCCGACCTCCTTCGGGGCGACTACAAGCAAGCCGACTACGGCAAAGTCATCCTCCCTTTCGTTCTGCTGCGCCGCCTGGAGTGCGTTCTCCACGCAACGAAGGACGACGTGCTGAAGGAACACGCGAAGCGCAAGCCCGAAGGCGTGAACCTTGACCCGTTCCTAAAGCGCAAGAGCAAGCAGGCGTTCTACAACGTCAGCCCATTCACGCTGCCGGGCCTGACCGCCCAGAAGCATGTTCGCCAGAACCTGTTGGTCTACCTCGCGGACTTCTCGGACGATGCCCGCGACGTGTTCGAGCGCTTCAAGTTCACCGACCGCATTGCCGAGCTGGAAGACAAGGACCTGCTGTTCCAGCTGGTGCAGAAGTTCGCCAACATCGACCTGCACCCGGAGGCGGTGCCAAACGAGACCATGGGCCTCGTCTTCGAGGAACTCATCCGGAAGTTCGCTGAAGCCTCCAACGAGACGGCCGGTGAGCACTTCACGCCGCGGGAAGTCATTCAGCTCATCGTGCATTGCCTGTTCGCAGGTGACGACGAGGCGCTATCAAAGCCTGGGGTCATCCGCTCGATGTACGACCCCACAGCCGGCACAGGCGGCATCCTCTCGGTCGGGCAGGCCGTGGCCAAGAGCATCAACTCGTCTGCACGCATCAGCCTGTTTGGCCAAGAGCTGAACGACGAGTCGTACGCCATCTGCAAGGCGGACATGCTCATCAAGGGCCAGGACCCGAAGAACATCGTCCGTGGCAACACGCTATCGAACGACGGCTTCCCGAACGAGAAGTTCGACTACGGCGCGGCCAACCCCCCTTTCGGCGTCGACTGGAAGAAGGTCAGCGACGCCATCAAGGCCGAGCACGAGAAGAAGGGTTTCGCCGGGCGCTTCGGCCCAGGGTTGCCTCGCATCTCCGACGGCTCGCTCCTATTCCTGATGCACCTCATCTCGAAGATGCGCGCGCCGGCCGGCGGCGGTGGGCGCATCGGCATCGTGCTGAACGGCTCACCGCTGTTTACGGGCGACGCCGGTTCCGGCGAATCCGAGATTCGGCGCTGGGTTCTTGAGAACGACATGCTCGACGCCATCATCGCGCTGCCGAACGACCTGTTCTACAACACCGGCATCGCCACGTACATCTGGATTCTCGACAACCACAAGAAGGGTGACCGCAAGGGCAAGGTCCAGCTCATCGACGCGACCCGCATGTACGAGAAGATGCAGAAGTCCCTCGGAAACAAGCGTGTCCGCATCAGCGACGAGCAGATTGTCGAAATCGTCAAGGTCTACGCGGCCAATGCCAAGGACGTGACGTTTAAGAACGAAGTAGCCGAGACGGCCAAGGCTGCCGCCGCCCGCACCGGCGACGCGGAGCCTCCCCGCATCGTCTCGAAGGTCTTCGACACGACGTTCTTCGGCTACCGCAAGGTCACCGTGGACCGCCCTCCCGCAGCCGGCAAAGTCGTCAAGCTGAAGAAGGGTCAGAAGCCCTACGACCCAGACCTCCGTGACACCGAAAGCATCCCTCTGAGCGAAGACATCGCCGCGTACATGAAGCGCGAGGTGCTGCCGCACGTGCCCGATGCGTACGTGAACGAGGACATCGTCGACGACATCGACGACCAGCCAGGCAAGGTCGGGTATGAAATCAACTTCAACCGCTATTTCTACGTCTACAAGGCGCCGCGGAAACCAGAGGTGATTGCGGCTGAGATTCGGGAGATGGAGAAACGGTTTCTGGAGCTGATGAAGGGAGTGGTGGCTTGAGCGCTTGTCCAACTGCTCTCGGCGCCACGTGGGCTCCCGCCGCTTCGGGTGGCTGGAATTTGCGACGCATCAAGGATGTCGCGAGCATCGTCAATGGCTACCCTTTTGACTCCGAAAAGTTTGAAGTCAACGGCGTACATCCATTGGTCCGGATTCGTGACCTGAACACTGACGGCACTTCGACAAGGTACTCGGGTGATTGGGTTGAAGACGCGGCAATTGAGGCCGGGGATGTGCTCGTCGGCATGGACGGAGACTTTAATGTCGGAGTATGGAACGGCGGAAGAGCACTTCTAAATCAGCGAGTGTGCTGTGTGCGAGGCGAGACCCCGCTTCTGAATCGCTTTCTCGCGTACGCCCTACCCATGCCCTTGAAGGTAATCAACGAGTTGACCTATTTCACGACCGTCAAGCACCTCTCTTCGTTAGACGTGGAGAGAATTACGGTCGCAACGCCGCCGAGCCCCTTGCTGGCTCCCATCGTTAAATTCCTCGATGAGCAGACTGCGAAGATTGATATGTTGATTTCAGAGAAAGAGCGCCTGGTGGCCTCTCTGAAGGACATCGAGGAGGTGACAGCATTCGACCTCGTAACGCGCGGCGTTCGTCCTGGGGTGAAGCGCAGCGCGCTTAAAGAGGAGTGGTTGCGGGAAGTCCCGGCCAACTGGGAAATCCAAAAACTGCGTAACCTCGCCACAATCGGGAATGGGTCCACGCCGAAGCGTGACAACGACGCATATTGGAAGGGTGGAACTACAGCTTGGCTGAACAGCGGCTCAGTCAACGCAGCGCGGATTTGCGAGGCATCGGACTACGTTACGGCCGTCGCACAGAAGGAATGCCACTTGCCGATGGTCCGCGCGGGAAGCACGGTGGTTGCGCTGACCGGGCAAGGTAAGACCCGAGGAAGCGCATCCCTCACGGAACTCGCCACCACCATCAGCCAGCATTTGGCCTACCTCTCGCTTTCTGACACACGGATGGCAGACGAGTATTTGTGGGTCACCCTCACTGGTCTGTACTCGGTCCTTCGATACTTGAGTGACGGGGAAGGAAGTACTAAAGGTGCCCTGACGTGCGAGCAACTGAATCAGCTTCGGGTGCCAGTGCCACCGCTCACCGAACAGGCTGAAATCGTGGCCACGTACAAGCGGCGTGTTTCTGCAATCGAGGGCTTACGTGCGCACGCGGTTGAACACCTCAGCCGCCTCCGCGAATACCGTTCCTCCTTGATTTCAGCGGCTGTAACCGGGCAACTCGACGTCAGCACTTTCAAGGTCGCAGCGTGAGCGCAGACCGCCGTTCTCAATCCCGTCACTGAGAGGCTCATTTATGCCTTCGCGTCCGCAGACCATCCAAATCTATCTTCCCGGTGGGGACCCGCGCGGCATTCGCGTCGCTGAACTAACCACCCGCATTGTCAAAGTGCTGGAGGTGCCGCGAGCTTTGCTCGGCGAGTTCCTGAAGATGCCCGAAAGCAAGCAGGTTGCCGTCTACTGCCTTGTGGGCCAGGGTGACGACGCTGAAGACCCGCGCGTCTACATCGGCCAGACGAGCGACATGCCTATGCGCTTCCCGCGGCACAACGTTGAGAAGGACTTCTGGGAGCGCGCTCTTGTGCTTGTCTCCAAGACCCAGAGCCTGACTCAGACCCATGCGCTTTTCCTGGAGTGGCATTGCTTGCAGGAAGCCAAGAAGGCAGGTCGGTACGTCACGACCAACGGGAACAACGCGAGCCGACCCTATACGCCGGCACCACTGGAGGCTGACTGCTACGAGGTCTACGACACCGCCCGGACGTTACTCGCCACGCTCGGTCATCCACTCTTCGAGTCGGTGGTGCGCGTGGAGCAGCAGCAAGGCGACAAGCCAGAGCTCATGTTTTGTCGAAGCTCGACGGCTGAGGGCAAGGGCTTCTACACCGAGGAGGGATTCGTCGTGCTGGCCGGCTCCTCAGGGCGGCGCGAGAGCGTCGCCTCAATCCAAGCCACAGGCGAGGGACGTTTCAGAGAGCGTCTCATAGACAGCGGTGCGCTTCGCGTCGAAGGCGAGCGGGTAGCGATGGTCAAGGACCACCTGTTCGGTTCGCCAAGCATGGCCGCGCTCGCCTTGATGGGGCGTACGGCGAATGGCTGGCATGAATGGAAGAACGCGGCCGGCCAGACGCTCCATCAGCTGAAGCGGGCTGCCCCCTCCGACACACTCGTCTAAGCGCACTACACAACGCGTGAACAAAATATTCGAATCTATTCTCGACTTCGTGTTCGGCGCTATGAACTTCGCCGACAGCGTCGCACATCGTCGAAACGATGACCCCCTAGTAGCCGAATTTAAGGCCAAACAACGCGCCTGCCTGTTCAGCTTCGCCCCGATAGTCTTGGTCTGCGTTCTCACTTGGGCAGCAGGGACTATTGTGGATGTCGTCGCAGGGCTCGGCAATGGAGCGGGCGCGGCCGCCGCGCAAGGTGTTCGCAAAACGCTTGGCTATGGGCTCGCCGCGCTAGGGGTTCTGGCCATCCTTTATGCCGCCTATTGCTGGGTCTCGCTGCTAGTCTTTGTGCGAAGAAACGACATCGCTTAGGGCACTTGCGGCTCTATAAATGTGTGAGCTAGACACACAAACAATTCGGAGCCAACTCCAAGTGCCCACCACTTCCAACGTTCATACCGAGCGCGTCTTCGAAGATGAACTCTGCGCCCAACTCGCCGCCAGTGGCTGGGTCATCAAGACTCACCTAAAGGCGGCTGCCGGCTACTCGCGCGAGCTCGCCATCTACCCGGACGACCTGCTCGATTTCGTCCAGACGACGCAGCCGACAGAGTGGGCCAAGTTCAAGAAGTGGCACAACGGCTCCTCGGAGGCCATGTTCGTCAAGCGCGTGGCCAAGCAGCTGGACACCCACGGGACACTTCACCTCCTGCGCCACGGCTTCAAGGATGTGGATGCCAAGTTCACGCTGTGCCAGTTCCAGCCTGCGAACAAGAAGAACCCGAAGCTGCTCCAGACGTACGCCCAGAACAAGCTGACAGTCATCCGGCAGCTGCACTACTCGCTGCACAACGAGAAGAGCTTCGACCTCGTCTTCTTCGTCAATGGTCTGCCGGTCGCAACGTCTGAAATCAAGACTGACCTGACGCAGAACATCGAAGACGCCATCAAGCAGTACAAGCTCGACCGTCAGCCGAAGGACCCGAAGACCAAGGAGCCGGAAGCGCTCCTGCAGTTCAAGACGCGCGCGCTCGTGCACTTCGCCGTGTCGACGGACCTGGTGTTCATGACGACGAAGCTCGCAGGCGAAGCGACGCAGTTCCTGCCGTTCAACATCGGCCGCCCAGACGGCGTCGACCACTTCAGCGCCGGCGCGGGCAACCCGCCCGCTCCAGCCGGGAAGGGCTACCCCACGTACTACATGTGGGAGTTCGTCTGGCGTCCGGACATCTTCCTCGAAATCCTCGGTGACTTCATGCACCTGGAGGTCAAGGAAGTTGAGGTCAACGGCAAGAAGGTGACGAAGGAATCGCTCATCTTCCCGCGGTATCACCAGCTCGTGGTCGTGAAAGAGCTCATCCGGTACTCGGCGGACGAAGGGCCTGGCAAGACCTACCTCATCCAGCACTCTGCCGGCTCGGGCAAGTCGAACTCCATCGCTTGGTCTGCTCATCGCCTATCGAATCTGCACGATGCAAAGGACAACAAGGTGTTCGACACGGTCGTTGTCGTCACCGACCGCCGCGTCCTCGACAAGCAGCTGCAAGAGACCATCAGCCAGTTCGAGCACAAGGCAGGGGTCGTCCAGGTCATCAGTGACAACAGCGCTCAGCTCGCCAAAGCGCTGAACGACGGCGTACCCATCATCGTGACGACACTCCAGAAGTTTGGCTTCATCCTGGATACGGTCAACGACATCGGCAAACGACGCTTCGCGCTCATCGTCGACGAGGCCCACTCCAGCCAATCAGGCTCCGCGGCCAACAAGCTGCGTGCAGCCTTGACCAAGGGGGCGCCGAAAAAGAAGCTGGTCGTGGAGATTGAGGGGGAACAGGTCGAGCTCGACGCGGATGTTGAGATTGACGCCGACGACCTGACGTCCGAAGACATCATCAACGGCGTCATCGAATCGCGGCAGCGTCCGGAGAACGTCAGCTACTTCGCGTTCACGGCCACGCCCAAAAACAAGACGCTGGAGCTGTTCGGCCGCAAGGACAACGAAGGCAAGCCGGTGCCGTTCCATGTGTATTCGATGCGGCAGGCCATCGAAGAAGGCTTCATCCTCGACGTGCTGCAGCATTACACGAGCTACTCCGCGTTCTACAAGCTGGGCTCGATGTCGGACGAGAAGCTCGTACCGCAGATGAAGGCGAAGAAGGCGCTCGCGCGCTTCGCCAAGCTCCACGTGCACAACATCAGCCAGAAGGTCGTGGTTATCGTCGAGCACTTCCGTGAGCACGTGGCCGGAAAGATTGGCGGGAAGGCCAAGGCGATGCTTGTGACGGACAGTCGGAAGGCAGCGGTCCGCTACAAGCTCGCCATCGACAAGTACATCAAGGAACAGAACTACCTGGACCTGAAGACGCTGGTCGCGTTCTCGGGTTCAGTGGATGACCCAGTGTCCGGGCCCGACGAGTTCAGCGAGGCGTCGATGAATGTCGGCATGCTGAGCAAGGAACCCTCGGAAGAGTTCAAGCAGGACGAGTACCGCATCCTGCTCGTGGCCAACAAGTACCAGGTGGGTTTCGACCAGCCACTGTTGCACACCATGTACGTCGACAAGCGGCTCTCGGGCGTACTGGCGGTTCAGACGTTGTCGCGGCTCAATCGCATGTATCCGGGCAAGGACGACACATTCGTTCTCGACTTCGTGAACCGCCCAGACGAGATTCTGGCGAGCTTCCAGCCCTACTACCGTACCGCTCAGCTTGAAGAGGTCACTGACCCCAACATCGTCCATGAGCTGATGACCAAGCTCAACAAGGCCGGCGTGTACTTCTGGTCGGAAGTCGAGTCGTTCGCCGCCGCCTTCTACAACCCGAAGGTGAAGACCCAGGGTTCGCTGCACGGAGTCCTGAGGCCTGCCTTCGACCGCTTCGAGGACCTGGAGGAGGAAGACCAAGAGCTGTTCCGAAAGGACCTTGCTTCGTTCGTGCGCCTGTATGAATTCCTTTCGCAAATCATCCCGTACAACGACTCAGAGCTGGAGAAGCTGTTCGTCTTCGCCAAGCACTTGATGCCGCGACTCGCCGCGGCCGGGAAGACAGATGTGCTGTCGCTCGATTCCGATGTCCAGCTGACCCACTACCGCTTGCAGAAGCTCGGCGAGCAGAAACTGGACCTAGAGGCTGCGGAGGTCGTGAAGCTCTCCGGCATCAGCGACGCGGGCACAGGGGCTGCGCCCGAGGACGAGCGGAAGGAACTCCGTGAAATCGTCTCGAAGATGAACGACCTGTTCTCGGGGCAGATTTCTGAGTCCGACTTCTTGGGTGCGCTCACGACCTGGAAGGGTCACTTGCTGGCCAACGAGGAGCTGGCCGAACAGGCGAAGAACAACAACGAGGAGCAGTTTGGCCTCGGAGACTTCAAAGATGCGTTCATGGACGTCGTCATCGACGCGAAGGATGCGCAGAACAGCATCGCGGACCAATTGCTCAAGGACGAACGAGTGTTCGGGGTGATGCAACGGTTGGTGGCCAAGATGGTTTGGCAGCAGTTCCGACAGCCCAACGGGCAGCAGTAGTGAGACCGCTTGCCCACGCGGCGTGCTTGCTCGGGCTGGCATTGACGAGCCTTCCCGCTTGGACCACAGGCAGAATAAAGCCGAAGGCTGCCAGCCTAGTCGACACATCCTTAGCGAAGAATAGTGAGCGCCAAGCGCTCGTATACGGATTCGTCTATCGCCTGCTTCTATGGGGTGGTGACCAGCCGCTTCGCTTCGTTGCGCTGGTCGGAAGCCTGTCCGTACTGGCAGCCGGCCTCGTAGCACCAATTCCGCTACTCCATTGGGAAGGCATTGAGATGCCGAGCCTCGCGAATGATTACAGCCACGCTGTGTTTTTTGGGACGGCTTGGGCGGTGCAGGCGACCTTGGCTGCACTCGTATACCCAATTGTCATCTCATTTATTGCCATCATATTGCAACGTAGAGCCACCTCGAAAATGGCACTAGGTGTATATCTGCTGGATTCTGGCGTCGTGCCCGCGGGAACAAGTTCAATTGCTCTCGTCTCGGTCATGACCGTTCAATATTTCGCGTCGCTGTACGCTGACGACTCATGGGTCATCCCTGCGCTGGTTTTCAATGGCTGTTGGCTGACTACGAACATCGCGCTCACTGGTTTCTTCCTAGCACGAACCCTTCGATTTATTCAAGACGAGGCCGGCAATGAGGCGTACGTGAGGCTGACGGTCAACAACGTCCTTCGCGCTGAACTAATTGACTCGCTAAAGAAGCATCTAGTCGTAGGAGCCCCAAAGCAACTGGGTTGGAATGCAGCAAACGTAGTCCCCGGGACACCTGGGCCGCAAGTCGTCATGCACTCTTCCCTCGGACGAGGGAAGGTAGTCGTTAGCAGGTCACTGTCCAGCATTCAGGAACTTGACGATGTTCACCTGGCGATTGTCGGCTGGGTAGCGAGACGTTGGGTAGCACGCGCTACGAAGCTTGTCCCGCACAAGCAGGCAACCATGACCCTACTTTCCTTCCCTGCGCTCGTAGGAGAGCCATCTCACGGCACAACCGCCTTGTGCTTAGTCGACGGAGGACCACTGCTCACGACCATCGAAGCGTTCGCGGTACAGGTGGCATTCGTTTATAGGACGCGGCCACGTACGGTGCTGGCTCCGAAATCGGCTGCGATGCTAGAAGAGCTAAGCACTGAAGTGCAGTCGCTGGCAGAGCAACGTCGCTATTCAGCGGCGAGAGAAGCGTTGTACCAGATGGCCGAGATGCACGGCACTTTGATACGTTCCTGCGAAGAGGGGACGGATGTCACTGCTAGCGCTGCCGACCTTGTGCAATCCCCTTATGCCTGGGGCGGTGCTTCTTATCACGCGAAATGGTTATCCGCTTATCGGCCCATTGCAGTCCTCGCACTACGCTTGCTTGAGGAGGACCGCACCCTCTTTGACACGTTTGCTTATCTACACGTCAACCTGATGCGCGCAGCTCCAAGTCAAACCGGACCAATGGTAAGCGAAACTTTACTGGTGCCAAAGTTCCTCGCCTACCAAATGGGTCTATGGTGGACGAAGAAAATGCAAGCGGGGTCAGGCTTGATTTCAGCAGCGCCTGGCAGTACGAATCTGGCCGAACCCTACGCCTCAATATACGAGCAGGCCGTCATCACGTTTGTGGGTGCTTGGAGCGCACTGGATTGCGAGGTGGTGGAGAGTCCGCGGAAGGAATTAGTTTGGCACTCGGCGTGTGCTCGTGCGTCCGCATACATGAAGCACATCGAGGACTCCGCCAAGTTGGTGCTTGGCGCGTGTGCGCGAGGCGACGAGGTAGCGTCCGAATGGTACAGCGACCAATTTCTTAAATGGTGGGGCAATCGTGCGCACGAACTGGACTTCGGTGACTTGGACTATGACCCTGATTTTGCGGGCGTCCATGTTTCCTTAGCGACAAGGGACTGGGCACAGGCAAGCGAATTGCTGACTGGCAGAGTCGGACGTGACGTTGGCGTTGATGTCGCAACACAGGTACTCTCATTGGCGGTGCGACGATACTGGGAGGCCATGCGTTTATTGATGTGTGGGCTGCTCCTGCAACAAGTAAACAGTTCTTCCGTCCATCGGTCGATACGCTTGAGAATCGTTGCGAGTTACTTGTCCGGGATGCCGTTCCGACGGGGCGGTTTCGTTGAAGCTTGGTCTTTGGCAGAACTTGATTTCGTTCTCGCCGAGCTGCTGGGGATGCGCTTCGGAGACCAAGAGCTAACGCACAGGCTCGACAATTTTTGCGAGAACTTGCGTTGGGAGGATGACACTCCTCAAGTTTCAGGCTGGATGTACAGCGGAACGCATACGCCTCGAAGTCTCCGCTTCATGGGGGACGAATTTTTGCAGGTAATGCTCAGCCTGCGGGTGACGACAACGCCAACGTCGTGGACCGCTACTCGTGCACGAATCGAAAGTTGGTGGCGCGACGTTCCCAAGCTGAACTCGGTTGCCGATTACGGGAAGCTAATGCGCAAGAGCATCGTGTCCAAGGAATTCCGAGGTCGCATGGACACCATTCAACGCTTACGGTCTGAGCTCAAGTATGGCGACAATCAACCGTGCCCTAGGCATCAAGTTGCAGGTGGCTTTGGCTTTGTTCGACGTATTGCGGAGCTTGAGAGCGGATTGATGCTTCGGAGCATGGAAGTTCAGCCCGCGAAGGTTGCTTCCATCGCACGCCGAATTTCGGAGGCTGCTTTCGGCGCAACGTTGGATGGCGAGCATTATTCATTTTGCAAGATTGCAATGGCGGAACTGGTTCAGTCGGACGTCCGCAGTATTTTCATCGGGCAAATGCCGCTCACGCGATTCACAGAACCCGCATATGAGGAAGCCTCCGACTCAGAGCTGAGCCACGATGGGAGACTCGTCCGGCAAGTAGCGATTACTGAGGCCTTTGATAAGTTCGCGTTGGAACGCGGCTTGGCTCCCTTGCCCGGCTCTGACGACGCCACGTTCATCGCTGAAGTCGCCGCTCGTTGCGTCCAAATCGCTTCCGACGGCAAGACGCCGGTTATTCTGGAGTCTTCTCGGTCTTCACGAGTGCTGCGCCCGCATGTGTGGCGACGGGAGGGCTACTCTCCCTTGCCGGAGGGTGTGGTCTTAGAGTACCGCAACGCGGGGACCTTTCCGTCCGCTGTTGCTTACCTTAATGGGGCGCCTATCGTTCCCTTTGAGACGCGGAACCATGCCTGCTTCGTAGTTCCCTTGGAGTGGATTTCGACGCTACATGTTCAAGGCGGGTCACCGCAGGACGCGCTCGGTCACTCTTTTGAGCTGTCTAAAGACGATGGGTTGACGTTGACGCTCAAATGGAAAGCAAGCTTCTAAGGGCCAAGCCGTTCGTGTGAACGCGCGCTCGCTCACTGGGTTATCGCCGTGCTCTCGGCGCAAAGCCAGTGAAGGAGTCCAACGTTGGCTATCGATTCGCATATGTTGCGGCCGTTCGCAGCACTCGCGTCAGCTCGCCGGCTTCGAGCGCCTCCAGCGGAGTGCGTTGCGCCCCGGACGGGCCGATGTAGACGCTTTCCGTTGAAACAGGCCACGAGACGGCTTCGCCAGCCCTTGCCCGAGCGGTGGGCGAGCCGGCGACCGGCGCTGATAGCGAACCCTTCGGCTTGGTAAAGAACAGCCACTTGCTGCCTCCAGACAAGTCGCCTAGCGCCTCGATGACGTTCTCAAGCTCATGTCGGTCGTAACGCGCATCGAGATAGAAGGCCGGGTAGGCCACCCGGCCACCAACTGCAACATTGAAGAGCCGACGCGAACGCACTGCCTCGTCTAGTTCCTGGCGGGAACTGCGCAAACGCCGCAGGAACTCGTCCGTCTCCAAAAGCTCGCCTGACGCGAGGAGCGCGTCGAAGGTGAGCTGCACTCTGTCCCGAGGGGCGCGCGTGTCCGGTCCTGGTGAGAGGTCCGTCAGAAACTTGCGGGGAGGTGAGGACATGGCGCGTGGCTTTGCGGGCAGTCTGTACGGCGCCACTTGGCGCTGTCAAGCAGGCGCCCGGGGATGTCGAAAAAGCGCAGTCAGTGGCCTCCGGTGAGCTTTCGAGCGTGGAAGGCCCGATACCGCCGACGAAGGTGCCTCGCGGCTGTTTTGCTGGGCCGTTGAAGCCGAGTTTTCTCTAGGGCGAGCGGTCTAGCGGGCCGCTAGGCCGCGCCGGTGCTAGCTTTCCCGAGTTTCTGGGGCCATTTGCGTAGTAAAACCCCTCGGCAAGGGTCTTACTCCGCAAATGGCCCCAACTAAGTAACTGTCACCCGCTCCGTCTAGAGGCTGACAATCGAGGCGCTTAGTCGTCGCTTCACGGCTCTATCGTCACTTGATGGAGCTAGAAATGAAGAAGACCCCGCCGGCCTTGAACTGGCTGGCCGAGAAGCGCGCAAGAGTGCTTCATCGTTTGCTGGAAGCAGAGCGGCTGGTGAGTGCCGTAAGCGAGAAGCGAGAAAGGCTTCTCAGGCGGCTCGCCCCGGGGGAGCGCAGGGCGGCCGAAGCTCAGAGACGAGCCGAGCAGGCCCGGTTGGAGCTGGACAGTCTGGACCGCACGCTCGTGATGTTCAGTTCGGCGATTCACCCGGACAGCATTGACCCGGTGAACGGTTGGAAGGGGCGGTATGGCCGGCTAGGCGCGCTGCGGAACAACCTTCTTTCAAGACTACGGGCTTCGTATCCGGCGTACCTGTCGACTCACGAGCTAGCCCTCGCACTGGCCGCTCAATTTGCGTCCGAGCAAAGCACATGGGAGTGTCGCCCCGACTGGCCCAGAGTCGTGCAGAGCACGCTGCGCAAGCTAGTCGCATCCGGTGCAGTCGAGCGCGGTCATATCCTCAACGTCGGACTCATCACGATGGGTCAATGGCGCGCACGTGGACCGACTCGCCATGTAACGCTCGCTGCATTGCAGTCGCAGTCGAACATCGACACATCTCCTGACCAGCCGTGAAAAACACCCCCTCCGCGCTCAAATGGATGGCCGAGAAGCGCGGCCGCCTTGCATTCGACCTTGAGCAGACCACTCAAATCGCAGCCGACGTAAATCGCCGCGTCGCGACTCTCCAACTTGACTTGGAGGCAATGGACAGGGCTCTGAACATTTTCGACCCGAGCATCAAGCCGAATGAGATTCAGCCAGTGCACGCGCACCGACCGTACGGGAAGCGCGGTGCGTTCCGAGATTGCATCCTTCGAGTGCTGCAGCAATACGCCGTCGAGTGGACCTCAACAGAGAACGTGGAGATGCTCGTTCGCCTTGAGCTTGGGCTGACCTTTGAGACGCTGGCGCTGCGGAAGCGCTGGTATGACAACAGCCTGAAGAAGCAGCTCAAGCGCTTGGTGAAAGAAGGCCTTGTGGAGCGGCTGCACTCCGGCGAAGGGTTCACGGCGGAGCTCGGGCACTGGCGGTGGAAGAGGGAGCGGGAAGTGTCGCTTGCAGAATTGCAGACGCAGGCTGACCAACGCTGACTCGGTCGAATGCTTGTCTAGCGAGTCGTCGCGCCCGTTGTGTGATGGGCCAACGCTCTGAGACCAGCGTGCGCTATACAAGCGAGCTCGAACTCCTTTACCTTTCAGCGCGCGACAAATTCGCCGATAACTCACCAGAGAACCCTTGCGGTTCCGTTCTGCGCTTTCGCCTTTGGAAGTAGTCCGCTCAAACAACGTAGCGGACGGCGACAAGCCGACGAAAAACGAGGCCAGCGCTACGGCTGGCCTCCAAAGAATCGTCAAGAACGGAAAGGGGAAAGATGGCAAAACCCATCTTCAAGGTTTCTCGCAAATGTGCTCAACATCTGGTCCTGGTGCTGCTGAGCTCCGTGGTACTAACCATACCGGGAGACTCATCAATGCAGCAACAGGGCGAGTCGAAGAATACATTCGCGCAGGTGGAAGGTAGGGGGCTTTCCACCGTCGGCAAAAGACCTAAGGACACAGGGCGGTAGCACCTGTTGAACTCTTCAAGCCGAGCGTTGACGCGCTCGGCTTTTTCATTCGTGGTCGGAGTTGTATAGCGAGGGCTCTTCCACTCCGAGGGGAAAGCCCAACGCCCCTGTTACCGGGGTGCGCGGCCGTTCGCACTCGAATTCGGCGAATTCCCCTTGTCAGGCCCGCTCGCCTTCGCCGGCCTGTCTCCAAGCACCTGAATCTCGTAGTCACGGTGCTGCCCGTGGGTGAAGTTCACCCAGAAGTGCGAAATCCCGACGTTCAGCGCCCAGAAGGTCGCCCGGTCAGCGGTTGCCCCTGTCGCCAGTCGCCGGTGGTCCTCACGAAACGCCGTCTCAATCGCGTAGTCAGACAGGTACTTGGGCTCGATGTTCAGGTACACCCCTTTCTCTGACCGGTCCTGGCGCGCCGTGAAGCCCTCGGAGTTGTTCACGTGCTGCCCCTGAGGCCCAACCAACGTCTCGCTGTGGTTCACCTGCAGGTGGAGCTTGAACTCCTTGCCCACCTTCTTGAACGCTGTCCCCGTGTCAGTCGAGAGCACGGACTCCGGCTTGGCCACGTAGGCGTCGACGAACGCCTGCGCGACCTCTGGCGACTCCGTCATCCCGACGCCGATGCGCGTCATCATCGCGCCCTTGCCCTTCGCGCCATCGCGGCGCCGGAGCGTGAACACCATGCGCCGCGTCGAAGGGAACACGCCGCCGTGCTCGGGGTGCACGATGCCGCCGGCAGCGATGGCCGCGAGCTTCTCGTCTCGACGCTGCTTCTGTCGCGCTGACACCGTCAGCAGCGCATCGGCACGTGCGTCCTCATCGCCAGTCACGCGGAAGGTCTGCGGTCGCCCACGCTTCTCGCTCGCTCGCCGCCCTGAGGCATGCGCCGCATCCATCTCGACCAGGCCGGAGATGAGTCCCGTGTTGAATCCTCGCAGCAGGCCTTCCCGAAGCTTGCTGCCAAGGACGAACGCCGTCGTGTAGCCGCCGATGTTGAGCATGCGGCGCAGCTGCAAGGCGGGGACACCCGCCGCCCCGGACGCCCACAGGTGGATGGCCGCCAGAATCTTCTGCAGCGGCAGCTTCCGGTACGCGAACATCGTCTGCGACGTGACGCTGAACTTCTTCCGGCAGATGTTGCAGCGCCATCGCTTCTCGGTACGGCTCCAGTAGTGGTCACCGGTCGAGGCGCAGTGCGGACATCCCACACGCGTGAAGCTGCCCCAACGGATTTCCGCGAGGTGCTTGATGCACTTCAGGTCGGTCCACTTGGCGATGTCCTCGACCGAACGGTCTACCGCGTCCTTTGACATGTGGAAGCGACTGGCGTCCGAGCTCTCCCGGTGGACGATGGTTCGTCGGGTCGAAGGCTTGTTTCCCTTGGTGGAGGTGGAGGGAGCGGCGGTGGGAGCAGGAGTGGTCATACGGCAAACCTCAGGAAGTCGGTGAACTGCTTTTCGGTCACGCACGGGCTGTCGACGATGGTCAAGGCCACGGGCTCGATGCCTTGCTTGTCCATCCAGCGATAGAAGCCCGTGCGCGCCGGCTCGGTCAGCGTTTCCAGGGCGACATAGGACTCGTCTCCCTCTGCGATGGCGATGGGCAGGCACATCCTCGGGCGAGGAGGCAGCGCGAAGGTCTCTGTCGTCACCTGTGCGAACGCGCGGGTCAGCAGGTCCCAAGGGGTGAGCATCGGCGGGGTGTGGCGGAACACGTCGCTGACCTGGCGACCCATCAGGTCGTCCTCGAACGTAGCCCGGTAGTTGCAGCGCCTGGTCATCATCGCGACGTGCGCAGTAGCCACCGTCTTGCGTCGGACCTCGAAGCCGTCCGGCCAGTGCTCGATGACCGCAGTCATGTCCTCGATGTACGCGCCTTTGCGCTGCACCGGGATGTCAGCTGGCCACACAGCCTCGCGGGTGCTCAAGCTCAAGCAGACGATGCGTGCGACGAGGTCCCAGACGCTGGCCGACCAGCGCGGATAGCTCGTGAGCTTGACCGGCGCCTGCTCGCCCAGGCCGGTGGTGAGCATTACCGCCTTGTAGTCGGCGGTCGCGTCGAGCTTCTCGTAGCCGATGTCGAGCCGGCCGATGAGGTTCTGTGCGCGGACGTGGCGGGGGTCTGCGGCGTGGAGGTGCACCTTGAGCATCAGACGACCTTGATGTCCCAGGTCTGCCCGTACTGAACACCGTCGACAAGCTCGAAGCCCCGCACGCGGATTTGGGCGTCGCGGACGTAAATCATCGAGGCGTCGTACAGCATTGGAATCACCGGCGACTCCATGCCGTCGATGTCCGACAGCAACTTGGCCGTGACCACGGCCCGCCCGAGGGACTGGACGCGCTCCTCGTGCATCCGGAAATCGCCGTCGTAGCGGCTGGCCCGACTGCGTTTCGAGAGCGGGCGGCCGCGCTCATTGATGAGTTCAATTTTGACTTTCATGGAAATGGCCTGGTGACGATGTGAGCCGTCTAGGAGCCGACCCGGTCAATTTTTATACATACACGGAAAAACATTTATTTCTGTCAAACGGAATATCGGTTGCCTACGATGGCGGTAAATTGAAATCCGTTTACCGCTGGTGCCTGTGAACAAGCGCGAGTTCTACGAGGCGCAAGCCAAGACCATCATCAAAGGCCTTCGGGAGGACAAGAACCTCTCGTACAAGGAGCTGGCCCGCCGGCTTGCCAGCGTGGGCGTGGTCATTGACGTGCAGGTGCTCATCAACCGCATCAACGCGGGCAAGTTCAGCTTCACGTTCGCTCTGCAGTTGCTGGCGGCCATGGACGTCGACAGCATCGAAGTGCCCCGGTTGCCGGCACCGCGCCCAGCCAAAAAGGTCAAGTAGCAAGAGCAGCAGTGCAGCCACGGTCAGGCCACCGACTTCGGGAACACCGCATTGGTGACGACCCCGATGAGCTTCGCCCCATTGATGCGCAGCCAGACGTTCAGGACGTACTCGCCTTCAGAACCGAGGCCGGGCTCGCCGACGAGCTTGTAGAGCCGGCCCGACTTGGTACGGGCCATCCTCGTCTCCGGGTTCGCGAACACGAGAGATGACGACACCCGGCCTTCGCCGTACTCGCGCAGGTCGCCGGCGAGGTGCTGGGTGATGACGCCCGGCGTGCGTTCAGCCTCGAACACAATCCAGTTGATGAGGGAGGTCGAAGGCTGGGACTCGACCGAGGGGATGCTCCAAACGTTGGACATGACTTCTCCTGATGGCCGCGCGAGGGCCACTAAATTGCAGACAAAAGCTTCCCCGGGCGCCCGTGAAGGGCGCGGCGAGCGGGGAGCGAGAAGGCCTGAGGGCCTAAAAGGGCAGGACGGCGGAGGCGTTCAGGTGGTCACCTCCCGAACGTTCGAAACGAGCCGACGACCACGCCCAGGATTTCGAGGTCGCCCTTGGGGTGGATGGGCGCGAACGCGGGGTTCGCGGCTTCGAGGAACCAGGCACCCTTGCCGTCGAGGCGCAGCGTCTTGACGGTCATCGCCGAGTCGATGACGGCGACCACGATGTCGCCCGCCTTTGTCGGTCGATTGGCCTCAACCACGACGATGTCACCGTCCATCAGCCCTACGTCTTTCATCGAGTCACCCCGGACGTGGCAGAAAGTCGTGCGTTCTGGGTGCGCCACGAGGTGGTCATCGATGTTGAGCAGCTCGAAGCCTTCTTCCTGAGCGGCAGGCTCAGGAAGGCCGGCACGGACGTGGCCCAACACCCGGCGTGAGAAGAACTTGCGGGTGGGTGCGATGCGGCCGTCGACGCGCTCCAGGTATCCGGTCTCAGATAAGCGGCCGATGAGGGCGAAGACGCTCGCAGTGCTGCTGAGGCCGAGCACGTCGCATAGCTTCGGCATTGACGGGAAGGTCGTGTTCTTCTTCCAGTACTTCTGCAAAGCACCGAGGTGCTGCTGGTCCTTCATCGTTCGCTCCATCGAAAGTTCATTCGGTGGGGATACTGTAAATGTATCCAGTAGTTGACGTCAAAGGGTACGGCGTAGAGGCACTGAATACTGCTCAGGTTTAAGAACTTCAGCAGTCGTGCCGATGCAGCGGCCTGACTCACGCGGCCGACAGCGAACGAAGGCCAACAACATAATCGGTGCCTCAGCTGCCCCGACAAATCGGGGAGCTTTTAAGGAGCTAACAGATGCCTCTTCACTTGGCTGCAGCGCCTGCCGACGCCGGCAACGTGCAGTGGCGACTCGTGCTCGATTCCGGCGGCGCGCACGACAAGGTGCTCGTACTGGCCATGCCACTAGAACTGTTCAGCAGGTTTCCCGGTCTTCGCAGCGCACGTGAGGGGTGGAGCCTGGACATCAGCCATCTGCCGTTGATGCGTCACACCATTCCCGCTACCCACTGGTTGCCGCGCGTCGGGCGTTTTCCGGCTCACGTCGCGCAAGGCGAAAGCGGCGGGTATCTCCTTACCGTCCAATTCTGAGTAGTCTGTGCGTATGTCCCGAGAACCTGTTCGCATCTTCCTCGTGGACGACAGCCTGGTCATCCGTACGAGCTTGGCCGAGGCACTTGAAGAGCTGGGGCCCGTCCAAGTCATCGGCACAGCGAACAGCGAAGCTTCCGCGAACGCATGGCTGGCGACAAACGGCAGTGCTTGCGACTTGGTCATCGTGGACATCTTGTTGGACGCGGGGTCCGGGCTTGGCGTACTACGGTTCGCACAGAAATTGACCAGGCCCGTGCTTGTTGTCGTTCTGACGAGCGGCGCCTCGGCCGATACGCATCAACGCTGCCTTCAACTCGGCGCGAGGCGAGTTTTCGACAGGGCGACAGAGTTCGACGAACTCCTCGAATACTGTGCGCGCCTCAGCAGCGGTGACACGGGATTCGGTGAGCTTTCGACAACATAGCTGGCTCCCGTAATCATCAACAGCCGTCTGGCGCGTCGAAGTGGCAGGACGGTGTGCGGCTGGCGCCGCGCTCTAAGTTCGACGCAACCTCAGGCGAGGCGGGCCGACCCACGAAGCGTTGCCTACGGCCGGCTCGGCAGTGGCGGCGACTTGGAGCTGGCCGCCGACGTATGCGGAGTTCAACCGTCGCGGGCGTCCCCCCCTCCAACTCCCTAACGGTGAGGGCGACCACGTCATCACCGTGAAGACGAGCTTCGGCCAGACGGCAATCTGGGGGATGGCTGAAAACTCTTGCAAAACGCCATCGGCAAGTTTCAACTGCTGACCTAAACGCAAGATAACAGCGTCACAACCAAAGTCCGTTGAAGCCGAGTCGGACCTTCAGGTCTTCTTGGCTGAGCTTGAGCGCCTCGCGAGCGTGTTTGACGCGAAGGCCAAGCTCAGGGCTGCCGTAAGTCTGCGCAGTCTCGTCCTACAGCTAAGCGGCTCCCTGTACGCTGCGCCGTTAGACATCTGCGGAGTACAAAGAAAGTGGCGTCATGAAACGCAAGGCGTCATAACCGTCGGAGGACCTCGTATGAAACCCGCACCTATCCAAACGTCCAGCGCAGCGACCGCCGATGAGGACATCGTCGAACAGGCGCACCCTGGTCACGGCATTCCTTCACAGGACCCGAGTGCCGCAGCGCAGACGCCTCTTACGCCTGAAGAGGCTGAGCGGGAAGCCACATCGGTGTATGTGGGCGGCGGAGCGCTGGCCGGTGCAGCAGCTGGTGCGGCTGTGGGAATTGCGGCTGGTGGACCTGTGGGGGCGTTAGTGGGAGGCACGGTCGGCGCGGTCGCCGGCGCGCTAGGCGGCCAAGCCGCGGGGACTCTTGCACCGCCGGATTCCGCAGACGCAGATAAGTCGGCTCCGCCGGTGCCAGCGAAGTAGGCTCAGTGCCGGCTTCAATGGGGACGGGAAAACCTTGTGCTCGCTGCGCAGCCAGCGCAGCAAGCCCACCCCCGCCGACCAATGGGCGAGCCCCCGAGGGGTGCCGAATCGCTTGGTTGCGCCGAAACACCGCGTCCGCCACAGCTCTTGACGTTTAGGTGCTCATTAGTCGCTCGCCATGTGCAAGTTCAGCTTCATCCGTAGCTGATGGCGGCCATGGAAGGGCAGCAATGCCTGTGGAATTGACTGCAAGAAGCTGAAGCACCCACCCACGCAGCGGCGCTCAGGGGCGAGCCGTCGAGCCACCATACCGCTCAGGCAACACGTCGGTACGCTCTTCCGATTTGCGCCAAAGCATCAATGTCCCGGTGCCATGCACGCAGGCTGTCAAGGTCCCCGCTGCCGAACAACTCGGCGGCCCGGCGGTACAGCGACTCTTCAGCCGACAGCAGCAGGCGCGACCTCGCGTGCCAAGCCCGCACGTCATTCGGGTGCACCATGCCAACGCCGGACAGGGCTGTCAGGCGGTCGCAGTAGTCGAAGAGTCCATACAGCTCGGCAAACGTGTCGGGGCGACGTTCAAACCCAAAACGGTCCAGCACTCGCTGCAGCGCAACGACTCCTCGTTCGCTGTAGACGATGTGGTCCGTGAGCTCGGGGCCATCGTAGCTCGCGCCAAGCAAGCGCAGCACCTCGGCGAAGTCGTTGTCGACATACGCTGGCTCGCGGCCAGGCCATGGTCGACTTGGCTGCCACGGCTCTCCGATAATGATGAAGTCCGGCAAGCCGGTGAGCACAAAGTTTGTCATCGCACCTCGCGCATCAAGTCAAGCGAACGAGCGCAAGCAGTGCGACGGTGGCTAAGAGCACCGCCCACAGCACATTCCGGTCGCGAGAGGCCGCATCGCGCCAGGCTCGAAATGGCGAGGACTCGCTCGGGACAATACACCGTGGTCCATTTCCGAGGCGATGTCGGTCTCTGCTGCACGCAGTTCACTCACATTCCCATCGTGTTAAGGAGGCATACTTATCGTAACGAACATTGCTGCTGGACGAACACCTCGTCAACTGCTTAGCCTCGCGCATTCAATCAGGGTCGGCAGATACTTGCCGTCTCTCCAACGGTCGAGACACGCATGCACCGTGCTCAGGGTCCAAGGTCGGTTGAGTGCACCGCTGAGACCACTGCCGGGGACTAGGCAGTCGAGGTACTGGCTGTCGCGGCCCGTGCACCCGATGATGGCGGCCCGCCGACGCTGAGACCGTTCACGTTCAAGGGCACGGAGACGCGCCGCAAGAACGATGGCGCCCAAAGTCGAAGCGCCGGTTGCCAAAAGGATGATGTCGAACGACTTTTCGGAACATAAGACCTCGGCCTCGGCGCTGGTGACGCTCAACGCATCGCGAGGCGATTCAAGCAGAGTAGCCGCTAGCGCGTGCAGCGTACCGCTATTGACTACCAGCAGCCGCAGGAACTCTGGAGGTCCTGCGGTTGGCGCCGCATTCCGTGAGCATGCCGAACGGAGGAAGGGCTCATCCCCAATCGGGTCTGGTTCACTTGCATTCCGCATCTCAACGAATAGTTCACTTGTCACCAGTCAAGCTTGGCATGCCGCTGACGGAAGGTCTGTGCTGTGGCGCACTCTTCGTGTGAAAAGGTAGCAATGCGGAGAGTTCCACCGCACGAGAGTCGCGCGCCGTGGTGTACCAGCGCACAGACACGCCCTAGCTTTTCCCTCATGCTTCATCCACCTGCTGCGTGTGAAAGCGGGAGGAATGCTGAGGTCGACGTGTTCAAGTATCAAAAGCCAGCAAAGGCTCAAGTCATCTTTCAAGTGAAAGACATGACGAGCGCGTTCGCAGCGAGTGCTGTTCTAAACGCGGTGCGGACCCTTGATGTTGGCGCCACTGTCAACGTCGACGTGCCGATGCGCAGGGTGGAAATTGACTCTCAGACTGCTGAGCCAAGTGCGTTGCGAGACGCCATTTCCAGGGCCGGCTACAGCACAGTGAGGCAGTGGCCGTCCGACCGCGCCTACCTGTGGGCGTGAAACCCGTCATCGCTGATTCTCTGGTCGGCATAACGCGAGATTAAATATGCAAGCTATTGAATTTAACGCTTTAACCGCGTCATTTGAACGACGACCCCGCGAGCTCGGGGACGTTCGTCTTTTCCCCGAGACTTACGATTGGCTTGACTCGCTACCGGTAGGCGTGAGGCCACAGCAGTTGCTACTCGGCTTCAAGCGTGTGGCCAACGAACTGATGCGCCTTTGGCACGACCCGGTTGAACTGGACCGCTATTTCTTCGAGAAGGATGGCGACCGCCGGGGCGGGCGCCTGGGCTTCCCGCCTCTTGTTGCAGAAGAACTCAACGCACTGCACTTGTACTCCGTGCAGCGCCGCTTTGGGACGAGGTAGCGCGTGTATGTTTGCTACCGTACAGACCAACTCGACCTAGGCAGTTCAAACTACACGAGCAGGGAGCCGCGTGTGCGTAACCCGTTGAACGTCAGGTCACTCATTGCTTCACCAATTTCTGTCAGAGAACCGCAGCGAACTGATTGAACGCTGCAGGGCCAAGGTGCGGCGGCGGCTCCAGAGGAACGCGACGGAGATGCAACTCACCAACGGCATTCCACTCTTTCTGGACCAGTTGATACGAACCCTGGTTGCCGAGGACGACGGAGACGAGGAACTCAGCCTGGAAGTTTCGGGTCCGTCGGGCGGCGATGTCGAAGCACCCTCAGAAATAGGGGTTGGCGCTATCGCTCATGGCAAAGCGCTGCTGGGACTCGGCTTCTCCGTAGACCAAGTCGTGCATGACTACGGCGACCTTTGCCAAGCAATCACAGCACTCGCCGAAGAGAAGGTTGCGCCGTTTCGGGTGCGGGAATTTAGAACACTGAACCGATGCCTGGACAACGCCATTGCCGACGCCGTGTCCGAGTTCAGTTCGCAGCGCGACTCTGCGGTCGCGGAACGTCTTTTAACGGAAGCAAATGAACGACTTGCTTATCTCGTACACGAGCTCCGCAACTCCCTGCAGATAGCCAATCTGTCAGTGCGCGCCATGGAAGTCGGAGGTTTGCCACTGGCAGGCGCAACCGGCTCTGTTCTGAAGCGCAGCCTCACGTCGATGCGCGCCTTGGTAGACCATTCTCTGGCCGAAGTTCGCGCACGCAGTGATGCGGCGATTCCGACAAGCATCTTCTCACTTTCGTCGCTCATCATCGACGCCGGAACCGCTGCGCAAATGGAAGCAGATGTCCGCGGGTGCGAGCTTATCGTCTCAGCAGTGGACCCGGTATTGCGCGTTGAGGCCAATCGAGACTTGCTGCTCGGTGCGCTGGGCAACCTTCTCAGCAACGCTTTCAAGTTCACACACCGGGACACCGCGGTCCGCCTGAATGCGTATGACATCGACGACCGTATCTACATCGACGTCGAAGACCACTGCGGAGGGCTCGCCGCCAATCACGCGGAGACGATGTTCTTGCCGTTCACTCAGTTGAGTTCCGACCGCACCGGGCTAGGGCTCGGCTTGGCGATTGCACGGCAGAATGTCGAGTCGATGGGAGGCACACTTTCGGTGAAGGACCTGCCCCGCGTCGGCTGCGTATTCACCATCTCTTTTCCGAGCTCACGGGTTGAGCGCCGCAGTGACTTCGGGCAACTCGCCAGCGTTCTGTGAGCGTCGGCCGCCGGCTCCGCCGTGAAGGCGACAGCCGAATCGGCATTTCGATGTGGCGGGAGCGGACATAGGGCCCTCACACGGCCTGTATCGGCGGCAGTAGTCGGTCGTATTCGTCCTTGACCACGCGGTAGCACTCGCAGGTGCGCTTTTCCAAGCCGGGCCTGTCCAGTACGGTTATGCGGCCGCGGCTGTATTCGATGAGCCCGGCCTTCTGCAACTTCAGGGCATTTTCGGTGACCCCTTCGCGCCTTACGCCAAGCATGTTGGCTATGAGCTCCTGTGTCATTACCAACTCGTCTCCTCTAAGACGGTCCAGGCTCAACAGGAGCCAGCGGCAAAGCTGCTGGTCCACCGAGTGATGCCGGTTGCAAACAGCCGTTTGGGCCATTTGCGTTATCAATGCCTGGGTGTAGCGCAGTAGCAAGTGCAAGACTGGAGCGCGAGTGAACTCGTCTTTCAGAAACTCGGCAGGCATTCGATAGCCCTCTCCGGCACTCTGCACGACGCCTCGGCTAGGCGTGGAGCCGCCACCCATGAACAGCGACACGCCTACCAAACCTTCGTTACCAACGACGGCTATCTCGGCGGAAGCGCCGTTCTCCATGACGTACAGAAGGGAGACGATGGAGGTGGTGGGGAAGTAGACGTGGCTCGGGGTGGCACCCGACTCGTACAGCACTTCGCCGAGCGCCAGCTCTGCTGGCTTCAGTTTGCCAGACCAACGAGTCCACGTATCGTCAGGCAGCGCAGCAATCAACCGATTTGTTCTGGGGCCGTCCATCGTCCATCATCGCGCGCGTCGACTTGCACAGCCGTCAGACAGGACCGAGTGTTCCTGTAAGAGCGGCGGAAGAGACAAGGGGACTGTTGCGGTACCGCCCCAGGCGCGCGCTCCCCCGACTCCCACCTTTAATATACGGGCGGCTGATGTATGTCCAGGGCGCCCCGGCTCGGACCGAGGCCCAACATCGTCTGACGAATCTTCTCGATGGCATGCGAAGGTTCCAACCCTTTTGGACACACCTCTGCACAGTTCATAATTGTCCGACACCGAAAGAGTCGATATGCGCCGCTGAGGTTCTCCAGACGCGCTGGTGTGGCACGGTCCCGACTGTCAACAATGAATCGGTACGCTTGTAGCAACCCGGCCGGCCCGACGAACTTGTCTGGGTTCCACCAGTACGACGGGCATTGACTGCTGCAGCAGCCGCAGAGAATGCACTCGTAGGCACCGTTGAGCCTTTCCCGTTCCTCGGGCGATTGGAGGCGCTCTTTCTCGGGCGACGGCTCCTGATTTTCAAGAACCGGGTTCACGGAGTGGTACTGCTTGAAGAAGTTGGTCATGTCCACGACCAGGCCCCGAATGACTGGGAAGCCCGGCAACGGCCGCAGAACCACTGGTTCCGTGAGGGAGGCGACCGGGGTGATGCAGGCTAGCCCGTTTCGGCCGTTGATGTTCATCGCATCGGACCCGCACACACCCTCCCGGCAGGACTTGCGCATCGTCAGCGAGTTGTCTTGACCCTTGAGGCGAAGCAGCACGTCTAGCAGCATGTGGTCACCGTCCGTCAGTGCAATCTCATACGCTTGCATGTACGGGCGTTGGTCGCGTTCGGGATTAAACCGGGAGATAGAGAACTTCATGACCATGTCTTGCGTGCGCTCAGGCCCACGCGTGGAAAAGCGTTGCTGCCAACAAGTAGGCGATGAGGGCCAGACTCAATGCGAGCGCGAGGAGGCCGCCGTTGCGAACGCTGGCAGGCTTTGCGTAGTCGAGCAACACGTCCCGCAGTCCAACCCACATGTGCGAGAGCAGCGCGGCGAAGAAGATGCCGAGCGCGACCGAGGTTCCGGGCTGTGCGACCCACATTCGCCATTCGGCATACGTCGCGGCAGGTCGCATGGTCAGCGTCCAAAGCAGGTAGGGCACCAGCACAAGCATGCTCACCGCGCCCACTCGCTGAATAACCCATGTCGACAACCCAGCGAAACCGCGCTTCATCGCATCTGCGTCCACAGAACGAACAATGCGACCGCAGCACCGCCGAAGTTGACGGCATACGCGCTCAAGCGAGCAAGTCGCAATATCGAGCCGACGTTGAAGTCCGACAGCATGTGTCGAATGCCGGCGAGCACGTGGTGCGCCAAGGCCCAGGCCAGCAGGACAACGAAGACACGCGACGGCGCCCACCGCATCAGCTCTACTGCTCGGACGAAACCCCGCTCGTCTTGAACCGAAAGAGCCAACAAGTACGCTGCGGCGGGTACGCCTGCTGCCAAGGCGATACCCGAAAGCCGATGTCCGATGGAGGTCACCGCACCAACCGGCATCCGCAGCTGCAGCGGATTCAAAAAGACGGGGCGCTGCAAGCCCTTCAAGATAGTCTCCCGGCGCTTTGCGGTGCTATCTGCGGAGGAACCAGCGGTGTGCCGGGCCTGACGCCCAAGTGGGCGATGTAAGCGCGGACCGCTCCTATGACGATGGGCATCACGCCGACGACCAGGAAGACCACGGCACCCGGCATGCGGGCCCACTCCAGCATGCTGGGAATCTCTCCGGCTGTGTAGGCGCGGCTTCGTGCGTAGCAGCGTGAACTTCGAGAGCAGGGAAGTAGCATTGCACAGCATACGGCCACCGGCGCAAGATGTTCCGTGGGTTGGCGCACATAGGCACCGCACCAAGTCTCCAAGGTTGCGCATGGCAACGCAACGTTCATCGCAGGATGCGGTACCGTGCAATCATGCTGGCGCCAAGTGCGCGGTTTCTTTTGAGCAAGGCAGGACACCATGGAAGACGATGGGAGCACGAATGGCGGTGAGAGCTTGCCCCTTCAGACGCGACCAAACGAAGAGCAGGAAAACGTCGACGGGGTTGGTCTTGGCTCGCTTCACGATACCGAGCCCGACCACAAGTTGACCGCACCACCGGCGCTGACTGATGCCGAGGTTGTCCAGCTGCAGATTCGGGTCATCGCCTTGGAGAACTTGGTCATCGCGCTGCTGGCCAACGCGTCCGAAGCGGCTCGCGGCCAGGCTAGGGAACTAGCCGACTACATATTGCCAAGACCAGGCTTTACGCAACATCGGTCGACGTTGCATGCGGCGAACCAAATGAACCATCTAGTTGAGCGCGCAAATCACCTGTGCCAGGTCACCCCGAAAATCGCCTGAAGTGGACTGCGCAGGCGATATCGACCCGGACTCCCAGATATTCCGAAGAAGCTCATCGTGGCCTTGCTCTCTCGGCCAGACGCAGGGTCAGGTTCTGTCGAATATCCCGCATGGTGGCTTGCGACAGGGTTCGCGCTCGGAGGATGCTTCTCAGGTCGTCTTTGAGCGGTGTGACGCCGGCACGTCCATCGCCACGTCGGTTCGAGTGCCCATGGCGATGGCGTCCGTGGCAGCCGCAAGGGCCGGCGCTGTTACGTTCGCGGGCCTAAGTGCGCTAGCGCACCGACTGTTGGCATCGTTGGGCACATCCTGAGGAATGAACCCGCAAAAGACCAAGTGCCCATGCATGGCCCGTTGAGACTCGTGAGCTACGTCATCGTGGCGTCGATGGCCGGTGCGGTCTTGTACGCGTTCTATATCTCCGTGACCTACTGGACCGGAATCAGTGTCTGAGCCCCGAGGGTTGGCGGCATGAACAAAAGACAGACCCGATGGTTCGCAATCGGTTGCACGGGCGTGGCGGCTCTCGTCTTTATCGGGATGACGATAGACACCCATCGACAGTTTCCGAAACTGACAAATGAAGACAAGCTGACGCCGCAGGTGGTCGCCGGCAAAGACGTCTGGCACAAGAACAATTGCATCAACTGCCACACCTTGTTCGGCGAGGGCGCGTACTACGCCCCGGACCTCACAAAAATCACCAAGCTGCGCGGTGAGCAGTACCTTCAGGCGTACATGCGGGACCCGTCGAAGTTCTACGATGAGCAGCGCCACCGTCGCCTGATGCCCAAGCAGGACTTGAGCGACGCCGACATCACGAATCTCATCTCGTTTCTCGACTGGGTGAGCAACGTGGACAACCAGGGATGGCCGCCGCGGCCGTTGCTGGTCACCGGTGCGACCCTCCCAGGCACCGACCTGGCTGCGCCGCAACAAGCTGCGTCGTCCAGTTCAACGGCGACTACAACCCCTGCACCGCCAGGAGCGCGCCCCGTCGCGGGCGACGAGAACCCGATGGCGCTCGGCGAGCGGTTGTTCCGGACGGTCGCTCCTGCCTGCAACGCCTGTCACTCGGTGGCGCCGGGGGTGAACATGGCGGGACCCTCGCTGGCCGGACTTAGCGCCAGAGCGGCGCTGGCTATCGCCTCTCCCGACTACAAGGGGAAGGCAAAGGACCCGCAGGCTTACATCCGCGAATCGATTCAAGAGCCGAGCGCCTACGTTGTTCCGGGACCGATGTACTCCGCTAACGGCGTCTCTTTCATGCCGACCACCTACGCCAAGGCCATGACGTCGGAGCAGCTCGACCAGCTCACGGCCTACCTGTCATCGCTCAAGTAAGGCAGGACGCCATGCGCTATCGGTCTCAATCAGTCGCCTATTGGTACTTCGCCGCAGCGATGGCGCTGTTCGGCCTGCAGATTGTCTTCGGCTTGCTCTCCGCCGCGAAGTACCTCGGCCCGGACCCGCTGCTCTACATCCTGCCGTTCGATGTCACCAAGGTCATCCACACCAACCTGCTCATCGTCTGGGTCCTCACCGGCTTCATGGGCGCGACGTATTGGATGGTGCCTGACGAATCGCGGACGGAGCTGTACAGCGTGAAGCTGGCCTACATCCAGCTCGTCCTGTGGCTCTTGATGGGCGTCACCGCGGTCATCGGGTACCTGTTTCGGTATGGCACCGGCAACAAGCTGCTCGAACAGCCGCTTCCGCACAAGCTCGTCATCGTCGTATGCATGGTCATCTTTCTGTACAACATCGGAATGACCATCTGGAAGTCCAAGCGGTTCACCACCACCGAGGGCGTCCTGGTTCTCGGAATCGGTTCCGCGGCGGTCCTGTTCTTCCCGGCGCTGTTCGAATATAAGAACTACGTCGTTTCCATCTTCTACCGCTGGTGGACCATCCACCTCTGGGTCGAAGGGGTGTGGGAGATGATTCAGGGTGGTTTCATGGCCTACCTCCTCATCCGCCTTTCTGGCGCCGACCGGGAAGTGATGGAAAAGTGGCTCTACGTCATCGTCGGACTGGTCTTCATCGCCGGCATCATTGGAACGGCCCACCACTACTACTGGATTGGCGTTCCGGGCTACTGGCTGCCCATCGGTGGGATTTTCAGCGCGCTCGAACCGCTCGCCTTGGTGGGGATGGCCATCTACGCCTATTCGGCGATTCGACGCTCGGGCCTCGCGCATCCGAACACCTTGGCATTGCATTGGACCGTAGGTAGCGCCCTGTTCACGCTCTTCGGTGCAGGCCTCCTCGGTCTGGCCCACACCTGGCCAAGCGTCAATAAGTGGACGCACGGCACCCTCATCACCGCCATGCACGGTCATGCGGCGTTCTACGGGGCCTACGCGATGATTGTGATGGCCATGATTTCCTATGCGCTGCCCACCCTTTGCCCGCAAAGGCGTGAGAGCGGGACCACCCTCGGATACTGGGCTTTCTGGCTGCAAATCGTAGGCATGTTCGGCATGACGCTGTCCTTTGCTACGGCAGGCATTGGTCAGGTGTACTTGGAGCGGATACTCGGCCTCGGCTACCTGGACACGCAGCTCAAGATACAGGTCCACTTCCTGATGCTCGTGGCGACAGGTTCGATATTCGCCGTAGGCGTTGCGGCATTCATCGTCGACTTCTTCCGCTACGCACCGAGGTTCGAGGTGGCTGAGGAGAAGAGCCCGGACGGGGACGGAAGGTCACTCCTTGCAGCGAGGGCCTGAGTGACTGGGGGGAGCGGCCAGGGAGGCGCCGAGCCCTACTACGTCGCCTCCGGACGAGAAGTCGCGATATTCGAGCAGTGCCACGCTCGGAACCTGGCGGTCATGCTCAAGGGACCCACTGGATGCGGAAAGACGCGCTTCGTGGAGCACATGGCGTGGAAGCTAAAGCGCCCGCTCATCACGGTTTCGTGTCATGACGACCTCACTGCCAGTGACCTTATCGGCCGGTTTCTGATTCGCTCAGACGGGACGCAGTGGCAGGACGGGCCACTGACCCGGGCGGTCCGCGAAGGCGCCATGTGCTACCTGGACGAAGTCGTTGAGGCTCGCCAGGACACCGTCGTCGTCTTGCATCCCCTAACCGACCACCGCCGGGTTCTTCCTATCGACAAGACCGGCGAGCTCATCGAGGCTGCACCGGGGTTTCAGCTGGTGGTGTCGTACAACCCCGGCTACCAGCGCCTCATGAAGGACATGAAGCCAAGCACGCGACAGCGATTCGTCGCGTTCGACTTCACGTTCCCGCCAGCCGAGCGCGAGGCCGCGATAGTGATGCATGAGGGCGGCGCTGAACGCAGCATCTGCCAGGCGCTAGTTGCGCTGGGTCTGCGCTTGCGTGCGCTTCAGGACCGTGGCCTAGCGGAGGTTCCGAGCACACGCCTGCTCGTCGCGGCCGCGCGGCTCATCGCCAGTGGGGTCGATGTTCGGGACGCCTGCTATGCCGCAGTGGTCTCGCCCTTGTCGGACGAAGCGACTCTGGTGGCTGCAATGCGGGACCTCGTGGACGCGACCTTCGTCTGACGGCAGGACCACCGTGGCCGAAGCGGAAGACGTACTGGCCGACGCGGCCCGGCATGCGACGATTTACTCTCGTGCGCTCTGGGCCCGCCACCGCAAGCGGACGTCGCCTACTCCGGAGCTGAGACTGCGCGACTTTGCGGAACGCCTCGACCTCCTCATCGCGGCGGTATTCGCGCGGAGTCTTCCGATTCGAACGGCAAACCCGCCCGCGCCAGCGACCTTTCTGACCAAGGTCTTCCGACGACACGAAGGCCCGCGAGTCAGCCAAGCCGTGCCGTCGACGGATGGGAGCCACATCTGGCTTCCGGCACGCTCGACCGACGCTGCCCCCCTGCAGCAGTTCCGGGTGCTCGCTTTGCAGCAGGCGATGCGCGCTCAACGGGGCAGTGCGTCGTACCCAAGAGCGTTGGAGAGCGAACTGGAGAAGGGCATTTTCTTGGTGTTCGAGGCCGATGCCGCGGATTGCGAACTCGTTCGAATGCTGCCCGGAATGCGGCAGCCGGTGGTGGCCTCACGACGCGCTGCCTTGTTTGACCGGCCAGCGCTGGCCGCTTTTCCGCCCTCTCGGCAAGCCTTGGAGAGACTCGTGCGCGAGACCTTGGCCAACGAGCACTTCGACGAAGCGCCAACGAGCGCCGAGGCCTCGGTCTATCGCGCGCGCGACCTTGCTCGGAGACTGCAGGTCGACGACCCTGCGAACCTCGTAGGGTGCCTTCTGTTCAAAGACCTCTGGACGGGCGACTTGCACCCTCCTGTGCGCGATGAGCTGATGAACGGAGGCGACGGAAAACCGGCGGAGACGCCCGCCACAGACACGCCTCGTAGTGCCCGAATGAGCCGGCCGCCGGAAAGACGTGAAGCTGCAGAAGACGAGGACGACAAGAAGCCTGGGGCGTGGATGGTGCAGACCGCAAAACCACACGAGCAGGTCGAAGACCCCGTCGGCATGCAGCGCCCCACGGACCAGAATGCCGCAACGGCGTCCGAAGAGATGGCGGATGCACTGTCGGAGCTACCGGAGGCGCGGCTCATCCGGGCCCCAGGCAGACCGAAAGAAGTGTTTCTCTCAGAGGACGCGGTCAGCACGCGCACCAGAAGTGCCACTAGCGTGTCAACGCCAGGTCCCCAAACGGCATTGCGCTATCCGGAGTGGGACTACCGCAGCCAGAGCTACCTGGAGAACGCCGTGACGGTTCACGTGACCCCTTGCGCAGAAGGTCCACAGGAGTGGGTGGACCGAACGCTGCACGAATACCGTTCCATGGTTGCGCTGGTCCGGCGCCGGTTCGAGATGCTGAGCTCGCAACGGTTGCGACTGCGCAAGCAGCTGGAAGGTGACGACGTAGACCTAGACGCCTACATTAATTCCTGCGCCGACTTCCGTGCCGGCCTGCCGATGTCCCAGGCGCTGTACCAGACCTGTCGCCCGGCACGGCGCGACATGGCCATCCTGCTGCTTGTGGACGTCAGCGGGTCCACCGATGGGTGGATAGCCGCGCAGAAGAGGGTCATCGATGTGGAGCGCGAGGCGCTGCTCCTGGTGTCCATCGCACTGGAGGGACTGCGTGAGCCCTACTCGGTCCTATCGTTCTCAGGTGAAGGGCCACACGGGGTCCAGCTTCGCCTGGTGAAAGCCTTTAAAGAAGACTTCGGCCCCGCCATATCCCGAAGAATCGGCACGCTTGAACCTCAGCACTACACCCGCGCAGGCGCTGCCATTCGGCACGCCACTTCGATGCTGATGGCGCAGCCCGCACGTCACCGACTGCTGCTGATGCTCTCAGATGGAAAGCCGAACGACGTCGACGCTTATGAGGGACGTTACGGGGTCGAAGATACCCGCCAAGCGGTGACTGAAGCACGCCTCCAGGGAATCAACTCCTTTTGCCTGACTGTCGACCGGCAGGCAGCGAACTACCTGCCCGGAGTCTTCGGCGCAGGACAGTACGCGCTGCTGCCTCGCCCGGAGCTGCTGCCTGTCGTCTTGCTGGAGTGGATGAAACGACTTGTGCAAAGCTAGGCAACGACCCATTAGATGGACCGCTCAGGCTGAGCCGTCGAGCACGGAACGTGAAGGCGGTCGCATGAATCGCTTCATTCGCACGCTGAACTTCGCGGGCATCGCTTGGCGTTCCTAAGTCGATTCAATCGAGCTTGGGCACTACTCCCAGTTGGATGCCGAGGTCATACGGGGGCTCACTCTTCGTAAGCCTTACTGCAAACCGTCTTCGTAGCTGCGAAGAAACTTCGTTCAGCGGATATACGGTTCCGAGCGGCTCCCAATCAAAACCAGACCTGTCCTGGTTCAGCACGAAGCGCATGCCTGGCCGGTAATCCCGGTGCAGCTGCAGCAATTCGTTGAGTGCTTGCAGGTACTGCTCAGCGGACATCTCTTCCCGGTACATCGACTATTCCTGTCGCGAGCCTTGAAGAGACGGGTTCAGGGATGGCTTGATGCGGCTGCAGCGGTTGCATGGCGCCCGGAGCGTCAGGGCGTTGTGGCCTCAATTCGACGAGAAGCCGGAGGTCCAAGTGACCTGCGGCTGACGCATCGGATGCCACTCTCAATCCCTCGAACTCGTAACTACGGCACGCCACCACACGCACGAACACCGAATCGCTATCGGGCGCTATAGCCATCCAGGTCTTCCGGAAACCGCCGCACCAGTCCACCTTTGTCATCCCATCGGAGTGGCATTCGGCGTTCCCACCCGAATCGATGGCTTGCCCGCGTTCTCTGTGCCGCGGGGTGCGTGGCGGTTTTATTCAACACGCGGAGCCGCAGTTGACCGTCAGGAAGGCGCCGGGTCGTGCGATGCGACGCTGGGGGCTTGGGCCGGCTGCGACGAGGAGTGACGCACCGGGGTCGACGAGCTGTGCAAGCGCACCCCCTAACTTGGGGGTGTTGAGGCCGGTGTGTCCATTTGTGAAGTAGCGTCGGGGGGCATCGCAACTTCACCAGCAGTCCATGTCCATTGCCTCGGTTCTCAAGGTCGTCTCTCTCGCAGCGTCGCTCTCATGCGCTTCCAGCTACGCGCAGACCTACAAGTTCAGCGACCTCAACATTCTTGGTGGCAGCTACAGCAGCGCGACCTCCATCAACAACTTGGGCCAAGTCCTCGGCGTGGCAAGCGCCGCACCGTTGAGCACCGCAGTGACGACGCTGTGGGACTCGGCGACTAGCGCTCATGCCCTGGGCGCCCCGTCGTCCTTCTGGGCAGTCGACATAAATGACCTGGGGCAAGTCGCAGGGAACGTCGGGTTCCTTGCGCCTGGCGGAAGCCCCGCAAATGCTTCGCGTGCCGCGCTCTTCGATGCGAATGGATTGACACTCTTCGCTGGCTTACAGGCTTCGCCGGCGGGAAGCGCTGCGTCCGGAATCAACAATCTCGGCCAGGTGGTCGGGTATGCACAGGCCACCACGACGTACCAGTACAACCCTTCGTACTTCACCACCCATGCTGCCATCTTCAGCGTTGGTAACGCCGCTATCGACCTTGGTACTGTGGGTGGAACGAACAGCTTTGGGGCGGCAATCAACAACACCGGTGCGGTCGTTGGTCGTTCCACTCTGTCCGGTGACTTCAACGTTCTCCCCGCAGTCTGGCAAGGGGGCACGAAGACCAGCCTCGCGGGCTGGAACGTCTTCGACATCAACGACAAGGGCCAGGTCGCCGGCAGCAGCTTCCGCGACCTGACGCCGCCGGGCTGGGAGCCGGTGCTCATCCAGACTGCTACGTTGTTCGAAGCGAATGGCGATGTCGTTTACCTCGACACTACGGTCAACCTCAACGGGGTGAGCATCGCAAGAGCACTGAACGAATCCGGGCTCGTCGTTGGTTATGCGCGGCAAGGAGACACTCAGGTGACGCACGGGATGCTCTGGTCTACGGAAGGACTCAGCATCGACCTCAACACGTACCTCGATGCGAGCCTGCTGGCTGCCGGTTGGTACATCAGCGACGCAAACGACATCAACGAAGCGGGCTCCATCGTCGGAAACCTGGTTAACCAGTGGAGTGGGGAGAACCACGCCTATCTCCTCACGGTGCCCGCGGTGCCTGAGCCCAGCACCTACGGGCTCCTGCTGGCCGGCGGCGCGTTCGGTGCTTGGCGGATTCGCAAGCAGCGGGCCGTGACAGGGAGTGGTCGGCTCGCAGCCCGCTAGGCTGCAATGCGACAGCCAGACGGAGAGGGTGGCGCATTGGTTGCAGTCGAGAGCAGCACGAACTGCGTGAGCGCTCTGGCTCTCATCTTCGTAGTCGTGTACCTCATGTTGACGACTTATTCTTGGCTTTTCTGAAGCGTGAGCGAGGCCAACCGGTCAATGACTGAAAGAGTCGCTGAAAGACGCAACTTGCGAGCGGCGTCACTCAGCGTTCTGCGCTTTGGCCGAACATGATGACCGCCATCCCGAGAAGGCAAATCCCGACGCCGACCCAGTCGGTGGTGGTCGGAGTGACCTTGTCCACCACCCAGAGCCAAAGAATGGCAACGCCGATGTAGACGCCCCCGTAAGCGGCGTAGACGCGACCGGCAGAAGTGGGGTGCAGCGCGAGCAACCACGCGAACAGCGCCAAACTGATGGCGGCCGGCAGGAGAAGCCAAGCAGACTTGCCCTGCTTCATCCACAGGTACGGCAAGTAGCACCCTACGATTTCTGCCAACGCCGTCACGACGAACAACCCGAAAGTCTTGATGTATTCCATGGGCGCCATTGTCCATTTGCCACGTGAGCGGAAAGCGCTTGCTCCTCAAGTAGCTTGAGGTACTACCGTCTGGGTCTCGCCACTCAGAGGACACCTCAATGAAATCATGGAAAGCAGCGTTGGGACTGGGGGCTGCATGCGCCGCCTGTTGTGCCATTCCACTGCTGGGCATCGCTGGAGGGCTTACCGCTTTTGGCTCGGCCCTCTTGGCCTGTGCGGATGAGATGCTGCCGTTGGCCGCGGTGCTCCTGGCCGTCGCGGTGGCCGCGGCCGGTGCGTGGTGGTGGCGGCGGCGTCGGGCATCCCGAAGTGCCGGGTGCGGATGCGCGAGTCCGTGTGCGCCCAATCTCCCGCCTGTCAGGAGCTGAGACGACGATGTGTCAGTCCTTCAGCGCCGGGCACTAGAAAGGCTAAGCTGTCGCACATGAACATCACGGCCTCTATCTCTATCGGCCTGCTGGCTCGGCAGGCAGGCTGCTCTGTGCCGACCATCCGCTACTACGAGGAAATCGGATTGCTGCCGGCAGTGCCCCGCACCGAGGGTGGCCGCAGGGCCTACGGTACTGGAACTGTGCGACGCCTCAGCTTCATTCGACGCTGCCGTGACTTCGGCTTTTCCATCGAACAAGTGCGGGAGCTTGTCGGTCTCGTTGACGAACCGAACCGTCGCTGCGTCGAAGTTCGAGAGGTTGCTGCCAAGCATTTGGCTCAGGTACGAGAGCGGCTCGTCGAATTGCAAGCGCTCGAACAGGACATGGCGGCCTTCGTCCAAAGCTGCGACGTGGCCTGCGTCGGCGGTGCGGCCATCAACTGCACCATCCTCGATGACTTGGCCTCGCGGAGCCAGGTGTCATCGCCTGCATCGGCGGTAGCGCTCAGGCAGGAAGGTGGGTGTTGCGCCGTCTCCTCGGGTGGGCATCCGACGCTGTGCGGGTGAGAGCTACTTCGCCCGCTCTCCCAAGGGCGCCGAATTCTGATGGGAAAGCCAGATGAGCAGAGCCAGTCCAAGGCCTCCTAGGACTGCGCCCGTGTAGAAGGTCGAGGCCGCGCCAAACTGGTCCCACATGCCACCGGCGACCACGCTGGCCACGAGCATGGACAGGCCACTGACGAGGTTGAAGACACCGTATGCCGTACCTCTCAAGTTTGCGGGCGAGGTGTCCGCGACCATCGTCGCCAGCAGTCCTTGAGTCATTCCCATGTGCACGCCCCACAGTGCAACGCCCCCGAACAAGGCGTACCAACTCGTGCTGCTGGCCAGAGTCAGGTCAGCGGCGACGAGAACGGCCATGCCGGCGCCCAGGAGCTTTCGGTGGCTCATCGAGTCGGAGAGCGCACCGAACGGGTACGCCGAAGCTGCGTAGATGAGATTCATTGCCACCATGACCAATGGAACGAGCGCCATCGGTACGCCGGTTTGCTGAGCACGGAGCACAAGGAAGGCTTCGCTGAAGCGTGCCAAAGTGAAAACAGCGCCCAAGGCGACCACCCACCAGTAGGCCCTCGGCAGCCTTGCTATGTTTTCGCGCCGGATGGGGTTCACCCGCGGCTCCGATTGGCTCCGGGGAGGCTCGCGAAGCCCGAACGCCAGCAGCGCTACGGCCAGCAGGGCGGGCACCGTTGCCACCCAGAAGACCATCCGAAAGTCGTTCGACCACAGGTACATCAAGGCCACGGCAATGAGCGGCCCGGCGAACGCGCCTGCTGTGTCCAGTGACTGACGCAAGCCGAACGCCGCACCGCGCATGTGTTCTGGAGTGATGTCCGCGACCAGCGCGTCGCGAGGAGCTCCGCGAACTCCCTTGCCGACCCTGTCCAGGAGCCGAGCGAAAACGACAACGCCCAGGCCGCTCGCAAGCGCAAAGAGTGGCTTGCTGACAGCGCCAAGCGCGTAGCCGAGGACGGCCAATCCCTTGCGCCTGCCCAGGTAGTCGCTGAGGGCGCCCGAGAAGACCTTGACGATGAGCGCCGTGGACTCGGCCAAGCCGTCGATGAGCCCGACGGCGAGCACGCTGGTCCCGAGTGTCGTGACCATGAACATCGGCAGGAGGCTGTGAATCATCTCGGAGGAGATGTCCATCAGCATGCTGACAAAACCGAGGACCCAAACGCCGGCGGGGATTTGTCGAAGGGAGCGCTGCATGGCGGGCGGAGGCATTCCCGATTGTCCGCGCGTTGGCGCTTGGCGCCGCCGCTACCCCGCTCGGTAGAGCGAGCCAGTATGCGTCGGCCCGGCGCCCACTAAGAGGCACCTCCGGGTCGAGTTCAGCCCAGCGCGGGAAGCCGTCAACTATAAAAATTATTCTGGGGTTTCATAATTATAAGAATGGAGAATAATTCTCTATAACGCGTAGACCCAGCTTCGGCCGTGTCAACCAGCTCCCCCGCCGAGTGACTTGAACCATTCCGCGTACGGCGTGTTGGCCGCCATCTTGCGGTTGTAGTCGGGAGCGCCGTCGTCCCACCAGGCTGGTCCTCGTTCTCCGAGCGCCCGCTTCGCTTGGTCGACGGCCGCACGCGCGGTGAGCCGCTCTTCCTTCGGTGGATTGCCGCGCAACATGCGCCTGGCGTCCATTAGCGCACCGACGAGTCGCTGCCGCTCTTCGTCCGGGAGGGTCGGGTTGGTGCTTCGCCAGAGCCGGCCGCGCACAACGAAATATTTGCCATCAGGTGTCGTTGGGTACTTGTCTTGTTTCAACGCTGCGCGTACGTCGCCGCCGTTCGCAATACTCGCGCGAGTTCCCCCGCCTCAAGCGCCTGCAACGGCGTACGCGGCATCCCAGACGGTCCTAAGTACGCGCATTCTCTAGGAGCAGGACACGTGACGGCTTCACCAGCCCTTGCCCGAGCAGTGGGCGAGCCGTCGAGCGGTGCTGAGAGCGAAGCTTTCGGCTTGGTGAAGAACAACCACTTGCTGCCTCCAGACAAGTCGCCAAGTGACTCGATAACGTTCTCAAGCTCACGTCGGTCGTAACGCGCATCGAGATAGAAGACCGGGTACGCCACGTTGCCACCAACTGCAAGATTGAAGAGTCGACGCGAATGCACTGCCTCGTCTAGTTCCTGGCGGGAACTGCGCAAACGCCGCAGGAACTCGTCCGTCTCCAAAAGCTCGCCTGACGCGAGGAGCGCATCGAAGGTGAGCTGCACTCTGTCCTGAGAGGCGCGCGTGTCCGGTCCTAGTGAGAGGTTCGGTAGAAACTTGCGAGGGGTTGAGGACATGGCGCGTGGTTTTGCGGGACAGTCTGTTCGGTTCCAGTTGGAGCTGTCAAGCAGGGGTCCGGGGGATGTCGAAAAAGCGCAGTCAGTGGCCTCCGGTGAGCTTTCGAGCGTGGAAGGCCCGAAACCGCCGACGACGGTGCCTCGCGGCTGTTTTGCTGGGCCGCTGAAGCCGAGTTTTCTCTAGAGCGAGCGGTCTAGCGGGCCGCTAGCCCGCGCCGGTGCTAGCTTTCCGGCGTTTCTGGGGCCATTTGCGTAGTAAAACCCCTCGGCAAAGAAAAGCCCCACCAAAGTGGGGCTCCCCGTTTTGCGCCGTTGTTTGATTTCGCGCTGCGCCGCCAAGAAGACCCCGGAGCCAAAGCTCCGGGGACCGAATGACGAATGAACGCAGTACAGGGGCAACCCCCTTGCCTGAGCCTTCGCCCGCAGTTGACCGGACGCTACCGCGTCAAGTTCCTGCGTCGCGCAATTGCCGCACCCACTTGCTCAGCCGCCAAGCCGAGCTCGCAGTTGTTCGTGCGACCGTACGCGTCGAGAGACGCCTGTCAAGGCACCTCTTTCCCTAGAGCCCTCCCGCCAAGGAGGGCCCGGTTCCACTTCTTCATCTCAGTTCCAACCGACTCGGCTCACGCCGGCCACTCAGCTGCATAGGCAGACCCGGATGGGTCTTGGGATGTTGTCCTGGGATTGCGCCCAGCCCTTAACCCCAGCAGTTGGCTTATAGGCCTTGGCTTTGCGAGGTAGCTACCTCCTCGCACCGCGGCCCATTTTGTGTTGGTTCGATACGCAAGTCTTAACGAGCAGAACGCAACTCACTCTCGAACAGCAATGCTTTCCGGCGCATCCCCGGATTTCAGAGTCCCGAAACCATTAAGCAGACTCCTACTCATCGCACTGTTCCCTGTTCAATTCCATGACTTCCAGGCACTGAAGGCCCTAGGTTGCTCTTACTCTTCCGATGGCCCTCGCGGGCGTGAAATTAATCGTCGTACATGCTTTTGCTCCCAGTGATGCCGACGGCTTGATGGCGCGACCCATCTCACCCCCTGCTACCACCCGCCACCCCTCGCCCGGTTCGAACCCGGGTTCGTGTGCGGTCGCGAACTTCGACGGCTTTCGCCGCCTCGCGTCGCCCTGCTGGACTGCATGTCGGTAACCGTCTCGCCTCTGCCCTTATTCAAGGGGCAGGGTAGCGAGCCGGCAGACCCGAAGGTCATCTTGCGTATCAGGTGCTCGCTCCGGATGACAAGTCCGAAGGTCACAGGCGCGTGCACGCCCCTGGCAGGTTATTACCCCTGGCCGACCCTTCCCCAATCGCACGGGTTCGTCGCGACCGGGGTCGATTTGGAATCGACTCGGAGGCAACTTGGTCATGAAGTAGGGGCGGGGGATTAGTCTGGCAGCGAAAGCTGCCAGGGATTACTCCCCGCCCCCCTTCCGACACGTAGCGGGCGCCCGTTTGAGGACGCACTACGCGCTGTGGCAGTCGAGAGCTACTCGACCTCACGCCGGAAGGAACATTGATGATGAAGTGCGGGGCGTTGGCGCGCCCCGTGTCACCTCGCGAGAAGTGTTCGGTGTCGGCGCACCGTGACCCCGTTCAACACGTTGGCACGTATTTCACTTGAGTACCTGTTTCAGTGTAGGTACCGCGAATCCACGCTGTTTCGGAGCACGCGATTTCATCGCGCCGCCGGGTCAGTGCGTTCAGACGCACTGACCCGGCGTGCAATTTGTGCAGACCGGTCGGTCTACAAAAATCGCTATGGCTTCATTGTCTGCCGACACTTTCGTGTCGGTGAACGCACCATCGGTCGAGGCATCGCTATACAGCGACACCTCAACCGACACAGCTCGCTTCGACGCATCATGCCGCTCGCCAACTCCCAGAATCAAGTCCTCGGCTTGCCCGTTCCGACGAGCAAGACGGCCCTCATGCAGTACCTGCAGACGCTGGTCCTGCGTGGCAACGCGCACTGGGTTGGTGGCGTCGCCTCACCTTCCAAGCTGGGCGGCCTCGCCGCGAAGTTCGCGGCGCACTACCCCATCATGCGCAGCGAGCGAGGTCGTACCTACGACCACTCTCGCGGGCGAGCGTCGGTCCACTTTGTTGCGTTCTCGACCACCGTAGGCGTCGCCTGGTGGTTGCTTAGTAGCGAAGGGAAGGGCGGTCTCAACGACTCGGACAGCCCAGACCATCGCGTAAAGCGGCACGCCATGCAGGCCGACGGGCACATCGTGTTCGACGACTACGTTCTCCTTTACGCCCACAAGCAAAATGCGCGTGTGCTCGTCGACGCCAAGACGGGTCGAGAGAGAAGGGTCATCAAGGACTGCTCGACGTGGACATGGAAGCTCACCGCTTCTGCGCTCAGTCAAATCACAACCAGCATCGCGCGAGAGGTGGCCGCCCTGAACTATGGGAACGACGCGCCGAACCAGATGACAGGAATCCGAGGCCTGCTGGCCTTCCAGCGCCGTAGGCCACTCTTTTCCGGGGTGCGGACACAGGTCATTCAGCTTCACCGCGAAGCGGAGAGCCAGTGGGGTTTGGTGCGCCTCAAGTGGGCCAGCGAGCACCGACAGTTGGTCGCGTCGCTGGGTGACGGGGCAGGTCAACTCCGTTCGCTTAGCGAGGTGACTTCGACGCTGCTGCCAACGATGGGTCGGTTCAAGGTGTTCGGCTCAACACGTGTCGCCGACCTCGTCGAGGGTGTGCGCCCGGTCGACAACGTCGTCGTGCCCGCTGCAAGGCTGAAAGGACCTGTCGCGGGAGCGCGCAGGAACCGGAGCACCGCTCCGAGCGGTCGAAGCACTCAGCCGGGTGACCTCCTTGTTGCCGCCGAAATCGCGATTCGCTCTGCGGCAAGGGCATTGCTTGTCGAAGCAGGCAGGTTGCGCGCTTCGGGCTTGAAGCTCACCAATATGCGTTCAACCAATACAGACTTGTCGCTCTGCGAGCATGCATTGGACCGGCTGCAGGCACGGGCCAACAGCCTTCGAGGCGACGCCGTGCAGACGTTCGAGAATGCCTGCAAGGAAGCGCAGTTGATGGTGGCGATGAAACGCAGGGCAGCCGGACGGGCCGGCGTTGCGGTTCCGGTCGCTGCGGACCAAGAGGTATCCGATTTGCAATAGGGCGTCAGTCAGCGCCCAGCCTTTGACCCACCATCGAAGGCCAGCCCCACGCTTCGAGAACCCAGCGCTGCAGCCACCCGTCCAGGGCGACAAAGTCGCCGACGGCTCGACGCGCACGCAACGGCTCTTCCCCATGGGCGAATAGCAGGGCACGGAATTCGCCCGAGGACAGCGCCTCTGCCCCAATCGGCATGTGCCCGCTTGCACGCCACGTGGCCAGCATCATTTGCAACCGCGCAGTGGTTTGCTCGCGGTGACTTGGCTCTCCTTTTTCGGGGAGGGTATTGAATTGGTCTGGGACGTTCGACATGGCTGTGGGCTGAAGTTGCTTCACGTGTAGGTTTGTGGTTTAGCCGTAGCGCGTAACGCGTAACCCGCTTAGCGCTTTGCCGCCCGGTCGCATCAGCAGGTGGCTTTCCCGCGGGCCCCCGGGCGGAAAACGCCTGTCCGTAACGCCGCGCTCGGGCATGCCCGACTGCCCTTGTGCGGTTTTAGGCGAGCGTTGATACGGATGAGGGATGTGAGCTGTGCTCACATTGGACGGGTGGGAAAAGGGTCAGCATCGATACGCGAGCGCTACCAGCCGAGGCCATGACTTGCGCAGTACCTCGACATCGAGATAAGGGTCGTCTGCGTGCCCCTCCTCCAGGTCACCGATAGTGAACTTCGGATATATCCAGAAGCTTCGGTCGCGACGTACCGCATCCCAAATCGTGGACCAACGTCCGGAAAATATTTCCGCGGACGAATGCGCAACCCCGGCGAATAGCTCGGCCGTCGCCGGACTCCAGGGAGTGTCTTGCTTTCCAGCTTGCATCTCTTCCCAAGCGCAGTAATGCGCGGTTGCCTCCTCCAGCCAGGCCTGCACAGGCATGTTCCTGCGCTGGGCGTTCTGAGTTGCCGCGACGAGGAGTGAGGTGCTCAGTCCCACCGTAACGCGACCAGTATTTTCAGGATTGGTTCTGTAAGTCATGAGTACCTCTCAGTAATGCGTTCATTGTGTCGAACCTTTGTAGCGGAGGCATCCTTTTTCGATTACGTAATCGGCAGATACCTAGACGGAAGGCAATATTGCATTCCACTAGGATTTTTTATGGGAAGACGAGGTATTACTGACGCCGACGTTGTTCGCGCTTACGTCGCGCTTATTCGACAAGGGCGTGTGGCAGGCCCGACCAACATCAGGTTAGAACTGGGGCGTGGTAGTTACACGACCATCGCAACGGCCCTGAAGCGGCTGGCAATAGTGGACACGCGACAAGAACGTCGCGGCCAGACCGAAACCACGCGGGAGGCGCTCGCCGCGTCTCCGTTTGAGCCAAAAAATTGATTGAAACGGCCCTTCGGGGCTAGCCGTTCAGCCTAGGAGTTGATAGCTGCTCCCGCGTTATTCTCAGAAGCCCCTTTCGCGCGAGCGACGAGGGGTTTTTTCTTTGGTGCGGCGGAAGCCGCTTGCTTGATACCGACTTCGTGAACCGTTTCGGTCACCGCGTCGTCCGTCTGGCACTGGCTGACGGCGAACAGCGGCACTTCTTCTACGAGCACGTCGAGAGCGGCCGACGCTTCGATGTGCGCGACCTGCCGAACACCTTCATCGGCTCTTCCGATTCCCGCTACACCAACGAGCGTCAGCTGCGGGTCATGGTCGAGTGCGGCGACGCGACGGCACACCAGCGCGCCATCCACCTGGCACTGCTGCACGGCTACGACTTCTGCGTCTTCCACACACGCCGGGACGTCAGCGAACGCATCCTTGCCGAGGGGCTGTCCCGCGCCTGTGCTCCGCACCGTCTGCAGCAGATTGCTGCCAACGGCGACTTCTACTTCGGCCGGCAGACGGGCTGACCCCGTTCGACAGACCCACCCTTTCGAGCCTCCTCAGTTCCCTGAGGAGGCTTCATCATTCAACGGCATACAGCGAGGACGTGAAAACGCCCCGGCAAAGTGCTGAGGCGTTCAAATCGGTGTGTGCGGTCAGGCAGCGCACTCTGCTTGCATGAAGAGCTCCATCGGGCCGGCCAGTGCCAGCGCGCGTCTGGGCCGCCCTTCAGGTCAACGTACTTGCGGATGATGGATTGCGCGTAGCTCTGAGGGCCCCAGAACTCTTGGCCCTCGTAAGACCAGAAATGGGGGTCTTTCTGCGGCGACGTGCCGATGTCGTCGACCATCGCGCGGGGGATGGCGTTGCGGGTGTCGGCGCTGATGGCGGTGGTGTCGTTGCTCACAGGAGGATTTCTTTGATTGGTCCTTGGCAGTGTAGGAACTCGCGGCGCGGCCCTTGAAGACCGCAGCCTATCGTCACAGGCCCCTAGTCGCTGAACGCCGCAGATACGCGCACTGCGCTGTTGTCTTCCTTGGATGCGTCGACGTTCACGACGCCTACGCCATAGTGTTTCGTGTTGATAATCACAAAGAAGCGCATGCCGTGGAAATCGGGAAACCACTCTGCGCCGAGTTCGTGCCGTTCCACGAACTCGTTGAGCCGACCATACGTCAGCGAGGGAATCTCGACAGTCGCGCTTTGGTGCGCAAGCTCGATAATCAGCATCCCCATGGCTGTGCTGTCGGTGTCTGTGACTTCTTTACTGCCGTCTCGCTCGTTGGCTGCAATTGTCAAACTCGCAGGCAGGCCGGGCGCGGTGCCGCGGCGACCCAACCACACGCGGTCAGTCAGCAACCACCACGCTTCACCGGGACTCGCCTCGATATGGACGGCTTCACCATGCCGGTTGACCCTCAGCGTGAAAGGCTGTCCTGCGTTCAGCATCGGATGCCGGAGAACTGCCCACCTCACAAACGGAGCTCCATCCCCGTACTTCAACTCCATCGCGTTGTCCGCGAACTTGGAGAACACCCGCCTGATGCCACCCTGGTTGACGTGGCTGAGGTCACCAACCGCCCGTCGCGTTTCCATGGAGCGCTTGGCCGCCGCCAGAATGGCGCTGACTCCCCGCGAGTCATACGGACGCTTGAAAGCCACGTAGAAGACGACCAGCGAAAGACCCCATGTTGGGATAGCGAGCACGAGCGAGATGAGGTGGGGGATACGAGGGTAGGGGAAGAGAATCATTGAGTGGCAGTGCGACGGAACTGCATGTAGTTTTTGATAAGGCGATTCTGAAAGGTTGTCCCCCGCCGTGCCGCGAACGCCGCAGATATTCTTAGGTCGATATACCTGAGAGGAAACATTTTCTGGAGACCCCATGACCCCTCTCATCGAAGCTGGCGCAATCGCGACCACCCCGACCCTCGACGAGCTGCAGGAAGCAGCGTACGACGCGATGTATGAAGCTTGGAACATTGCTGTCGCCAAGTTCGACCACCGCGGCGGCGGGCTGACGTCATCGGCAGCGGTATGACCCGGTGCTCCATGTAGGGGCCGTGCCCGTCGTCATGCAGCTCCATGAACGGCCTTGACTTCCGGGCGGTTCCGCTTTCATCCTTGGACGAAAAAGCGCCCGCCGTGAGGTGGACGCTCAAATCAGGCCGGAAAACCGCTGTCAGTCGATGAGCTCGATACCCAGCTCGGCAAACACGGCATCAGGCGTCTTGCGCTCGCTGATTCCGCGGTGCCAAGCCTGCTCCAGCGCGTCGGCCAGCGTCATGCTCAGAATCGCATCCAGCGCGAGCAGCTTGCTGGCCAGGGGCGCGACAGAGGACTGTCTCCAATCCAACGCTTCAATGCCCAAGTCAGAGCAGAGCTCTCCCGTCATGCTCATTGTCTGAGCCGGGCTGAACAGGTCGCCCTGGAAGCAGTTCATGAGTGCCTCGACATCACTGCGACTCAAGAGGCCACTCAACTTGGGCCGGGTGCACTGCAGGAGCCAATCCAAACGAGCCACCGCCATGGACGCGGTGGCGTGGGCGTTCAGACCGGTGGAGGGCAGTGCGTGATGCGCGAGGTACTGTTGCGTGGCGTCGTGCGACGAGGCGAAGGCCTGCTGGCTACCGAACGGCAAGTTGTCCGTATTGATTGCAATGGTGTCGTGGTTCATCAAATGTTCCTTGTCAGATAGGGGGCACTCAAGTACAGCGTCGGCGTTTATATTTGCGTTCGGTCATGCGGACCGGCTCGCGCGTCGGTGTACCGAGACCGCTATCCCGCCATCCATCTCCCGGGCAACTGATGCAAAAAATGCTGCTCTCGCTTGTCTTGGCTGCTCCAGGTTTGGCCTTTGCATCGCCTTCCCCGGCAATCGATTGCACCTACGCCCCGAGCCAGAGCAAGCTCGTCGCCGGCCTGACGGGCGCGCTCGGAGGCTCTGGGGCGACGCTGGCGGCGCTCGGTCAAGCCACGGGGATGACGGTGGTTACCCACAGCAGTGGCGCCGCCATCCTCACGGGGTCCGCGGGCTACGTGGCGGGCACGTTGGGGAGCGTGGGAGCCGCGCCCTTCATCGTCGGAGTGGCGCTCGTGGTCGGAGGCACGGCCGTGACAGTCGAACTCATCTGCGCGCCCAAAAATCATCCTGAGCAAGTTGCCAAGGTTCGTCAGGCCGCCGACGCCTTCAGTCTCAGATACCAGCAGGCGTTGGCCGCCACAAAGACCTCCGTTGCAAAGGCGGGCAATGTCGCCGCGCCGGTAGCCACTCAGGCGTCGATTGCCGTGAAGCGGGTCGGAACGGATGCGCTCGACTACGCGTATCGACAGGGCGCCGCGCTGCGCTCGAAGCTCCCCGGCTAGCGTTTCGTAATGGCCTGTGTGGCGACCAAGTCAGTGGCTCGCTACACTCGAATCCGCGTGCCGGCGTCTGACACTTTTCTGACACTGGCGCGGTTAATCAGGTGCGCGGAACTGCGCTCGACTGCGGTCCAGTGCGTCCAAGTGCTTGATGTTGCTCAGTGTCGCGTTTGGAGAGACCCCAGCCGCGCACGCGGATTCCCATTGAAAATCCGCGTGTCGGTGGTTCGATTCCGCCCCAGGCCACCAGAACAATCAAGGACTTAGCGAACCACTCGCTAGGTCCTTTTTGTTTGGGCGGCAGCGTAGCCGCCTAAGGCATCGAGCCCGCTGGCGGCGCCTTGCTGGGCTGCAAGCGCAACGTGCGCGTAGCGCTCGACCATTGCCCCTGTCTTCCTTCTAGCCCGCCCTCAAAGTTAAGGAATGCTTCGTCAATGCCATCGTGGCGGCGCTTCGCCTCCACAGGGTCTGCGAGCTTTGTCTTGCCGGTACGCTTCTCCGCAGCCATGCATGCGGGATGGCAAGGGAGGGGACTCACCAACCCTAGATTGACACACATACCCACTGCGTTCCAGGCGCCGCGGCGGGGGGCCGTGGATATGTGTTCGGACGCTAGCGAAAACCTCAACTCTGCGCTCCTATAAACGGTAGTCTGCACCCGGTGGCCGAATCAGAGGAGCGACGACAACATGAAGAGTGAAATGGTGAAGGAGTTTGACGAGGCGCTTAACTTATGGCTTCAAGACGGGGTTTTGGCTGACTCCGTTTTTTCCGCAACTGATCGGGAGCTATTTGAGTTATGTGAGGTATTAGCCGCGATTGCCAGGTATCACACTCGCGCAACGAGGGCGGCAAATGCCAACTTTTCCTTTACTGCAAGTGAATCGCTTAGTGGAGGCCGAAACCCGTGCGCATCCCCTGCTTGCCGAATGGACAAGGTCAGCGGGTTGATTTCCTTCGCAACGCTCTACGCTGATGAGGTATTCATAAAGAATCCGTTTGAAGGAATTTCTCTACGAGAAGAGCCGAGAATAAATATGGCAGATCGATATGAAATCCTGAGCGGGATTACAACGTACGATCGGCTAAAGCCTCTAATGAGAAGTGGATTAATTAAGTACGCAATAGATCGCGCGTCATTTTGTGAGGCGCACTTTGAAAGCCTCGCCAAGCCGCTGATGGCTTCGATTAAAAGGAAGAAGGAAGCGCTAAGAAGAATCCTTAAAAGTGAGCTCGGTGATAAGTGTCGGGTTATCTTGACTATTCAAAAGAGGACGTGCCGTTCTACGAGATTTCAGGGGCGGACAGTTTGATCGAACACGGCAGGATATACATTCATGCATATAAGCCGTTCCCGCCGATATTTACAAAGTATAAGGGCAAGGGTCTAGTATATGAACTTCCTACTTTAGAAGCAGTCGATGGCGGTGCTTTGGACAACCTCATCGAGCCAGTGATTCATGACTTGTGCGCGCAAGAGTGGAATACTGCTTTAACTGGAAGCTCCTACCTTTGCGACAACGAGCACTACATTAAGCTGGCAGCTAAGCTAAATCCAGAGCGCATCGTGAGAGACGCGGGCGCTTTCGTCGGTGGCTTAAAGCACAATTTGCCACGATTGTTCTCAACTGACGCGCAAGCCCTTCTGCTTCTACGTGAACGGGAGTCAGAAGCATTTTTCGTCTACCGAGACAAATTGAGAAAACTGCTTACCAAGACTTCGTGGAGTAAGCATGAGGTCGACGAAATATTTAGGGATGAGATCCTTCCGGAAGTAAACCTAATAACAAAGAAAGTACACAACTGGAAGATCAATTCCCGTCAGTCTATTGGAGAGAAGATTCTCTTTGGAACCGGCGCCGTGGCACTTGGCTTATATGCTGGCGTCTTACCGGAAAACATCGGGCAGATCGTGGCGGCGCTCGGCGGCACTTCCGCGATTGGTGGCGGACTGATGGATCTCAACAAGTCTTTTAAAGAGAAGGATCAAGCTCGAGCGAACGATTTCTACTTCCTTTGGCGTGCGGAGAAGGGCTAGTGTCGAAAATCGTAGCCACTTCGTAGTTGCTTGAATTCGCTGCAGGTCGTCGTTTCTCTTCCCCAGCCCGGATCGCGAGCAAGGCCGTATCTCGCCTTTTAGTCTGAGCCTCTTGAAAATCGGCGTGTCGCTGGTTAAATTGCGCCCCAGCCACCAGTGAACGTTTCGCCGAACCCACCCTGCGATGCAAGGCGGCCTCTCCAAAATTCACCAGCTCATCGGATTCACCCGATAGAGCAAGCTCATCTCCCTGAACAGCGCCCCATGCTCCGCCGCGAGCCGCTGCGGCTGCTCGAAGAACGCCTCGCTCGCCACCGCGAAGAATTCCGCTGGATCGGTGGCGCCGTACGGGTCGAGCAGGGTCGGCTCGCCGGCCGCCGCGCGGCGTTGCAACGCTTCGAACTCGGCCGTGAACACGCGGCTCCAGCGCGCGCGCCGTGCGCGCGTGGGCAGGTGGGGTGCGCCGTTGGCGGGGCCGTTGGCCTG